>WNFC01005494.1_pt1 | contig 14566 bp, 14 predicted proteins | sample 5400541 | NCBI WGS metagenome assembly WNFC01 (sample SAMN13153342, study PRJNA577476) | soil metagenome | isolation source: 120 cm saprolite under Douglas fir tree site 2 hole 2 replicate 1 | place: USA:California | collected 2015-04-18
ATTACGCATCCGGCATTCTCCAGGCGGCGGGTCCGCCGCTGCTCTTTGGTTTGCGGCTATGGGCTTCGGTCTGCCTCGCGCTCTACGTCGCGTTCTGGCTCGAGCTCGACAATGCGTACTGGGCCGGCACCTCGGCGGCGATCGTATGTCAGCCGCATCTCGGGGCGTCGCTGCGCAAGGGTTGGTTCCGGATGATCGGCACCGTGGTCGGCGCCGTGGCGATCGTGGTGCTGACCGCGTGTTTTCCACAAGACCGTGCCCCGTTTCTCGTCGGTCTGGCATTGTGGGGCGCCGGGTGCGCGCTCGTCGCCACCCTCTTGCGCAACTTCGCCGCCTATTCGGCGGCGCTCGCCGGCTACACGGTCGCGATCATCGCGAGCGATCAGCTCGGCGCGACCGGCGGCCCGAACGGGCAAGCCTTCATGCTCGCGGTGTTCCGCGCCAGCGAAATCTGCATCGGCATTGTCTGCGCCGGCATCGTTCTCGCCGGCACCGATTTGGGCGGCGCGAGACGTCGGGTGGCCGCGCTGCTCGCGCCCATTTCCGCTGAAATTACCGGCCGGTTCACCGGCACATTGGCGCTCGCCGGACCCGAACTCCCGGACACGCAGCCGGTCCGGCGCGAGCTCGTCCGCCGCGTCACCGCGCTCGACCCGGTCATCGACGAGGCGCTCGGTGAGTCGTCCCAACTGCGCTATCATTCGCCGGTACTGCAGAGGGCAGTGGATGGTTTGTTCGCCGCGCTGGCCGGCTGGCGCACAGTGGCGGTTCACCTCGTCGGGATTTCGCATGACGAGGTGCGGCAGCAGGCGGACAGCGTTCTGCAAGCCGTGCCGCAGGAGCTGCGATCGGCTCCCGTGCAAGGCGAGCCGGCACGCTGGATAGACGATCCCGTCGGTCTGCGCCAGATCTGCGAGGCGGCGGCGCGGAGGCTGATCGCCTTGCCAGCCGCGACGCCGTCGCTGCGGCTGCTCGCCGATCAGACGGCGGAGGTGCTGGCCGGCATTTCGCACGCCCTCAACGGACTGGCATTGCTCGCCGACGACCCCGCCCGACCCGTTCCTCGTCGTGGCGGCATCCGCCTCCGCGTGCCCGACTTACTTCCCTCTCTGGTCAATGCGGGGCGCGCGTTCGTCACGATCGGTGCCGTCGAGCTCTTCTGGATCATCACCGAATGGCCGAACGGCGCCGGGGCCATCACCTTTGCCGCGGTCACTGTCATCCTGCTCGCGCCCCGAGCCGACCAGGCCTATGCCGCAGCCATGAGCTTCATGGTGGGCACTGGCCTCAGCGCCATTTTGGCCGCGATCATCGCATTTGCGGTGCTGCCGAATTTGGAGACTTATGCCGCCTTCAGCCTCGCGATCGGCCTCGTCCTGGTTCCCGCCGGCGCCGGGATGGCCCAGCCGTGGCGGACGATGGTGTTTATCCCGATGACCGCAAATTTTATTCCGCTTCTCGCGCCCGCGAACCAGATGACCTACGACACGGAGCAATTTTACAATGCGGCCCTCGCGATCGTCGCAGGTGTGTGCGCCGCAGCGGTTTCCTTTCGGGTGATGCCGCCGCTATCGCCTGCGTTTCGCACGCGCCGGCTCCTGGCGCTGAGCTTGCGCGATCTGCGCCGACTCGCAACGGGTCCGATCCCGCGGACGCCCGGCGATTGGGAGGGCCGCATGTACGGCCGGTTTTCGGCATTGCCGGACGAGGCCCAACCGTTGCAGCGTTCGGAACTGTTGGCAGCACTGTCCGTGGGTACCAAGATCATCCAACTTCGCCGCATTACTCGCCGGCTGGATTTGGGGTTAGAGCTCGATACGGCGCTCGAAGCCGTAGCGTCAGGCGACAGCGGAATAGCGATGGCTCGCCTCGCCCATCTCGACGAGGCCCTCGCCTCTCGTCCGGGCGCCGCCGCTCTGCAGGCGCGCAGCAGCATCCTTGCAATGTCGGAGGCGCTCACCGAACATGCCGCCTTCTTCAACGCCGGAGCGCCCGGGTGAGCTTCACCGAGATCAACCTGTTCGGCGTCTATGTCGCGCCGATCTCGGTGATGATGGTCGCTGCCTGGGTGGTTACGATCACATTGCGCTGGAGCGCCGCCCGTTTCGGCCTGTTGCGCTACGTCTGGCACCCGGCGCTTTTCGTGTTTTCGGTTTATACGATCGTGCTCTCGTCGATGGTGCTCGTCGCCGCACGCTGAGTTCGCCATGTCGGATGTCGAAACCAAAGCGAAGCGTGAAGGGGTGGCGGCAGAGAGTCCCACGGCCGTCTGGTCGCCCGAGCTCACACGTCGCGGAACGCCCAGGCGGCGCCTGCGCATCCTGCCGCTGCTGATCACCTTGGCGACGATCGCCGTCGCCGTGGTGCTCGGTCTGGCGATGTGGGACGCCTATATGGGAGCGCCGTGGACGCGCGACGGCACGGTGCGCGCCTATGTCGTGACCATGGCGCCAGAGGTCGCCGGGCGCATCGTCGAGCTGCCGGTCGCCGACAACCAGTTCGTGCACAAGGGCGACCTCTTGATGGTCATCGATCCGACCAACTTCAAGATCGCTGTGAGCCTCGCCGAGGCGGCCGTGCAGCAGACCCAGGTCAATGCGCAAAATATCGAGCGGGAGTCAAAGCGCCGGCAGGAGCTGACCACGCTCGCGGTTACGGTCGAAGAAAAACAGACCTTTGCAAGCAATGCGCTGGTCGCCCAAGCGCAATATCAACAGGCCCAAGCCAATCTCGACCAGGCTCGCGTCAACCTCGAGCGCACCCGGATCAGCTCACCGGTCAATGGCTGGGTGACGAACCTCTTGGTGCAGCTCGGTGACTACGCCAATGTCGGGCAGAACGAAATCTCCCTCGTCGACGCCGACTCGTTCTGGGTCGACGGCTATTTCGAGGAGACCAATCTCGGCCCGATCCGCGAAGGCGACCCGGCCAGCATCAAGCTGATGGGCTACAGCCAAATCGTTCGCGGCCATGTCGGAAGCATCGCGCGCGGCATCAACGTCGCAAACGCGCAGCCGAACGGACAAGGCCTCGCCACGGTCAACCCGATCTTCACCTGGGTGCGTCTGGCGCAGCGCATCCCCGTGCGCATCCACATCGATCGGGTGCCCGAGGGCGTCGTTCTCGCGGCCGGAATGACTGCGACCGTGCAGATCGACCCGCGACCTCGACAGCCGGCCAAGTGACCGGCGACCGGTTACCGGGACATATGCGCAGGCGGCGGGCGGTCGGGCGCCGCTGCTATTCCCTCTCGAGCGCGGCACCCCTGGCAAGATCGCCGTAGAAATGAAACGAATCCTTGGGCCGCCGTTCGAGCGTATCGTAGTCGACGTGGACCAGCCCGAACCGCCGGCTGTAGCCGAGCGTCCACTCGAAATTATCGAGAAGCGACCACACGAAATAACCGTGCACGGGTACTCCGGCTTCGATTGCGTCGAGTACGGCCCCGAGATAGTCGCGCAGATAAGCGATACGTTGCCCGTCGCGAATCCGATCGTCCGCTTCGACCCGATCGGGAAACGCAGCCCCGTTCTCGAGGATATAGATCGGCAGATCGCCGGCGTAGCGCTCCTTGGCCTCGATCATCACCGAACGAAACGCGGCGGGTGCGATCTCCCAGCCCATTTCGGTCACCGGCGTCCCCAAGGACGGCGGCAGCACGCCAACCTCGAAGGGATGGTCGGTATCGCGGCGCACCCGGGTTCGGGTGTAATGGTTAATGGCGAAATAATCTGGCTTCTGCCGGATGATGTCGAGGTCGCCCGGCTGCACCAGCGTCTCCATCTCGGCGACGAGCGGCTCCGGATAATGCCCGTGGATCTGGGGCTCGGGAAAAGAGCGGTTCCACAGCGCATCGAGCATGTTCGCGGCGATCTCGTCCTCCTCGCGATCGCTCGCCGGTTCCCGGGGATGGAAGTTGTAGATATTGCCGATCAGCAGATCGGGGCGCTCCGAGCGCATCGCGTCGACACCCAGCCCGTGGGCGAGATTCATTACGTGGATCGCCCGGAGCGCGCTCATCCGGGTGCGAATGCCGGGGGCGTGCTCGCCCTCGCCATAGCCTTTCACGCACGCCGCGTTCGGCTCGTTGAAGGTCGCCCAGTGCTTCACGCGGTCGCCGAGGCGGCGCACCGTCAACTGGGCGTAGTCGGCAAACCAGGAGGCGACATCGCGGTTCTGCCAGCCGCCGCGATCCTCGAGCGCCTGCGGCAGATCCCAGTGGTAGAGGCAGATCCACGGCTCGACATCCGCAGCCATCACTGCGTCGACGAGGCGGTCATAAAATTCAAGACCCTTGCCGTTCACCGGCCCCCTGCCCTCGGGGAGGATGCGCGGCCAGGCGGTCGACAGGCGATAGGCGCCAATGCCGAGCTCGCGCATCAGCGCCACGTCCTCAGGCCAGCGATGATAATGGTCGCACGCGACATCACCGGTATCGTCGCCGAGAATCGTCCCCGGCAGACGGGTGAAGGTGTCCCAGATCGACGGCCCGCGGCCGTCCTCCCGCACCGCGCCCTCGATCTGATAGGCTGCGGTCGACGCGCCCCAAAGAAAACCGTCCGGAAAGCTTGTCGCCATAGCGCCGCCTCAAAAATAGTGTCAGGCGTAAAGATCCTCGGGGAGTCGTGGTGCGGCCCGGTTGCGGGTGTGCAGATATGATTGCCAGAACAGGCAGGCGGCGACCGAGCGCCAAGGCCGCCACGCCTCGGCCAGCGGGCGCAATTCGCGCTCACGTGGGCGAGATCCGAGTCCCAACTGCTCTCCGATCGAAATCTGCAGACCGAGATCGGCAGCGGGCCAGACATCCGGCCGTCCCAGCGCGAAGATCAGATAGATTTCGGCGCTCCACCGTCCGATCCCCTTGATCGACAGCAGCTGAGCCGCGGCAGCCTCGTCGTCGGCCCCGGCAAGGCGAGCGAAATCGAACCTACCGCTGCCGACGGATTCGGCGAGATGACGGGCATACCCGATCTTCTGGCGGCTGAAGCCGCAGGAGCGCAGGAGCGCATCGTCGAGAGCGAGAAAGGTTTCCGGCACCAAAGGGCAACAGAACCCGATGAGCCTCGTGTGCATGGCCGCCGCAGCGTCGATCGACACCTGTTGCTCGAGAATGATGTGCAGCAGCGTGCCAAACCCATTGCGGCGGCGGCGAAAGCGCGGCGGACCCGCGCGGGCGAGGATCCCGGAAAAAACCGGGTCGGCGGCGAGAACGGAAATCCCGTCGGCGAGGCCCTCCGGCGCATAAGCAACGGAGCGGCCCTCCTCCGCGGGCTGCCGGCCACGGGAGCTGATTGCCGTCGATCGGTCTCCGCTGCGATGCTCGTGCATGCTGCTCCGTCCGTTTGCCGCGGGAGATCTTATGTCATAGTGAGGTTCGGGCCTCTAGCCAGGCTCTCCTTGGCGAGAGGAGGAAGGGTGCGCGTCGGTCGCCGAATCAGAACGGCGCTCCTCACAATCGGGCTCACGATGTTGCTGTTGGGGCTCGTATTGCGGATCTATATGGGCAGCGGGGCCGAGGACCGGCTCGAGCCGGGAGAGGCCGTTAGCATCCCCGAACTGCGCTCGCCATTGCCGAAAACCAGCTTCCTTGCCTGTCCGCCCGGTTATTGCTTGACGGCCGAAGCCATCACGAGCCCGGAATTCGACATGCCTTGGGACCGCTTGCGCGACTATTGGATCGAAATGATCTCAGGCGAAAAGCGCATCGTGCGCGCTGCCGCCGATCGCGGGCCCCGGCAATATGTGTATATCCAGCACTCGCCGGTATTCCGTTTTCCCGACATCGTCACCGTAGAATTTGTTCCCCTCGGACCCAACCGCTCGAGCATCGCCTTGTACAGCCGGTCGCGCTACGGCAAATATGATTACGCAAAGAACCGCAAACGGGTCGAAAGGTGGCTCGTGCTCCTACAAAAGGTCGCGCGGCCGGCGATCCCGAATTATGTCCGAGCCCCATAAAGGGCTGGCCGGCCTCCTTCGCGGAAAAAAGGCCGGTTGATGCACACCAACCTGACATTCCTGGCGAACTACAATCGCCAATTGCATCGGGGATCAGCCCTCGAGCCATCTGCAACGAATCTGCAGCAAAATCTCGCGCGCAAGGTGAAGTAGCCTGCCCAGCCCGGCGCCGCACCATGCCAAGGGCCGAATATATGCCATGCAGGCAACTTTAGGATCGTCATTAGTGCAACAAAGCGGTCGCTCGGAGGCAACGGGCACCCGCTGTCGCGGGGTTCGATCCCGATTAGCCCCGGATGTCCGGTGCGCCCCAATGCGACCGGCCGGCCGCAGGCACCGAGCCGCGATGAGACGTTCGGCGCACCACGGCGAAGGCGCGGCTGCGGGGGGGTTGCAGAACCGGCACGCCGCTCGGGCGCAATAGGGAGACCAGAATCACGCCGCTGACGAAACCTCCGATATGCGCCCAGAACGCGACTCCAGGGGTTCCAGGCACCCGCACCAGTCCGCTCACCAGCTGCATCGCGAACCACAGACCCAACAATATCCAGGCCGGGACGTTGACCATCCGGAAAAAGATCACGATCCAGACGAAGACGCGAACGTTGGCGTTGGGATAAAGCAACAGATAAGCACCGAGCACACCAGCGATGGCACCGCTGGCGCCTACCATCGGCACGTGTGCACTGTAGTTTGACAAGGCCTGGGTCAGCGCGGCCACCACCCCGCAGCAAAGATAAAGGACGATATAGCGCCCGCGCCCGAGCACATCCTCGATGTTGTTGCCGAAAATCCACAGAAAAAGCATGTTTCCGATAAGATGAAACCAGCCGCCATGCAGAAACATGCTGGTCAGAAGCTTCCATCCCGCCGGTACGCTCTGATAGGCACGCGGCGGATGCCAAAGGCCAAACAGCTCGGCTGGGATCATCCCGTAGCCGTAGAGGACCGCGCGCTCGTTTTGCCCGAGCTGCCAGAGGAATGCGCCGATACACAGGCCGATCAGCAAATAGGTGACGACCGGCTCACGGACGGTCGGATTATCATCATAAAGCGGGACAGCGAAGATCATGCGGCTCGGCGATGCCGAATTCCTGTCGCTGCGGCGGGCGGAACCAAGTTCCCGATCAGGTGCCGACGAGGCCCAGCTGTGGGCTCGACGGCTCGGCGAAGCGGCGTATCGGGATACGGCCGGCGAGGCGTGCAAGACGCCCCCCTTCGACCCCGGCGCGCATCGCTGCCGCCATCCGCAATGGGTCATGCGACTTGGCGATGGCGGTGTTGACGAGCACCGCGGCGCAGCCGAGCTCCATCGCCAAAGCCGCATCCGACGCCGTGCCGATGCCGGCGTCGAGCACCACCGGGACCGGGCTGCGCGAGCATATCAGCTCGATGGCGGCCGGGTTCGCGATCCCCATGCCGGAGCCGATAAGCGAGCCCAGCGGCATAACCGCAGCACAGCCTACATCCACCAGCTTCTGACATGTCACCGGGTCTTCATTGCAATAAGGAAGAACGGTGAACCCGCTGCCGGCCAACTCCTCAGCCGCGCGGACTAGCTGCTCGACATCGGGGTAGAGGGTCTCCCGATCACCGATCAATTCGAGCTTTACCCAATCCGTCTCCAGCGCCTCGCGCGCGAGCTCGGCGGTCAGAACAGCATCGCGGACGGTGGCGCAACCAGCGGTGTTGGGCAGGAGCCGATAGCGGCCCCCGAGCAGGTCCACCAAACTCTCGGCGTAACCCTCAAGGCTGATGCGCCTGATCGAGACCGTGACGATCTCGGCCCCGCTCGCATCGAGGCAATCGAGCAATATCTGCTGGTTCGGATAACCGGCCGTCCCGACGAAAAGCCTCGACGAGAGGGTAGTGCCGGCGATTATCAGCGGGTCGGTCATCGGGTAAAATCCTCAAAGAGTTGTGTCAGCCGCCGGAGAACGGGCGCACGATCTCGACGTTGTCGCCAGGGGCCAGGGGCATGGAGGGCCATGCCGCCCGGCGTACGACCGTGCCGTTCACCGCGATCGCGAGAAACCGCGCCGCTCGGTCGATACCGCGGGCAGCGAGCAGCTCGGCGACAGTCTTTGCCGAGACTTCCTCCTCGACCCCGTTGATCCGCAGCCGCGTCATCACCCCTCAGAGGCGATCGCCGGGACCGGCCCGCGGAGGGAGGGTCGATGTGGATCGACGAAGCGTTCCGGTGTGAACGGCAGGACGATTTCGGGCACCCGACCGGTCAATACGTAGGAGCTTATCGCCTTGGCTGTTATCGGCGTCAGCAAGATACCGTTACGGTGGTGACCGGTTGCGACCACGAACTGGTCGATCCCACTTGGACCGAGTATCGGTGCGTCGTCGCGCGAGCCCGGGCGAAAGCCCACCCAGGTTTCGGCGACCGGCAGCTCCTCGATTGCGGGTACCGCACGCCAGGCGCCCTCAATCAGAGCCAGCAGGCCGCCCGCCGTTAACCTGTCGTCAAACCCGCGTTCTTCCACAGTCGCGCCGATGATCAGGCGTCCGTCCAGCCGCGGCACCAGATAGCCCCGGGGCAACCAGACGACATGGCGCAAAAGTGGCGCTGCCGCGTCCATAAGCAACGCCAACATCTGTCCCTTGATCGGGCGAACCGGGGGCCGGTGCGTGGCGGGGACGCCCGCGATCTCCCGCGACCAAGCGCCGGCCGCAAGGACGACGACATTGGCGGGATCGCGGCCTCGATCGGTGACGACGCCACGAGCACGCCCACCGGAGAGATCTATCTCACGGACCGGGCAGTGCTCGTACAGCACCGCACCGGATCGTCGCGCCGCTTCGGCGAGGGCGCAGCCCAACAGGCGGTTCTCGACCTGATGATCTCGCGGGCTCAGCACGGCACCCGGAATGCCCGGCCGCAGATGCGGTTCGCGCCGCCGCGCTTCCGCACCCGACAGCCAGTCGAGATCGAGGCCCAGTCCCTTCTGAAATTCATAGGAGTGGCGGAGCTGCTCGGCATCGTCGCGCGTCAGGGCGACGACCATTGTTCCTTCGGGGCGATAACCGACCGAGATCCCGGACGCAGCTTCAATCTCGCGGGCGAAGCCCGGCCATAGCTTTTGGCTCTCGAGCGTCAGCGCGAGGAGGCTTTCTTCTCCGGGCTCAGTCTCGACGGCGGCGGCCAGCATCCCGGCAGCCGCCCAGCTCGCGCCCTGTCCAGCCTTCGCGCGGTCGTAGACGGTGACTTGGCAGCCGGCCTGCGCCAGACGCCACGCAATGCTCAGCCCGATGACCCCGGCGCCGATGACGACGGTTTTCGGGCGTGAGTGCGATGCCATGATCGACGCGGTGATGTCGGACTCCCTTCGCCGGGCGCACCCGACCAGGTTCAGTGGGTCTGATCTCAGCCGTTCCAGTCGCGCGGCTCACGCTGCGTGACCGGGCGGCACCCCAGCCTCCGCGCCAATTTCGGACTGGGACCTTGCGGATGCAAGGCTTTTCTCAAAACTCGGCGCTGCCCCTCCAGATTACCCGGACCGGCCCTTCAGGAAATGCCGTCGCGCCTCCCTGCCCTCCTGTTTCTGCAATGAATCTACAAACACGTCCCCTTCGCCCCTGTAGGTCACAGCGTCCGTTTCCCGACCGCCGTCTCGGGTAGAGAAGTATAACACCATTATGGCAACTTTGTTGTGATCGTAGCCGCTAGACGAGAGCGCATTGTTGCCGTTCGGAGAACACCGTCAGGGGCTTTCGTAAAGCTCGGCGATTTGGAGCCACTTAAGATCTCTCCCTATAAGATGCTGCGAAGCCGCAAGGAAGATCGATCAATGAAGACGCAAAGGCATTTGACCCCCGGGCTTGCCGGGATCGCTCTCGTGATGGTTGTGGCATCGCCGCTCCGCGCTGCCGATCCCGATCTCGAACACTTCAGAGCCGAGATCGACGCAGTCATCAACGGGCTCGCACCCGGCACCAAGGGGGCCTTGGAGTGGGTCGGCGCCGATCCCTTCGAGATCCGGCGCGACGGTCACAGCCTCTCCGCGACCATCACCAACGCAAGGCTCACACTCCACGCCGACGAAGTCGTTCGCGTGGCTTTGGATCGCGTCGAGATCCGGCGAACGGCGGCCCCCGACCACAGAAACTCGGAGAATCTTGCGATTCTTCTCCCAAATCAGGTGATCTTCGCCCAGGCAGATGGCACCGAAACCAAGCTTAGCCTTGAAGATGGACGTGCAGAGGCTGTGATTGACGCGAAGTCCGGGCACACCCGAGAGACGGCGGTCGCGATCGCCGGAGCTCGCGTTGATCAGCCCAAGACTGGAGCCTGGATCAGCTTTGGGCCGCTGGCGATGAGTTCCAAACTGGTCGCCGAGTCGGATGGACGATGGAATGCACCGACCGAGTTTGAGTTGAAAAAGGTGGAATTCTTATTCCCGCAAGCGCCGGCCGGCGGTGCCATCGAGCGGATCGCCTTTACCGGCCTATCCACCGGACCGAAGGTGGACGAGTTGGAACGGTTGCGCGACAATCTTGCAGCGCTGGAAAAGGATAAGGAGGCTTCGCTCGACGCGCGCTTGGCGCGCCTCTTGGGGGTTTTGCCGACAATGCCCTCGGTATTCGGCGCGGTCCGGGGGGATGCCGTGCTCGAAAGACTGAACGTGCGTGGCGGAACCGGCGAGCCGGTCGTTAGCTTGACTAAAGCTGAATTTACGACAGGGGCGACCGGCTTCGACGGCGACATGGCGGAATTCCGATTCACCATCCGGGAGGACGGCCTGGAGCTTGCGCCGTCGCTGTTTGACGCTCGCCTCGTCCCGCACCGTGTAATCATCGATTTCGGCGTGGAGAACCTAAGCACGGCTGCGTTGAGCATGGTGCTTCGCGCCGCCGCCCTGAGCGGTAGCGGGGAGGCAGCGGGACAGCAGCAGGCAAGCCAGCAAATGCTCGGCGCGCTGGCACTGTTGAACCCCGTGTGTCGGATCTACGAAATCGCTGTCGACACCCAAGATGTGGGAGCGGGGGTTACGGCAGAGGCCAAAGGCACGCCCCTCTCGCCTAAGGGGTATACAGCCGACGGCGACCTCGTCGTGCGCGGCTGGGACGCCCTTCCGAACCTGGCCGTCGGCACACCGTTTATCGAATACCTGCCGTTAATCGAGGAATTTGCCGAGGCCGTCAAGGCGCCCGACGGCTCGCCTCGGCTCAAATTCCATCTTGCGTCAGCCCCGCCGAAATGGGCCTCGGTCAACGGTAACGACCTGAGCGTGTGGTTCGAGGACAGCGAGCCCCCATCCGGCCAACCGCGTTTGTTGAAACCCGCCGAACCGCCGATGCAGGGCGGCGACGTGACGGACGTGCAACGCGCTCTCGCTGCAGCCCAGCTGCCGGTTGAGCAGGATGGCGTCTACCGCCTCTCGACCGCCACCGCCGTCGCTCGTTTTCAGAAGCAGAAGGGCATAAACATCAGCGGCATCGTCGACGCCCCGACGCGGCTGGCGCTCGGCCTGCGTGCGCCGGCTCCACGGCCGGCTGGCCGAAAATGACGGCAAGAGGGTAAAGTAGCCCCGAGCCTAGGAAGGAGCTCCCGATGAACAAAGTCTACCCCGACGCGTCCGCCGCACTCGCTGGGGTCTTGCGAGACGGTATGACCATCATGGCGGGGGGGTTCGGCCTTTGCGGCATACCCGAGACGCTGATCGCGGCGATCAAGGATTCCGGCGTCCGTGGGCTGACCGTGATATCGAACAATGCCGGGATCGACGGGGTCGGTCTCGGCCTGCTGCTCGAAAGCCGGCAGATCAGCAAGATGATTTCATCCTATGTCGGTGAAAACAAACTGTTCGCCGAACTCTATCTGAAGGGGGACCTCGAGCTCGAATTCAACCCGCAGGGAACGCTGGCCGAGCGGATCCGGGCCGGCGGTGCAGGCGTCCCGGCGTTCTTCACCAAGACCGGGGTTGGGACCTTGATCGCCGAAGGCAAAGAAGCGCGCGATTTCGATGGCGAGACTTACGTCATGGAGCGCAGCCTCGTCGCCGACCTCGCCATCATTCACGCCTGGAAGGCCGACCGCGAAGGCAATCTCGTCTATCGCAAGACTGCGCGCAATTTCAATCCGGTAATGGCGACGGCAGGACGCATCGCGGTTGCCGAGGTCGAGCATCTCGTCGAGCCGGGTGAGATCGACCCCGACCACATCCACACTCCGGGTATCTTCGTCCAACGGCTCGTCCGCCCGCTGTCGTTCGCAAAGCATATCGAGCAGCGTACCGTGCGCCAGCACGGGGATTGAGAGAAAGGAGCAAGCCTGTGCCCTGGTCACGCGATGAAATGGCGCGCCGCGCCGCAGCAGAGCTCGAGGACGGCTTTTACGTCAATCTCGGAATCGGCATCCCGACCCTCGTCTCGAATTTCATCCCGGAAGGGATCACCGTGCAGCTACAGAGCGAGAACGGTATGTTGGGTATGGGGCCGTTTCCGTTTGAAGGCGAAGAAGATCCGGACCTGATAAACGCCGGCAAACAAACGATTACCGAATTGCCGACGACAAGCTATTTCGACAGCGCACAATCCTTCGGCATGATCCGCGGCGGCCATATCGACCTGTCGATCCTTGGTGCGATGCAGGTGGCTGAGAACGGCGACCTCGCCAATTGGATGATTCCTGGTCGCATGGTGAAGGGAATGGGCGGGGCGATGGATCTCGTCGCCGGGGTCAAGCGCGTCATTGTTTTGATGGAGCATACGGCACGGGGCGAGCCGAAATTGTTGCGCCGCTGCACCTTGCCTTTGACCGGCAAGGGCGTGGTCCGCATGGTGATCAGCGACCTCGGCGTCTTCACGATCGATAGCCAGGCAATGACGCTGACGGAGTTGGCTCCCGGCGTGTCGCTCGACGAGATCCGGAGTAAAACCGAGGCTTCCTTCGCCGTCCGCTCCAGCTTGGCTTGAGCAGCAAAGAGCCGGCTGAGCCGGCTCTTTCGAGAAGGTTAGGTCAAGGTTCTTGTCTGCCGTGTCACTGAACGTGTCGAAATATATCTTACCTGTAACAACATTGCAAGCGATAATCTTGGCAGAGGCGAGGCATCTGCGCCGAAAGTGCGCGGGCAATCGCCGGCAATCTAGGATCAAAGGCTGGGTCTCGTAGGGTGCAGGACGAATGGCGATTCGGGGCCTGCGGTGCAGGCTTACGCGAAACTGATTTTTTCACGTCCCCTCCGATCAGCACGCCGAGCGGCCGCAGCCGCTTCGCCAGGAGGAACCCCGGCGGTACTGGCCCGCTCGCGCGCTCCATCGACCGCCGGCGTGGTTTTTGTTACGCTCGCCTTGCTGCGGCGTCTCCGCCATCGATCACGGTTCGAAGGCTCCGCCGTGCCCTCACAGCCGCGTGATCTCCGCCTCGACTTTTTTCGTGGCGTCGCCCTGATCTTCATTTTCATCGATCATATTCCGGAGAACATCGCTAGTTACTTTACCTTGCAGGCGGTGCAGTTCTTCGATGCAGCTGAAGTCTTTATTTTTATCTCAGGTTACACTGCCGCCCTCGTCTATGGTCGCACGCTCGCCGTGCAAGGCGCGACTTACGCCACGGCGCAGGCTCTCCGCCGAGCCTGGCAGCTCTACGTCGCCCACATCTTCTTGTTTGTAATTTTTATCGCCGAAGTGTCCTATATTGCGACAACTTTCAAAAATCCAATGTACAATGACGAGATGCGGGTTGCCGATTTCCTTGACGAACCGCATATAGCGATCGTCCAAGCGCTACTGCTGCAGTTTCAACCGACTTTTCTTGATATTTTACCGCTCTACATTCTTCTTTTAGCAGTTTTTCCGGTAATGTTGATTGGGTTGCGTTTTCACCCGGTGATGGTCTTGGTCCTGTCGCTCCTGCTCTATGTTATCGTACAGGTCACAAACATATCCGTTCCCGCCTATCCCGAGGGGCATGTCTGGTATTTCAATCCGTTTGCTTGCGGCAGGGGCCGCTTTGGGCCTTGGTGAGCTCAGCGCGCGCTGGTTGCGCCCCGGGGGCGCGCTTATCGTAATGGCGGTCGGGATCGCCGGGGCGGGGTTCGTGGTCAAACTGAGCTGGACGATTCACGGAATCTGGGATCCGTTTCCTGGGCTCTTTCTGAAGGAGCTGTGGCCGGTCAACAAGAACAATCTGTCGCCAATTCGGCTCGCGCCGTTCTTCGCCACGGTAGTCTTGGTCGCGGCCTTAGTATCGCCAAGCGCAGGTTTCCTCGGCGCGCTCGCAGCCAGGCCTGTGATCCTTTGTGGCCAACAGTCGCTAGAAGTCTTTTGCCTCGGCATCCTGCTCTCGGCGCTCGGTCATTTCACCCTGACGGAGTATCATTCGAGCATCGGCATCCAGCTCGCCGTCAATGCCGCCGGCATTTTTGCATTATGCATGACGGCAAAAATGATTGACTGGTATAAAACCATGGGTAGAGTTCCGCTTACCGTACCGGTGCCCGGCCCCGGCAAGGGAATTAGCCCGTCTTATTCACGAGACTGAGAGAGCCTGAGCGGCAGAGCGCGCGTCAGGGTTGAGAGCGCGTTTGTGGGTGGCGGTTGTATCGCCGCGGGGATCTGATCGGTTTGGCAGGCGCTGGAGGTTTGCGGAACGGGC
>WNFC01018672.1_pt1 | contig 14566 bp, 14 predicted proteins | sample 5400541 | NCBI WGS metagenome assembly WNFC01 (sample SAMN13153342, study PRJNA577476) | soil metagenome | isolation source: 120 cm saprolite under Douglas fir tree site 2 hole 2 replicate 1 | place: USA:California | collected 2015-04-18
ATATTTCCCCCAACCCAACTCGGTCACGCGAGCGACTCGCGTAAAGCTTGGTGGATCAGTTCTGGTTGCGATTCGATCGGAAGGCAGCGGGACCGTTCGAGCCAAGTTGCATGTGCTCTCTGCGACGGGTGGATTGTTCATTCTCGCCAAGCCGCTGGAGCACGGCGACTTCGTACAGGTAACATTTCAGACTAGCAAGGGAGCAGTTCGCGGAATGGCTGAGATGCTGCAGCCAACGCAAAAATCGACCTCAGCCTGCTTGCAACCCTTTCGCTTTGTGGCCTTGGACGACGAAGATCACACCAAACTCCGCATGGCCATGGAATCGCTGCTCGATAACCCCATCATTGGGGCTCGCTCTGGCAAAGCCGGCTCGCTATAGCAACCCCTCCGTGATGTTTATCGGGCAGCGGAGGTCGTCATCGGTACCCGCGCCGTTGCCATTCGACTCCGGGTATATTGCCGCCTGCTCAGGGCAAACTGCCCCCCATTCACCGGGCAGGCACAACCCGGCTTGGGCCCCTCGTCCTCCAAGTCTTATGTGCCAATCCGATCTGCCAATCGTGCGGCAGCCGAACAGGTACAATGTCTCTCGATTATGCGGACGGTTCTGGACATCTTCGTGCAAATCTTCCGCAACCTGTGGGCGCACAAGCTGCGCTCGTTCCTCACCATGTTCGGCATCGCCTGGGGCGTGGGATCTTTGCTGCTGCTGGTCGGTGTGGGCGAGGGCTTCCGCTCGGGCAACAAGCGCGAGTTGGCTGAATTCGGGAAGGACATCATGTTTATCTTTCCCGGGCGCGCGCCAGCGGTAAAGGGCAGCATGAACTCCGCCCGTTCCTATCTGCTTACCTACAAAGACTACGTGGACATACGTACGGTAGCCCCGCACGTCCGCAACGCGTGCCCTCTGATTTCTCGCACCGATCTGCACGAGGTGAGTGAATTCGCCAGTGCTGGCGGCGAAATTCTGGGCGTGGAGCCTCAGCTTAGCGAGATAAGTTACCTTCCGCTCAAGGAGGGCCGCTGGCTGAATGAACTGGACGGATCACAGAAGCGAAATGTGATCGTCCTTGGTAACGAATTGCTGAAGACCCTATTTCCCGGGCGCCCGGCGGTTGGCGAGTTCGTTCTGCTGAACGGCATCAGGTTCGAAGTCGTTGGCAGCATGCCACACCTCGGCCGCGGCGACAACAATTGGCTGAATATGCGTGGCTACATCCCCTTCCAAGTGATGGCCACGTACTTTCCGCTCAAGGGCGAAAACCACGAGAACTCCATTTCCTTTATTGAATATCAGCCACGCGTGACTGCTGAGCACCTGCTGGCGCAGGACGATGTTTACAAAATCGTCGCTCGCAATCACGGCTTTGATGCCAGCGACGAAAACGCCTTCGATGGTTGGGACACGATCAAGGAATCACAAATGGTGGGAACCATTTTCGACGTCATGAATATGTTCCTGGGTGCGGTGGGAATGGTTACGCTGGCCCTGGGCGCCATCGGAGTCATCAATATCATGCTGGTCGCGGTTAGCGAACGCACCCACGAGATCGGATTGCGCAAGGCCCTGGGCGCCACCAACCGCAGTATCCTGTTTCATTTTTTTCTGGAAGGGTTGCTTCTCACCCTGGGCAGTGGGCTGATCGGCATGGGACTGGCAGCCGCCCTGATGGCGATGCTGGGCACGGTGCAGGGGCCGGGAGGATTTGACCCTCCCAAGCTGGTGCCGATGTCGGCCATGCTGGCGATTGTCAGCCTGACCCTGGCCGGAGTGGTTGCGGGTCTGTATCCCGCACGCAAGGCGGCCATGATGCAGCCGGTGGATGCGCTCCGGCAGGAGTAATACCGGGTGAAGTAAAACCCGGGGGTAAAAAAATGTTCCGTGATCTGCTCCGGGAAGCGTATGGCGCCATGCGTCACAATCGCCGCCGCACCGCGCTCACCATGCTGGGCATGGCCTGGGGCATTGCCACGGTGGTTATGCTGCTCGCCTATGGCGATGGTTTTGGCCGGGCCTGCGCCAATATCTTTGCCAACTTCGGCACCAAACTGGTCATCGTGGTTCCGGGCCGTACTTCCGTACAGGCTGGTGGCCAGAAGGCCGGAGTCCTCGTCCGCTTCACTCAGGAGGATGTGGAGACGCTTGCCACCAATCTTCCTCAGATCACCCATATCACTCCCGAAGTCAGCAAGCAGGCCCACATCCAGTACGACACTAGAGTTTTCGATTTTGCCGTTACTGGCAATGATCCCAACGTGCCTGACATCCGAGCCCTGAAACTGGGGCAGGGTCGTTTCTACAACGCCGAAGATCAGATGCAGCACGCGCGGGTAGCGGTGATCGGCTCGGAAGCGAAAGACAAACTGTTCTCCGGGCGCAACGCGCTGGGTGAGCACATCCGTGTGGACGGTCTCAGCTTCGAAGTCATCGGGGTCCTGAGCGCCAAAATGCAGGAGGGAAATGACGATATAAACCGGGTTCTCTACGTTCCCTTCACCACCATGAGCGATCTGAAGGATACACATTACCTGGACTCCATCTGGTTCACCTACCAGACTCCTGAGTATGAGCGGCTGGAACAGTCGGTCCTCTCCATCTTGGCGGTGCCGCATAAGTTCAACCAGACCGACCACCAGGCTGTGAGGGTGTTCAACCTCATGATGCAGGTCCACCAGTTCGAAATCATTACTCTAGGACTGAAGGTCCTGATGGGTTTCATTGGCACGCTGACGCTCGGTATCGGCGGCGTCGGCCTGATGAATATCATGCTGGTCTCAGTCACCCAGCGCACTCGTGAAATTGGCGTGCAGAAGGCACTGGGCGCGCAACGGCGGTACATCCTGTTGCAGTTCTTAGCAGAGGCTCTCACCATTACTTTCATCGGCGGTGTGCTGGGAGTTATTCTGGCCTACGCCGTCGCGCTTTCCGTGGGCAGGCTCACACTGTACAGCGCCTTCGCCAAGAATGGGGAGGCTGGCGACATCCGCCTGATCATCGCCCCGGGAACGCTGATCGCGGCGACGCTGATTCTGGGCGTGGTGGGGCTGGTCAGCGGCATGGTTCCCGCTTTCCGCGCCTCCCGCCTGGATCCGATCGAAGCCTTGCGGCACGAATAGCAGCCGCTTTTTTCCCGTCGGTCACCACGCCAACGACGTTACCCGGAGGACCTCGGTCCACCTGTAGACCCGTGACCAAAGTAACCGTCCCCTGGCACACAAGGGCCATTCCCGGCCAAGCCAGCGGCCCATAGTATTTGCGCAAAGGAGAAACCCACATGGATCACGTAGAAATCATTCGGGATACGATCCTGCTGACTCTGGCCGAGCGCTACGAATACGATCGAAACCAGTTCGTCACGCTACCCAGGCAAACCATGGACTCACCTCTGGCCCGTGAGGTAGTGGCCGAACTGAGAAACGAAAAACATGTCGAGGAACAAACGCGGGGGGTAGTTCGACTAACCTGGCGCGGTTACGAGCTGTACAAGAGCCATACCCTTGCCTGCGCCTGACTTCGAATGGGCCGACTCCGTAGCCACGAGATATCGGCCTAAGCGATTCAGAGAAAAGCCTCACGGCCTAACCGAGCCGCCGGTCCTTGCCTGAATTACATTCCTGCATTGCACTAGCACATTTTCTATCCGCGGATTGAGCAGCCATCGTCGATGCTCTACCGGTCAGGGCGGGAGCCATGGCGCGGGTCATGTCGTCAGGCATGATGTGGCGGAAGCGCTGTGCGGCGGCGCACCTCGGCCTTTGCAGATTCAGGTATACGATAAGGCATGGCAGGAAGCGCCCTGGTGGTTGAAGAAATAGAGAAATATTTTCCGGTCCCGCAAACCGGAGTACGGGCGTTTCTCAATCCCTTCGTGCCGCTCACTCATCCAGCACAGTTGGGCGTTTCATTCCAGGTCGGAACCGGCGAAGTAGTTGGCATCATCGGCGCCAACGGCTCGGGCAAGTCAACCCTGTTACGAATCCTGGCTACGCTGCTGGTGGCCACGCGCGGTCACGCCAGCGTGGCCGGTCACGATGTGGAGCGGCAGGCGTCCCAGGTACGGGCGCAGCTTGGATTTCACTCTGCCACCGATGGCGGCTTCTACGGCCGGCTCACGGCGCGTGAGAACCTGAAATTCTTCGCTGCGATGAATAATCTGTGCGAAACAGAGGCCGCCCGGCGACTCGAGGAGTTGACCGAACTGATGGGCATGGGTACGTTTATCGAGAGCCAGGTGCGAACGCTCTCCACCGGTCAGGTGCATCGTCTAGGACTCGCGCGCGCCATGATTCACCGTCCGAGCGTGCTTTTGCTGGATGAGCCGACGCGCAGTCTGGATCCTATGGCGGCGGCGGAATTCTGGCGGTTTCTGAAATCTCAACTGGTCGACCGCTATGGGACAACGGTGGTGTTCGCCTCCCACACCCTGGCGGAGGTTGAACAACTGGCGGATCGGGTCATCCTGCTGGACAAAGGACGACTCGCTGCCTGCGATTCACCGCGACGCCTGCGCGAAATCACCGGCTCTGCCACTCTGGAAGAAGCTCTCGAACGGCTGACTCCGCCCGGCTTTCGGGCCGAGGTGCTGTCGTGAATGGGCATCGCATACTACGGAAGGTCTTGGCTTTTTTTAGACGTGACGTCGCCATCGCCCGCAGCTACCGGATAGCTTTCGCGCTTGAGATTCTGGAGGCTTTCTTTGGCGTCGCGACTTTCTACTATCTCTCGCGTTTTGTTTCTAGTGACGAACTTGCCCGCGTTCTGCCCGCAGGCAGCGACTACTTCGCTTTCGCCCTGGTTGGTTTTGCTTTTTTCGACTCACCGTGTCTTTGAGCGCCTTCGATGACAGCATATTAGAGGCACAGCAGAATGGCACCCTGGAGGCGATCCTGGTCACCGAAACGCCACTGACGATGATTCTCGTGGCATCGGCTTCCTACCCGTTTGTCCTGCTCGCCCTGCGAACCGTGATCTACCTGGCGTGGGGTGCCTGCTCTTCCATTTTCCCATTCGCGAAGCCAATTGGCTGGGCGCTGTAATTATTCTCGTCACTTCGATTCTGGCGTTTGCCGGCCTGGGAATCATTTCCACCAGCGATCTGTTGCTGTTCAAGCGCGGGAATCCCGCCCCTTGGCTGATCGTGGGCGCGTCCAGTCTTCTGGGGGGCATCATGTATCCGGTCTCGGTATTGCCCGGGCCTTTGTAGTGGATTGCGCGGCTCATTCCAGTGACCTACTCGCTTGAGGGAATGCGCCATGCGCTTCTAGCGGGTGTCAGTTTTGCCCAACTGTGGCCGTCGGTCCGTGCGCTTATTCTATTTGCCGTGATCCTGCTGCCGCTCTCTGGCGTGATCTTTGCCTGGGCGCTGCGCCGGACCAAGATCACGGGTACGCTCACCCACTTGTAAGCGGCCGGTTACATGGCAACTCAGTGGGCGTGCGGCGGCACGGGAAGACCTGCCCAGGCATTCACCAGACCCAGAGTTTCGCGTACCACAGAGAGAATATCGCGCGTGTTTCGCCACCAGTGGTCGGCGTCGAACGGATCATCGTGGGCGGCGTGAATCATCATCGTCAAGTTGTCGCCCGCAAGGGTCTTCCACAAGGCTTTGACCCGCCGTGTGTGTTGCGGCGAAGTAACGATAATGATCCTGGTTTTTCCCGTGCGCCGCATCTCCCGCGCTACTTCCTCCACTTCCTGCTCCGTGTTGATTACATAGTCCGGAAGAATATGGATTGCCGTTGCCGGGACGCTTTCGTGAATCAGGATTTCGCGGTTATATTCCTCCTCGCCGACAAAGCGAACCCCAAGTCTTTCCATCCGGCTCACGGGACTATCCGGCCGGCTCAACCACAATTCGGGAGCATAGCCCATGCCAAAGACCTTCCCACCTTCTTCGGCGCGGTACGGCAGGCCACCACTCAACACAAGAATTACGTCCGCCTTCGATAACGGATCGTCCACCGTAAGCCAGCGGCCCGCATGGCGAAATCCAGCCAGGGTGACGATCAGTATGAAGACGATGAATAGACCGAACCGGCTGAGCTTCGCAGTTTTCGCAGAGATCATGCTCTTGAGATTTTATGCTTATCCCCGGTTGAAGAGCACGATACCGCCGCGCTTGCTTAAACGCACGGAGGTTCAACCTCCTGATCCCGACTTGCTGGTCAGGCCGGACGCGGGCGAGGGCGCCCACGCCACACGTCCGGTTTGTGAAATCTGTCCGTCTCCCGTAATCTGTCCGTTTGCGCTGGTAAGACGACATGCAAGACATCGACAACGGTGATCAACCCCGCGGGTGGTTAATGCGCGTATTGACCGACGCGCAATTTTGGGTCCCCCTCGCGGTTTTGCTCGGCGGACTGTTTCTTTTGAAATCTATTCACTAGGCAGGATCGGCGGAACATGCAATCTGTCCTGGCGTCCAGGGATGAATCATCGGTGCAGGAGAGTTCGCGTCCGCGGAAGTTGCAGGTGTTGGGCATCCTTTGCGGCCTTACCGCTGGTGCTTGGCTCGGCGCCGCTGAGGCCCCGACGAAGCTGGTTGCGGTTGGCCTGTCACCTGTCGTCATTTCTCTGATCATGGTGGTTGGTGTTTTTCTGGCGCGCTGGAGCCTGCCCGCTTTGATCCTGGGCACAGCGTCCATCCGCGCCGATCTTCGCCGGGCGCCTCACCTCATCATTTGGGCTCTTCTTGCCGGATGCATGTGGGCGGTGGCGAACACGATGACTATCTTTGCCATCCGCGATATCGGTTTGAGCGTGGCTTTTCCTCTATGGAATTCAAACAGTCTTCTGGGCATATTTTGGGGAGTCATTTAGTGTTGGGTGGCGCCGTGGTCATGTGCGTTGGGGCGACCTTGCTGGCAGTCGCATCCTCGACCCAGGCGCCAGCCGGGCATTCCGTGCGCGGTGTTTGGGCCGCCCTTGGTGCCGGCGCCCTCTGGGGAACAATGTATGTCCCTTACCGCAAAGCCTATTTGTCGGGAATGAATCCGCTCTCCTTCGTGACTTTCTTCACTTTCGGCGAACTCGGGATGATGACTGCTCTCGCGGTGGGTTATCTTGGCCTGGCTACGCTCTGGCAGGAATTGATCCGAGCGCGGGATGTTCTTTTCTGGCTGATGTTCGGTGGCTTCATTTGGGTGATCGGGGATATCTTCCAGCAATATGCCGCGAAATACTCGGGAATCAGTCGGGGCATCCCGCTCTCGAACACCAACCAGCTCTGGGGTCTGCTGTGGGGGCTGTTCGTTTTCGGCGAGTTGCGTGGCAGCGGTGCGGCAACCTACATCCAGGTGGTTGGAGGCTCACTTCTGATGATGTTGGGAGTGGGAGCCATCGCTTTTTCTGCGGCAACCGGCAAGGAGCAGGTGCGATGGAAAGAAGCCGCGCGGCGCGAATCCCAGCGCTACGGCCTCGCACCGGATTATGTCGAAGCCCGCATGCAGGGAATGCAGGTGGTGGGAGAAAGCAAGCCTTCGCGCAGCTTGTTGGACTGGGTGCTGGTTGCCGGTGCCACAGGCATCTTCGTAGTGTCTGCGGCTATGGCACGCGCCCCGGGAATGCCTTTCCATTGGGCGCCGGCCGCGCTTTTGATCATGACAATACTGGTGCTTCTCTTTGTCTGCGGGGCTGCACTCTGGCGAACCACGCGCTTTAACTGAATCGTGGATTGAGAAAGTGGCTGAGAACACAGTCATCGGAGCGACGCGAAATTGAGGATGCCATCTTCGTCTGATCTGTCCTTTCAAATCCTAGCGATTCGGCTACCGTGGCGCAGAAAAACGTGATGACATCCTCCCAGGTCGACGTAGTCGGTGTCGGGCTTAACGCGACCGACACGTTGATTCTTCTCCCGCACTATCCTGCGCTCGGATCCAAGGTCGAATTTCGTTCTGCGGATATCTTGCCGGGCGGTCAGGTCGCTACCGCCATCGCCGCCTGCCAACAATGGGGCCTGCGAACCCGGTACGTCGGCAAAGTGGGTGACGACGGTGCCGCCATGATTCATCGGGCGGAATTTGAACGGCTGGGTGTCGAAGCACAACTGGCGACAGCTACCGGATGCGCCAGCCAGCAAGCCGTCATCCTGGTTGATGACGCCGGCGAACGTACCGTTCTTTGGAAACGCGACAACCGCTTGACCTTGCAGCCCCAAGAACTCCGCCGCGAATGGATTACCCATGCCCGCGCACTTCATGTGGATGGACACGATACCGACGCTGCGGTTGCAGCGGCAGGCTGGGCTCGGGATGCCGGAGTCCCTGTGATCGCCGATTTGGATGACGTTTACCCTGGCGTCGAAACGCTCATAGAGAAAGTCGATTACCTCATTACGAGCCGGGACATCCCGGACCGTTTGGTGTGCGAAACCGACTTGCGCCGATCACTGCCTGCAGTCCGGAGCCGGTTTGGCTGCCGCCTGGCCGCCGCAACCCTGGGCCACGAAGGCGTCCTTGCGTGGGATGGATTGCAGTTCCACTACGCGCCCGCTTTCCAGGTGAAGCCTGTGGACACGACTGGAGCCGGCGATATCTTTCACGCCGGATTTATCTATGGGCTCCTGCAAGGCTGGACGCTGCCCCGCCAGCTTGACTTCGCCTGCGCCGCTGCCGCTCTCAACTGCACCACTCTCGGTGCGCGTGGAGGGATTCAGCCAGTTGCGAACATCGAAACGCTGATGGCTACAGGCGCTCACCACACCTCCGCTTTCGACGCCGCAGGTTAGGCGGCCTGTTAGAGTGGATTTGGTCAGGACCGAGGAAGAGAATCGTACCCGATGATCGTGAACTTCGCCGAGCGGGCGCACAACCACAACTGGGAACTGGACCCGGTTACCAGATCTCTGCTCGATACCGATTTCTACAAGCTGCTGATGCTGCAGTTTATCTGGAAGCATTATCCCAAGACGCGTGTGTCCTTCTCGCTGTTCAACCGCACTTCGTCGGCACGGCTGGCCGACATGTTCGCCCGCGAGGAACTCGCCGCACAGATGGAGCACGTCCGCGGACTGCGCTTTCGAAGATCTGAACTGGTCTGGCTGGCTGGTAACACTTTCTACGGCCAGCGCGGAATCTTTGAACCCGCATTCCTTGCGTGGTTGGAACGCGACTTCAGATTGTCGGACTATGAGCTGTCAGTGAAGGATGGACAGTTCCACCTGTCTTTCGACGGCTTGTGGACTGATACGACTATGTGGGAGCTCTATGCGCTTTCCATTCTCGACGAACTGAAGACCCGCGCCAATCTGAAGCGGCTGGGCGAGTTCGGCCTCGACGTCTTGTATGCCCGGGCAAAGACGAAGCTGTGGGGAAAGATCGAGCAACTGCGGGGTGTTCCCGATCTTAAGGTGGCAGACTTCGGAACCCGACGCCGTCACAGTTTTTTATGGCAGGAATATGTTGTGGAGGCCATGGCGGAAAACCTGGGCAGCAACTTTACCGGAACTTCCAACGCCTTCCTCGCTCACAAACACGACCTGGAAGCGATCGGCACCAACGCGCACGAGATTCCCATGGTCCTCGCCGCGCTCGCGCCGGATGATCATGCCCTGAAGGCTTCTCAATACCGGGTACTCGAGCTGTGGCAGCAAACGTATGAGGGAGCGCTCCTGATCATGCTGCCGGACACTTTTGGCACTACACAGTTTTTGCGCGACGCTCCGGACTGGGCCGCAGACTGGACCGGCCAGCGCATTGACAGCAAGAATCCCTACGTCGCGGGTGATGAATACATCGAATGGCTGAAAGCACGTGGTCGAGAGCCACATGACAAGTTAGTCATCGCATCCGACGCTTTGGACGTCGATCAAATACTTGGCCTGCACGCATATTTTGGGGGGACTATTCCCCGTGGCACGACGGTAGGCGATTTCCGAAGCGCCGCCGATTTCCTGGATCGGCGAAAGTGGGTTCCAGACCGGCGCATCCGATTCAGCGCAGGTTGGGGCACCTTGCTGACCAACGATTTCCGCGGTTGCGATCCCGGCGGCAATACCGGGTTTGACCCAATCAGCCTGATCTGCAAAGTTTCCGACAGCGAGGGCCGGCTGGCGGTGAAGCTCTCCGACAACTACGCGAAGGCGATGGGCCCGCCGTCCGAAATCGAACGCTACCGGCGTGTGTTCGGCACCGCTGGAGTCAGCAACGTCCCCGTACTAGCCTGAGGCGCTGCGTGCGGCAATCGTGGTTCTGTCCATTACAAATCCCGGGCCACCCCTCTTGTCCTAAGCGCTCGCGCGGGCGTCCTCGCCCTTGCACAACTAGCCGGGTCCGGACGAGACACAGGTCGAGCCCGCGTTACGTTGGTAACGTGGCCGTTCCGGTTGTGGTTAATGAATAATGATGATCGTCAAAGTGGTTTTGTCGGGACAAGATGTAACCCCTCGGATTTCCATCTTTTCGCAAAGCCCACCCATCGGAGGCAGTATGTTTACGGGAGTTGGCAGGGCACGCGCTTCGGACCAGCAAAGGTCCCCTGAAGAGTTGTCGCGCCTCGGTGAAACGGTGCTGGCCATGATCATGGCCCGGGATCCCCTCCCTAGGATATTGGGTGTGTTGTGTACCGAAATCGAGAACCAGCACGCTGGTCTTTTGTGTTCAGTTCTTCTTCTTGATACTGACGGTGTAACCCTGCGCGGCGGAGCCGCTCCCAGCCTTCCCCAAGGATACTGCCAGGCCATTGACGGGGTGAGGATTGGACCCAGTGTGGGCTCGTGCGGCACAGCTGCCTACCGAAAGCAACCGGTGATAGTTTCCGACATTGCCAGCGACCCATTGTGGGCAGAGTTTCGGCACGTGGCCCTGCCCTATGGTCTCCGCGCCTGCTGGTCTACGCCGATTGCGACGCAGGACGGTACGATTCTCGGAACCTTTGCCGTCTATTACCGCGAACCTCGCACTCCGGACGCTCAACATTTGCAAATCATCGCCCACGCCACGCACCTGGCTGGTATTGCCATTGAGCATGATTGGGCAAAGATTCAGCTGCGCGCCGCGGAAGACCGCTACCGCACGCTGGTGGAGCGTCTTCCGGCGATCACCTATATTGCGGAACTCGGCGCCGACGGACCTTGGCACTACGTGAGTCCCCAGATTGAATCCATTCTGGGCTTCTCGCCCACGGAGTGGCTCGCGGATCCCATGAGCTGGATGAACCGCATACATAAGGACGACCGCGAAATAGCCTTGGCCGCAGAGAGGCGTTTTCAGAAAACCCACGAGTTGTTTCAAGCTGAGTACCGCATGTTTGCTCGGGATGGAAGAGTTCTGTGGTTCCGCGACGAGGCCGTCATGCTGGATCAGATGGATGGCCGTCCGCTCCTGATGCAGGGTGTGCTCTACGACATAACCGAGCACAAACGCCTGGAAGATCAACTCCGCCATTCCCAGAAAATGGAAGCCGTCGGACAATTGGCTGGCGGCGTAGCTCATGATTTCAACAATCTCCTGATGCTCATCCAGGCTCACAATGAGCGCCTGCGAGGCCGGTTCGCTCCAGGTGAGCCAGGTCATCAGGATTCTCTCGAGATAGACGGTGCAGTGACCCGGGCCGCTTCTTTGATTCAGCAATTGTTGGCTTTTGGCCGCAAACAGGTGCTTCAAACCAAAGTCCTGGACCTGAACTTAGTCGTAACTGAAGTCGCAAAAATGTTGGGCCGCCTGATTACGAACCATATTGAATTGAGAGTCATGCTGGCCCTGGAGATCGGCTGCGTCAAGGCTGATCCCGGACAGATCGAGCAGATCATTCTGAACCTCGCAGTCAACGCACGTGATGCGATGCCGCAAGGCGGAGAACTGGTCCTGGAAACCAAAAATGCGCAAGTAGGTGAAGCCCACGCTCGGAACCGTGATGGCGTCCCCCCTGGCAAGTACGTCATGCTCGCTGTGACTGACACGGGCGTTGGGATGGGTAGCGAGACGCAGGCTCATATGTTTGAGCCTTTTTTCACCACCAAAGAGCCAGGGAAAGGCACCGGGCTAGGTCTGGCTACGGTTTACGGAGTGGTCAAGCAGATGGATGGCTCCATCTGCGTACGCAGCGAACCCGGAAAGGGAACGACGTTCGAGATCTATCTTCCCTACGTTGAGAGGGCAGCCGAAAAAGAAGCACCTGGTCCCGGAACCAGAACAGCTCTAGCCGCTGCGCCTGACGGGACGGAGACCGTCCTGCTGGTAGAAGACCAGGAAGGCATCCGCGACCTGGTGCAAGAATTCCTGCAGCGGAAAGGTTATACCGTCCTGCATGCGGTGGATGGCGATGATGCTCTCCGCATTGCGGGCGCGCACAATGAGCAGATCCATCTGCTGGTGACAGACGTCGTCATGCCCAATATCGGGGGGCAGGAATTAGCCCGCCGGCTGACTCCACTCCGTCCGCAGATGAAGGTGCTATTCATGTCGGGCTATCCCGAACACGCCAGCCGGGGTGAAGAGGCTGTCGACAGGAACGTACCGGTCTTGCTTAAGCCCTTCCTGCTGGATACCTTGGCGCGCAAGGTGCGCAGCGTGCTCGATGACCGTGATTCCCGCTAATGATCCACCGCGAATAAGAAGTTCCAGTCACTCCCCGAGAACCGCTCGCGTTCAGGAGCTGCTGCACTGGGGCCGGCTCCCAAGGCATTACTCAGGTAACTTCGCCGTGACCCGCCGACCGACCATAATAGTCTCCTCATGCTGAACAAACGCAAATCCCCGCGCAGAAAAATGGTCTTGCCCGTCAAGGTCCTGATCGACCAGGTCACTCACCTAGCACATACCGTTGATATCACGGAGAGCGGTGCAAGGCTCGGCGCCCTGCGCATGCAATTGCAACCGGGAACGATCATAAGCTTGCAGCGCGGATCGCAGAGGGCAAAGTTCCAGATCGCATGGGTTCGTCAGCTCGCGCCAAACGAACTCCAGGCCGGAATTGAATCCTTGCAGCCACAGAACAGCTTCTGGGGCGTGGACCTTTCCGCCCGACCAGCGGAGATCAAGAAAGAAGCCCAGCAGGCGCTCATGACCCTGTTGTCCGGCCGCTCAAAAGCCGCAGCCCGAAAATAGCCGGCGATCGCTTCGTGGAAAAACTCTCATAGTTTGAGATCTCTCGCAGGCTCCTAAAACACCTGATCGGCATGCGCCCGTGGGTGTGCGCTGCCCTGGCGCCTCCCAGGGAGAGGTCCACACCTTCCAGGCACACTGTTCAGCACGCACCTTCGATAGGTATCCTACCCTTCGCCTGTGCGTCCAAACCCGGTTGCACCGCTCGGGTCTGCTAAGGTTGATTCTGGGGCGCCAAAGCCGATGGTTTATGGAGATTTGGGATCCCTCTGAAAAGGTGAACAAAGATGAGCGGGAGACTTGCAGGAAAAATTGCGTTGGTCACGGCAGCGGGCCAGGGCATCGGACGCGCAACCGCGGTCGCATTCTCCGACGAGGGCGCCACGGTGTGGGCTACCGATATCAACGAAACGGCGCTGAAGGCCCTGAATGATGAGCGATCTGGCGTTCGCACCCGCCGGCTCGATGTCCGTGAGTCGCAGGACGTTGAGAAAATCGCCGCCGAAATCGGAATACTTGACGTGTTGTTTAACTGCGCTGGTTTCGTTCACCACGGAAGCATTCTCGACTGCGCGGAAAAAGACTGGGACTTCTCCTTCGATTTGAATGTCAAATCCATGTATCGCACCTGCCGCGCCTTTCTGCCGGCCATGCTGCGAGCGGGCAAGGGCAATATCATCAATATGTCGTCGGTCGCGTCCAGTATCAGAGGCGCGCCCAACCGGTTCGTTTACGGAAGCACCAAGGCGGCGGTCATCGGGCTGACGAAAGCAATCGCCGCCGACTTCGTTCGCCAGGGCATTCGTTGCAATGCCATCTGCCCGGGAACCGTGCACTCTCCTTCGCTGGACCAGCGAATGGCAGCTCAGGGCGACACGGAAAAAGCCTACGCCGATTTTGTTGCGCGGCAGCCTATGGGGCGATTGGGACACACCGAGGAGGTTGCGGCTCTGGCGGTGTATTTGGCCTCCGATGAATCCGCCTTCACCACAGGCCAGACTCACATCATCGATGGTGGCTGGACGATTTGAAGACTACTGCGGTTGGAGCCGCCAACCGGAGAAAGACGACGGCGTAAGCTTGCTCGACAAGAATACTGAATCGAGGACAACTGCATTGCTGCGCTGGCGAATCGCCATCCTGGTTAGCGTTGCTATCGCGATCAGCTATCTCGACCGCCAGACGCTTCCGGTTGCCGTTCACGCGATCGGAAGAGACATTCCACTTTCCAATCAGCAATTCTCGGCCCTCCAATCGGCATTCTTGCTTTCCTACGCGCTGATGTACGCGGGCGGAGGAAAACTGGCGGATGCACTCGGCACGCGGCGAGGATTCGCCGTGATCATGACTTTCTGGTCGCTGGCCAATGCCAGCCATGCACTGGCCACCAGTTTCGCCATGCTCATGGTGAGCCGCTTTCTCCTCGGCATGGGAGAAGGCGGAGGCTTTCCCGCGGCTACGCGGGCGGTTGCGGAATGGTTTCCGGCCCAAGAGCGCGCCACCGCGATGGGGATCATCA
>WNFC01019685.1_pt1 | contig 14566 bp, 14 predicted proteins | sample 5400541 | NCBI WGS metagenome assembly WNFC01 (sample SAMN13153342, study PRJNA577476) | soil metagenome | isolation source: 120 cm saprolite under Douglas fir tree site 2 hole 2 replicate 1 | place: USA:California | collected 2015-04-18
CACCCGCGCGGCGATCTCGGCGCCGAGGCCCCCGGTGATGGCGGCCTCGTGCACGACCACGCACCGGCCGGTGCGCCGGACCGACGCGAAGATCGCGCCGGTGTCCAGCGGGGCGAGCGACCGCAGGTCGATCACCTCCAGCGAGCGCCCTTCCTCCGCCGCCGCCACCGCCGCCTGCGCGCATGTCCTGACCATCGGCCCGTAGGCAAGCACGGTCACGTCGGTCCCGCTGGTCAGCGTCCTGGCCCGGTCGAGCGGGACCGCCGAGGCCAGCCCACCCGCAGTGTCCACCTCCGCCTTGTCCCAGTAGCGCCGCTTGGGCTCGAAGAAGATCACCGGATCGTCGGACCTGATGGACTGCTGGATCATGACGTAGGCGTCCGCCGGGTCGCCGCAGGCGACCACCCGCAGCCCGGGCGTGTGCGCGAACAGCGCCTCGGGGGACTCACTGTGATGCTCGACCGCGCCGATGCCGCCGCCGCACGGGATCCTGATCACCACCGGCAGGCTGACCGTGCCGAGCGAGCGCAACCGCATCTTCGCGAGCTGGGACACGATCTGGTCGAAGGCCGGGTACACGAAGCCGTCGAACTGGATCTCGCAGACCGGCCGGTAGCCGCGCAGCGCCAGGCCGATCGCGGTGCCGACGATGCCCGACTCGGCCAGCGGGGTGTCCACCACGCGGGCTTCGCCGAAGTCCTTCTGCAGCCCGTCGGTGACCCGGAAGACGCCACCGAGCTTGCCGACGTCCTCGCCCATGATCAGGACCTTGGGGTCGCTCTCCATTGCCTTGCGGAGGCCCTCGTTGAGTGCCCTGGACAGCGTCAGGGTGGTCACCGGCCCGCCTCCCCGGTCATGCCTGCCTCCTCGGTAACGAAGGAGTCGAGATAGGCGGCGAACTGCTCGCGCTCGGCGTCGATGAGCGCGTTCGGCTCGGCATAGACGTTCTCGAACATTGCCGTCGGCTCAGGGTCTGGCATCTCCAGGCAGGACCGCCTGACCCTGGCGCCCAGCTGGTCAGCCTCGGCATCGACGGCCTCGAAGAAGTCCTTCTCCGCCAGCTCAGACCGGATCAGGTGCGCCTTGACCCGCTCGATCGGATCTTTCAGCTTCCACGCCTCAAGCTCGGCCGCCAGCCGGTACCTGGTCGGGTCGTCGGTGGTGGTGTGCGCGCCCATCCGGTAGGTGAAGGCCTCGATCAGCGTCGGGCCCTGCCCTTCCCGCGCGGCCTGCATCGCCTTCCTGGTGACGGCCAGGCAAGCGAGCACGTCGTTGCCGTCCACCCGGAGACCAGGGAAGCCGAAGCCGTAGGCCCGCTGGTACAGCGGGACCCTGCTCTGGCGCTCCAGCGGCTCGGAGATCGCCCACTGGTTGTTCTGGCAGAAGAACACGACGGGCGCGTTGGTCACCGATGCCCAGATGAAGGCCTCATTGACGTCGCCCTGGCTGGTCGCGCCATCGCCGAAGTAGGCGATGGCCGCCTCGCCATCTTCGCCGACCGCGCCGTCACGCTGGATGCCCATCGCGTAGCCGGTCGCGTGCAGCGTCTGGCTGCCGATGACGATCGTGTACAGGTGGAAGTTGTGCGCCCTGGGATCCCAGCCGCCATGGCTGACCCCGCGGAAGAGCTCGAATAGCTTCATCGGATCCAGGCCGCGGCACCAGGCGACGCCATGCTCGCGATAGGTGGGGAATGCCATGTCCCTCGGCCCGAGGGCCCGGCCCGAGCCAACCTGGGCGGCCTCCTGGCCGAGCAGCGAGGCCCAGATCCCGAGCTCGCCCTGGCGCTGCAAGGCGATCGCCTCGAAGTCGATCCGGCGAACGAGAACGAGATCCCGGTACAGGGCCCGGATTTCCTCGGCGGAGATGTCGAGCGGGTAGTCCGGATGCTCGACCCGCTCGCCTTCTGGAGTAAGGAGCTGAATCGGTTCCGCGGAGCCGGCTCGCCCGGCCAGGCCGAGCGGGTCCGGCACGGCGGCGCTCGCACCTTGAGCGTTGACGGCCACGTGCCACTCCTTGATACCCAGGGCCGGTCGCGGAGATCACCTTTGACCGGCCGGTCGTCCGTCCCGCAGTGACAGTACCCGCCCAGAGCGACGCTATGAACCAGTCGGGGCACGCTGCAGCGGCGTCGCGTACGCTGCGTCACGTGGCCAGAGTAGTCGTCAACGTGATGCTCAAGCCGGAGATCCATGACCCGCAGGGCGAGGCGATCGCCAGCGCGTGCAAGCGGCTGGGCTTCGGACAGGTCCTCGGCGTCCGGCAGGGCAAGAAGTTCGAAGTGGAGATCTGCGGTTCGGCTGACGAGGCAGCCCTGGCGCGGATCGCCGAGCTCGCCGCCGACCTGCTGGCGAACCCGGTGATCGAGGAATTCGAGATTCGCGCGCCGTAGCCTTCCCGGCGTCCGCGCGCTCCCTGAAGGCCGGCGCCGCAGGCGATGCGGCGCAGCCGGGCAGCTGCCCGGCGGGGATCGCCGCCCTGGCCGGGGCGCCAAATCAGCACTGTTCGTCCAGTAATCACCTGAGTTCATGATTACCGCGGTCCGGCACGGGAATTGTTTCACAATGTGACCGACGGGATTGGCGGCGGCAGGGAGTAGAGGTACGGATGCGTACTCGGGAGATACGAGCCGAGGAGGCGACCGTCGACGTCAAGTTCTGCCTGATGTTCCCGCGCGAGTCGCTGAGCGTGCCGGTGATGCGCCGGGTGCTTGGCGACACCCTGAGCAGGCTTGGCGTCGACGAGGACTGCGCAGGCGATTTGCTGCTCGCCGTCACCGAGGCATGCACGAACGTCCTGCAGCACGGCGGGCCCAGTCACCGCTACGAGGTGGTGGCCAGCATCGGCCGCGGCGGCTGCGTGGTCGACGTCCGTGACAGCGGTCGCGGCTTCGATCCGGGCAGGCTGGCCACCCGCCGGCTGCCCGCCCAGCTGTCCGCGCGGCACCCGCGCTTCCGCCGCAGGCAGCTTGCCCAGGTGGCGCGGGCCGGGCAGTCCGCTGCCGTCACGCTGGCCGCGCCGTCGGCGCTGCACGCCGCGCGCAGCCGCTTCTCCCGGGCCAGGCGCGAACTGGACGACGAGGCCATCGCGAAGCTGCCCGAGTCGGGCCGCGGCCTGGCCATCATGCGGGCCTGCGTGGACAACGTGACGCTCAGTACCGGCCCGGGCCGGGGCACCGTGGTCTCGCTGCAGAAGCGGCTCGAGTGGCGGCGGGATGCCCCGCTGGCCGCCACGCAGACCGCCCGGCTGAGAGACGCCGGCTGAGCCGGTAACCTGCCTGCATGCTGTGCCCACTGGGACGCTCATGGCCGTGCCCGCTGGGACGCTCATGACGGCCCGGGTGGGAGTCATCACCTTTCCCGGGTCGCTCGACGATACGGACGCAGCGCGCGCGGTCCGGCGGGCGGGCGGCGAGGCTGTCCCGCTCTGGCACGCCGATCGCGACCTGCACGGCGTCGATGCCGTGATCCTCCCCGGCGGATTCTCCTACGGCGACTACCTGCGCTGCGGGGCAATTGCCCGGTTCGCGCCGGTCATGACCGAACTGGTGGCGGCCGCCATGGCCGGCCTGCCGGTGCTCGGGATCTGCAACGGATTCCAGATCCTGTGCGAGGCGCATCTGCTGCCTGGCGCGCTGACTCGCAATGCCGGGCTCCGCTTCGTGAGCAAGGACGTGCGGCTCCGGATTGAGAACGCAAGCACGCCGTGGACCGGCCAGTACGCCGAGGGCCAGGAGATCACGGTGGTGCTGAAGAGCGGCGAGGGCGCCTATGTGGCCGGGGCGATTGCGCTGGCCGAGCTTGGCACGCACGGCCGGGTGGTCGCCAGGTATGCCGGGGCAAACCCGAATGGCTCAGCAGGCGACATTGCCGGCATCTGCAATGCGGCGGGCAACGTGGTGGGCCTGATGCCGCATCCGGAGCACGCCATCGACGCGCTGACCGGACCGGGCGCGGACGGGCTCGGCTTCTTCACCTCGGTCCTGCGCACCGCGGCACGCACGTGACGGCCCTGGACACTGTCGCGCGGGCCGCGGCCACCCCGCAGCGGCCGCAGCCGCATGCGGAGCTCGGCCTGACGGACGCCGAGTACGCGCGGATCAGGAGTGTCCTGCGCCGCCGGCCTACCGACGCCGAGCTGGCGATCTACTCGGTCATGTGGAGCGAGCACTGCTCGTACAAGTCGTCCAGGGCGCACCTGCGGCAATTTGCCGAGAAGGCACCGCCGGCCGAGGCGCTGCTGGCCGGCATCGGGCAGAACGCCGGGGTCGTGGACATCGGGCAGGGCTATGCCGTCACCTTCAAGATCGAATCACACAACCACCCGTCGTACGTTGAGCCGTTCCAGGGAGCGGCAACCGGCGTGGGCGGGATCGTCCGCGACATCCTGGCGATGGGCGCCCGGCCGGTCGCGGTGATGGACGCGCTCAGGTTCGGCCCGGCGGACGCGCCGGACACCCGGCGGGTTCTGCCTGGCGTGGTCGGCGGCATCTCCTTCTACGGGAACTGCCTCGGCCTGCCCAACATCGGCGGCGAGCTGGCCTTCGATCCCTGCTACGCGGGCAACCCGCTGGTGAATGCGCTCTGCGTGGGAGTCATGCGGCACTCCGATCTCAAGCTGGCCGCCGCCAGGGGACCGGGAAACAAGGTGGTCCTGTTCGGGTCGAGGACCGGTCCCGACGGCATCGGCGGCGCGTCGGTCCTGGCCAGCGCGTCGTTCGGCGGGGCAGGCGAGGGCGCGAAGCGGCCGAGTGTCCAGGTCGGCGACCCGTTCATGGAGAAGCTGCTGGTCGAATGCTGCCTGCAGCTCTATGCGGCGGACCTGGTGGTCGGCATCCAGGATCTGGGCGCCGCCGGGGTCTCCTGCGCCACCACCGAGCTGGCCGCGGGCGGCGCCGTGGGCATGCGGGTCACCCTGGATGCGGTCCCGCTGCGCGATGCCGCACTCGGGCCGGCCGAGATCCTGATGAGCGAGTCGCAAGAGCGGATGATGGCCATCGTCGAGCCGGCCGGCATCGGGCGATTCATGGAGATCTGCGCGAGGTGGGACGTGCCAGCCACGGTCATCGGCGAGGTCACCGGCACCGGCAGGCTGGAAATGACCTGGCGCGGCGAGAGGATAGTGGACATCCCGCCCGGCAGCGCGGCCGACGACGGGCCGGTGTACGAGCGCAGTGCGCAGCGCCCGGCCAGCCAGGACGAGCTTGCCGCGGACGACCCGGCCGCGCTGCCCCGCCCGGCCGGCGGCCCGGCGCTGCGGGCCGGGCTGCTTGCCCTGCTGGCCTCGCCCGACGCGGCTGACAAGAGCTGGGTCACCGAGCAGTACGACCGCTATGTGCGCGGGGACACCGTCCTGGCGGCACCGCAGGACGCCGGCCTGGTCAGGATCGACGAGCGGACCGGCCTGGGGATAGCGCTCGCGACCGACGGCAACGGCAGGTACACCCTGCTCGATCCGTACGCAGGCGCTCAGCTTGCGCTCGCTGAGGCGTACCGGAACGTGGCCGCCACCGGCGCCAGGCCGCTGGCCGTCACCAACTGCATGAATTTCGGGTCACCCGAGGATCCGGCCGTCATGTGGCAGTTCGCCGCCGCGGTGCGCGGCCTCGCGGACGCCTGCGCGGCCCTCGGCGTGCCGGTGACCGGCGGCAACGTGAGCTTCTACAACCAGACGGGCGGGGCGGCGATCTACCCGACGCCCGTCGTCGGCGTGCTCGGCGTGCACGACGACGTCCGGCACCGGCTGTCGATCGGCTTCCGCGAGCCCGGCTCAAGCATCCTGCTGCTTGGCCGCACCGCGGCGGAGCTCGGCGGATCGCTGTGGGCCCACGTCACGCACGGGCATGTCGGCGGGCGGCCGCCCGCCGTGGACCTGGACGCCGAGCAGCGGCTCGCGGCGGTGCTCGCCGCCGGGGCGGCGGGCGGACTGCTTGCTGCGGCGCACGACCTGTCCGATGGCGGACTCGCCGTCGCGCTCGCCGAGTGCTGCCTGGCAGGCCGCACCGGCTGCGCGGTCACCCTGCGCGGGGATCCGTTCACCTGCCTGTTCAGCGAATCCGCTGCGCGCGCGGTGGTGGCAGTGCGGCCCGGCTCGGAGGCGGCCTTCGCCGCGTCGTGCGCGGAGCACGGGGTGCCCGCCGCGGTGATCGGAGCGACCGGCGGGGTGAGCCTGGAGGTCGCCGGCCTCTTCGGCATCTCGCTGGACGAGCTTGGCGCGGCGCACGGGCAGACGCTGCCGGCCATCTTCGGCTGACCGCGGCGCGGCTAGCCGCCGGCGCCCGCGTCAGTAGGCCGTCCGGAACGAGACGATCTGCCGCCAGGTCACCGACGGGCCGCACACGCGCAGGCCCACGCCGGACTCGCCAGGCTGTGCGCCGAGCGGCGGTCGCACGGCCGTGAGGCAGCGGCCGTCGGCGGCGCTGCGCAGCCGCCAGTTGTTCCGGCCGGCCGTGTCCTTGCCGACGAACTGGTGCCGCCATCGCTGGCTGAGGCCGAGGTTGCACCTGGCCAGCGTGATGCTCGGGGCAGCAGGGGAGGCCGCCGCGGTCAGGCACCGGCTATCCGGAACATAGATCAGGATGTAGGTACCGTCACCCATCTGGTCGGCCGTCCACTCCTGCGCCGGCGATGCCCAGCCGCCGGACGCGGTGAACGCGAGGCCCGTCGCCGACAGGTGGAGCAGCTCGGGATCCGGCTGCGGCGGCGGGCCCGGATTGACCAGCCCGACGGTCAGCGGACTGATCACGTTGCTCGGCAGCGGCTCGACGGACTGCCGCCTGGCGTGGGCCGTGCCCTGGGCAAAGACGAGGATGCTGGCGACTGTCACGGCGGCAACCAGCACCAGGGCGATGCCAGCGATCCTGACTGCCCAGGACCCCCGGGACCGCCGGGCACCTGTACCGCGCTGGCCTGGCATACCGAAGCACTACCGCTAGGGGGCATGTGCTGCCAGGAATATCACGGAAAATGAATAAAAACCATGGGCGGCGAGCCCGGCCCGATACCACGGCGGGCCGGCTACCGTCGCAGCGATGCCGATACGACGCCTGGATCCGCAGCGGCTGCTCGCCGCGGTCGACCAGCAGCGGGCCGAGCTCGGCGACCCGGCCTGGGCCGGCCCGCTGACCGCTGAGGCACTGGGCGATGGCTGCGTCGCCGCGGTGGCCGCAGCACTGGACTCGGGCCTGGTCCCGTGCCGGGAGGCACTGCGCGCCGCCGCGATGCGCCTGCTCGACCGGCTCGTGGCCCGCGCGCCGGGCCGCGCCGTCGAGGTGCGCATCCCGCCATTCGCGGCGGCGCAGTGCGTCGAGGGCCCCCGCCACACCCGGGGCACCCCGCCGAACGTGGTGGAAACCGACGCCGCAACCTGGGTCAGGCTCGCGACGGGACGGCTGGCCTGGGCGAGCGCCACCGCTGACGGCCTCATCCGGGCCAGCGGGCGGCGCGCTGACCTGGCTGCATACCTGCCGTTGCCGCCCAGTGACGCGCCGGGCTGACCTGGCTGCATACCTGCCGTTGCCGCCCAGTGACGCGCCGGGCTGACCTGGCTGCATACCTGCCGTTGCCGCCCAGTGACGCGCCGGGAGGTGATCAAGCCCGATGGCCGGCTGACGGCCGAGCTGGATCCGGGGGAGCAGCCGCGGGATGCCTGTGGCGTCTTCGGTGTCTGGTCACCCGGCGAGGAAGTCGCCAAGCTTGCCTACTTCGGCCTGTACGCGCTGCAGCACCGCGGGCAGGAATCCGCTGGCATTGCAGTGAGCGACGGGCGCAGGATCGTGGTCTACAAGGACATGGGCCTGGTGCCCCAGGTCTTCAATGAGGCCGTGCTGCATACCCTGCGCGGTCATATCGCCGTCGGTCACTGCCGCTACTCCACCAGCGGCTCGTCGGTATGGGAGAACGCCCAGCCGACGTTCCGCGCGACGCCGTCGGCGAGCCTCGCGCTTGGCCACAACGGCAACCTGATCAACACCCTGGAGCTGGCCGCCCTGGTGGATCCGGCGTCCGGAGCGGGCGGAAACCGCGCAACGACCGATACCGACGTGCTGACCGCGCTGTTCGCCGGAGCGCCCGCGCCCGACGCCGTGCCGATCATAGATCGCGCGTTCCTCACCGACGCCGAGCCCGTCGAGGAACCCGGCCAGGAGAGCGTGGTTGCCGGGGACCACCTGAGCCGGCCGGCCGGCCAGGGCGGCACCGGCATCGAGGAGTCTGCGCTCGCCGCGCTGCCGCTGGTGCGGGGCGCGTACTCGCTGGTCTTCATGGACGAGCGGACCCTGTATGCGGCCCGCGACCCTCGCGGGTTCCGCCCGCTCGTGCTCGGCAGGCTTGCCCGCGGCTGGGTCGTGGCCAGCGAGACGGCGGCGCTGGACATCGTCGGCGCGACCATGGTCCGGGAGGTCGAGCCCGGTGAGCTGATCGCCATCGACGAGTCAGGGCTGCGGTCGCGCCGCTTCGGGCCGGCCGAGCCCAGCGGATGCCTGTTCGAGTACGTCTACCTGGCCAGGCCGGACACCACCATCGCTGGGCGGGGGGTGCAGGCCACCCGGGTGGAAACAGGCAGGCGACTGGCGGCCGAGCACCCCGTCCCCGCCGACCTGGTCATCCCGGTGCCCGAGTCGGGCACCCCGGCTGCGATCGGCTATGCGGAGGCCAGCGGCATCCCGTACGCGCAGGGCCTGGTCAAGAACTCCTATGTGGGCCGGACATTCATCCAGCCGAGCCAGACGATCCGGCAGCTCGGCATCCGGCTCAAGCTGAACCCGCTCAGGGACGTGATCGCCGGCCAGCGGGTGGTCGTCGTCGATGACTCGATCGTCCGGGGAAATACGCAGCGCGCCATCGTCGCGATGCTGCGCGAAGCCGGCGCCGCCGAGGTGCACGTTCGCATCTCGAGCCCGCCGGTGACCTGGCCGTGCTTCTACGGCATCGACTTTGCCAGCCGCGCCGAGCTGATCGCGGGCAGCCTGTCGGTCGAGGAGATCCGGGCTTCGCTCGGCGCCGACTCGCTGGGCTATGTCTCGCTGGCAGGCCTGACCGAGGCGACCACGCTGCCCGCCGGCCGGCTCTGCCGGGCCTGCTTCGACGGCAACTACCCGATCCCGGTGGCGGAGGCGGAGCGGGGCAAGCACCTCCTTGAGGGGGCCAGCGCCAGCGCAGCCGAGGCCGGGCGGTGAGCCAACCGGGACGCGGCCCGAGCTACGCCAGCGCGGGCGTTGACATCGAGGCCGGTGACCGGGCGGTGGAGCTGATGCGCGCATCAGTCGCCCGCACCGCCAGGCCAGAGGTTACCGGCGGCATCGGCGGGTTCGCCGGGCTGTTCGACGCGTCCAGGCTCACCGGCTACCGGCGGCCGCTGCTTGCCACCTCCACCGATGGCGTCGGCACGAAGGTGACGATTGCCCAGCGGATGGGCAGGTACGACACCATCGGCATCGACCTCGTGGCCATGGTGGTGGACGATCTCGTGGTCTGCGGGGCCGAGCCGCTCTTCATGACCGACTACGTGGTCTGCGGCGCACTCCAGCCGGAGCGGGTAGCCGCCATCGTGGGCGGCGTCGCCGACGGCTGCGTGCGCGCTGGCTGCGCCCTGCTCGGCGGCGAGACGGCTGAGCACCCTGGCCACCTCGCCCCCGGCGACTTCGACCTGGCCGGCGCGGCGACCGGCGTGGAGGATCTACGCCCGCGACTGCCTGGCCCTGGCCGGCGGCTGCGAGGTGCACGCGTTCGCGCACATTACCGGCGGCGGGCTGGCCGCCAACCTCGGCCGGGTGCTGCCGCCCGGCGCCGGCGCGACCGTCGATCGCGGCACCTGGCGCCCGCCGGCGGTGTTCGGCCTGCTGGCCGCGCACGGGCAGGTGACGGCGGGGGAGATGGAGCGGGTCTTCAACATGGGCGTGGGGATGGTGGCCATCGTCGCCCGTGACGCGGCTGATCGCGCGCTTGCGCTGCTCGCGTCGAGGAACGTGCCCGCGTGGGCGGCCGGCGAGGTCAGTTCCGGCCCGGGCCCGGCCCGGCTGTCCGGGCGCCATCCCGGCTGACCGGGCACCCGTTCCTGGCGCGCCCAGGCAGGTGGCCGGCTCGTCCGATGCCATACATCGGTACGCACGGGCTAGCTGCCCGTGCGCAGGAGAGCGAGCCTCAGGTACCGGCCGGCCTGCTCACCCTGTCTGATGCGCCGCCTGCCCGGCTGGACGCCTTGTCGGCCGACTCGTCCTCGCCCAGCCCGTCAGCTAGGTCGTCGTCGTCTTCTTCGTCATCGACTTCGTCATCGACTTCGTCATCCACGGAGTAGCGATCGGCGAGTTCCGCGTAGGCGGCCTCCGACTTCGCATCCTGCTGGTCCGTGACGACACCTAGCTCAGCCCGCAGCCGGTCAAGGTCCGTGCCGCCGCTGTTGTACTTGAGCTGGCGTGCCACCTTGACCTGCTTGGCCTTGGCTCGGCCGCGCCCCATTGGCTCGACCCCCTCGAACGTACGGGGCCTCGGTCAGGCCCCTGGTCACCGCACCGATCGTGCTGTCTTCGCTGTGCTGTCCTCGTTTGCGCTGTCTTCGTTGCGCTGCTGCTGGCGGGCTTTCTTGCACGACAGACGGACCCGACGCCTCTCCACCGTCTGGGACGCGACGCGTTTCCTGCCTCCGTACGGACATAACCGTACCTGGTTTGAGCGCCAAGCGCTTCCGGGCAACGCGGACCGGGCTGGTCAGCCACCGAGCCAGATGCCGCGCAGACGGCCCACCTCGGACATCCGCCGCTCGGCGAGCCGGTCGGCGGCGACCGCGGGTGGTACGCCCTCTTCGTCGGCCATCGCCAGGATGTTCCTGGTGGTGTGGAAGATCTGTGCTGCTCTTGACCGCGCTCGGTCGAAGCTGAACCCGGCGAACTCGTCGGCGACCTGGATCACCCCGCCCGAGTTCACCAGGTAGTCCGGGGCGTACACGATGTCTCGGTCGGCGAGCTGCTTCTCGATGCCGGGATGAGCAAGCTGGTTGTTGGCGCCGCCGCAGATGATCCGCGCGCTGAGCGTCGCCACGGTGTCGTCGTTGATGGAACCGCCGAGCGCGCACGGCGAATAGACGTCCATCTTCCCGGCAATCAGCTCGGCCCGGCCCGCCACTACCTCCGCCGCGGGATGCTCCGCGCGGACCCGCTCGACGGCTTCAGCGGAGACATCGCAGATGACGACCTGAGCGCCCGCCTCCATCAGGTGCCCGACCAGGCGGCGGCCGACCTTGCCCACGCCCTCGACGGCGACCCGCCGGCCGTCCAGGCTGGCGCTGCCCCAGACATGCTCCGCCGCGGCGCGCATTCCCTGGAAGACGCCGAAGGCGGTCAGGACGGAGGAATCCCCGGCCCCTCCGTTGGCCACCGTCCTGCCGGTGACGTGCGTGCACTCGCGGGCGATGATGTCCATATCCTCGCTGAAGGTGCCGACATCGCAGGCGGTGACGTAACGCCCGTTCAGTGACTGGACGAACCGGCCGTAGGCTCGCAGTAGCGCCTCGGACTTGAGCCGGGCCGGATCCCCGATGATGACGGCCTTGCCGCCGCCGAGGTCGAGGCCGGCCAGTGAGTTCTTATAGGCCATCGCCCTGGACAGGTTGAGCACGTCGGCCAGCGCGGCGTCCTCGCTTGGATAGGGGTAGAAGCGGGTGCCGCCTAGCGCCGGACCAAGACTGGTCGAGTAGATCGCGATGATGGCGCGCAGGCCGGTCGGGGGGTCCTGGCAGTAAACCACCTGCTCATGCCCCGGCTGGCCGTTCGCGCCGCCGCCCGGTACCTGCGCGCTATCGTCGCTGTCAGCGCCGGCGGCTCGGTGGGCGCTTCCGAATATATTCGTCACGGCAGTGACTCCCGGCTCGGTCCCGCGTCCTCGTCGAGGCGGGCACAGGAACCAGCGTATGCCGACGGCTAGCTACCGCAGCGCAGGTAGTGACGATCTCGTTATCTGGGGGGCTTCTCCCGGTACACCATGGCATGTCACGATTTGGTTATGTTGCCCTGCGCTGCCTATCTGCGCGTATATGAACCGCTTTCGGCCTTTGATCCGGCCGAGCGGGCCCACTGGGCTGCCTACGCGACGTCGCCGGACCGGCCTCGCCGGGCCAGCGCACTGGCCGCGGAGCATGCCGAGGCGCTGCGCAGGCTGATCGCGCTGCCGCCGATTGTGGCCCCCGCGCAGGAAAGCAGGGACGCGTACGTGCGGTGGGCGGACGGCATAACCTACGTCTGTCCGTGGCAGACCAGGCTGCGATCATGGCTCGCCCTGAGCAGGCTGCGGGCTACCGCCAGGCCGCCCATGTCGGATGCGTTCGCCCCGCGTCAGGCCGAACAGGCCGCCGCTGCCTTCGCCCGCTGGGAGGGGCGGGAAGGCCAGCCGCGTGTATACATACAGACGAACGCCTGGTCGGTGCCACTGTCTTGGTTCGTGCCCTTCGCGCCGACCGAGCGCTGGCTGGTCCTTGGCACGCCGGCCGCGGGGGAGAGCAGGGGCCCGGCGACGGCCGCCGCAACCCGGACGCTGGTCTATGCCACGGCGATGTCCCAGGCGCGCAGGCGGGTCGCCCGGTCGCTGGCCACGGCCCGCCGGATGCCCGGCAGCCGCGGTGCGGAGCCTGACCGCGGCGTCCCGGCACTGCTTCGCGTCGGCGCCGAGCTTGAGGAGATCGGCCGGTGGCTTGAGGAGTTCCATCCGCACTCGATAGTGGAACTTGACTACGGAGGGCTTGTGCAGCTGCTGGACGACGAGGCGCTGCGCAGCGACCAGTCGGCTGCTGAGGTTTCGGCGGCCGTGAATGCCCTGGCTAGCAAGGAACTTGAGCTAGCCGCCGCTATGTACCAGCGGCTACGGGCCCGATGGCGTGCGCTGGAGGCGATCGAGCTAGGTAGTTAATCGAGCTAGGTAGTTAAGGGAGGGGGATGGACTTTTCCGAATCTGCCCGTTGCGACGTTCCGTATAGCTAGAATCACGCAGCGTGACTCAGATCAGTGGAGCAACGGGGTAACTCGTCACAGAAACTTTGCTCCGGGTGGTCGACTTGTCACGGCTGGTGATGGCAATATGGTCTGTGAGTAGACCATATGGGACATCCACGGCAGGCTCCCCAACGGAGCCAGGCACCGCAACAAAACGCAGGATCGCAGTACCGGTCCAGGAGGAGAGGCCGTACACATGTCTGCACGCACACCAGAGGCCGAGCCGCTGCTGACACCGGCAGAGGTCGCGACCATGTTCAGGGTGGACCCGAAAACCGTCACTCGATGGGCTAAGGCCGGCAAGCTGACGTCCATCCGCACGCTCGGTGGTCACCGTCGGTACCGGGAGACAGAGGTTCGCGCCCTGCTGGCGGGGATCCCGCAGCAGCGCTCGGAGTGAGGCCTGGCCGCTTCCTGGCGCGATGAGCGGCAGGTCAGCCGAGACGGCGCGTGATGTGTGCGCTGGCGGTGGCCAGAGAGAAGTAGACAGAAGTAGGGACAGTAAGACAAGGGGGGGTCGGCCCCGGTGGCCATGCGCCGCGTAGGGGGGCATAGTTCACGGAACTGGCTAGCTAGACGTGGTTCCATCGGACGTTGCCGGGGTCGATCCGGCCTCAACGGGAAGCCTTGCCCGGGCCAGCGATCGCCCGCGCATGGCTGAGGGCCAGGATGCGGCCGAGTTAGGCCAGATTATCGCAATTCGTAATTAACAAGCGACTTCTCGTAATCACTCTTGCCGCGCTGATGGGTCCGCAATACTTGTTGCGAGGTCGGCGGGTGGGGGTTGGCCTCGGCAGGCAGGTGCCCATGTGGCGAGCGCTTCCGTGCGGCAAGCACAGTGAGCGGTATGCAGAGTGATCAGCGAGCGCGGTGATCAGCAGCACCCTGATCAGCAAGCACGTTGATCAGCAAGCGGTGATCAGCAAGCACGGTGGCAGCAAGCACGGTGAGCGGTAAGCACAGTGGCATGGTTGGCCCCGGCGGCACGGCAATGATGGCTGAGCACGAGCGTGCGCCAGGGGGGGATCCGCCCGCTGGGCGGAGCGTGGCATCGCGTTGAGGGGAGAGACCGCACCATGCGAGATCCGGACTTGGTCGTGCGTGCACAGCGGGCTGCAGCGGAGCTGGAGCGGGCGTGGGATCGCTGGCGCACCGCGCACGGCCCTGGCGATAAACCGCTGGCGTCCGTGTCGAGCTATGTGGGCTACTCGCTTGAGGAACCCTGGGGCGAGCCGCGAGTCGTGTTCGGCGTGACAGCCGACGAGGCGGAGCAACTCGCTGCGCTTCTCGACGCGCCAGAGCGCGGTGGCCGAGCGGGCCCGCACCTGCAGGTTCCTCCGCAGGCTCCGGCCGGCCCGCCGGTGCGGCCCAGGGCCGCCGAGCGGCCCGCTGAGGCCGGCCGGCCCGCGGAGGCTGGCTGGCCGGGAGACCTGCCCCCAGTGGGCAGGGTGGCAGAACGCGAGTCCCGGCGGCACCCTGCGGATCTGACCGGCGCGCCGGAGCGGCCGGCCTCTGAGCGGCCGGTCTCTGGACGGCTGGCCCCTGAGCAGCCGGTCTCTGGACGGCTGGCCCCTGAGCGGCCGGTCCCCG
>WNFC01031626.1_pt1 | contig 14564 bp, 14 predicted proteins | sample 5400541 | NCBI WGS metagenome assembly WNFC01 (sample SAMN13153342, study PRJNA577476) | soil metagenome | isolation source: 120 cm saprolite under Douglas fir tree site 2 hole 2 replicate 1 | place: USA:California | collected 2015-04-18
CTCTTCTCCGCTTCGTCATTGGTGACCGGGAAGGTTGACAGGAGCGATCAGAGAGCCGACCCGCAAGGAACTCTTCTGTGGGGTGTGTGCGTGGATCAGCGTGTCCCGCCACGTTGTCACGTTCCACATTTCCGATAAGCCCCATGCTGTTCCCGTTGCGCGTGTTGATGCCGTGGGGCTGCCGGTCGCGTCCGGTGCGAGGGCAGGCGCATGAGAGCGCGAAAGCTCCGCCCCCATGTCGCCTCTGACCCTCGCAACCCCTTGTGGGACGTTGCCTGAAAAAATGAGTGACCCCTTCAGACCCTGGCAATCCGCACATTGCACTCTTCCTCTTTATCGCACCCATGCAAAATCAGTGACGCGTCCCCGAGGCCATCTCACACCAAGATCCGTGACGTACCCCTTCCTTCCAAGTCCCAAGCGGAGATCATGCGACTGCTGGAAGCAACTTGGTTTATAATGTGTGCCTGTATGACGTATGATGGGTGGATCATCTTGTTGCTCCATGAGGCACCGAAGCGCATGGAGCCTTTTACAGAGAGGAGAGCGTATGGCTGACCAGCCATTTGTGACGGATATTCAGACCCTCCGTGCCCGGGCGCGTCAACATATCGAACAGGGGGCTGTGACCGCAGGGTACCGTGCCGATCGGGAAACCGTGATACGGCTCTTGAATGAGGCCCTCGCGACGGAGATTGTCTGTGTCCTCCGCTATAAGCGGCATTTCTTTATGGCCTCGGGCATCAATGCCCAGAGTGTGGCGCAGGAGTTTTTGCAGCACGCCACCGATGAGCAGACGCATGCGGATCAGATTGCCCAGCGCATTGTGCAGCTGGGTGGCGCGCCCAATTTTTCCCCTGATGGCCTCATGACCCGAAGCCACTCGGAATATGTTGAAGGCGCGTCGCTGCTGGACATGATCAAGGAAGACCTTGTTGCCGAGCGCATCGCCATTGATAGCTACCGCGATATGATCAATTATTTTGGGAACAATGACCCGACCACGCGGCGCCTCATGGAAGGGATCCTTGCGATGGAAGAAGAACATGCGGACGATTTGGTGAGTCTGCTGGAAGAACTTGGCTCATAATTGGCATCTCTTTTACACCCCTCATAACGGTGAGCCGGTGCCCGCGAGACGCAGCACCGACTCCCCACCTCCCTATGTCCACCAACGTCAAATCCTATCTCAGGAGATAGCCCTGCGCACCGGCTTTGAGATACGACACTATACTTGTACCCTCATACTTAAATTTTTCAAGCCGATTCAAATTTCTAATAGCATATAGGGTACAATTATGATGAAAATCATTATCCAAACGTACCCTAACAAAATGTTCCATAGGAGGTAATCCATATGAAGAGCATTAGGATCGTAGTGGCAATAATGGCTCTTTCTTTCATCGGCGTACTTCCCGCGACAGCACAAGAGCGAGTTGCGGAGCCGACGCCAGTACCTTCCGCAGCAGCGGTGTCAGCCATTGCCACCGCTTCTTCCTTGATTGGGAAGTGGAAAGGTACCTGGGAAGCTGGCGGACGGTCTCAGGGTCATGGGGATATGGAAGTTGAATTCCAGGCAGGTGACGGCGAGGATAATATGACGGGCCGGATGAGAGCCACTTATGTAGTGGTCACTAGTTTTTTTGGTGATTGATTTCATTAACTTTAGGTATCTTCAAGCCCAGCAATCGGCGGAATTTTTGTGCGCGTTTCGACACCTGCTGTCGACGGATTCGTACTATGACGGCACCATTATGGGCCAGCACTATCATACCCTGTTGCAGTATCGCGCCCTCAAGCCCTTTGTAACGCACATGGCCGGCACCGCGAGACAGCAAACTGGCGATGTGGCTTTCCACCACGGGACGACTATAGCCACTGGCGCAGGCGAGATGCACTTGATACGGGGTGCGTTTGCGGTGTAAGCCGGCCTCATTGAGGATGTCCCAGACGTCTTGGGCACTGGGATTGGTCTTGATAGGCTCGACCGTTTTGGGAATACCCACCGTCAGAATGCCGCGGGTATGGAGGGCCTGCCGCACGACGGCATCATTGAGCCCCAGGTCACCCGCCACCGAGTGTATCTGTCGCTTTGGTCCCGTTTCGCTACGCGCCATGGCCCGTTGGACCTTGTCAATCAAGGGCACGACATAGTGGGAGTCACTCGGATTACCTGGGGGGACGAGGTTGGCGAAGATAAAACCGGTCGCCGGCTCTGAGGCGAGACCGGGCTTTCGGCCAAACTGCGCCGGGCAATTGCTCTTGCCTTTGATAATCGGGGCAATGGTGAGGTCATAAGCGTTGACCAGTTTACAGTGGCTGAGCTTCTTGCCGTGGGTAAGCTGGGTAGATTGTTTCCGGATGTAGTCATGGTGGCCCATCGCCGTCGTGAGCGCACAGGTGAGACGCGTGCGCTGGGCCTCATGTAGCGTGCGCATCTGTGCGAGGTGCTCTTTGGCCTTTAGACCAAAGGTTTTGATGGGTTCACCCAGCGTCAGGAGCTGTTGTTCGGTTTGACGCACCAGCGTCACGAAGACGCGACCTTGGCCTCGACAGCGGCGGCCAAAGCCACGCATCACCTTTGTGAGGGCGTGCTGCAGCTCTTGGACTTGGTGATGGAGCTGCGTGGTCTGGCGGCAGTGCTGCTGTGCGATGTGGGCGATGAGCGCGAGCGTTTTTTTTGCGCCTTATACAGGGTGGTAGCATCCGTGACGCGTTGGCTGCCTTGTTCGCTCGGAAAGGTATCGATGACAAGATGCGCTGGACTGACCAGCCCCTCTTCCATAGCAGCGGCAGATTGAATGGCGATGAGTTCATCCATGAGGGCTTCATCCATACGGCCACGAAACTCACAGAGGGTCTCGGGGAGCACAAAGTGGGCTTGGGAGGGATTGACCTGATACTCGCGGAGGCCACAAGCATACATGACGGCAAAGTCTGTGCGCAAGCGATGGCAGATATCCTCATCGGAGGCACCCAGTGCATGCTTGAGCAATTCCAGCGCCAACAAGACGCGGATGGGCACGGGCTGTCGCCCGCGCGGGGATTTTTTCGGAAACCGTGTGTCGAAACTCTGTTCGATGGCGCTGACCAGTGCTGCCCAGGGGAAGGTGTCCGCCCACTGACGGATGGGATGTATGACGGGGACAAAATCAGTGACCTGCAGGCGGGCTCCGGTACCGCCCAACCAATGCTGGAGATAACGCACAAAGCGCATCGCCGGCTCTCCTGCGCAAAGGGGGAACGAGAGCCACAGGATACGACGAGACGATCCGCTTCACAAGTCTCAATGAGCGTGGAAAAAAACTAGTGACCACTACGACGGCTGGAGAGACCTTACGGCGGTAAAGAGGGGCGGAAAAGTTTCCGTGCAGTATTACCTAGGAGGGCGCTGCGGTAACGTAGTACTCGACCTCACCATTGATCCGAAAAAGGATAATCTGCTGTCGGGAACGTACGTGAGTGAGTCTCCTGGTAGCGGAACTATCCGCTTGAAGAAACAGTAACCGAGATGGAGACACCGATGGACCGGCTCACACGGGAATACCCATCTCTCTCTATCTACGCCCTCGCTATCTTCTGATCGCGCGGGATCGGTCGCCTCGTCCTCGGAGCACCGGGCGCACGCTCTGGTGCTCCGGGAGTGCAGTCCCTGCGGGCGGCGTCTCCTCCTCCCGTGGCATACCTTCCCAATCGCCCCGTAATGCCCAACGTCACGCATAGCTCACTTTTCAGCTGCCCTCACGCGGGTTTTTTCCTGCCCTCGTCAAAGCCTTTCCCTCCCCCATCTCCTGCCCCTCACGTGGCCAGAGGGTTTGCCCAGGTTTGCCCATGCATACTGGTGTGGTGTTGGCACATGATCCCTTTTCTACGTTCCATGGCGCCGCTGGCGCCCCTGGTACGTGCGGATCGCTCGCAGGAAATCGCGCTTGCGGAAGGCCGGCCAATAGACATCGATGAAGCAGAGTTCGGCGTATGCCATCTGCCACAATAAAAAGTTGGACACCCGCTCCTCCCCTGAGGTGCGGATCACGAGGTCCGGGTCGGGCATGCCGCTGGTGTACAGGTACTCGGACACGAGCTCCTCGCAGATGTCCTCCAGGCTGATCTTGCCGTTATCGTGATCGATGAGGATCCCCTTGATCGCGTCCACCAGCTCCTGCCGAGCGCCGTAGGCAAGGCAGACCGTGAACACCAAGGCGTCGTAATCCTTCGTGGCCTGCTCCGCCACCGCCACCGCCTGCACCACCCTGGCTGGGAGCAGATGGAGCTGGCCCACGGCGCTACAACGCACATGATCCTGATGAATGTCCTTATCCTCAGCCAGCTCGAGGAAGCCGGATTCGTAGAGGTCGAACAGGGTCGTCAGTTCCTCTGGGGAGCGACTGGTGAGATTCTCGGTGGAGAGGGCATAGACGGTGAGGTATTTGATCCCGAGGTCCCGGCACCAGCGCATCACCTCGCGCACCTTCTCCTTGCCGAGGCGGTGGCCATCGTGCTTCGGCATCCCACCGGCCAGGGCGAAGCGGCGGTTGCCGTCCATAATGATGGCCACATGGGTGGGGATAGGGCCGTGCTGCACCCGTTTGGTGAGCATGCGGTCGTACAGCAGCCCGAAGCCGCCTTCGAACCAGTGGACCTTCATGTCCTGGTCTGGCTGGAGATCTCCCCATTCTGTCCGTGTCAATCGCTCTCTTTGAGGGTCTCGATGCCACTGTGCCATGGAGATATCTCCTCGATATCGATCGTCTGTTGCGCAACGACCACTCAGTCCCAACCATACGACGGGTATCACCACCACGACGATGATGATGAGGAGCACTGCGTCGAATGATTATGCCGAGAGGACGTGCGTCAGGGCACGTCGTACAGGCTTGCCCTGACGCACAGCGAACACCCCATCGCTGACCTTCCCCCTCTCACAGGAAAGGTCACAAAACCACACGCTGCTGCACCATTCCCACTCAATCCTTTATCACCAATGGTCTTCCGTGCTTTTCCACCACCCCTGGGGAAAACTCTCGTGCTGGTAATTGTAACTCACATTCCGCATCTCGGGCGCACCTATCGCTCTTCCTTACATCCGCTCCAGCACGAGAAAGAACCAGGAGCTCCGGAGCGGATTCTGGAGTATCTCATGAAACGGGGTTTTTCCCAGTTCCCGGCGCACCCGCTTTGTGAGGGCGATTTTCTCCTGCAAGGGGATGTCGATCGTCCCCAGGAGCATCGGCAGACGCACGAAAAAGTTATCGAATGGGTCGCACGCAAGGGTGCGTTCGACCAGGTGGATCCGCCGCAGCGCAAACCCCCCGCTCTGGACTATGGCCGGCAAGGTACTCGTCTGAAAGAGTTTGGTCGATTGGGTCAGGTCACGCTCAACCCCGTATTCGTCTTTCAGGATGCGATTAACCATCGCATGGAAGGTGAGGTAGCGCGGATGCTCCCCCGGGTAGCTCCGCTCGAGGTCGATCTCCAGGTCACGACACGTGTGCGCGGGACCGAGATCAGGACACTGGTCAATCGTAACAAAATCTTTCGTCTCCGTGATCACGGCCAGGCCTTTGGGCGGCAGCAGGGTCGCGAGTGGGCGGAGGGCATCGCGCGTCGCCTGGGCGAGGAGCTGCTCTGACGTCAGGTCGGGATGTGCGCCTTGGAGCTGGTTAATCCGTTGATTCACGGGCCAGTGGAGGTAGTTATTGGCCACGACCACATCGACGAGTCCAATGTCCGCCTGCTCCGCCGTAAGCCCGTCGTGGTGTACGACCCGCAACACGCCCTGCTGCGGGGGACGACGAAACAGCCCGCCTTGGAACGTCGTGCGCATCCATTGCAGATGGGTGAGGGTGGGGGCATAGAACTGGTCGAGCACCGCGTCCGCCCCCTTGCTGCGCAGCCAGACGTCGAGACTGTCGCCCGAGCGTAAGACCTGGTGGAGGAGGTCGAGCATGGCCTGGGGGTTATCCACCGCGACAATTTCGCGGGGGCCGAAGGCGGCGAGGGCCACGGTCGTAAGCCCATACCCACATCCCACATCGAGCACCCGTTTATGCCGCAACCCAGCGTACGCGTCCGCGAAGGTCGCTGTGGTCTCGGCCATATTCACATAGGCGTGTGTCAGGGCGGCATCGGCTGCATAGACACAGGGATAGAGATCTGCAAAGACCCGTTCGGGATATTGGCCCTGTGCGAGCCGGCGCACCACGTCCGGAACTTGGGCCTGATCCCACAGCCGCTTCAGGTCGCGCCAGAGCTCTGGGCCGAGTCGGAGCGTATTGGCAAAGTCGCGCAGCTCATGGGTGGTGGGCAGCTGCTTGCCCTGCTCAAAGCGGCTCAGCTTGTCAGCTTTAATATGTATCCCTTTGGCGAGTGCCTCCTGCGTCCGCCCCCGCGTCCGCCTCAGCTCCCGCATCCGCTGTCCTAAGCGGGGATCTCCGACGGTGACTCGTTTCATGGCGCGCTCTCCTCGTGGTCTTTGCATGCGGCAATCACCCTACTATATCACATCTGCCATCCCCCCGAATGAGGGGGAAACGTCCCCCCGTTTTAGGTGTAATCATTTTATTTTCAATATGTTGTTGGCAGAGCATTTTGACTCAGGGTACACTTTTTCATGGAATAATATTTCCGCGAATAAAAGACACAAAATCGAGCCGCTTCTGCCCGGGCCAAACCGGAGGACCAGAAGCTGACAACGCACGCGGACAATTCCCTCTTTACATCACCAAGGAAGTCTGTGTGCACTTTTTTATTTTCTGGAAAAGAGATAAAGTGAACACAAGGTCGAAGTTATATCAATCGCAATTTAATAATATGACATCAAAGAAAATTATTTTCATAGCAATACTATTTGTTTTGCTTAGTATAGGAGTGACGTGTGGAGTAATTGGTTGTAGCGGAGGAGGAGGTGGGGAAAGTAAGGAAAAAGTTGCGGGTCCGTCTCCAGCTACGGTTGAGGTGGGACAGATCCTAACAGACCCTATGCTCTCATATTCACTTATATATCCTGCTAACTGGACAGCCGTCAGAGGTACAAACAACACGGTTGATCTCATAGGCCAAGTGACACCAATATTACCGACAGGCCCCGAAGACTTAGCTGGAACGTGCAAAATAACCATCACGTCGCACGATAATCCTGCATTATTACCCTTACCACAGTGGTTAACACAGGCAGAGGAAGCAAGTGGTGCAGTACCACCGACATCATCAGTCCCAATAACGATAAATAATGTTAGTGGTGTAAAGGAAACCACAGAAGAGCTTGGTTTAACTGAAACTGTCTATCTCTCCCAGGGAGATAAAGTGCTTTCATTGCAACTAATGTGTGGTGATGACGCGCTAAACGCAGGAAGAGCAATTTTTGCTAACATTCTATCGTCACTCACTTTGAAATAAGGGGCAGGTCGTGTGGGTAATTTTTGTGATTGCGTCACTACTTATAAGTAGTGACGTTTGGGCTTTAGTGGAGATACCACCGTGTGTTGCCATGGTAAAACCCCTCGACTCCAGTAACTATGTGGGTAGCACTCAAGATTTCAAACATGGTTTTTCTACGCTTTATAGAGATCGGTACACGGATACTAGTTCGAATTATTTTGAGGGTATTGGGGGTCATCCTGGAGTAGATATTTTTCAAGATAGTCAAGGGGAACACCTGACTACGAGTACGCCAGTTCAGGCTATCTGTGCAGGTATTGTGGAACGTGTTACAGAAAATGGCAAGAAAGATGGTGGTTGGGGTAATAGTTTAACAATACGACACAATGTTCCTGGTATAGGAACAGTATTCTCAATATATGCTCATTTAGATAGATTTACCAGGAAGTTTGCAAAAGATGATCCCATAACGCATCCTGATTAGATCGGATTTGTCGGAAACACAGGCAATGCAACGGGAATACATTTACACTTCCAGATCGACAATACCGTTCCATCTAGACATCCGTTTTTCCCTAACAGATTTTCAGGAGGTAATGACGCCACTTTAGAGGTAAATACCCCAGATCAGGATCGCTTGGTGGCCGATCGAACCTTCTCACCCCTTATCTTAGTCCAGCAGCACTTACAACCTAATAGTCCCCCCGCCATCACTAGCCTCACCGCCAACCCTATGTCTGTCCAAGTTGGTGGTCAATCCACCATCTCAGTTGTGGCTTCTGACCCCGATGGCAACCCCCTCACCTATGATTGGTCAGCCATCTGCGGCATGCTCTCAAGCACAACCGGGCCAGAGGATAAAACTTGGACAGCACCAAGTACTCTGGGTACCTGTACCATAAGCGTCACTGTTACCAACCCCCTTGACGCCCGCGCGACCGCAAGTGTCGATATCCGAGTCGTACCCACTCCTACGAGTAATAGACCACCTGCTATTACCAGCTTCGCGGCCAACCCAATGGCCGTCCATGTCAGCGAGCAATCCACTATCTTAGTCATAGCCTCCGATCCAGACGGCGATCCACTTACGTACAACTGGTCAGCTACCTGTGGCACGCTCTCCGGCACCACAGGCGCGCAGGACAAAACATGGAGTGCACCCACAACCGTGCCCCTTTCGGGCCTCTGCACGGTGGCGATCACCGTCACCGATCCTTCTGGCGCCAGTGCCAGCGCTAGGGTTGACATCCAAGTCCTACCCCCTCCTGTGAGAAATAGTCCCCCCACTATCACCAGCCTCATCGCCAATCCCCTATCCGTCCCAGTTGGCGGTCAATCCACCAGCTCAGTCCAAGCCTCAGACCCAGACGGCGATCCCCTCACCTACAACTGGTCAGCTACCTGTGGCACGCTCTCAGGCCAGACCGGACCAGGGGATAAAACCTGGACCGCGCCAACGGATCAACTGGAAACACGTTCCCCGCAGGATTCTTTTTTGAGATTCATCCGCGGTTTTCGGTTGCAACAATTACGAATGGCCTTACGGTATCTGCGTTTCCTCCTGCAGATGTGTCTGCAGGGAATCTGGATCTCCAGGTTAACTTCTCCGCCGTCGGTCCTTCACAGGAGTGTTTTGTTGGAAGTTGCTGCACACAAGAACTGACCCCGACGGTGCATGGGGTACAAGGAGTTGCCCGCAGCATTTCCCAGACGGATTTACTCTCGTTGTTGAACATTGTACGCAACAACCCGGCCTGTGCGAACGTCACGCTCAATGACTTCTTCCTCCACAGCGTTATCCTCTATGACCGATCCAATGCTCGTGCACTTGTGCGCCAACTCGATGCGCTTGCGGTTGGTATAGGTGAGCATGTCTTTCCCGATGACACGACACCCCCATCCCCTGAAATCGTGCAAGGATTCGACTTCGCCCTCGATAGTCTCCAAGTGGTCGGGAATATCTCCGGAGGCTTTTTCGATGACTTCAACGACGGCTCACTCACTACCTTTCCTACCTCAGAGCTCGCTTGTTTTGGGACGGTGCACGATGAGTCAGGCGGCTTCCTCCACCTCAGAAGCAGTGATGGAGCGAATACCTTTACTCCTGGGTTTTTGGTCGACAATTGCCAACTCGGTTCGCAGTCCGCCTCGACGCCTCTGCGTGATGGGGCTGGAAACGCCGTCATTACGGCATCGTTCCGGGCAGACGTGCCGCTTCCTGGACAGGGATATGGTTTGCAGCTCTTCACTTCCGGCATCGTCTTAGGGACAAACGAGATCATAGGTATCGCGGTTAGTGATTGTGGCTTTGCTGGTCCTTGTGTGTCGGGCTCTATTGTCCTTACGGGGTTTCACCAAACAGTACCCGTAAATCTGAGTGGAGTTGCAAGAATCCTCCTTCGGCTTACCCTTGATGACAATACCAATCACGTAACCCCATCGTTTAGCACGGATGGAGAACTTACGTTTACCGACATTCCTCTGCCAGCATCAGCGACAGTGTTCACTGGCTCAAACCAAGCGGCTGTTTCTGTCTTTGGATCTGTTGTTGTGCCATTAACAATGAATGACGACTTCAATGATAATGTGCTCGATCCCACGCGGTGGGAATCCTATGTCGATCCTGCTCCAAGTGCGGGCACTGTTGCTGAAACCAACCAACGGCTTGAAGTGACGCTGAATGGCGGAGCAGTGAACGCAGGGATCCGGAGCCGCTGCTCAGTGGCCGGTGATTTTGACGTTCAAGTGGATTTTCCCTCCTCAACTGGCCTTCGAACAACCGTCAGGGTTTTTCCCTTGAGGCCGAAGACCTCGGGCAAGGGCAGTTCGGTCTGTTCCGTGTTGAGCGATTTAATGAGGTCGGCGGTGATGCGTATCATATGGTCTTTCCGAATCAAGCGGGAGATCCTACGTTTCCTACGACCGACACAGCAGGCAAGTTGCGGCTGGTGAGGATAGGAACTACATTGTCTGGATACTACCACAATGGGACTAACTTCGTTTTTATCAACTCGGCACCCGTCCCTACCAACCCCACCCGCATTGTCCTGAACGGCGGCCTCTTTCGTTCCGATGCAACACCTGCATCCTTTGCCTTCGACAACTTCAAGGTCAACGCTGGTACCATTACATGTCCATAGCTTTAATGGCCAAAACTTTGGAGGAGGCGGATAAACAATGGCTGCTTCAGAACCTCCAGGACGAGACCGCACCGGCTTTTGTACTACAGCTGGAGCCGCCGAAGAACTGTTTTCCTAAAAGGAGAGAGAAATGGCAAAAAAAGGTCTGTGGTGTCTAGTTTCAATGATGTTTTTTCTGATTTTTTCACCTCTTGGGCATGCCCAAGAGGTCGGGGAGAAAGCCAAACTAAACCATGTCAAGCTATTTGATGGTTCCGAATTTGACCCTAAGTCCGTCGAGGGAAAACCTACACTCGTCTATTTTTGGGCGAGTTGGTGTCCTCGGTGCCGTAATGAAATGAAAGTGCTTGAGAAACACTACCAGACCTTCAAAACAATACCTTCGCCAAAATCCACTAACTTGAAAGGGCTTCTGTCGTAGCGTTAGAGTGATAGTCCACCACGACCTCCACTCTACATCTACGGAGAAGCCCACAATGGACATTGTAGCACTCTTCCAATGCCTGCAACCCTATGTGCCATCGACGACCCGGCGCCAGTTGAGCCGGATTGCTTTGGCTCTGCTGGTGATGACAGGACGGGTCACGATGCTGGGCATCTCCCGCTGGGCCGGCAAAGGCGGCAGCTATCGCACCGTCCAGCGCTTTTTCTCCACCGTGATCCCGTGGGCCACGCTGCTTTGGGTGTTCTTTCGTCAGCATCTGTACCGTCCAGAGGATGTCTACCTGCTGGCTGGCGATGAAGTCGTGGCCACCAAAGCGGGCAAACACACCCATGGCCTCGATCGGTTCTTTGCCAGTCTGTACGGCAAGCCGGTGCCAGGGCTCGCCTTCTTCACGTTGTCGTTGGTCAGCACCCAGGTACGGCGCGCGTTTCCTCTGCGCGTCGAGCAGGTGGTCCGCAGCGACGAGGAGAAAGCGGCCAGCAAGGCCAAAGCGGACGCCAAGAAGCAGAAACCGTCCACCGCCAAGCGCCGTCCCGGGCGTCCCAAGGGCAGCAAGAACACCCCCAAAGCCGCCGTGACCCTCACGCCAGAGTTACGGCGCATCACAAGCATACTTGACGCCTTGCTGCAACTGATCGCCGGGTTTATCCCATTGACCTACTTGCTGCTGGACGGGCACTTCGGCAACCACCACGCCCTGCAGATGGCTCGGCAGTGCAACCTGCACCTGATTTCCAAGCTGCGGTGCGATGCGGCCCTGTACTTCCCCTACACCGGCCCCTATGCGGGGCGAGGCCCCCGTCGCAAATATGGCCGCAAGGTCGATTATGACAACCTCCCGGTGCAATACCTCAAAGAGGCCACCGTGGAAGGGCACATCCAGACTCGTCTGTACCAGGCGCAACTGCTCCACAAGGAGTTCGCGCACCCGTTGAATGTCGTCGTCATCGCCAAGACGAACCTGTGCACGCAGGCGCGGGCGCATGTCCTTCTGTTCAGCAGTGACTTGGAACTCGCCTACGCACAACTCGTAGACTACTATGGCTTGCGGTTCCAAATTGAGTTCAACTTCCGGGATGCCAAACAGTACTGGGGCCTGGAAGACTTCATGAACATCACTCCTACGGGGGTCACCAATGCGGCGAATCTGTCGTTGTTCATGGTCAATGTGGCCTATCGACTCTGCACTGACGTCCGTCAGCGTGCCCCAGACTACAGCGTCCTGGACTTGAAAGCTGACTGTCGCGGCTACAAATACGTGGAGGAGACCATAAAAATGCTTCCGGAAAAGCCTGAGCCAATTTTATTAGCCAAGATTTTCAACCAGGTTGCTGGCTTAGGCCGTATTCATGCCCCTCAACCCTCCTACAGCTTTTCGTAACTGGCGACGGTATTGCATGTGGACAAGTAAATTGGAATTTAGTCGAGAGACGAAATATTTAGGCAAGCAACTGGCGGTGTACGAGATCGGTATGCCAGGTGAGGCCCGCCTCGGCATTCCGATAGGCTGGCCGTGGGCGTTCACAATGTTGGACAGGAGGAGAATTTCGGGATAGCCGGGGAGGGCATACTGCGTCCGGGGACTCCTCTCGAGAGGCACAAAACGCCGTGCGAAGCGCAGTAAGTGGACCAGCGGGCGCATTCAAGCTCATGTCATGCGTGAGATGAGTTTGATCATCTCAAGTTCCTGGTCATCCCAAGTAAATTTGGCAAACGTATGCGGGGCAATCACTTCATGAGTTGCCCCTTGGCATGATTAGAGTGAGTTGAGGAACGTCAGCAGGGGATCATCTGCTTGGAAGCGCTTCCATTTCCCCTCAATCGGGTCCAGTTTTTCTAGCGCCTGCTCTTGCCTGGCAAGATCGGCCTGGAGGTACATATGAGTCGTTTCAATACTTTCATGACCGAGCCATAGGGCGATGGTCGCGATGTCGACTCCTGCTTGGAGTAAATGCATCGCTGTCGTGTGCCGCTAATGCCGCGCGCGGCATTAGCGCCATAATGCGGCGTACCTACTAATGCGGAGAAGCTGACGAAAACACGGACCCACAGGAGGGAAAGTGCGATGAGACGCCATAGGAGGCGTTTCGCATGAGCAACTTTTCCCTTTTTATCGTTGGCACTGGCACTTTGTCGCAAAAATGACCTGTAAAACCGGATTTTCAGCCCTCAGAGCGGTCACATAATGCCGGAACCCTGGGAAATGGGAAATTCTTGAATAAGGCCCTCTCCACGACACCATAGCTTTCAAGGCATCCTAACTATCTGTTAGAAAAAGAGATATTGGCTGTGGCGTCGTATCGTAGCGTCTCTCCTGTGGGTCCTATTTTGGGCGGTTACTCAACCAGACGGTGGTGTCAGTGCCGACGCTGGGGGTCCGCGCGGGGCACGAGATCAGCGGGTTTTGCTTTACGCCGCAGGACGGCAATTCCTTGCTGAGCAGCGTGGCGGCGACCGCCTGGTTCCTCGACCAGGACACCTATGAGCAGCGCCTGCAATTCATGATGCCCTACCTGTTTGAGGAAGTGTAAGCACCAGTCGGAGGACTTGAACAATCCCTCTGGTTACAGTGACATGGACTGGGCCGCGCAGGATGCCAGGCGCTCCACTGCGCCAGAGGAGCTGACCCCTCGGACTCGAGAGAGGGCTTGCCACAGGAGGAGCACTGCACTGGCCCCACGCGGCCATGGGCGCCTGGCGGATTAATCGTCGTCGTCCTCCTCCAGGTCGTCTTCACTCAACGCAGCGCCACAGACGCCGCATGCGCCGTCGTCCATGAATATCTCGGCACAGTGCTCACAGACTTGACAGGCGCACTCTGCCGTGGCCGTCGCCACGCGCACATTGGTCGCTTCGCAGGCGACACAGGTGCCTCCCTGAACCATACGCTGTCTCCTTGTGCTTGATCGCGTGTCCCTTCTCGAACAACATGGTCTCCTCGTCTCCTCTCGGCTTGGCACAGTCGGGACCGATCGGCAACTATAGCATATCCCCGTCGTCTGATGCGGCTTTCTCCTCCTGATAGTGGTGTATAGGTACAGACTCCTCCGGATTTATGGTACAATATCAACATGTTGATATTGTTGACGTTATTTTATGGCTGGTCTTGCGACCGCGTCTCGTGTATCGACGGAAAATCAAGGCGTGAGCTGCCCTTACTCTCTGAGGCCATCTGTCTCCCACTACATCCGGGGGAAGGTGAGATTCTCCGCTCAGCCCGGGCATGTCAGTCATCCCAGTGGTCCTGGTGACATGCACTGAGGAAGGGGGTAGTGCTATGCGTTCGACGGCATCCGCTCCAGTCCCGAGTCGTCAGGAGGCCCCCGCGTCCGCGGGGAAGAAATGGCTGGTCACGTGCGCCGTGATGTCCGGGACCTTTCTGGCGGTCATGGACGTCAGTGTGGTCAACGTCTCGATGCCCCACATGATGGGCAATTTCGGGCAGACCCTGTCGGCCATCACGTGGGTGGCCACCAGCTACAGTATTGCCGAAATGCTCATGATCACCATGGCGGGGTGGTGCAGCGCCCTGATGGGGAGAAAACGGCTGTACCTCGCGTCCTTTGTCCTGTTTACGCTGGGGTCGATGCTGGCTGGCACCG
>WNFC01005307.1_pt1 | contig 14563 bp, 11 predicted proteins | sample 5400541 | NCBI WGS metagenome assembly WNFC01 (sample SAMN13153342, study PRJNA577476) | soil metagenome | isolation source: 120 cm saprolite under Douglas fir tree site 2 hole 2 replicate 1 | place: USA:California | collected 2015-04-18
CGGGACTTCGCCGGCTGGAGGTGTTCGAGCTAGTCGCCGGCGAAGAGACTAGGTCGCGTAAGGCTGGGGAGAACGCGGAGATGACGGCGCGGCATCTGGTGCCTTTTGGAGCGGCACACTGTGCCTGCGACTCTTTGCGTCCGGGCTGCGTCGATGGCGAAGAAGGAATTCATCGGGGCGTCTGCCTGTGCCGCTGAGTATACCTTATCGCGACGGGAGGGTCATTTCTAAAAGAGAATTGCATCACCGTGGTTTGATCAGTTGCCATTCGAGATGAGCACGCACGGTTGGCCACTCGGAGGCGATGATGCTGTAAACACAGGTATCCCGCAGCGTCCCATTCGCTGCGACGGAATGGTTCCGCAGGATGCCATCCAACTTCGCACCGAGCCGCTCGATGGCGCGACGACTCTGTTCATTCATGAAGTGGGTACGAAACTCAACTGCGATGCAGCCCATGATGTCGAAGGCGTGGGCGAGCAGGAGCAACTTGGCCTCGCTGTTCAGGGCGGTTCGCTGGACGCGCCGTGCGTACCACGTGGAGCCGATCTCGACGCGACGATTGATGGTGTCTACGTTCATGTAGGTCGTCATGCCGACAGTCTGCCCCGTGGCGCGCTCGATGACCGTAAAGGGCAGCATCGAGCGTGACTCCTGAAGAGCAAGCCGCCGATGAATTTCCGCGTGCATCTCCTCGGGCGAAGGAGCACTCGTGTACCACAGCTTCCATAGCTCTCCATCGCGTACCGCCGAGATGAGCGAATCGAGGTGGTCCAACGAGAGCGGCACGAGTTGAACGTGCCGACCGCTGAGCGTGGTCGGCTGGAACATGTCGTCGACCTGAGACGAGGTTGGAGTATCCATACTGCTAGCCTACCCGTCCTACCTATTCTTGGACCGTCTCGTGGTTCATCACCGCCTCCTGAACTGTCGCTTGCGCCCAGGCAAGGGATACTAGCGGATGACGCTGCCGGGAACCATCGGCTGGGGCGGGTCGTTGTCGAACTGCATGGAGAAGGCGAACATCAGGGTATAGAGGTCTTTGTGCAGCGTGGTGAAGTCGAAGCAGAGGACGTGACGGGTGGGATCGACCGGGTCGGACTTCTTCCTGGGCTTGACGGGAATGTTGCCGAGCACGCAGGCCTTGGCGGCGTAGGTGGTTGTCGGGATCGTGCCCTTGGTCTCAGGCATGGGAACCGAAGCCAGAACGATCGCGGCAGGGTGGCCGTCGATGGCGTAGTGGGTGGGCTCCTGGGTGATGGTGGGCTCGCCGTACTGCTTGAGCTGGCGCAGGATCTGCTCGCGGATGAAGGGGCCGAGCAGGGTTGCGCCGCGCAGGACGTTGGGGCAGGTGTTGTCGATGGTGGAGAGGACGAAGGAAGAGGTGTCGACCGGAGTGACCGAGTTGGCGAAGAGGGTGGAATGAGCGCACTTGGGCGCGCCGTCGGTGTTCGGCTTGGGAGCGATGCTTTCGGGGTCGGGGACGAAGCGGCCGGGATAGAAATAGGTGACGCTGAGAGCTGAATCGTGAAAGCTCTTCGGGATGTTGGGATTCGGTGGATCGGATGTTTGCGAGAGAGCTGCCGCACAGACCAAGAGAAGAAGAAAGAATGCCGAAGTACGAAGCACCATTTGTTTATCGTAGCACCGCGGCAGGGGGGTCGAAGATGGGGCGCGGAAAGCGAGATACCATGAAGGAATGCCCTCCACTTCCTCCCCGAACCGCACGCGCGTTCTTGTTTCATTTTGTTGCGTTTATGTTTTTTGGGGTGGGACGTATCTGGCGATGCGCTACGGCGTGGAGGTGCTGCCGCCGTTCATTCTGGCGAGTGCGCGGTATTTGATCGCAGGGCCGATCATGCTTGCACTGAGTGCGATCTTTGGGTTGAAGATGCGACCAAACCGGCAGGAGTGGGGGAGGCTGGCGATCATCGGAGTGTTGATGCTGGGCTGCGGTAATACGTCAGTGATGTGGGCCGAGCAATACATTCCTAGCGGACTGACAGCTCTGATCGTCGCGTCAATTCCACTGTATGCCGCGCTGATCGAAGTGGCACTGCCGCGAGGCGAAGGGCTGTCGCTGCGGGGATGGATCGGAGTCGGTATCGGGTTCGCCGGGATGGTGTTTCTGTTGTGGCCGAAGCTTCGACAAGGGCTGCATGGCGACTCGCGGGAGATCATTGCGGCTGTCGTTACGCTGATGGGAACGCTGTGTTGGACTGCGGCCTCGGTGATCTCGCGCCGCTCGACGATTCGCATTAGCGGCGTCGCTTCGGCAGGATGGCAGATGGTCATCGGCGGGTTGTTCAACCTGGGGTTGATGCTGGTGTCAGGCGGCTATCATGGCGCGCAATGGGGGATGAAGGCGTGGGGATCGATTTTCTACCTCGTAGTCTTCGGATCGCTGATTACTTATACGGCGTATCTCTACCTGCTGGACAATGTAGCGGTGTCGAAGGTGGCGACGTATGCGTATATCAATCCTGTGATCGCGGTGATTCTGGGAGTGATCTTCGTGCATGAGCGCTTTGTCGCGGTGGAATGTGTCGGAATGGGTGCGACTCTGCTGGCGGTGTTTCTGGTGACGAGCGCGAAGATGAAGAGCGGCAAGCCGAACGTGGTGGACGAAGATCTGGCGGTGCGGCAACAGGCTTGATCTGCTTCGCAGCCTGTTGACATGCCGGATCACATACCGATGATCTCGCCGGAGGCGTCGACGTCGATGGTGAGAGCGCGGGAGGCTTTGGGGAGGCCAGGCATCAGCATCATGCTGCCGGAGATGACGACGAGAAAGCCGGCGCCAGCGGAGAGGACGACGTCGGTGATGTGGAGTGTCCAGCCGGTGGGAGCGCCCATTTGCTCGGGGTCGTCGGTGAGGGAGTATTGCGTCTTCGCGATGCAGACGGGGAGATCAGCATAGCCCCATTGCGTGAAGCGGGCCAGTTTTTCTTCCGCCTTCGGGCTGAGTTCGACTGTGGCTGCACCGTAGATCTTCTGCGCGACGGCGGTGATCTTTTCGAGTGGTGAGGCGTTCAGTGTGTATGTGGTTTGGAGCGCGGGGCTCGGGTTGGAGGCGATGACGCTGACTACTTTTTTGGCGAGTGCGATTGCGCCTTCGCCGCCTTTGGTAAAGGCCTCCGATAAGGCGAAGGCCGCGCCCTGGGCCGCGCAGTATTTTTCGAGGAACTTGAGTTCTTCGTCGGTGTCGTTGGGAAAGCGGTTGATGGCGACGATGGCGGGAAGGTTGAAGCAGCGGACGATGGCGATGTGTTTTTTGAGATTGGCAAAACCGGCTTCGAGGTCGCCTGCGCCCTGGTTCCGGACAGACTGTACCGTGGTGACGAGCACGCAAGCGGCCGGCCTGATGCCGGAGCTGGGCATGACGATGTCCATGTATTTTTCGAAGCCCAGGTCGGAGGCGAAGCCGGTCTCGTTGACCACGTAGTCGGCCAGGCGGATGCCCATTTGTTGTGAAAGTACGGAGCTGGTGCCGTGGGCGATGTTGGCGAAGGGGCCGCAGTGGACGAGCGCAGGCGTGCCTTCAGTGGTCTGGACAAGGTTGGGCATGATGGCTTCGCTGAGCAGGGCCATCATGGGGCCGGTGGCGTCGAGGTCCTGCGCGAGGACAGGCTTGCTGGCGCGGGTCTGGCCGATGACGATGCGGCCGAGGCGGTGGCGAAGGTCTTCGCGGCTGTCGGCGAGCGCCATGATGGCCATGATTTCAGAGGCAGCAGTGATGAGGAAGCCGGTGTGCCGATTCGCGCCGTCGCGTTTCCCGCCAGAGCTGACGATGATGTGGCGCAGGGCGCGGTCGTTCATGTCGAGCGCGCGGGGCCAGGTGATGGCGTGGGGATCGAGGTCGAGCGGATTGCCGTGGAAGAGGTGCGAGTCGATCAGCGCGGCGAGAAGGTTGTTCGCGGAGGTGATGGCGTGGAAGTCGCCGTGGAAGTGGAGGTTGATTTTTTCCGCGGGCTCGACCTGCGAGCGGCCACCTCCGGCAGCTCCTCCCTTCATGCCGAAGACCGGGCCAAGCGAAGGCTCGCGGGAGGTGATGATCGCTTTCTTGCCGATCTTTTCCAGGCCCTGCACGAGGCCGATGGAGGTGACGGTCTTGCCTTCGCCCGAGACGGTGGGGGTGGTCGCTGTGACCAGGATCAGTTTGCCGCGCACGGGCAAGGAGGCGTCCGTGAGGAGGTCGAGCTTGAGTTTCGCGCCGTAAGGGCCGAGGCGTTCGACGTATTCTTCAGGGTATTTTTCAGGCAGGTTGAGTTTTTCGACGATGGCTTCGATGGGGAGAAGATCTTTGTTCATGGGCCTCAGAGCGAGAGATGAGAAGGAGTGGCGCGATGCGCGGTTATGGTGTCGCGTTGCCGATGGTAAGGGGATAGAGTGGAGCGGCCTGGTCGCGTCCGAAGCGCACGGTGGTTTTGGTGATGCGGTTGAGGGTTTCGATGTTGTTCGAAGAGAAGTACCAGACGAGAAGATGGCTGTTCCAGTTGGTGGAGAGGCCCATGGTGTAGAGCTGCGATGGTGCAGCGGACGGGTCCTGAGTCTGCGGCTGCCCTTGCGCGGCAGCCATGTGGACCTTCTGCCAGCCGATGGTGTAGGTCGAGGGCTGCGTCGTGGGCCGCATGCCGGGCACTTTCGTGACGACCTCCGCCATGTCGTTGAGCAAAGTGGTGCTGGTGCTCTGGTGCTCGGCGTTCAGGCAGTCGATGTCGAGTTCGGCGAGAAGAAGGGTCGCCGTGGTGGCTGGTGTTGTTGCGACCTGAGTACCGCCATCGGGGGTGGGTTGAGTCTTCGTAGTTCGCGGTGGGCCGGAGTGTGGAAGTTGGAGAAGAAGCGCGGGGCGCAGGCAACGGGCGGCGTCGGCGAGTCTCTGATCCGTGGCGCCGGAGACGCCGGCGAAGGTAAGGCGGCCATCGCGCATCACCTGTTCGGTGTCGGCCTTCACCAAGTCGGAGGGATAGAAGAGCCGCAATTTAAGGGCTTCGTTCTCCCATTCAGTGGTGTTCGGTGCGGGCGTCTGCGCTTTGGCGGAGAGAGACAAGACTGCGGCGAAGAGGAATGTCACCACAGTGTGAGTTTTGAGCGAGACGGTCATTTATTTACGCTTCCAGCGCACGCCATCCTTGGAGTCTTCTATTAGGATGCCTTTGGCGAGAAGGTCGTTGCGGATGGCGTCGGCGCGGGGGAAGTTGCGGGTCTTTTTTGCCTGGTCGCGCTCGGCGACGAGGGCGTCGATGTCGGCGTCGGAAAAAGACAGTGTGGCGACGAGCTCGGGTGCTGCCTCGTTGATGCGGCCTTCGGCTTCGGCCCAGGCAAGCGCGGAGCGAGTGATGGCGGCGTCGTTGTCTTTGAGGACTGCGAAAACGCCGTCGAAGAGAGCGAGAACCTTCAGGATCTGCTTGACGTTTTCGGCACGGAGAATGCCTGCATCAGCGGCGGAGTTGGCAGCGCGAACCAGATCGAAGATGGCGGCGCGGGCCTCGGCGGTGTTGAGGTCGTTGGCGAGCGCGGCAGTGTAGTCGTGTTCGGCCCTGGCGGTTGCGGCTGCGATGTCGGGATCAAGGCCTTCGGGGAAACCAGCCTTCAGCATGCGCTGGTGGAAGGTGCGCAGGCGGTCGACGGCGTTGGTGGATTCGATGAGGCTGTCGAAGGTGAAGTTCATCTGATGCCGGTAGGGCACGGAGATGAGCAGAAAACGAATCGCCGAGGCGCGATAGCCCTTCAGCAGCAGGTCGCGGAGGGTGTAGAAATTGCCCTCGGACTTCGACATCTTCTTGCCTTCGACGAGCAGGAAGCGGACGTGCATCCAGTGTCGGACGAAGGGCTTGCCGGAGGCTGACTCCGATTGGGCGATCTCGTTCTCGTGGTGCGGGAACATGAGGTCTTCGCCGCCGGCGTGGAGGTCGATGTCGTCGCCGAGGAGTTTCGTGGCCATGGCGGAGCACTCGATGTGCCAGCCAGGGCGGCCGGTGCCGAGGTCCGTGTCCCAGGACTGCTCGCCGGGTTTGACAGCCTTCCACAGGGCGAAATCGCGAGCGGCGTCTTTCTCGTATTCGTCAAGATCGACGCGGGCGCCGTCTTCGATGCCGGCGAAGTCTTTTTTGGAGAGCTTGCCGTACTCGGGAAAACGGGCGATGCGGAAGTACCAGGAGCCGTCCTCGGCCTGGTAGGCAATGTCTTTTGCGGCGAGCTTTTCGATAAGCGCGACCATCTCCGGGATGCAGTCCGTAGCGCGGGAGAAGTGCTCGGGGTGTTCGATGTTGAGGGCGTCGAGGTCTTCGAAGAAGGCCCGCTCGTATTTCTGCGTGTACTCGGCGATCGGAACGCCCGCAGCGGCGGCGTTGCGGATGATTTTGTCGTCGACATCAGTGATGTTTATGACGTGGTTGACGGCCATACCCTGCTGGCGGATGACGCGGCGAAGAACATCGACGTGGAGGAAGGTGCGGAAATTCCCGATGTGGCCGTAGTCGTAGACGGTGGGGCCGCAGCAGTACATGCGCAGTGCGGGTGCGCCGACTGGGGCGAGGGTCTCGATCTTGCCGCCTAGAGTGTTGAAGAGTTCGATCGTAGCCACGTGCTCTCTGTTCCTGCCGCAGCCGGCGCGTGGCGCGGTGCAGACTGCTCTCGCTTGAGGTTTCCCTGATGATTTTAGCTGATATCTGGAGGTGATTTGTCGGCGCCTGGTTTACCGCTGACCGAGACGGAGCTGGGGGGTCGCGCCGAGGTCTTCCGAGGCGAAGTCATGCGCGAGAAGCTTGGGCCACGCGGCGGCGGCGATCATGGCGGCGTTGTCAGTGGAGAGGGCAAGCGAAGGGAAGGCGATGGGGAGGCCGCGGCGGTCGGCTTCGGCCTGAAAGCGGCGGCGGAGCTCGCTGTTGGCAGCGACTCCGCCGGAGACGACGATGCTGCAGGCGCCGAGGGATTCGGCTGCGGCTAAGGTCTGGCGCAGCAGATTGCCGACGACGGCGTACTGGAAGGAGGCGATCAGGTCGAGGGTTTGCTGGTCGCAAAGCTGGGCTGCGTCCTTCTGGGTGATCGAAGGATCGGCGGAGAGCGCGGCGCGGCGGGCTTCGATGCTCGCGCGGAGATGGTGGGTTTCGACGTAACGCAGGACTGCCGTCTTAATGCCGCTGAAGGAAAAGTCAAAGTGCGGGCCTTGGCTGCGGGGTGGGGCCTTCTTGTTTGCAGGTGCACTGCCGTCTCGATAGATGCGTGGTTTGATCTCGCTGAAGGTAAAGGTGACGGCGCGGGGGTTGCCTTTGGGGGCGAGGGCGTCGATCCAGGGGCCGCCGGGATAGCCGAGGCCGAGGAGCTTTGCGACCTTGTCGTAGGCCTCGCCGGCGGCGTCGTCGACGGTGCGACCTACATTGCGATAGGTCCAGGTACTGTCGTTTCCCTGCTGTTTTGCGAGATAGAGGTGAGTGTGGCCACCGGAGACGACGAGGGCGAGGATGGGGAGTTCCATGGGGGCTTCGCTGCGCTCGCTCGCTTCCATGAGGACGGCGTGGATGTGGCCTTCTAGATGGTTGACGGCGATCAGCGGCTTGTCGAGGCCGAAGGTGAGGGCTTTGGCGTAGGTGATGCCGACCAGCAGTGCGCCAGCGAGGCCGGGGCCTTCGGTGACGGCAACGGCGTCGAGGTCGGCGAAGGTGACTGGATAGCCGGCCGCAGCGCTAGCGCGAGACATGGCTTCGCGGACGACGGGAACGATGTTGCGGAGGTGCTCGCGGGAGGCGAGTTCAGGGACGACGCCGCCGTAGTTTGCGTGGAGCGACATCTGCGAGGCGACGACGTTTGAGAGCGCGGTGGTGCCGGAACGGACGACGGCCGCGGCGGTCTCGTCGCAGGAGCTTTCGATGCCGAGAATCAGGCCGGTTCCGCTGCTTTCGCGCATCTCTCTATCATAGGGGACAGAGGTGACGGACCGGTTGAACGAGAATCCGAAGTACAGGGCTGCGCGAGAGATCGTGATCAAGCTGCGTAATTATGGCCATCAGGCCTACTTCGCGGGTGGATGTGTGCGCGACATGCTGCTGGGGGTTGAGCCGAAGGACTTCGATGTGGCGACGAGCGCGACGCCGGATGTTGTGATGGGAATGTTTGCGAAAACCTACTCGGTGGGGGCGCATTTTGGAGTGGTCCTGGTTTGTACGCCTGACGGTGACCGCGGCGAGATTGCCACCGAGGTTGCTACGTTTCGTAATGACGGGGCTTACAGCGATGGGCGCAGGCCTGATGCGGTGAGGTTCTCTACCGATCCGCGCGAGGATGTGCTGCGGCGCGACTTCACGATCAACGGAATGCTGCTCGACCCGGTGGCCTTTGAAGAGAGCGGGGATGCTGGAGCGGCGACGCTAGATTATGTGGGTGGGCAGGAGGACCTGACGGCCCGCGTTCTGCGAGCAATTGGGGAGCCGGCGCTGCGGTTTGCCGAGGACAAGCTGCGGATGCTGCGCGGGGTGCGGTTCGCGGCTCGGCTGGAGCTTGAAATCGAGCCGCGGACGATGGCGGCGATTTGTGCTGCGGCGTCCGAGATCAGGCAGGTGAGCTGCGAGCGGATTCGCGATGAGCTGACGCTGATGTTGACGGAGGGACATGCGCGTCAGGCGTTTGAGTTGCTCGACGAGACTGGGTTGCTGGCTTTCGTGCTTCCCGAGGCGCTGAAGATGCATGGCGTGGAGCAGCCTCCGCAATTTCATCCCGAGGGCGATGTATGGGTGCATACGATGCTGCTGCTGGAGAAGCTGCAACCGGCCGTGTCTGCGACGCTTGCATGGGGCGCGCTGCTGCACGACATCGGCAAACCGGCTACGTTTCGTCCGCTGGACCCGAAAAAGCCGGGTGACCGCATTCGCTTTGACGGGCATGTGGAGGTCGGGGTTCGCATGACTGAAGAGATTCTGGGGCGGCTGCGTTTTTCCAATGAAGACGCAACACAGATCGTTGCCTTGGTGAAAAATCACATGCGCTTCGGCGACATTATGCAGATGCGGGAATCGACACTGAAGCGGTTTTTGCGGCTGCCGAAGTTCGACGAACATCTAGCGTTGCACTGGATGGACGCCAGCTCGGCGCATGGCGATCTGCGGCTGTATGAGTTCGCGAAGGAACGCTACGAGGCGACTCCGATGGAGACGATGAGACCAAAACTGCTGGTGACGGGAAGGGATTTAATCGCCGCAGGATATCGGCCTGGGCCGGAGTTCAAGGCGATGCTGGAGGCCGCGGAGGACGCCCAGCTTGAGGGCTCGGTGACAAACACCGAGGGCGGGCTCGCGGTCGTCAGAGACCGATTTGGCGCGCCTTCCGCCTAGGGCAGAGCGTCCTGGGAGCGCTGTGTTGGAGGCGCATCTTTACCGCCGGCGCCAGCGCCTTAGCTGGAGCGCGCGATGGATATGAGTGGTATAGCGCGGGGCCGCAACAGGCTCTCGACGCCTATGCTGCGTAGAGCAAGAGCCATGGCGGAAGCGAGACACACTGACCGTGCATCTAACGGTTCATGAGGGATAACACTCATGATGTCATCGTGGTTGGCGCAGGGATGGCGGGGCTGACTGCGGCACGGGCGCTGGCCGAAGCTGGGCTGAAGGTGCTGGTGGTGGAGGCGCAGGACCGCATTGGCGGACGCATCTGGACGCGGCATGTGGGCGATGAGGCAATCGAGCTGGGCGCTGAGTTCATCCACGGCAGGCCACCGGAGTTGTGGGCGCTGATCGAAGAGGCGGGGTTGGAGACGTATGAGCGCGGCGGGGCGCAGGTCTGCTTCGAGGATGGTACTTTGAGCGACTGCAGCGGCGAGATGGAGGAAGTCCTTGAGCCGTTGGAGAAGCTGGAGGACTTCGATGGACCGGATATGAGCTTCGCCGAGTATCTTGACCGCGAGCAAACGCCGATGGAGGAGCGCGGCCGGATCATTGGGTACGTCGAAGGCTTCAACGCTGCCGACCATCGCGAGGTGAGCGTGGCTTCATTGGGCGCACAGCAGAAAGCCGAGGACGCTAACGGAAGCGACCACAACTATCGGCTGCGCGGCGGCTACGACCAGCTTCCGCGATACCTTTCCGAGAGGATTACGGAGTGCGGCGGCAAGGTCCTGACAGGAACGCCAGTGAAGGAGATTCACTGGGAAGAGGGCCAAGTGGAGATCGTCTCCGATCTCTGGAGCTTCCGTGCGCCGCATGCGATAGTTACGCTGCCACTCGCAGTGCTGCAGCGTGAGAAGGTGAAGATCGTGCCGCGGCCGCACCAGGTCCTGGAGGCGGCTGCACTGCTTCGGATGGGACAGGTCCGACGCTTCACGTTGCTGTTTGCAGAGAAGTTCTGGAAAGACTTGCCACCGCAACCGGCGTTGGACCAGATGAGTTTTCTTTTTGCTTTTACGGAGATGCCCCCAGTCTGGTGGACGGCCCATCCGGAGCCGAGCCACACGATCACAGGGTGGGTGGGTGGGCCGCGTTCGGCGGCGTTGACTGGATTGGACCCCAAGACGCTTGGCGACAAAGCCTGTGCCACGTTGGCAAGAATCTTCGGCCTACGAAAGCAAAGGATTTATGGGCTGCTGAGAGGTTGTTACACGCACGATTGGCAACATGACCGGTTTTCGCTTGGCGCCTACAGCTACGTGGCAACGGGCGGGCTGGATGCTTCGCGGCAGATGACGGCACCTGTCGCGGACACGCTCTTCTTCGCTGGCGAACACACTGACATTACAGGGCATTGGGGAACGGTCCACGCGGCGATGCGTTCCGGACTGCGGGCTGCGGAGCAGATTCTGTCACGAGCTAGTCATTGTGAGGTCGGGCAGTGAATCGCGGGTGAGCGCTGTAATTCCGAGCCGGAAAAGCCACGGAGAACGCGCATTTGATGCTTGAAAAGCCATTTTCGGATGCATTTTTTTGTCGACGTTTTGTCAATGCAAGTTGGGTGTAATGTGGAAGAAGCGGAGTACTTGGCAGGACCAACTCCTGCCATTGTCTCTGCACAGGACAAGCTTATGGCGATCACGAAATCACTGCTGAATACTCCCGCCGATCACTCTCCCAATACACAGTTGACGATCGATGGAATCCAGGTCCCCGGTCACGCGGGCGGGCTGCTGATCGATCTCTTGAACGAACGGACCGCGGTGAAGGCCCAGAAGGCGGTACCACAGGTCTGCTATGTCCCGCAGATGGGGCCGATCCAGAGCTGCGATACCTGCATGGTGAAGGTCAACGGCGAACTGGTGCGCGCGTGTGCGACACGGGTCGTCGCAGGAATGAAAGTGGAGACCGCAGGCGAGGCCGTCGACATCGCTCAGCGCGAGGCGTTCGACCGCATTCTGCAGAACCACATGCTGTACTGCACGGTGTGCGACAACAACAACGGAAACTGCACGATCCACAATACGACGAAAGAGCTGGACATTAAGCATCAGGCGCGGCCTTATACGCCGAAGCCGTATGAGAAGGACATGTCGAATCCGTTCTACCGCTACGATCCGGACCAGTGCATCTTGTGCGGGCGTTGCGTGGAGGCGTGCCAGAACGTCCAGGTGAATGAGACGCTGACGATCGATTGGGAGAGCGCCCACCCGCGCGTGCTGTGGGATGGCGGACAGAAGATCGACGGCTCAAGCTGCGTCTCCTGCGGCCACTGCATCACCGTATGCCCGTGCAACGCGCTGATGGAGAAATCGATGCTTGGAGAGGCGGGCTACCTGACCGACACTCCGGAAGATGCGCTGAACAACATGATCGATATGGTCAAGGGGATCGAGCCGCCGATCGGCTATGGGCCGATTCTCGCGCTCTCCGAGATGGAGGCGGAGATGCGCAACAAGCGCACGAAACGCACCAAGACGGTCTGCACGTACTGCGCGGTCGGGTGCAGCTTTGAGGTGTGGACGCGCGACCGTCACATCCTCAAAGTCGAACCGACACATGGGCCGGCTAATGGAATTTCAACCTGCGTGAAGGGCAAGTTCGCCTGGGGCCACGTCAACTCCGAGGACCGGCTGACGAAGCCGTTGCTGCGCGATGGCGAAAGCTTCCGCGAGATCGAATGGGAGGAGGCGCTCGACATCATCGAACACACCTTCAAGAAGATCAAAGCCGAGCACGGGCCGGATGCGCTTGCGTTTATCGCCTCGTCGAAGTGCACCAACGAGGAGAGCTTCCTGATGCAAAAGCTTTCGCGCGCGGTGATCGGCACAAACAACGTCGACAACTGCGCTCGCTACTGTCAGAACCCGGCAACCATGGGGCTGCAGCGCACCGTGGGTTATGGCGGAGACTCGGGCTCGATCGCGGACATTGAGAGGGCCGGCCTGGTGATTATCGTCGGAGCGAATCCGGCGGAGAACCATCCCGTGCTCGCGACCCGGGTCAAGCGGTCGCACAAGCATCGCGGCCAGCGGCTGATCGTCGCGGACCTGCGCAAGAACGAGATGGCGGAGCGCGCCGATATCTTCTTCCAGCCGAACCCATCGACCGATGCGGTGTGGATGTCGGCCATCGCCAAATACCTCATCGACAGCGGCCTCGCCAACATGGAGTTCGTCAACAGGTGGGTCAATCACTTCGACGAGTACAAAAAATCGCTCGAACCCTTCACGCTCGAATATGCCGAGAAGGTCACAGGCGTTCCAGCGAGCACGTTGACCACGGTGGCGCATGAGATCGCCGCGGCCAATGGTGTCTGCATTCTGTTTGCGATGGGCATTACCCAGCATTGCGGCGGCTCGGATACGGCGACGGCGTTGTCCAACCTGTTGCTGGTCACGGGCAACTATATGCGGCCCAACGCGGGAGCTTATCCTCTGCGCGGACACAACAATGTGCAGGGAGCGAGCGACTTCGGTTCGATGCCGAACGTGTTCTCCGGCTATCAGAAGGTGGACGACCCGGATATTCGGGCGAAGTTCGAAGCGGATTGGGGCGTGACGCTTCCCACCAGCATAGGCAAAGACAATCACCAGATGATCGACGCCATTCTGGACGGTTCGATCAAGGCGATGTATATCAAAGGCGAGGACACCATCACCTCCGACTCGAACGCAAACTATGTCGGCTCGGCGCTCGAAAAGCTCGAGTTCTTTATCGTGCAGGACATCAACTTCTCGGAGACTGCGATGTTTGCCGACCTGGTGCTGCCCGCTTGCTCGTCACTCGAGAAGGAGGGGACCTTCACCAGCACAGAGCGCCGCATCCAGCGCCTCTACAAGGCGATGGAGCCACTCGGCGAGTCGAAGGCCGACTGGGAGATCATTCAACTCGTTGCCAACCGCATGGGCGGCAAGTGGAACTACACGCATCCCTCAGAGATCATGGACGAGGTGGCGCGGCTGACTCCGCTGTTTGCCGGCGTGAGATACGACCGGCTCGAAGGCTTCAACAGCCAGCAGTGGCCGGTGCATGCGGACGGCACCGATTCGCCGCTGCTGTTTACCGAGAAGTTCCCCTTCCCCGACGGCAAGGCAAGGTTCTACCCGATCGAGTACATTCCACCGTCGGAAGAGACGAGCGCGGTTTACGATCTGCACCTGAATAACGGCCGTTTGCTAGAGCACTTCGAGCAGGGCAGCATGACCTATCGCACGCCCGGCCTCAGGGCGATAACGCCGACGAACTGGGTGGAGGTATCGCCGGAGCTGGCTGCGGAGCGCGGCGTGACCTCGGGCCGATATGTTCAGGTGACCTCGCCGTATGGCAAGGTGCGGGTGCAAGTGTTGGTAACGGACCGCGTCAGGGGCAAGGAGCTCTACATGCCTCTCAACTCGATTGAGGAGCCGGTGAACAGGCTGACCAGCAGCTTCACCGACCGCAACACCGATACTCCCGCGTTCAAGGAGACAGCGGTGAGCATGACGGTACTGCCGGAGCAGGGCGACAATCCGCTGCCGCGCAGGAACTTCCGCTATGGCACACGCACACCACAGCCCGGCCTTGAGATTGAGCGCAAGTGGGCGCGCGCGGACTACCATCTGCCCGGCACAGCGCCCGGCGACAAACTTGTTCAGATCACCTCCACCACTGTTTAACTCAGCGCTACAAGGAGTCTTCCCATGGCCAAACCGATCGCGTTCAAAACCGCTGTCGTCGATTTCAAAGCTGATCTTCAGCGTCGCCTGGAAAAGGCCACGCCGCCGCGTTGCTGGCCGCGTACGACATCCTCGAGGCCGCCTATGACGAGGGACTGCTGGACATCTTACATGGCATGATCGCGTCCAAGGACACGATCATCACCACGCTCGCACGCTTTGCCAGTCAGCCCGAGGGAGTGGCGGGCATTCGCAACCTGCTGACCGCGGCCAAGATCCTGACTGAGCTTGATCCCGAAGTTCTCGATCACGTCTCGAGGGCAATGGCGAGTGCCACGGAGGAGCACAAACGCGAACAGAAGCCGCCCAGCCTCTTTCAGCTTGCGAAGCGTGCCTCCAGCGAAGACAGCCGCCGTGGGCTATCGTTCATGACGCTGATTCTTTCGAGTCTTGGCAGGTCGTTGAAGAGCTAGGCACGCCTTTGTGGTAACGCTGACCGGACCGCGGCTATGGTCAAATAGCAATGTGACC
>WNFC01004952.1_pt1 | contig 14561 bp, 14 predicted proteins | sample 5400541 | NCBI WGS metagenome assembly WNFC01 (sample SAMN13153342, study PRJNA577476) | soil metagenome | isolation source: 120 cm saprolite under Douglas fir tree site 2 hole 2 replicate 1 | place: USA:California | collected 2015-04-18
ACGACGCGACAGAGAGGGTCTTCGAGATTGCCGGGATCGACCGCTTCTTCGATTTCTATCCCTCACGTCACGCCGCAGAGGAGGAGGCGCGATCCCGATGACCACGACGAGTGAGCAAGTCCGGGACAGCGGGAGCGGGAGACGTCGAAGCGGCCCCGACAGACCGACACTCTGCTTTTTCTATTTGCCGACCTCGGGGCCGTCACGACGGGTTGAGGGCTTCCTCGCTCAAGTGCTGCAGCGGCGGCAGAACCATAGGGCGTTCTCTGTGCAGCGGGTCAACTGCGACGAGCATCCCGAGCTCGTCGAACGCTTCGCGATCAAGCACGTGCCGACCTTGATCGTGATCGAGAATCGCAAAGTGTCGGGTCGGCTCGACGGCTCCTGCGGTTGCCGTCAGATCGAGAAGCTCCTCGAGCCGTGGCTCAACCACCAAGCCGATCGCGGGTCGGTGGAGAACGGATCGAGATCGCCTGTCCACGATGTTGCTCCGGTCGAGGGCAATTCGAACGAGAGCCTCGGAGAGGCTCGCATCCATGCCTCACGGGACGGGAGCAGTCAAACCGCATACACGCGTGTCGGTCTCCGCCTGCCTGCGCGCCTTTCTTTCGAGCGTTGGAAGGCACTCGGACGACAGATCGGCAGCGTCGCCACCGCCTCCAGCTGGTGGCTGGGAGACTGGGCCTCTTACGGCGAGGGCAACTACGGCGAGAAGTACAAGCAGGCAATCGCAGTCACCGGTTTCGACTATCAGACCCTTCGCAACTACGCTTGGGTCGCAGGCCGCTTCGACGTGTCCCGCCGGCGGGACAAGCTCAGCTTCGCCCACCACGCGGAGGTGGCGGCGCTACCCGAGGAAGAGCAGGAGGAATGGCTCGACCTTGCCGAGAGAAGCCGCTGGTCGCGCAACGAGCTCCGTGCACGTCTGAGAAACGAGAAGCGCGCCCGGATTCCCTCCGGCGTGGAGCAGCTGCGGCTGAACGTCGAGGCTGCGCGAGTCGAGCGATGGAGGGCCGCAGCAGAGGCCGAGAGCCTGGACTTGACGGAATGGCTCGTCGCCGCGGCCGACGATGCTGCTCAGCGTCTTGTTCCGTCGGTTGCCGGCGATGGAGCGCGAGCTGGCAGACGACCGACCAGAACAGCGAGAGCCGGATAGCACGGCGCTCGCGCCGCCTGAACTCGCGAGGTGGAAGATCCCGCGAGCGGGGAGGCCTCACGAGGAAGACACCGTCGAGGCTGAAAACGACTGCGCGCGCGACATGGCCGACCGATGCGATCGACTCGAGCCATGTCTGAACCGCTGGATCCATTTCCGCGGTCTTCGAATCCTCTAGGAAGTCCCGACTGACGCCGCGGTAGGCCTGGTAGATGCCGACCCCGATCAAAAGGATCCCTGCGGCTCCGACCAGCCACGTGCCGGCGGTCCATCCGAACAGGCCTGCGGCCGTCTTGTGCAATGTGCTCGAGTCGCTGCGTGAGCTCAGCAGGATCTCGACCGCAAGGGCGCAGAGGCCTGCGTAAGCGATGCCGCTGCCGAACGCTGCGATCCGGTCGAGCGTGCTGTCGGAGCCTTCGGGCCCATGCCCGAGCGCCGCGCGGAAAAGCCGCCAGAGGGCATAGCCGGCGAGAGCGACTGCGACGAGGACCAGGAGTCCATGCCCAAACGGCTGCCGATTGCGAGCTTCCAGGCGAGGATGCCGACGATCGCGTATACGCGATGAAGCAGGCCCGCGCCAGCCACTCGAAGGCACTGCTTCGCACGATGTTCTCCGGACGACCCTGGGTGTTACACGCGAGGTCGAGTTTTGACAGGTTCGCGATGGCCTAGCCGTCCACGAGCAAGCCGTTGAGGGGACCGAGGAGCCCGCGCGAGCGACGCGAGACCTGCTCGAGGCGGACGAGGCGGTGCGCCGGTGCACTACCCTCCTGAATCCGCGCGAGCTCCGCTTCGGCGCGAGGTCGCCAACGCTCGTCGACGAGCTCGTGGACCGGCAGCTCGAGCTCCGACTCGTCGCATTCGAGATGCTCGGCCCACAAGCGCGTTCGCACTGCCCTAACGAGTTTGTCGTCGACTACGACGAGGTTCATTTCGGTGTCGTTGAACAGCGAATGCTCGTTGAGATTGGCCGAGCCGATCGTCAGCCAGCGGTCATCCACGATCCCGATCTTCGCGTGCACGTAAACGCCGCAGGCAGGCTTTGTCCCGGGCTGTAAGAGCGTGCAAGCGAGGAACCGGTTCTGACCCTCGTCGGCGTCGATTAGCACGCCGAGCTGCCCGCGCGTGTCCTCGCGGCCATTGTTCGGCCGTGCCGGGAGCACGACGAGGAGGCGGAACTCATCACTGGGCGGTGTTTTGAGCTTCCGGGTGAGGACCTTGACGATCTCGGGTGACCAGAGGAACTGGCTCTCGAGGTAGATGAAGCGCCGTGCGCTCGTGAGCGCCGAGAGATACGTCTCGGCGATCGTGAAGTCACCGGCCGGAAGCGCTTCGTAGACGTGTTCGGGGACCGTTCGCACGACCTGAACGTCGAACGCTCCCGCCCCGGCGGGCGAGTCCGTCTGCGGTAGCGATTCGCCGGTCACCTCGCGCCAGCGCAAAGCGAAGTGAGCGGCGACGTCTGCGACCGCGGGCCCACGCAGCAGTGCGGTTGCGTCGTGCCAACCGTGCGACCCGCGCGCGGGATGATCGCTCGTGTCGTAGCGGTCCCCGGCGAGTGTCGTGAGGTCGATACCGCCGACGAAGGCGAGATCGCCGTCGACGATCACGAGCTTCTCGTGGTGGCAGTGCATCGGCCGCTCGCGTGCATCGAGTCCGTAACGGATGCGCGTGCCGCCGGTGAGCCGTTCGAACGTGTGACGCACGTCCCTGCGGTCTGGATGGAAGAGCGGCAGTGGAGCGCCGGCCCACGCGAGTAGACGGACGTCGACGCGCTGGGCGGCGTCGGCGAGCAGCTCCCGCAACGAACCTCCGCGCTCCTCAAGTTGAAAGTCGGGCGAGAAGTGCCAACCGGCGAGATGGACGTGCGAGCGGGCCGACGCGATCGCGTGCGCGATCGCCGGGAGTGCCTCTGCTCCATCGACGAGCACCTCGACATAACTGCCCGGGCGGGGAGGCGGTCCGCCCTTCGCCCATTCGGCTGGGTGGCCATCGAAGATATGACCCCAACCGAGCCGCGTGAGACGGCGGCGGTGATGGTTGCGCACCGTGGTCTCGATCCGTTGGCCGATCGCGCGGTCGACTCGACTCAGCACGATCGCTCCCTTCCCCTGCCAAGGGCTCCCAATCCCATTCTCAAGGCGGTCACGAGACGTGTCGCGAAAGCCCGCCACGATCCCGTAGACCTCCGTATCCACGAAGTCGAAGGCACCGTTCTTAGGCGCCGCTTGGTTTAGCGGGAATTTCAGACGGCGACTTGATAGTTCCTCCACACGGAAGGAGAGCAAGATGGGCATCGGAGTCAGCCTCATACTCATCGCGGTCGGTGCGGTTCTCGCGTTTGCGGTGCATGTCACCGGTCACGGGTTCAACCTCCACACGATCGGCATCATCCTGCTGGTCGTCGGAGCGATCGGCGCACTCTTGTCGATGATCTTCTGGTCGAGCTGGGGCGGTTTCGGAGGCTCCCGCAGCGAGACGACCATCATCGAGCGCTAACGCACCGCCGTCGGGCGCTAACGGTTCGTCGAGGTGGCGAGGGGTACCCAGTTGCAAATCAACGGAGGTGCTACGTGTTTCTACTTGTACTTCTCGCCGTGCTCGCCATCGTCGCCTTCGGCGTCGGGATTCACACTCCACTCGCTCTTCATTGTGGCGGCCGTCCTAGCGCTCGTGTGGCTGATCTCGCTCTTCACAGGCGCTGCCGGCGGCTGCGGCCGTAGCGCCTGGTGGTAGGCGCCCGATGGCTTCACCTCACGACAGCTGACGAACTAGTGAGTCGGGCGCGACCCCTCCCGTCCTGCACGGAGAACCTGCGGCCGGCGGAACGGGAGGTCAGCTCCGCCCGCTGCGCACGACAAGGGCATCTGCGATGTCCGTGGTGACAAGGCCGCGACGCCGGCGGCGCGATGTTCGTCGTCGGCGCGCGCGCAGCAACGCTACCCTGAGCGCACGTCTGGGCTCGGTGCTCGGATATCTCCGGGCGCTTGGCCCTGGGCTGGTGACCGGTGCCTCCGACGATGATCCTTCCGGGATCGCGACCTACGCTCAGGCGGGATCGAGCTTCGGTTTCGGGCTGCTCTGGACCGCCCTGATCACGTTTCCTCTCATGGCCGGTGTGCAGGAGATCTGCGACCGGACCGCGCTCGCCACCGGAAGAGGGCTCGGGCAACTCGCCAGCGAAAGGTTGAGTCATTGGGGACGCAGGATCGTGATAGCTCTCGTCGGCCTGCTCATCGTCGCAAACGCTCTCAACATCGCGGCTGACCTCGTCGCGGTCGGCTCGGGAATGCGCCTGCTTCACGCCGGCCCTTCCGCCCTTTGGGCCCTCGTCGCCGGTGCCGCGATCAGCACGCTCCTCGTCACCGGATCGTTCGAACTCGTCGCGCGCGCCTTCAAGCTGCTTTGCCTTGCGCTCTTCAGCTACATCGCGATGCTGTTCGTCGTCAACGTGAACTGGGGAAGCGTTGCCCACTCGACGTTCGTTCCCCACCTCTCGGTCAGCAGCAGCTACGTCGCGCTCCTCGTCGCCGTGCTCGGAACCACGATCTCGCCGTACCTGTTCTTCTGGCAGAGCATGCACCGACTCGAGGAGATGCGCGACGAGCCGGAGGGCGAAAGCAGGCCACAGCCGCTCCGCAAACGCGAAGCCGGCAGCGCCGCAAAGAAAGAGCGCAGAAGCCGCTTCGACGTCCTCAGCGGCATGGCCTTCTCGAACGTCGTCATGTTCGCGATCATCGTCACGACCGCCGCCACAATCGGCAAACACGGTAAACACAACATTCAAAGCGCAGCCGACGCCGCGAGCGCTCTCCAACCGATCGCGGGGCGATTCGCCACGATCCTCTTCGCCCTCGGCTTCATCGGCGCGGGCATGCTGGCAATCCCGGTGCTCGCCGGCGCCGGCTCGGCAGGCATGACCGGCCTCCTGGGAAAGGCCTCGGGCTTCTCACGCTCACCCCGAAAGGCCCCGGTCTTCTACGGGCTCGTCCTCCTCGGCACGCTGGGAGGAACCGCGCTCAGCCTCCTCGGCGTCAACCCGATCCGACTGCTCGTCGTCGTCGCGGTCATCAACGGCGTCGCCGCCGCCCCCTTCCTGTTCATCGTGATGCTGATCTCAAACGACAAGAAGCTCATGGGTAAGTACGTGAACGGCCGAATCGCGCGGGTCCTCGGCTGGGGCACAACCGCCCTGATGACCCTCGCCGCTCTCATCCTCTTCGCCTTCGCCCACGGCGGCGGCCTCTACTGACCGGGGACTACTCGAGCGTGCCGCGGGCGGCCTCGGCTGCTCCCGGGTCTCCGCCGGGTCCGCGCAGAAGCCACGCGATCCCCACCGCGATCGTCGCGCCCGTGAACGGGCCGACGAGATAGACCCAGAGGTGGTCGCAGCGGCCGATGACGAGGTCGGGGCCGAAGGAGCGAGCCGGATTCATCGACGCGCCGCTGATCGGGCTCGACCAGAGACCGGCGAGCACGATGTAGCCACCGACCGCGACCGCCGAGAGCGGCCCGACGTTCTGCGCACGCGAAGCCGTACCGAGGATCGTGCTCGCAAGGCCGGCCGTGAGCACGAGCTCCGTCAACATCGCCCGCCAGTCGCTGACTCCGGCGCCCGGCTCGGTCGCCCCTAGCCGGCCGATCTTGCCGTAGACAGCCCAGAGAACGAGGCAGGCGAGGGCTGCACCGGCAAGTTGCGCGAGGACGTAGCCGGGAACGCGACGCCAGGGGAAGTCCCTGCGGAGGGCAAACGCGAGCGTGACAGCAGGGTTGAGGTGGGCGCCCGAGAGGTTGCCCATCGACAGGATGATCGCCATCACCATCAATCCCGGCGCTGTTACGGCGGCCGGGCGGCTGATCGCGCCGTGACTGATCGCGCCGACGACCACTGCCCCTGCTGCCACGAGCACCAGGAGGAAGGTCCCGAAGACCTCCGATAGCAGGCGCCGCGCCTCCGCCACCGGATCGTCTAGGTCGAGGAAGTCGAATCGCAGCAAGGTGCTGCCTCTGCCCAAGTGAAGTGCACCCGCTGGTTGGAGCGGCGGCCGGGCTATCCGTGCTTACGTGCGGTCGCCTTCCCTCCCTTCCGGCCGGCGGCCTTCTTCTGAGCCGTGGTGCCGCCCTGAGACGCCGATGAACGCGACGACCCCGAGTGGGATTTCTTCCCTCCCCGGCTCGAGGCGCTTGGCGAGTTGGCGATCTTCGCCGCCCGCTCTTTCGACATTCCTTTCTCCTTGAGGGCTTCGTACTGTTTTTCGTTTTTGACATGTGCGCTCTTGTTGGGCATTCGCTCAACCTCCAGTTGGCGGTGTGGTGTGCCTGAGACGACAGACCGGCGCTACCCGTTACGTCGTCGCGCACACCTCGCGTATCCGGCATGTCGCGGGGCGAAGTCTCCGTGTGGTCGAACGAGCGACCTCGTCCCGACTGATCCCTACCTGTGGCCGGAGCTCCACCAGGATTTGACTGTCCGCTTGACAGGAGAGGAGTAAGAGATGAGAAAGGGCCGACGTGCGGCGCCTTTGCAGAGCCCTCTTCCGGACTCGAACCGGAGACCCCCTCCTTACCATGCGCTCCGAAACGGTTGCCGTGGGTTGCCACCGGTTGCGGATCGGCTTGTTTGAGCGGTTTTCGGGGGTGTTCCACTTGCCACTGGTTGCCACCGGTTGCGCCCGCTGGGCTCCATAAATGCTCCATCCCTTCGCCGTGGATCGCCGATGGCCAAAGGGATTCGGGCGTCCCGCCATGTGCGCGTCGAGTGTTGAGCCCTTCTCTGTAGAGAGGGGGTCGAATTGACGTTACAAGCACGGCAGGACCGTCGAGGCGAGTTGTCAGCGAGGATTGAGCGATGGCGACGGTTGTTGTGTTGAGCGGTGGTCCTGATTTCCCGACCGTGGCTGAGCTTCCTGTGGGCGCGACGGTGATCGCGGCTGACGGCGGGGCCGAGCTGGCACGCACGCTGGGGCTCAGGGTTGACCTGGTGGTGGGTGATCTGGACTCGATCTCCGCGGAGACGCTGGCGGGGATTGGGCGTGTCGAGCGGCACGCGGCGGAGAAGGATGCGACCGATTTGGAGCTCGCGCTTGTTGCTGCGCTCCGGCTCGAGCCGGAGCGTGTTCTTGTGCTCGGTGGTGACGGGGGGCGGCTCGATCATCTGCTCGGGGGGCTGTTGTTGTTGGCGGCAGAAGCGTACGCGGGGGTGCGGGTCGACGCCCAGTTCGGCGCCGCCGCCGTGCACGTCGTTCGTGGCGAGCGCACGCTCCATGGTGAGCCGGGTGAGCTGATCTCACTGATCGCGGTGCACGGGCCGGCGACCCGAGTGGTGACCAACGGGCTTGTCTACCCGCTTCGCCGTGAGACGCTGGAGCCAGGATCGAGTCGGGGTATCTCGAACGTGTTTGCGGCGCCGGAAGCGCGGATCGCGCTTGAACGAGGGGTGCTGCTTGCTGTTCGCCCTAGCGGCACCGTGACGGCAGGAAGCTAGCGGTCACGACCGATGTGGCGGCGATCGGCTTCTTCAAGAGGTTGGTCGTGTGCATCCACTTGCCGAAGCGCTGCCACGCGGCGACGCTAAGGCAGCCGACGCCTTTCGGGCCGGCGAGCAGGCGCAGGGTGGCGGGCACGGCACGGGCGAGGAACTTCGGGTCGGAGGCCGTCACCTTCTTCATGATCGTGAGCGCCCTGCTCGGGTGACTGCGGGCGTCGGCGGTACCGGCGAGGAAGGCGCCGACGAAGCGCTCCACCGCCGAGCGGTACTGCGGATCGTCGCGCAGCCGCGTCTTGTTGGCGACAAGCACCAGTTCGTCGTAGCTGGGGACGCCGGCGCGGTCGATGGGAATGATGGTCGGGTGAAGGCCGCGCAGCTGCAGCTGGATCCCTTCGACGTTGCGGTAGACGCCGAGGACGGCGTCGACGCGGTGGGCGAGCAGCGCGGGGAGCAGGTTGTAGCCGACGGTGACGATCTTCAGTTGCTTGCGTGTGAGCCCGACTGAGTGGAGCGCGGTGTCGAGGGTGGCGTAGTCGGAGGGGACGCCGGTGATGCCGATCGTCTTGCCTTTCAGGTCGCGTAGAGAGCGGATCTGCGGCTGGATCGCCATGAAGGAGTTGAGCGGCTGCGGGACGACGGCGGCGACCGCGACGACGGGCAGCTTCTTCGCGGCGGCGAAGAACAGCTCTTGTTCGTAGCTGACGGCGAGGTCGCTTTGGCCGACGCCGACGAGCTTGAGCGGCGCGGTCGGGTCGGAGGGGGAGCGGATCGCCACGTCGAGGCCAGCGCGTGCGAAGAGGCCCGTGTCGCGGGCGTCGTAGATGCCGACGTGGTCGGGGTTCGGCGTCCAGTCGAGTGTCAGCGTCATCTTCTGACCGCCGCCGGCGAGCGCGGACGGGGCGAGGACGGTGAGTGCCGCGACGACGACGGCGACGGTGCTTCTACGCATGGTGGGCCTCCGGCTGCCAGGGGACGAGGAGTCGCTCGGCGAGGGTGACGAGCGCGTAGAGCGTGAGCGCGAGGGCGCAGAGGATCAAGACGGCGGCGAAGATCCGCGCGGTCAGGAGCGCAGGTTGCGCCTGGAGCATGACGAAGCCGAGCCCGGCGGAGGAGCCGGCCCATTCGCCGAAGACGGCGCCGACCGCGGCGTAGCTGGCCGCGACGCGGGCGCCGGAGAAGATTGCCGGCAGGGCGCCGGGTAGCTCGACGCGGCGGAAGATCGCGAGCCGGCCGCCGTGCAGCGTTCGCATCATCCGTACGAGCTCCGGGTCTGCCGAGCGGAGGCCGTCGACGGCATTGACGACGATCGGGAAAAAGCAGACGACGGCGACAACGACGAGCTTAGGCTCGATGCCGTAGCCGAGCAGGATGGCGAGGATCGGCGCGAGCAGTACGGTCGGCACGGTCTGCGAGAGCACGAGGATCGGCAGCAGCGCGCGCCGGAGCGCAGCCGAGAAATGGAGCAAGATCGCGATCAGCAGCGCGACGGCGACCGCGAGCAGGTAGCCGAGCACGATCTCGCGCACCGTCACGAGGGTCGCTCGGCCAAGCAGGCCAGAGTCGTCGGTGAGCGAAGACGCGACCGCAGACGGGGCGGGGAAGAGGTAGTCCGGTACGTGCGCAGCGCGGACGATCAGCTCCCACATTCCGACCATGGCGGCAAGGAGTGCGAGCGGCGGCCACGCACGTCTCATCCGATCGCCTCCAGCGCCCGCTCGCGTAGTTCGAGAAAAGCCGGGCTGGTGATGACTTCGCGCCGCGGCGCGTTTCGGGCCACGTCCACGTCGAGCTCGGCGACGACGCGACCGGCCGCGAGCACGAGCACGCGCTCGCAGAGGAGCAGTGCCTCCTCGACGTCGTGGGTGACGAGCAGCACCGTCCGCGGCTCAGCCGCGAGCGCGTCGGCGAGCCACTCCTGCAGCTCGGCGCGCGTGATCGCGTCGAGCGCCCCGAACGGCTCGTCCAAGAGCAGCACTGGCTTGTCGGCGAGCAGCGTGCGCAGGAAGGCGACCCGTTGACGCATCCCGCCCGAGAGCTTCGCCGGGCGCAGCTGCTCCGAGCCCGCCAGGCCGAGGCGCGCAAAAAGCGGCGCGGCTCGGCGACGCGCCTCCCCTCGCGGTAACCCCGCGTTCTCGAGCGCGAGCGCCGCGTTGTCGAGTGCGCTCCGCCAGGGCAAAAGGCAGTCGCGCTGCGGCATCAGCGCGCAGCGCGCAAGTCTGCCAGCGGGCGACGTCTCGCCGCCGACAGAGACCGCGCCGACATCGGGGTCATCTAGGCCGGCGACGAGCGAAAGCAGCGTCGACTTCCCGGCACCGCTCCGGCCAACGATCCCGACGCGCCCTCTCGCAGAAACGTGCAGGTCGACGCCGTCGAGCACACGCTTGCCGCCAAGCACACGGACAACCACACCTGCATCCACGCCAACGCCGCTCCCGCCCAGCGGCGCGACATCCGTTTCGACGATCGACTCCACCATCGGCTCCCTTCGCCGGCATGACCCGGATCAGGTTCGACGGGTACACGCTAGGAAGCGCTCTCTCAGCCCCTCACACAGGGGCTCCCCGGTATCCATGAGCTTACCGAAGAAGCCTTTCCACTACCTCGGCGCGATGCCGCGGCTGGACGATCAGCTAGCGAGATCTGCGCGAGGCACGCCGCTGTCCACGCCTGAGCGGAAGCCGGCGCAGCGGTCCACGAAGGCGGCGGCGAGGGCGGGGTTGCTGGCGAGGTGGAGGTGTGCGTAGCTCGCGAGCACGTTCTTGACGAAATAGCCCTCCTGCGTCTCCTCGCCCCGGCTGTTCCTGATTTCGTAGCAGCGTTCGGTGGCAGGGTCACCGGCGATGGCGGAGTGGTGGAAGAGATGTCCGCGCGCGCTCTGGCCTGAGCCAAACAGGCCCCCGTTTGTCGTGATCTCGACGTAGGCGATCGCGAGCGGGGCTGGCATCGTTGTGCTGAAAGGGAGAACGCCGCAGAGTTGGTGGGTCTCGCCGTCAACTTCGAGTGTTTGTGCGAGGTACATGAGTCCGCCGCATTCGGCGTAGATGGGGCCGCCGGCCGAAGCGAATTCACGGATGGCGTCTCGCGTCGGTTTGTTGTCGGCGAGCTTGTCGGCGTGGAGTTCCGGGTAGCCGCCGCCGAGATAGATCCCGTCGATGTTCTCCGGTAGCGGCTCGTCGATTGGCGAGAACGGGACGAGCTCCGCTCCGGCTTGTTCGAGGAGTTCGAGGTTGTCGCTGTAGTAGAAGCAGAAGGCCTCGTCGCGGGCGACGGCGAGGCGCGCCCTCGGCGGAAGGTTCGGCGTTGCTGGCGGTGCCGGGAGCCGGTCAATGGCGCTGCTGCGCAGGAGGGCATCAAGGTCGATGTGCGCTTCGATGAGCGTCGCGAGCTCCTCGACGTATTCGCTGCGTGCTTCGTGCGGCAGGTGCAGACCGAGGTGCCGTTCCGGGACGACGAGGTCCTTGGCGCGCGGAAGCGCGCCGAGAATCGGGACGGCGCCGGCGACGGCGTCGCGAATCATTCCGGCGTGCCCCTCGCTGCCGACGTTGTTGAGAATCACACCCGCAACGCGGAGGTCCGGGTCGAAGCTGGTGTAGCCGTGGATGAGCGCGGCGGCGCTGCGGGCCATCGCGCTCGCGTCGATGACGAGGAGGACAGGGATGTCGAGCAGCTTGGCCATTTCCGCGGTGCTGCCGCGCTCGCTCTTACCGTCGCTTCCGTCGAAGAGGCCCATGACGCCCTCGATCACGGCGACGCCAGCGTCGGCACTCGCGCGCGCGAAACGCTGCAGGTTTGTCTCAGGGTCGAGCATCCAGCCGTCGAGGTTGCGGGGCGGGCGGCCGCTTGCGTGCTGGTGGTGGAGCGGGTCAATGAAGTCTGGGCCGACCTTGAACGGCTGCACGATGAGGCCGCGCCGGCGAAGCGCGCCGATCAGGCCGAGCGTCACGCTGGTCTTGCCGACGCCGCTGTGCGTGCCGGCGACGACGATCGCGCTTAGCGGCGAGCCGGTTGGTTTCTCGCGTGCCATGCGAAGGCCCACGCTAGCGGGCGCTGCCAGCTGCCGCGCGGGCGCGGTACAGTCGAGGAGATGCGGATTGTTTCACTCTTGCCGAGCGCGACGGACATGATCGCGGAGCTGGATCTGCTCGACTCGCTGGTCGGTATCTCGGAGGATTCGAACTGGCCGCCGGAGGTGCTGAGTAAGCCGCTGGTGGCCCGCACCAAGATCGACGTGTCTGGGCTGACGAGCGCCGAGATCGATGCGCTCGTGAACGAGTCCGCGTCCGAGAGCCACTCGCTCTACGCCGTCGATGCGGAGTTGATGGATGAGCTGCGGCCGGACCTGGTGATCACGCAGGATCTGTGCGAGGTGTGCGCGGTCTCGAGCGGCGATCTGGCGACGGCCTGCCCGATCGGCACCGAGGTGTTCTCGATGAACCCGCGCAGCTTCGACGACGTCGTCGAGAGCGTGATCACGCTGGCCGAGCGGCTGGGTGTACGTGAGCGCGGCGTCGCGGTGGCGGAGACGATGCGCGCGAAAGTTGACGGTGTGCGAGCTGCGGTGGCGGGCCTCGACCGGCCGCGCGTGTTCGTCGCCGAGTGGATGGACCCGCCGTATGGGTCGGGGCATTGGCTGCCAGAGATGGTGGAGGCGGCCGGCGGCACGAACGTACTCAGCAAGCCGGGCGAGTATTCGTTCGCGACAACTTGGGAGACGGTGCTCGCGGAGGAGCCCGAGTTGATCGTGTTGGCTGCGTGCGGGTTCAGTCTCGAACAGGCGCTTGAGCGCACGAGCGAGCTGCGTCTGCCGGTGCGCACCGTGGTCGTGGATGGTGATGCGCACTTCTCGCGGCCAGCCCCGCGGATCGCGGACGGCGTGCGCCAGCTCGCGCACCTGATCCACCCGGCTGCCGTCGCGGATCCCGGGCTTCCGTACGCCGAGCTGCCGCTCAGCGTCGCCTACGTGAGCTAGCTCGAACCTCGACAACGCGGAGGGGGCGCGCGTAGTAGGCTGCGGGGGCCGGGCACATATTCCCCGGCCGGTGTAGTCGTAGCGAAGCCGGTGTGATTCCGGTGCTGTCCCGCAACTGTGATGCCCCTCCGGGGGACGAGCCAGGTCGCCTGCCCTACGCCAAGCGAACAAGCCCTCGGAGGATAGGGCGGTCCGCACGGCAGCGAGCCGGCGAACCTCCTACCTCCGCTAACGCGGAGGTTTTTGTATGAGCATTCTCGCGTACCGGTACCGGCTTCCGTGCCTACTTCCGGCCGCCGCAATTGCCGCCGTCGTACTCTCTGCCGCCGCCGGCGGTGCGGGTGCAGCGACGCCCCAGTTCCCGTTGACGGTGCACGCAGCGAACGGGGCGGTGACGATCCCGAAGCGGCCGTCACGGATCATCTCGCTTTCGGCGACGGCGACCGAGGATCTCTACGCGGTCGGTGCCGGCAAGCAAGTCGTCGCGGTCGATTCTTACTCCACCTATCCGCCGCAGGCGCCGAAGACGAAGCTGTCGGGCTTCACGCCGAACATCGAAGCGATCGAGAAGTACAAGCCGGACCTCGTCGTGGTCTCCGACGACATGAACCACATCGTCGCCCAACTCGGGAAGCTTCATGTCCCGGTGCTGGTCGAGCCGGCCGCGGCGAACTTGAACGGCGTCTACGCCGAGATCGAGCAGATCGCCAAGGGGACCGGGCATGGTGCCGGCGCGAAGAGCGTGGTAGCGAGCATCGCGCGGCAGGTGAAGGCGATCGTGGCCTCGATTCCGCGGCCGAGCACACCTTTGACGGTTTACCACGAGCTCGACCAGACCTACTACTCGGCGACCTCGCACACGTTCATCGGGCAGATGTACACGCTGCTCGGGCTGCAGAACATCGCCGACAACGCGAAGGCGTCGAGCGATTATCCGCAGCTCTCGTCCGAGTACATCGTCGCGAGCAATCCCGACCTGATCGTTTTGGCTGACACCGTTTGTTGCGGTCAGAACCGCGCGACCGTTGCAGCCCGGCCTGGGTGGAGCAACATCGCCGCGGTCAAGACGGGTGAGGTCGTGCCGGTGAACGACTCGATCGCCTCTGAGTGGGGACCGCGGATCGTCCTGTTCCTGAAGGCGGTCGCGAGCGCCGTCAAGACGCTCGAAGGACAGGGCAAGTGACGCTCGCCGCACCGATCGGCTGCGGTGGTTGAACAACTCGAGCAGCAGACGCCGCCCCGGCGCAAGCAGTGTCCGCGCTGCGGCGCGGAGTTCGGCTGTGCACAGGGCGAGCCGGGCTGCTGGTGCGAGTCGGTTGTCCTCCGTCCAGAGACGCTGGCGGAGATCCGGGCGGTCGCGGATGACTGTCTCTGCCCGGCCTGTCTGAGCGGCTACGCGGAGCGCGAACGCAGCGACTCGGACGGCTCATCCGGCCCGGCGATCAGGGGCGGCGCGAGCAGATGGGCGAAAGCGATCCCGCACGCTGCCATCCGCGCACGAGGGGTCCCGTTTCTCTGGGGACTGGGCGCGGTTCTGTTCGTCGTCGGCTCGTTGTTGTTTGCTTTGGCGATCGGCCCGGTCTCGATCGGGGCCGGGTCGATCGCCGAAGCAGCACTCTCCCACCTGCCGCTGCTGCACATCCATTCGTCCTTGAGCACGGTTGAGCGGGCGATTCTCTGGCAGATCCGGGCGCCGCGGGTCGTGCTCGCCGCGTTGGTGGGTGGGATGCTCGCGGTCGCGGGCTCGGCATACCAGGGCGTGTTCCGCAATCCACTCGCCGATCCGTACTTCCTCGGCGTTGCGGCCGGTGCCGGGCTCGGCGCGACGCTGGCGATCGCGTATCGGTCGGTGGGTAGCGGCGCGGGCGAGCTGCTGCCGGTGGCGGCGTTCGGGGGCGCGATCTTCGGGGTGGCGTGCGCGTATGTGCTTGGTCGCTCCGTTGGCGGTG
>WNFC01023848.1_pt1 | contig 14559 bp, 11 predicted proteins | sample 5400541 | NCBI WGS metagenome assembly WNFC01 (sample SAMN13153342, study PRJNA577476) | soil metagenome | isolation source: 120 cm saprolite under Douglas fir tree site 2 hole 2 replicate 1 | place: USA:California | collected 2015-04-18
GGATCGATTCTACGGCGCTGGCGGCACTCGCCAGCCGCGAAGCTGCCGGCGTTCACACTTTCACGGTTGCGTTTCCGGAAAAGGAATTCAGCGAGGCCGAGATCGCGCGGCGAACTGCCGCAACGTTTGGCACAACTCATCAGGAACTGATGTTGAGCGGCGACGAGATGCTGGCCCGTTTGAACGAAGCGGTAGGCGCGCTCGATCAGCCGAGCATGGACGGCATTAATACTTACTTTGTTTCCTGGGGCGCGAGACAGGCTGGACTGAAGGTCACGCTTTCAGGGCTCGGGGGCGACGAAGTGTTTGGCGGCTACGGAACTTTTCGCCGTACCGCGCACTTTCAACGGCTGGCCACATTGGGAAGCAACCTGCCGCGCGGTCTTCGCACAGCAGTGGCTTCGGCCGTGACGGGAGCGGGCGGTCACATTGTGTCGCCGGATGCAGCGCGAAAATTAACGGCGCTTTTAAGTAGCGCTGATTCGATGCCGGATGCTTTTTATTTCGGCCGCACGCTTTTCACGCCGGTTCAGGTAACTGCATTGCTCGCGGGCCACAAACCGAACGGCGCAACGGCTCCCTGGCGCGCCTGGCTTGCTGACAGCGCTCTACAGGCGAGGGAACTCGACGCTTTTGCCGCAGTAACATGCATGGAAGTTCGCTCTTATCTGGTGAATACTTTGCTAAGAGATACCGACTCCATGAGCATGGCGCATTCGTTGGAAGTGCGCGTACCGTTTCTCGATCATCCGTTAGTTGAGTTTGTAACGCAGTTGCCGCAAGCCGCAAAACTCCGAAAGGGAATTCCCAAAGCTTTGTTAGTCGAAGCGTTGGACGATTTGTTGCCACAGGAAGTCGTGGGACAAAAGAAACGCGGATTTACGTTTCCCTGGGCTGACTGGCTGCGTGGTCCATTGAAGGCGCGAGTCGAGCGCGGGCTGTCGGAACTGTCGCCCGCCTTGCGTGAGGTTCTCGATGCGAAGGCGACGCGGCGGGTTTGGCAGGATTATCTCGAGGGAAAGACGAGTTGGTCGCGACCGTGGAGTCTTTATGTCTTGAACGAATGGGCGAAGAAGCACCTTGGGTAGTTTCGAGTTCCGAGTTTCGAGTTTCTAGTTTGAAAAACAAAGCCGCTCAACCTTCCGCTGGTTTCAGGAGGAATGCTATGGCTACGTTTAAGAAATTTGAAGAAATTGAATGTTGGAAACGAGCACGACAACTTACACGCCGTGTTTACGCGATTACAAATGAGCCTGTGTTTGCAAAAGACTTTGGACTAAAGGATCAGATTCGCAGGGCTTCGGTTTCTGTTATGTCGAACATAGCTGAGGGCTACGACCGAAGTGGAACTGCAGAATTCGTCCACTTTTTAGCTACAACTAAAGGTTCTGCAGCAGAGGTTAAGTGCCAGCTCTACGTCGCAGCTGATCAGGGCTACATTCATGAGGATCATTTTCATGAACTCAGTGCTCTAGCAACTGAGACGGGAAGCATGGTGGCGGGTCTAATGCGATACCCGCGCGCCTCAGGATACAAAGGCACCAAGTTCAAGGCCACGACGCAGCGTTAAGCGCATTAACGAACTCCAAAGAATCACCCTCAGAACTCGAAACTCGGAACTCGGAACTCGAAACTTACTGAATGTACATCTTAGGTATCAATGCGTATCACGGGGACGCAGCCGCGGCTCTAATCAAAGACGGACGCATCGTGGCGGCTGCTGAAGAAGAGCGATTCAATCGCGTGAAGCACTGCGCGGGATTTCCTGCGGCTGCCTTGCGCTATTGTCTCGCGGAAGCCGGGATTACGATTGAGGACGTCGATCACATTGGTATATCACGCGACCCTTCGGCGCATTTGCATAAGAAGGTGCTGTTCGCTGCGAAAAGATTATCGCAGATTGCCGCATCGTCTTCGCGCGTTGAGTTTGCTCAAACATCGGTTCACCACAGAGACACAGAGAACACTGAGGACGCACAGAGGAAATCGGAGACACCGGCATCGCCAAACCAACCAAATGGCAATGGACGCGCGTCCGGAATCTTTCGCCAGATTAAGGACCGACTGGGAAACGCGGCGAAGGTGCGCGACCTGAAAGATGATGTGGCGCGCGCCCTTGGTGTCAGTAAAAACAGTATTCGCGCGCAGTTTCATAACATCGAACACCACCGCGCGCACCTTGCAAGCTCCTTTTATGTCTCGCCTTTCTATCGAGCGGCACTTTTATCCATAGACGGCTTTGGCGATTTCATCTCAACGATGTGGGCCAGCGGCGAGAGCAACGCGATTGACGTGCTCGGCCAGGTGGAATATCCGCATTCGACCGGCATCGTGTATACCGCGACGACGCAGTTTCTCGGCTTTCCTCATTATGGCGATGAGGGAAAGGTCATGGGCCTGGCGCCTTACGGCAAGCCGCGCTTCATGAATGAATTTCGCGACATCATTCGTACTGAAGAACGCGGCCAGTTTCGCTTGAACTTGGATTACTTTCGTCATCACAGCGAAGGCGTCGACATGACCTGGGACGAGGGCTCACCCATTATTGGCCGCATTTTTTCGGACGCGTTTGCGCAGACGTTTGGACCAGCGCGCGAGCCTGGCGCCGCTTTAGGCGATCGCGAGCGAGACATTGCCGCCAGCTTGCAACAGCGGTTGGAAGAAGTTGGTTTCCACATCCTCAATCATCTCCATGAGGAAACTGGTCTAACTGATCTGGGACTGTCAGGCGGCGTCGCTTACAACTCCGTAATGAACGGCAAGATTTTGCTAAACACGCCCTTTCGCCACGTGTATGTGCAACCGGCGGCGGGCGACAGCGGCACCGCTCTTGGAGTCTGTTATGAGATCAACAATAGCATTCTGAAGCGGCCTCGTGGTGAAGTGATGCTGGGCGCTTATACCGGTCCTGAATTTAGCGATGAAGAAATCCGCGCCGAACTCGAGCGACGTGAACTTGTTTTCAAGACCTACAGCGATGGAGAAGTAACCAGGCACGCGGCCCAGGACATTGCCGACGGGTTGGTGGTTGGCTGGTTTCAGGGACGCATGGAGTTTGGACCACGGGCGCTTGGCAACCGCTCAATCGTTGTCGACCCGCGGCGCGCTGACATGAAAGAAACTCTCAACCAGCGCATCAAGAAGCGCGAGCCGTTCCGTCCCTTTGCGCCGTCGATACTCGAAGAGCGCACCGCAGACTATTTTGAACAGGACCATCCGGCGCCCACCATGTTGATGGTTTATCAAGTGCGACCCGAACGACGTGGGGAAATTCCGGCAGTCACTCATGTTGATGGTTCGGGGCGTTTACAAACTGTCTCGCGCGAAGTTAATCCGAGGTACTACCAGCTCATCAGTGACTTTGAGAAATTAACCGGGGTACCGGTTGTGTTGAATACGTCGTTCAATGAAAACGAGCCGGTGGTCTGCACGCCCGCACATGCGATCGACTGCTTCCTTAAGACGCGTATGGACGTTCTTTATCTCGGCAACCACGTTTTAAGGCGAAAAAGTGAAAAGTGAAAGGTGAAAAGTGAAGAGCAAGAAAGGCAATACCAAGTTTAACTGACTATGTAATGCAAGGGTCCTTGTAGGCAATAGAATTCAAGTGAAAGCCGCCTCGCAGGGCAAAGCGTGACAGTTCGTAGTAAAGATCCATAGAGATTCCATTCTTCACTACGAAAGGTAAGCTTTGAAAATGAGACCCCATGAAAAATTAGACGTTTGGAAGCGAGCAATAGATTTTGTTGTCGCCGTTTACAAAATGACCGAATCATTTCCTCGCGATGAGAGATTTGGCTTGATTTCTCAGATACGAAGAGCAGCAGTTTCCGTGCCGGCAAACATTGCTGAAGGTGCAGCGCGGCATTCCTCCAAAGAGTTCAAGTACTTTCTATCGAACGCGCAGGGCTCGGTTAGTGAATTAGCTACAGAACTCTTGATTGCTCAGCGGTTGGGATACTTAAACAAAGAGGTCTTCGATACAGGTAACACTGAGTTGGCCAGTATAGGGAGAATGATTCTGGGCTTATCTCGCAGCGTGAATCGTGACTCCTGATTTACTTTTCACTTTTCACTTTTCACCTTTCACTGTTCACTGAACACCTATGAGAATACTTGTAACAGGTGGTGCGGGATTTATCGGATCACACCTTTGTGAACGACTGCTTGGTGAGGGTCACGACGTTCTTTGTCTTGACAACTTCTTTACGGGCCGGCGCGTTAACATCAATAAGCTGCTCGACGATCATCGCTTCGAGCTGATTCGCCATGACGTTATCGAGCCAATCCTTTTGGAAGTGGACCAAATTTACAATCTCGCCTGTCCGGCTTCGCCGATTCATTATCAATACAATCCGGTAAAGACGGTGAAGACCAGCGTCATGGGCATGATCAATATGCTGGGCCTGGCGAAACGCGTGCGGGCGCGCATCCTGCAGGCATCGACGTCGGAAGTCTATGGCGACCCGTTAGTTCATCCGCAGCGCGAAGAGTATTGGGGCAACGTGAACCCGATTGGGCTGCGATCCTGTTACGACGAAGGAAAACGGATCGCGGAAACACTGATGATGGATTATCACCGGCAGAATCGCGTAGACACACGCATCGCCAGAATTTTTAACACTTATGGACCACGCATGCTGGAACACGACGGCCGCGTTGTTTCGAATTTTATTGTGCAGGCCCTGCGCGGCAAGCCGCTGACGCTCTATGGTTCCGGAGAGCAGACGCGTTCGTTTTGTTACGTCGATGATTTGGTTGAAGCGCTGATCAGATTGATGAATGTTGATGACGTGCATGAGCCGGTCAACCTGGGAAACCCGGGCGAGTTTACTATCAGGCAATTGGCTGATGAAGTGATCAAGATGTGTAAGTCGAAATCTGAAATCGAATATTTACCGCTCCCGGAAGACGATCCGAAACAGCGCCAGCCAAACATCACCCGCGCGCAAACGCTGCTGGGTTGGAACCCAACCATCGCGCTGCCTGAAGGACTCTCAAAAACGATTGAATATTTCAGAAGTAATCAGTGATGAGTGATGAGTGATGAGTAATGAGTTTTTTACAACGCCGCTTCCAATAAACTGGTCAGACTCACCCTGGAAAGGAACGAAGATGGCAAAGAAAATTGGAAGGTTCGAGGATTTCATTGCATGGCAGAAGGCGAGAAAGCTTACCTCGGAGATTTACAGGGTTACGAATAAGGGTCTCTTCTCAAGAGACTTCGGCCTCAAAGATCAGATTCGCCGTGCGGCCGTATCCAGCATGTCGAATCTTGCTGAAGGATTCGAGCGTGGCAGGCCTGGTGAATTTCACCAGTTTTTGTCGATTGCGAAGGGCTCTTGCGCTGAATTAAGAACTCAACTATATGTCGCGTTAGACGCTGGCTATCTAGATTCATCTGAATTCGACGTACTGATGAATCAGGCTACTGAAGTCGGACAGATACTAGGCGGACTTCGCGTATCGGTTGAGAAGAGACGGGAGGCGAGGATTTAGGCAACCTCCATCACCCAAGCTCATCACTCATTACTCATTACTCATTACTCATTACTCATGACTGTCTTGAAATGAAAATTCTTTTACTGAATCAGTGTTTCCATCCGGATGTAATGGCCACGGCCCAGCAGCTTACTGATTTGGCAGTTGGGCTTACTGAAGCCGGCCACAGCGTTACAGTTATTGCGAGCGACAGGGGCTACGACGATCCGTCAACACGCTTTCCGCGGCGCGAAACCTGGCGCGGCATAAACATTATCCGCATTCCGTCGCTGGCGCTCGGCAAAAAAAGCCGGCTGCGCCGCACCTTCAACTTTGCGAGCTTTCTGCTTAACTGTTCCTGGCAATTGCTGCGGCTGCCGCGCTTTGATGTTGTGGTTGCTTTAACTTCTCCGCCGCTCGTTTCTTTTCTTGGTTCACTTTTTGTTCGTATCAAAGGTGGAAAGTTCTTTTTCTGGGTCATGGACCTCAATCCGGACGAAGCCATCGCAGCTGGTTGGCTCAAGCAACACTCTTTTCCGGCAAAAGTGTTCCGTGCGCTGCTGAAGTCGAGCTTTGATCACGCTGACGGCATTATTGCGCTGGACCATTTCATGAAGAGCCGCATCGTGGCAAAGGGAGTGCGTCCCGAATTGGTAACGGTCTTGCCGCCATGGGCTCACGACGATCAGGTTTACTATGACAGGCAGGGCAGGGAAGACTGGCGAAGAGAACACGGTCTTGCGGAGGCTTTCGTCGTCATGTACGCCGGCAATCATAGTCCCTGTCATCCCTTACAAACGCTGCTGGAGGCAGCGCAACTCCTAGCCGATAGAAATGACATTGTGTTTTTGTTCGTTGGCGGCGGCAGTGAACAGGAGAGGGTTAGGCAGTTTGCCGCGAGAGAGGGCCTAAAAAACGTGCGGTGTCTTCCGTATCAGAGAGCGGAGACGCTTTCAGCCTCGCTTTCCGCGGCAGATCTCCACACAGTAGTGATGGGCGACCCATTTGTTGGAATTGTCCATCCATGCAAACTTTATAATATATTGAGGGTTGGCACTCCGTTCCTTTACATTGGACCGCAAGACAGCCACGTCAGCGAAATAGCTGCCAAGCTCGATACTAGCCACCCAACATATTTGGCCGTCCATGGTGATGCTGGGATGGCAGTTCGACATATATTGACCGCACTTAATCATACTTTAGAAGGAAAGCACAGGACTGTTCCTCAGCTTGCGAGCACATTTTCCCGGCAAGCGCTGTTGCCGCAAATGATAAGTCTACTTGAGTCGGAAAAGTCTGCTGAGGCTTCTTTAGCAAAACCGATCAGCGAAAGCCAAGTCTTCGCTGGTCGTTCCAGTTGATCGCGTTTAACTCCCGAAAGAACCAGTAGTTCGCCTCATTCATTTTGGCGCTCTCAACCTTGCCACTGGTGTCGAATCTACTCACCGATTCATTACGACCGCACACTTCTCAGCTATTCATAATCCTGATTCCCGCCACTCTGGTACTGCTGCTTGGCGTCTACGACGACCTGCGCGGAGCAAATGCGGCGATCAAGTTCCTGGGGCTCGGATTGATCGCAAGCTTGTTTTACGCGATGGGCGGAAGAATCGAGGTCCTGGCGATACCTTTTGTCGGCGCGATCCACTTTCATCCCGCGATTGGATTCTTCATGACCGTCTTTTGGCTGGTTGGAATCTCAAATGCCTTCAACCTGATTGACGGAATCGACGGACTGGCGCCCGGCGCGGCGCTGTTCTCGTCGTTGGTCATTCTGGTCGTCTCCCTCGCTGGCGAGAACCCTTTGATGGTTGTAGTGGCACTAGTGCTCTGCGGCTCGCTGGCCGGATTTCTGCGTTACAACTTCAATCCCGCATCAATATTTTTGGGGGACTCTGGCGCGCTTTTCGTCGGCTTCCTGCTTGCCTCATTGTCAGTCCTGGGCGCGCAAAAAGCGACCACAGCCGTTGCCGTGATTACTCCGATACTCGCTTTTGGTTTGCCAGTGGTCGACACGGGCATGACTTTGGCGCGACGGTTGATCAGCGGCCGGCCCCTTTTCCAGGGCGACGGCGAGCATATTCATCACATGTTGCTGGCGCGTGGCTGGTCACAACGCCGAGTAGTGATCATCCTTTACGCTGTCTGCGCAGTGTTTGGACTGTTGGCGGCCCTTTCCACCAAGACATCTTCGCCGGTGACGGGACTGGTGCTGTTTGTAATCGCGGTCGCAGTGATCATTGAGGTCGGCCATCTGCGCTATCACGAGGTTGACGAATTACGCGCCGGCATGAAACGAACTGTCGGCGATCGTCGAGTTCGCGTTGCCAACAACATTCGTGTGCGGCGGGCGAGTTTGGCACTGACGAAAGCGCTGAGTCTCAATGAGCTTTTCGAAGCGGTAGGACAGATGCTCGAGTTTGAAGAGTTTGCCTATGCCAATGCGCAAATCGGTCAGGTGGGCCAAGCCGCTGCGAATGAACGCACGTTCACGCAAGCGAAGAAAAGGGGAAAGACCGAGCGCCTTGAGTTTGTTAATGGCCGAATTGCCTGGTCGTGGGCAGGCGATGGAGTTAGCGTCGAAGATGTAATTGGCTCAACCGAGTTCTGGTGCTTTCGCTTGCCATTGGCCACCGAAAATGGCGAATGGGGCTGGATGAATTTGTACCGTCCTTTGGTTGGTCCACCCTTACTGCTCGACATGAATTATCTCGCGAGCTTTTTACAAAGAGAACTTTCGCTGGCCGCCGAACGAATCCTTGGAGTTCACACGAAGCACCCGGGTTTTGAAAAACTTTCTTTGCCAGTCACCGCAGGAAAAGTCGTCGGTTAATGTCCCCCGTCACAACTGTCGAAAGCATGCCCGGCGCTGACCAGCCGTTTAAGCTGCGTCTTGCGCGAGTCCTCGGGATCATTATTTTTGTAAGTCTGCTGACGTTACTGGTGATAACAGCAATTCCTTATGGAACTGCGGAAGCCTGGTGGAAAGCGTTTTTTGTCTGCGCAGCTTTCGCACTGGGCATTCTTTGGTTGATTGAAGGATATTTGAGTAACGCCTGGATAACGGCCGGCTGGTCCATAGTGCTACCAGTCGCTGTACTGGTTCTATTCTCATTTCTGCAAACTATTTCACTGGGCAGTGCACCAATCAGTGGCATCGCAACGCCTGGCTGGCGCACCCTCAGCGTTGACCCTTATGAGACACGCTTCCTTGCCCTTCAACTTGCGGCGTTGGTCTTGTGTGGTTTGTTTCTGTTTCGTTACGTGTCCAGCGAACGGCGCCTGCGGATTGTAATTAACCTGATTATTGGACTCGCGGTTGCGAGCGCAGTTTTTGGCGTTGTCCGGCAAACGACGCAACACAGCATTGGGTTTGGGTTACCGTTACTTAAGCTGGAGCAGGGTTATGGTCAATTCATTAATCGAAACCACTTTGCCTTTTTGATGGAGATGGCCCTTGGTTTAACTCTCGGCTTAATTCTCGGGGGCGGTGTGAAAAGGGACCAGGTGTTGGTTTACCTGGCTGGGTTGATTCCGATTTGGACGGCCCTGGTTGTTTGCGGCTCACGGGGTGGAGTGATCGCGATGCTGGCGGAAGTTATTGTCGCCGCATTTCTTGTGAGCGGGTTTCTGCAAAATCGGCAGGCAACTGAATCAACGTCGAGACTGCTAATGATTCTCAGGAGTGCGCCGGTCCGCATTTTCTTGTTCGTAATCCTCGTGTGCGGTGTTGTATTCGGCACGCTGTATCTCGGTGGTGACCAGTTAGCATCACGGATCGAGCAGTCGCGCACGGAACTTTCCGCGGACGGCGACGAATTACGGCTGGGCGTGAGCAGAAACCAAACCTGGGCGTTGACTTTGAAAATGTTTGCCGCTCATCCGGTGCTTGGCGTTGGCATGGGCGCTTACTGGGTAGGGGTGCCCGCATTTCATGATGCCTCCGGGACGCTGACACCACAGGAAGCGCACAACGACTACCTGGAACTACTGGCGAGCGGTGGGATACTGGGATTGGGCATTGGAGTTTGGTTCTTAGTTGCCGTCGTCAAAAAAGCAAAGGCAAATTTGGGTTCAGCAAATCCGCTTCGGCGGGCCGCATGTTTAGGGGCTTCAATTGGCATTGCTGGTGTGGCCGTGCATAGCCTGGTGGACTTTGGACTGCACGTCATCGTAAACGCACTGGTGTTCACGACGTTGATCGTGATTGCGACATCCGAACAACCATGGGACAAGGAAACTATCCACGAGTCATGATTAGCTCCACGGTTCGTAATCGGTTACTAGCGCTGTTGCTGGCCGTTTCTTTTGGCTCGGGCCACGCTGCGGTTCTGTTTCCACAATTCGGGGGCGCCAGTGCGTTTCAAGGTCAGGACATCATGGGTGGCGCGGCAATTGTTTTTAAACGCCCGCAGCGTGTGCGTGACCTTGTCGGTGGCGCGTCGTTGTTAGTGGTGAAGCGTCAACCACGAGCTGCACGTCCCGAAGTGGCGCGAAATACGCCTGACCGCAGGCGGCCCCGCCCGCAACCCGGCCAGCCTGAGGTAGTGGATGTAAAGTTGTCAGACGCGGATCAGGGCGAGGCTTACAAAGCGCAGGGAAATACTTACTACGATCTCGGCGACTTTGCCCATGCGATCGAGGCATACTTGAATGCAGCTAAACATCTGCCCAAAGACGCCACAATCTATAACAACCTGGGCGCCGCCTACTTCAGTAGCGGAAAAAATTCCGACGCAGTAGAAGCTTTTAAGAAGGCTCTGGCCGCGAAGCCTGATGATGCCGACGCCTTCTACAATCTGGGCATTGCGTTCGCGGCAGGCGAAAAGCAATCCGATGCTTTAGCAGCGTTCAGTGAAGCGGTTCGAGTCAAGCCTGATTGGCCGGAGGCTTTGAACGCGCTCGGCGACACGTATTTGGGTCTCAATCGATACGCCGAAGCGGCAAAGGCTTATGAAGAGGTTGTCAGGAGACAACCAGACAATGCGACTGCGTTCAGCAATTTAGGGTTTGCTTACGATCGTTTGGGTATGGAGGCCAAATCAATCGAGGCCTTGCAGAAAACAGTTAAACTGAAACCAAACGATGCAGTTGCTTACAACAATCTCGGCGCCAGTCTTTATAAGAGCGGAAGCTACAAAGAAGCCATTGAGGCGTTCAGCAGTTCACTCCGGATCAATCCTGCCGATGCAGAAGCTCTTAACAATCTGGGCGCCGCCTATTACATCAGTGAGCAATACAGCGACGCGCTGGAAAGATTCTTACAAGCGGCAAACGTCACGCGGGACTCTGCTGAAGTTCAATATAATCTCGGCAACGCTTACTACATGTTAGGCAAGTTTCCTGAAGCCGCTAAAGCCTATCACGAGGCGATCCGCTTGAAGCCTAACTATGCTGAGGCGCGAACGAATTTTGGAAGTTTGCTCATTGCCATGAACGATCCGCGACCAGCAGCGACTGAGCTGCAAGAAGCGATTCGTTTGCAGTCCGACAATCCGGTGGCGCATAACAATCTTGGTTATGCTTATGCGCAAATTGCGGAACACAGCGAGAAAGCTGAGGCCCAGCAGTATTATCAAAAAGCAGCTGCTGCTTACAAAGAGGCTTTGCGACTTCGGCCCAACTATCCGAAAGCGCTTAATAATCTCGGATTAATTTTCAACAAGCTTGGAGATTATCCGGGCGCTATCGAGAATATCAAAAAAGCGTTGGAGCTGCGGCCCGACTTTCCAGAGGCCTACTACAATCTGGGAACGGCTTATTTCAACCTGAAGCAATTCAAAGAGGCAATAGCCGCTTTCCAAAAAGCCATCGAGCTCAAGCCCGACTTCGTCGACGCTTACAATAATCTCGGCGCCGCCTCTTATCAGACTGGCGACTTTGAGCAAGCCATCGCAGCTTATATAAAGACACTTTCTTTGCGTCCGGACAGCGCCGAAACCAAAAATAATCTGGGCAAGCTTTACGTCAGGACGAAACGTTACCCACAGGCAGTCACTTCCTTTAAGGCTGCGATTGCGCTCAGGCCAGCCTACGCGGAGGCCCATTTCAATTTGGCCGTGGCGTACACGGCCGTCGGAAACAAGCTGGGGGCGCTCGAGGAATATCGAACTTTAAAATCGCTCGATCCGCACCTGGCGGAGGAGTTCTATCAGCGCTTCATCAAGAAATAGGGGTAGTTTGCCACTTTATAGAGGGTGTAACTGGTGAGGCGGTTCAATCAGAGGTGAAAAGCGTTGACCTGTACGGGTAAACCGCTGTAAACTGCCGCCACTCAGGGCGAAAGACCAGTTCTTGCCAGTACGTCACCAAGTGAAGGGACAATTGAGTATGAGTATACGACAACGGAAAAGTATGAAGGCGATCGCCGTATTTGTGGCATTTGCTGTAGCCCAGATATCCATTCAATTGAGTTTTGCCAGCACAGCTTCGCCCTCCTACGCGATGCTTGTGCAGCAGCAACTCGTAGTCCGAATAACCACCAGTGGCAACAAGCCGATATTGGTGAACAGCAACAGCACCGCTAGTGGCGGCAGCTTGGCGACAGGCGCCATCATTGAAACGCCAGACGGTGTCAGCGCAACGATCGATTTAGGGCCGCTGGGTACCCTGGATCTCGCGCCGAACAGTAAAGTCGTGCTGGACTTTGATTGTCCGCCGGCGCCACCAGCGGGCACCGAACCGGCACCTTGCAAGATCAAGGTGAAGGTGGTAGTGGGCTGCGTAGTGCTGAAGACTAAGAAGGGCACTGAAGGTCAAATCGATACTGAACAACAAGAGAAAGTCCAGGAGAGCAAGAAAGCTGGAACAGGGGCACCGCTTAACTTCTGCACTCCAGGCGCGGCGGGCGCAGGATCGAGTGCGGGCGCTGCAGCCATTGCCGGCGGTCTTTTGGCCGGTGGCCTTGTCTTTGGTTTTAGTGGTGGTGGTAATCCCAGCGGCACCGCACCTTAAGACTAAGTTCGCGTAGAAAAAAAGCGTGCCCTCCGAAAGGAGCAGGCACGCTTTTTGTTTGGTTATCCCTTTCCTGATTGCAAGGCGCTTCGCGACCTAGGCGAATAATCCCTTCAACATTGTGAGTTCGAAACTTCCAAAGCAGACACCGATGCGTTTGTTGTTGCTGCTGGTCGGGATCGCCTTGTGTGCCTGGATCATTGGCTCGACAGCACGCGTAGGGCTAGCGAGAATGTTCGTAAAATATTCGCTCGTCACCGGCAACCTAATGGTTGCCGATAAGGCGGTCGAAATGTCGCCAAAGGACGCCGAAACTCATCGCGCTCGTGCTGCCGTACTTACTCTTTCCCCATCGCCCGCCGAATCAGCTGCGGAATTGGAGCGAGCAGTTAGTCTGCGCTCCGCCGATTATTCGCTGTGGGTGGACCTGGGATTAATTCGGGACCAAATAGGCGACACCGGTGGCGCCTTGGCGGCATTCGATGAGGCAGTGAAGCGCGCGCCGTTCTACGCTTTGCCACGCTGGCAACGTGGAAATTTGCTTTTGCGAGCTGGGCAATATGACTCCGCGTTTAACGATTTGAATCAGGCGGCCAAGAGTAATCCGGAACTTATCCCTAACCTTATCGACCTCGCGTGGAATCTCTCGCATGGTGATGCAAAAGTGGTTGAGCAGATCGTACAGGTCAACAGCAAAACAGCACACACGGCAATGGCGAAGTTTTTTGCGAGCCATGGGAACCCACAAGAAGCCATGCTTGAGTTTCAAGCCGCCGGCATAAGCGATGATGCCACCAGGCGCGATCTAATAAACAAGCTCCTGGACAAGGGGAGTTTTGCAGAAGCGTATCAGATCTGGAGCGCCGCCAACGGCGCGGGTGGGCCAGGTGAGCAATCGCGCTGGCGAATTTTTGATGGCGGCTTCGAATCGACTTTGACTTTTGACGAAGATGGTTTTAGCTGGCGGATTCCCCGATACTTGCAAGCCGTCACAGTTTCACTGGATTCCAGTCAACCACACACCGGCTCGAAAAACCTGAGAATTGAATTCGCAGGTGATTCCAATCCGGGAGCTGATCTAGTTTCGCAATTGCTATTGGTCGAACCGTCGCGATCTTACAAAATAAACTTTGCAGCCAGTTCTCAGGATATTGTCAGCGGCGGACTGCCAATCGTGACGGTGACTGACGCGATGGGCCACAAACGGTTGGGTCAGTCGCCGCCTTTGTCCAAAGGCTCCAGCAATTGGCGTGTCATCAGTTTTGAGTTTACTACGCAGCCAACCACGAATGCTGTGGTGCTAAGCGTGCAACGAGAGAATTGCACGAGTGCCCCTTGTCCAATCTTCGGCGTCATTTCACTCGACAGTTTCTCTATCGAGCAATTGAAGTAAGATTTCGAGAACTCTGCCAGTTTTGAAAGTGTATATTTCTCAAACTAAAGGTATGAACGAATCAACTATGCCGAGGCTCAAGACGACCTCAGTGTGGATGAAAAAGGTAGACCGCCTGGGATGGGCAGCGGCTTTTGCGCTGAAATCTTATGGCGTGCGGATCGGCATTCGATCGAACGATCCGTCTGCCCTGGATCGAATCTGCGAGTACCTGCCCGCCGGTTGGCAAAACAGCACTACGCCGTTCGTCGACCGCCTATATTCAATAATGGTGGCTGGCGCCGGGCCGCTGGCGAACGGGCGGCGTTTCAGTTTGCTTTACGGAGATGAGGCGCGTATCGCGCGTTCTGCGAATCTTGACGATGTCTTCGAGCGACTCGAATCCGACCTGCGCCTGTTCGTCGGCGAATTTGCTCGCCATCGAGTGTTTGTTCACGCCGGCGTAGTTGGCTGGAAGGGAAAGGCTGTTGTAATTCCCGGCCGTAGTTACAGCGGCAAATCCACGCTGGTGGCAGCGCTGGTTCGCGCCGGAGCGACGTACTATTCCGATGAGTATGCTGTGTTTGACTCCAAGGGCTTGGTGCACCCTTTTTCAAAACCTTTGGAAATTCGGGAAGAAGGCGAGGTCATACAATCGCGAATCACTGTCGGCCAGTTGGGCGGGAAGTCGGGAACCAAACCGCTGCCGGTCGGCCTGGTGCTAATGACTCGGTACAAGCGCGGAGCAAAGT
>WNFC01015544.1_pt1 | contig 14558 bp, 10 predicted proteins | sample 5400541 | NCBI WGS metagenome assembly WNFC01 (sample SAMN13153342, study PRJNA577476) | soil metagenome | isolation source: 120 cm saprolite under Douglas fir tree site 2 hole 2 replicate 1 | place: USA:California | collected 2015-04-18
CAGGCCAAGCGGGCCGAGCTCTACCGCGAGGCGCAGCGCCTGCTCCACGACGATCCGCCGTGGATCTTCATCGACCACGAGGTGCAGACCGCGGCCTTCGCCAAGCGCGTGCAGGGCTTCAAGCTGCACCCGAGCTTCGACCTGCGCGTGGAGACGATCTCGCTGAAGTAGCCGGGTAACCGGGACACCCCGGTGGGCCGTTACCTCCTCCGTCGCCTGCTCCTGCTGGCGCCGGTGCTGCTGGGCGTTTCGGTGGTCGTCTTTCTCGTTCTGCATCTCTCGCCGGGCGATCCGGCCGAGATCATGCTGGGCTCGCAGGCGACCCAGGAGGACGTCGCCCGTCTGCGCGCGGCCCTCGGCCTCGACGAGCCGTTGCCGATGCAGTACGTCCGCTGGATGGGGCACGTGCTGCAGGGCGACCTCGGCCGCTCCATCCGGATGCGGCAGCCGGTGCTGGGCGAGGTGCTCATACGCTTCCGGGCCACCCTGCTGCTCACCGCCACCGCCCTCCTGCTCTCCACGGTGGGCGGCGTCACCCTCGGCGTGCTCTCCGCCTCGCGCCCGAACTCGATGGTGGACCGGCTCAGCACGGTGGGCTCGATCTTCGGCGCCAGCATGCCGAGCTTCTGGCTCGGCCTGGTGCTGATGGTGTGCTTCTCGCTCTGGCTCGGCTGGCTGCCCGCCTCGGGCATGTACTCGGCCCACGGCGGCGGCGGGCTCGGCGACCTGCTCGCCCACCTGGCCCTGCCCGCGATCACCCTGGCCGCCGCCTCCATGACCATCATCGCGCGGCTCACCCGTTCCACCCTGCTCGACATCCTCCGCCAGGACTTCGTGCGCACCGCGCGGGCCAAGGGGCTGGTCGAGCGCGCGGTGGTGCTGCGTCACGCCCTCCGCAACGCGCTGATCCCGACGGTGACCGTGGTCGGCGTGCAGGCGGGCTATCTGCTGGGCGGCGCCATCTTCACCGAGACCGTCTTCGCGTGGCCGGGCGTGGGCACCCTGATGATCCAGGGCATCCTGGCGCGCGACTTCCCGCTCGTGCAGGGCTGCGTGCTGGTCATCGCCCTCGTCTTCGTCTTCTTCAACCTCGCGGTGGATCTGCTCTATGCGGTGCTCGATCCCCGCATCCGGTACGAATGACCCCACTGCGAGTCTTCCTAGGCAGTGGGAGCCGGATCCAGACGCACCGGGCGCCTCGCAATCGCCTCGCGTGGGCGGCCGCCGCCGTCATCGCGGCCGCGGTGCTGGCCGCCCTGCTCGCGCCCGTCCTGCCCCTGATCGATCCGGACGCGGTGGACACCCCGAACCGGCTCAGGCCACCCGGCGCCCCCGGGCACTGGCTCGGCACCGACGAGTTCGGTCGCGACATGCTGGCCCGCCTGGTCTGGGGCGCGCGCATCTCGCTGCTGGCCGGGGTGGGCACCGCCACCGCCTCGATGCTGCTCGGGGTGCTGCTGGGCGTGCCCGCGGGCTACTGGCGCGGGCGGGTGGACACGGTGGTGATGCGCCTGACCGACATCCTGATGGCCTTCCCCTATATCCTGCTCGCCATCGCCATCGTGGCCGGCCTCGGCCCCGGCCTCGCCAACGCGATGGTGGCCATCGCAATCGTGGGCTTCCCGATCTACGCGCGGCTCTCGCGCGGCGTCGTGCTCTCGCTGCGTGAGCGCGAGTTCGTGGAGGCGGCGCGCGCGCTCGGGAGCACCGACCGCCTGATCCTGCGCCGCCATCTGCTCCCCCACCTGCTGGCCCCCGTGGTGGTGGCGTTCAGTCTCGACGTCGGGGCCAAGATCCTCGCCACCGCCGGGCTCTCGTTCCTGGGGCTCGGCACCCAGCCGCCGACCGCGGACTGGGGGAGCATGCTCGCGACCGCGCGCACCTTCGTGATCCTGAGCCCGCACGTGGCGCTGCTGCCGGGGCTGGCCATCTTCCTGGTGGTGCTGTCGCTCAATATCCTGGGCGACGCGCTGCAGGACTACCTCGACCCGCGCATGCGGCACGGATGAGGCGGCAATCGGCGGCGTGACTAGAAGGACACGACCCTGAGCCGCACGAGGCCGAAGACGCCGCGCGCGGAGCTGTCGCGGTACACCGAGTCGTCGTACCGCTCGTAACCGCCCTGGAAGGAGAGCGTGGTCGGCCCGCCCAGGAGCCGGCCGAGCCCGCACGACAGCCCGCCGCTCAGGCTCATGGTGCGCCCGTCCACGGTGCCGTCACTGCTCTGCGACGCGTGGTAGGCGCCGAGCGTCCACAGCTTCCACCAGCTCGCGGGGGGGCCGTAGGCCAGCAGCAGCGAAGCCGAGCTGGTATTGCTGCGCGTCTCCGACCATTCGTAGCGATCGAGGCCGGTGCTCAGCGACGGCGCCACTACCAGCGACTCGACCGGCCGCAGCGTGAAGCGCAGATCGTGGTACAGCATGGTCATCTCGTGATCCGGCCGCGCCACGTCGCGGCTCGTGATGTAGGTGGAGGACGCCGAGACGTCCCACTGGGGCGCGCCGTAGTAGGCGTGGCCGGAGAAGCTGTCGAAGGTCTGCTCCTCGGTGGCCCGGGGGCGGCCGTCCCCGGTCAGCCACACCCGCTCCGAATCCCGGCAGTTTCCCGCCACGCTTTGCGCAGCCCGTGCGGCGCACTGCGACAAATGGGGTCACGACAAATGGGGTCAGGTCTTGCATTACGACATTGTGACGCGCAGCCCCGCGACGACGTGCGCGCCGCGTTCTCGAAGTTGTCCCGGACGACAAGCGACTTGGCCCCTTGACTTCACCGGCGCCCCGCGTTATCGGTGTCGGACCCCCACCGGCCCCCACCGGGAGGACGGCCGGGAACCCATGGACGAACAGGCGCTTCGGGAGATGCTCGCGCAGGTGAAGCACGGCGGCCTCACGCGCCGGCGCTTCGTGCAGGCGCTCGCCGCGGCCGGGCTCGGCGTCCCGGTGGCCGGCCATCTCCTGGGCGCGGCAGGCGTGGCCGCCGCGCAGCCGCGCGAGGCCGAGTTCACCCCCACCCGGCGCGGCGGTGGCGGCACGCTCCGCATCCTGATGTGGGACGCGCCCACCCTGCTGCACCCGCACTTCGGCCGCGGCCTCCGCGACTTCACGGTCCAGCGCATCTTCTACGAACCGCTGGCCGTCCCCGCCGCCGACGGCACCTTCGTGCCGGTCCTGGCCGAGGAGCTGCCCAACCGCAAGGCGGGCACGCTGGCGAAGGACGGCCAGTGGGTGACGTGGCGGCTCAAGCGCAACGTGCTCTGGCACGACGGCACCCCGTTCACCGCCGACGACGTGATCTTCAACTGGGAGTTCGCGATCGATCCCGCCACCGCCGCGGGCACCCGCGCGGCCTACGACGACATCACGCGGATCGAGCGGATCGACTCCCACACCGTGAAGCTCATCTTCAAGAAGCCGCAGCCCTTCTGGGCCTCCGCGTTCACCGGCGGCGGGCTGCTCCCGCGCCACCTGTTCGAGCGCGCGAAGGGCGCGGGCGCCCGCGAGGCGATCGGTATGCTCCCCGCGGTCGGCACCGGGCCCTACCGGCTCGCGGAGTGGCGGCCGGGCGACTTCATCCGCGCGGAGATCAACAAAAGCTACCACGTGCCGAACCGGCCGTTCTTCGACCGGCTCGAGATCAAGTGCGGCGGCGACGCGGTGGGGGCGGCCCGCGCGGTGCTGCAGACCGGCGAGTACGACTTCGCCTACTACGTGCTGGTGGAGGAGGAGGTCCTGCGGCGGATCGAGCAGGGCGGCAAGGGCCGCGTCCTCTCCATCCCGAGCAGCGGGGTGAGCTTCATCCAGTGCAACCAGACCGATCCGTGGCGCGAGGTGGACGGGGAGCGCTCGAGCCTCAAGGCCCCGCACCCGCTCCTGACCGAGCAGCCGGTGCGCACCGCGCTGAGCCTGCTCGTGGACCGCGTGGCCATCCAGGAGCACCTGGTGGGGCGGATCGGCCAGATCACCGCCAACTTCCTGAACTCCCCCGAGCGCTTCCGCTCGCGGAATAGCACCTGGGAGTTCAGCGTCGAGAAGGCCAACGACCTCCTGGACCAGGCGGGCTACCCGCGCGGCGCCGACGGGGTCCGCGCCAAGGACGGCCGGCGCCTGCGCTTACTGTTCCAGGCCGCCGCCAACGCGACCGTGCAGAAGGTCCAGATGGTGGTCAAGCAGACGGCCGCGCGCGCGGGCGTGGAGATGGAGGTCAAGGCGATCCCGGCCTCGGTGTTCTTCGCGGCGGACGTCAACAACGTCGACACCAACGTCCGCTTCCACGCGGATCTCCAGACCTACACCGTGTTCACCGGCCTCGACCCCCAGCTCTTCATGGCCCAGTTCGCCTCCTGGGAAGTGCCCGCCAAGGAGAACGGGTGGACGGGCCGGAACATCGTGCGGTGGCGGAACGCCGACTACGACCGCCTGTGGCGCAAGGCGGACGTCGAGATGGACCCGGTCAAGCGGGCCGCCCTCTTCATCAAGATGAACGACCTCGTGGTGCAGCAGGCGGTGGTGATTCCGGTGACGTGGCGCAACGTGCTCCACGCCGCCGTCAACAACCTGGCCGGCGTGGAGCTCAACTCGTGGGACTCCATCTTCGGCCGGATCGCGTACTGGTACCGGGCGCCCTGAGAACCACCCCTCACCCGTCGACCACCCCTCACCCTGCCCTCTCCCCTGAGGGGAGAGAGAAATAGGTTTGGAGGCCCTCCAGCCTTACAAGTCCTTCACGTCGACGGTCTGGCCGGTGGCGGCGCTGCGAGTGACCGCGTCCGTGAACTCCATGTAGCGCACGCCGTCCTCGAAAGTGGTGCGCGCGATCTTCTCGCGGCTCCGGATCGCGTTGACGAACTCTTCCTCCACCCGCCAGCCGATGCGCGTCTTGGGCGGCACCGGGATCTCGCGTAGCGCCGACTCCCCGCGCCGGGCCCCGGTGAGCCGGAGCGCGTCGCCTTCCAGCCTCAAAGTCCCCTCGCTCCCATAGATCCACGCCTCGGAGGCGGGCGCCAGCGCGGTCACCGAGCTGAAGCGCAGATGGGCGACCGCGCCGCGGCGGAGCTGCGCCAGGATGTCCACGTGATCCGGGACGGTCACCTCGTGGGCCGTGCCCGTCGCGTCCTTCCGCCGGGGCACCGCGACCTTGGTCATCGAGGTCACTCGCTGCGCGGGGCCGAGCCAGCGCATCATCGCCTCGTACCAGATCCCCATGTTGAGGATATTGTGGCCGCTCAGCGAAGCGTCGTGCCGCCAGTGGAGCGGGGCGTCCGGCTCCACGAAGCGGCCCGGCGAGGACTGCAGCTCGACCGCCAGCACCTCACCCAGGAAGCCCTCGGCGAGCAGCGCCTGGACGGTGGCGTCGAGCTCCAAGGTGTGGGGCGCGGGCACGAGCTGGGCGATCAGGCTCGGGGCCTTGCGGGAAGCCTCGAGCATGCGCCGGCCCTCGGTGGCGTTCATGGCCATGCGCGCCTCGCAGAGTACGTGCTTGCCCGCCCCGAGCGCGGCGGTCGTCATCTCGCAGTGCATGTAGGGCCAGGTGCCGATGCACACCGCGTCGATGTCGGGCGCGTTGACGATCTCCTGCCAGCCCGCGTGTACCCGGCCGATGCCGAACTCGCGCGCCACCCGCTCGCCCGACTCCTTCGACCGGTTGGCGACCGCGACCAGCTCGACCCCGGGCTGGGCCTTCAACTTGGGGATGTGGTGCTTGCGCGTGTTGGCGCCGGCGCCGATGAAGCCGACGCGGATCTTGGAGTCGGTCATGATTTCTCTCCCGCTTGCTGGAGGCAGGTGTCGAGCAGCTCGAGGGCGGCCCGGGTGAACGCCCACATGTTGGCTTCGCGGTCGCTCCGCCCCGTCTCGAGCGTGCGGGCCGCCTCCACCGCGCCCGCGACCGCGAAGCACGAGTGCCCGGCCGCGTCGCCGTAGCGATTCCCGGTGGGGCCGGCCGCGCCCGTCTCGGCGAGCGCCCACGTGGTGCCGAGCCGCTCGCGCACCGTCGTGGCGTTGAGTCGCGCGGCGGCCTCGGTGCTGGAGCGGATGCCGCGTACCGCGTCGTCGGGCAGCATCAGCAGGCTGCGGCGCGCGGTCTGGGTGTAGATCACGCCGCCGCCCACGAAGTACGCGGAGGCGCCCGGGATCGACAGCAGTGCGGCCGAGATCAGGCCGCCCGTCGAGGACTCGGAGACCGCGATCGTCTCCTTGCGCGCCAGGAGGCGCGCGGCGACGGAGGCGGCGAGGGCGGAGAGTAGCTCAGGCACGGGCTAGTCCTACCCCGACCGCGGCCGGAGCGCAACCGGGTTTTCTCCGTGATAGACTCGGCCGCGCCCATGACGATGCCGATGACCCCGCTGTCCGTCTACCTGCCTTTCAACATGGACTGCCTCCGCGGCGAGTTCACTCCCGCCAAGCGCGGGGGCGGGCCGCCCGCCGGCACCGGCCGCTGGCTCATCGTCCAGGATCAGAAGCTCCTGGCGGTGCCCGACGGCGACGGCTTCCGACTGCCCGCCGGCGCCACGCCGGAGGCGCCGCCACGGGGCCTCGACGGGCTCGGCCCGCGCCACTGGCTCGGCACCTGGGCGGGCGAGCCCTGCTGGGTCGCCGCGCTGGCCAAGGGCGCGCCGGTGCCGGACGGGCTGCGGCCGGAGACGCTCGTGCCCATGCAGGGCACGCGGCTGCCCGACGACCTGCTGACCCTGGGCGGCATGGCGATGCAGCTCCTCTACTGGGAGTCCACGAGCGGCCACTGCCCGCGCTGCGGCGCAGCCACCCAGCGCCTCGAGGGCGAGTGGGGCAAGCACTGCGGGGGCTGCCGCTACGAGCACTACCCGCATCTCCATCCGGCGGTCATCGTGCTGGTCCGCGACGGCGACCGCGTGCTGCTCGCGCGCAAGGCCATCTGGGCGCCGGGCCGCTACGCGCTGGTCGCGGGCTTCGTCGACAACGGCGAGTCGCTCGAGGGCTGCGTGGCGCGCGAGGTGAAAGAAGAGGTCGGGGTGGACGTCAAGGACATCCAGTACGTGGGCAGCCAGAACTGGCCCTTCCCGAGCCAGATCATGATCGGCTTCATCGCGAGCTACGCGGGCGGCGAGATCACCATCGATCGCGACGAGCTGGAAGACGCGCGGTGGTTTCCGCGCACCGAGATGCCGGTGGGCCCCGCCCGCCACTCCATCGCGGGCTGGATCATCCGCAACTTCTCGGGCAATGTCGGAATGTAAGACTTGACCCCATCGAGGAACCCATGCGAGACGAGCAGAGCATCGAGACCGAAGCGACCGAGCTGCTGCGCACCCTGATCCGCAACGCGTGCGTCAACGACGGCACCGTGGCCTCCGGCCAGGAGACGCGGAGCTGCTCGGCGCTGGAGGATTACTTCGCGGGCGCGGGGGTGACGTGCGAGCGCTACACCTCCGAGCCCGGGCGCGAGAGCCTCATCGCGCGTATCGAGGGCTCGGACCCCAACGCCCCGCGCCTGCTCCTGATGGGCCACACCGACGTGGTGCCGGTGAGCCCGGACGGCTGGAAGCGTGATCCCTTCGGCGGCGAGCTGGTGGACGGGGTGGTCTGGGGCCGAGGCGCCATCGACATGCTGAACCTCACGAGCACGATGGCGGTCGCCACCCGGCGTCTGGCCAAGGACGGCTTCCGTCCGCGCGGTACCCTCATCTACCTGGCGGTGGCGGACGAGGAGGCCGGCGGCAATCTCGGCGCGGGGCACCTCGTCGAGCGGCGACCCGACGCGGTGAAGGCGGACTACGTCATCACCGAGAGCGGCGGCGTGCCGATCCCGACCAGCAAGGGCCACGTGCTGGGCGTGACGGTGGGCGAGAAGGGCGCCAACTGGCGGCGGCTCACGGTGGCGGGCACGCCCGGCCACGGCTCGCGCCCGTTCCGCACGGACAATGCCCTGGTGACCGCTGCCGAAGTCGTGCGGCGTATCGCGGCCTACCAGCCGAAAGCGCGCATCCTCGACGTGTGGCGCGAGTACGTGAAGGCGATGGACCTCGGACCCGAGCTGACGGCAGGGCTCACCGATCCCGCCCGCGTGCTGGACACGGTGCGCGGGATGGACAACCTGACCCTGGCCCGCGAGGCCCACGCCTGCACGCACACCACGTTCTCGCCGAACGTCATGCACGGCGGCGTGAAGACCAACGTCATCCCGGACCGCGTGGAGATCGACGTGGACATTCGCGCCCTCCCCGGGATAACCACCGAGGAGGTGGACGTGATGCTGGCGGAGGCGATCGGCGACCTGGCCCCGCGGGTGACCATCCGGACGGGGCGCGGCCAGCAAGGCTCGCTCAGCACCCACGACACCCCGCTGGTGGCCGCGATGGAGCGGGTGACGTCCCGGCTGATGCCCGGTAGCCGCGTGGTGCCCAAGATGACCACCGGCGGAACCGACGCCAAGTTCTTCCGCTGGCAGGGCGTGCCCGCCTACGGCTTCGGCCTGCAGTCGCTCCGCATCCCCTACACCGACTACCCGCAGATGTTCCACGGCCACAACGAGCGCGTGGACACCGACGCGGCGGGCGGGCCCTGTCGCCGGGGGGCGCGCCGGGACGGCCGGCTCCGTCACCCACTCGCCGGATTCGCCGCTCTTCGAGCGGCGCACCGGACTCGGGGGGCCCACTCCGCTCGTCCGCCCCAGCGCGCCCCCCGGCGCCACCCGCCCGTCACCCCGTCCGCGAACCGAACATCACTCCACCGAACGCGCGAGGTCCCGCTCTGCTGGTTTCACACTTCCAAGCCGTCAGTGATGACCCGGCCCCTGACTTTTCTGCAGGTGACGTTCGCAGTTCAGGGGTTCAGTGGTTCATGAGCGGAGTTGGGTTGATCGGGTGGGTGGCGCCGGGGGCTGCGTCCGGGCGGACGAGCGGAGTGGGCCCCCCGAGTCCGGTGCGCCGCTCGACAGAGCGGCGATTCCGGCGAGTGGGTGACGAAGCCGTCCGCCCGGGCGCGGCCCCCGGCGACAGGACCCACCCGCCTCGCGCGAAATCCCGCTCGACTACCGAGCGGGCCTAGCGAGCGAGGTCGCGCGCGAGGGAGTCGACGCTGTCGGCGACGACGCTGACGAGCTCGTCTATCTCGGCGGCGGTGATGCAGAGAGGCGGCGCGAGGCGCAGGACGGTGCCGCGCGCGTAGATGATCGCGCCGCGGTCCCAGGCCTTGCGGTCGAGCTCGGCCACCTGCTTGGCGTCGAGCGGCTTGCCGGAGCCGTCGGGCTCCACGAAGTCCACGCACACTAGCAGGCCGCGGCCGCGCACGTCGCCCACGATGGGATGCTTGCCGACCGCGCCCCGCAGGCCCTCCAGCAGCCGCGTGCCCATCGTCTCGGCGTTCGCCACCAGCTTGTCCTGCTCCATGATGCGCAGGTTGGCGAGCGCGGCCGCGCAGGCCACCGGATGGGCCGCGTAGGTGTTGGGGTGCACGTTCTCCTGGGTGGTGGTGTCGGAGAAGGCGTCGGCGAGCCGGCTGCGCGCGATGCTCGCGGAGAGCGGAACGTAGCCCGAGGTGATACCCTTGGCGACCGACATGAGATCGGGCACGACCTGGTCGTGCTCGCACGCGAACCAGCGACCGGTGCGGCCGAAGCCGGTGATGACCTCGTCGACGATCATCAGCACGTCCAGCTCGTCGCAGAGCGCGCGCACCGCCCGGAGCCAGCCGATCGGCGGCATGATGAAGCCGCCCGAGGAAAGCACCGGCTCCATGATCACCGCCGACACCGTGTCCGGGCCCTCGCCGACGATGGCCTCCCGCATCTCGTCGATGCGGCGCGCGATCAGCTCCGCCTCGGTGCCACCCGCCAGATCGCGGAAGGGATGCGGCGGCTTCACCTTCGCGAAGCCGGGCACCTCGAGCGGCGCGTAGGCCTGGGACAGGTGGGGCAGGCCGCAGATCGCGAAGGTGCCCATGGTGGCGCCGTGGTAGCCGCCCTGCAGCGAGATCACCTTGTACTTGCCGGGCTTCCCGACGGCCAGCCAGTACTGGCGGGCGATCTGCATCGAGCGCTCGTTGGCCTCGGACCCGCTCACCGCGAACATCGTGTAGCGCAGGTCGCCGGGCGTGAGCGCCGCCAGCTTCGCGGCGAGCTCCGCGGCCGGGCGATTGGAGAACTGCCGCGTGGTCGGGTAGTAGGCCAGCCGCACCGTCTGCTCGGCGATCGCCTCCGCGATCTCGCGGCGACCGTGGCCCACGTTGACGACCGCGAGCCCCGCGAAGCCATCCAGGAGCTTCTTGCCCCGCTCCGTCCAGACCCAGACGCCTTCCGCCCGATCGATCACCAGCTCCTCGTCGGACAGGAACGGATGGTCCTGCGTCTTGTGCGTCCAGAGGTGATTGATCATCTTCGCGTCGGTCGTCATGGCGGCGAGTCTCCCGGATGAGGTGAGCCGCTGGCGACAGTGAGCCGGATCGTAGCAGAGCGCCCGGGGCCTTGTCGCAGCCGGGGTGCTCATTTCAGTCAGAAACCTGACACTTTGCGCGGGCTAGTGACCAGGATGCCCTGCTGTTTCAGCTACTTGCCGGTGGCGTGGTCCTTGCTGCCCTACCGCTGGATGCCACCGATGAGCCCCGAAAGCCGCGCGGAGATGCAGGACGAGGCGGCGCTCCATGCCCGCCTCCGCTGGCTCGAGCAGGAGAACGCGCGTCTCCTCGGGGAGCAGTGGACACACCTGCAGGAAACGCGGGCCCTGACCGGCATCGGGCGGCTCCTCTCCGAGCGGCTCGATCCCGACGTGGTCGGTGAGCGCATCGCGGAAAGCCTCCGCTCCCTGCTGGGCGGCCGCTCCGCGGTCGTCTACCGGCTCGACACCGACTCCGGGAACCTGCTCGCGATGGCGGTGTCGCAGGGGGCCTCGGCTCCCGACGCGGGCTGGCGTCCCGTGCGCGATCTCCGGTCGGGCGCGGTAGGCCTGGCCACGCGCGAGCGCCGCACCATCACCAGCCCAGACGTCCTGGCGGACGCACGAATCGAGATCTCGCTCGAGCTGCGCACCCATATCGACCAGGGGGTCGACCGGGCCATCCTCGCGGTGCCCCTGCTCACGCAGGATCGGCTCATCGGCGTCCTCGCGGTGCGCACCGCGACCGGCAGCGTCTTCGACGCGCGCGCGGTGCAGCTCGCCGAGGCCCTCGCCGACCAGGCCGCGCTCACCCTCGAGCACGCCCGGCTCTTCGCGGAGGAGGAGCGGCGGCGGCGCGAGGCGGAGGTGCTGGCCGACCTGGCCCGCACGATCGGCGCGGCACCCGAGCTCGCCACCGTGCTGCAGCGGGTGGCCGAGGCCGCGCAGGAGCTCTGTGCGAGCGACGGCGCGGTGATCGGCCTGCGGATCCCCGAGTCCGACGCGGTGTTGCTGCGCTACTGGACGTCGGCGTGGTACGGCGAGCTGGCCGGCACGCGCGTGGAGCCCGGGTACGGACTGGGCGGTCTCGTGCTGGCGGAGCACGGGCCGCGGCGCACGGGCGACTATTCGCGGGACGATCGCCACAACTCTTACTACGTCGAGCGGGTCCAGCGGCTGGGCATCCAGGCCGAGATGGCGGTGCCGATCCTCATCGACGACCGCGTCGAGGGCCTGCTCTACGTGGACAATCGCTCGCCCCGAGCGTTCACCGACCAGCACGAGTCGGTCCTGGTACGCCTGGCCGCGCACGCCGCCATCGCGATCCGCAACGCCCAGATCCTCGAGGCCGAGCAGCTCGCCCGCGGCACCGCGGAACGGCTGGTCCGAGCGCTGCGGGAGAGCCAGGACCGTTTCCGGTTCGTGGCGCGCGCCACCAACGACGCGGTGTGGGACTGGGATCTCGTGAGCCAGGCCCTGTGGTGGAACGAGGGCGTCAGCACCCTCTTCGGCTACACCCCGGAGCAGGTCGGCCCGGACGTCGCGTGGTGGTACGAGACGATTCACCCGGACGATCGCGAGCGCGTGAAGAGCGACATCAATGCCGCGGTGGAGCGCGGCGCCGAGAGCTGGAGCGCGGAGTATCGCTACCGCCGGGCCGACGGCTCGTACGCCCACGTCTTCGATCGGGGCTACGTGCTACACGACGGGGACGGCCGACCCACGCGGATGATCGGCGCGATGATGGACATCACCCAGCGCCGGGACCTCGAGGAAGAGCTCCGGCAGTCCCAGAAGATGGAGGCGGTGGGCCGCCTCGCGGGCGGCGTCGCCCACGACTTCAACAACCTGCTCACCATCATCACCGGCCGCTCCCACTTGCTCCTCGGCAAGCTCAAGGCCGACGAGCCGGCGCGCCGCAGCGTGGAGGTGATCCAGAAGACGGCGGACCGCGCCGCCGCCCTCACGCGCCAGCTCCTGGCCTTCAGCCGGAAGCAGGTGCTCCAGAGGAAGGTCCTCGATCTCAACACCACGGTGGGGGACGTGAGCACGATGCTGCGGCGGCTCATCGGCGAGGACGTGGACCTGCTGCTGACGCTGGGGCCGGGCGCCGGACGGGTCAACGCCGACCGGGCCCAGCTCGAGCAGGCGGGCGGCACCCTCGGCCTCGAGACCGACCACGTGCGGCTCGGGGCGGCACCGCCCGATCGGCCGGACGCGCTCCCGCCGGGGCCGTACGCGGTGCTCCGCGTGATGGACACCGGCATGGGCATGGACGCGGCGACTCAGGCCCGCATCTTCGAACCGTTCTTCACGACCAAGGAGCCCGGCAAGGGCACCGGCCTCGGTCTCTCGATGGTGCACGGGACTGTGCGCCAGCACGGCGGCGCGATCCACGTCCGCAGCGTGGTGGGCGGCGGCACGACCTTCGAGATCTACCTGCCCCAGGTCGAGGCGGCGGCCGAGACCGGCGGCGCCGACGAGACCGGGGTGGCCCAGCCGGCGACCGGTCACGAGACCATCCTGCTGGTGGAGGACGAGGACGACGTGCGGGCGCTCGCCCGCGAGGTGCTGGAGCGGCAGGGCTACACGGTGGTGGAGGCGAGCGACGGCGCCCAGGCCCTCCAGGTCTACGAGAAGGAACGCGAGCGGATCGACCTTATCCTCACCGACGTGGTGATGCCGCGCATGAGCGGCCGCGAGATGGTGGACCGCGTGCGGGCGAGCCGGCCGGACATGCGCGTGCTGTACATGTCGGGCTATACCGCCGACGCCATTGTCCGCCACGGCGTGCTCGACCAGAGCATGCTGCTGCTCGGCAAGCCGTTCACACCCGTCGCCTTGATCGCCAAGATCCGCGAAGTCCTCGACCGGGCACGTTAACCTCGGAGGGGGGCTGCGCCCCCCTTCCGAACCTCCCCCCAGAAGCGGGTTGCGCGGGCCAAGCCCGCGCTCGAAGCGGCCTGGGTCATCGGCCGCGGACGAGCGGCTCTCCGATCAGCGCCCAGTAGGGCAGCGCCACCGCGAGCACCACGAGGGCGGCCAGCGCGGTCATCAGGAGCCCGAAGCCGAAGATCTCCCCGGCGGTGAGGTGCCCGCGCTCGTAGACCACCAGCGACGAGGCGCTCTGGGCCGGATAGTAGAGGACCGCGTCGCCCGCGCTGGTGACGATGAGCCCGCAGAGGATGGGGTTCAGGCCCGCGGTGGTGCCCACCGACATCGCCACCGGGATCGTGGCGGCGAGGAACCCGGTGATGTTCGGGATCAGGAGCCGCACCACCGAGGAGGCGGCGAGCAGCACGCCCACCACCATCCAGGGCGACTCCGCCACCGAGTGGGCGGCCCCGACCACGCCGCCGGCCAGCCAGTCGCTCGCGCCGGAGCGCGAGAGCGCCTGGGCCAGTGACAGCGACGCGGCGATGACGAAGAAGTTCGTCCAGCCCACTTCCTGCTCGAACTGCCGCCAGGTGAGCACGCCCAGGCCGGGCATCAGGAAGCACACCCAGGCCAGCAGGGCGGGGAGCGTGGGATGCCAGTGGTGGACGGAATCGGTCAGCCAGAGGAGCCCCGCACCCGCGGTGATCAGCGCGGTGCGCCACTCGACGCTGGAGAGCGGGCGCGGCTCGGGCCGGGGCGGCACCTGCACCTCCGGGCGGAAGCCGTGGCGGTAGCGCAGGTAGATGGCGGCGGCCGCGAGGGCGATCAGGGCCAGGTACGGCACGCTCATGAGCACGAACCACCGCGTCCATGAGATCGTGCCGATGAGCCCGGCGGCCACGATGGGCGTGATGCCGCCGGTTAACAATATTGTGGACGACAGCCGGTTCACCGAGTTCAGCACCAGCATGATGGCGCGGGCGAGCGGCGCGCCGGGCGGCACGCGGCCGAGCGCGAAGGCCTGGTCGTAGACGTGCACGAGGATGCCGGTGCGGGTGGTAGCCGACGGCAGCAGCAGCGCGAGCGGCGGCAGCGCGAGCAGCAGGTGCACGTAGAGCGCGCCGGCCCGGCCCCGCCCGCGCGCGAGCAGCAGGTGCGCCACCCGCTCGGCCAGGCCACTCCGCGCCACCGCCACACTCATGGTCAGCACGCCGATCAGAAAGTAGGCGATGGGATCCGCGAAGCCCGCGAGCCCCTCGCGGATGCTCGGCACCGCGTGCGTGAAGACCAAAGCCATGATCGCGACCACGCCGGTGACGCCGGGTGGGAGGGTCTCGAA
>WNFC01008459.1_pt1 | contig 14554 bp, 11 predicted proteins | sample 5400541 | NCBI WGS metagenome assembly WNFC01 (sample SAMN13153342, study PRJNA577476) | soil metagenome | isolation source: 120 cm saprolite under Douglas fir tree site 2 hole 2 replicate 1 | place: USA:California | collected 2015-04-18
GTCGATGGCGTCCTGCGGCAACCCTTGAACCGGCACGCGCCGCTTCTCGGCATAATCTTCCAGGTCGACCGTGACGGCGCCCAGGCGATACATCAGGGCGTCCTTGATCATCCAGTAGAGGATGCGGAAGCCGTCGTTCTGGCGCATGAAGACGTGCGGCACGTATTCGCTCGCCTCCTTGGCCCACTGCTCCTCGCCCGGCGCGCCGGGGGTGAACTCGGCCACGTCGTCGGTGCTGGTGAAGACCCGCATCAGGCCGGGCATGATCGATTCGATCACGTCGGCGAATTCCGAGGTCACGACCTGCGAGGCGCCGTCCTGCTCGTCGCCGTAGGGCTCGCGGTCGTAGTAGTTGAGCGCGTCCTCGCGCGTCTGGCTGAGCGCCGACCATTGATAGTTGCTGGCGGCGTTCTCTTCCTTGCGCAGGATGTCGAGCAGGCTGCTGTCAGACAGCAGCGAGTCGCTATCGGACAGCGACGAGTCGGCTTCGCTCCCGCGGCTGTCTACAGCCGCTGAGGCAGGCGAGCTGCTGTCAGACAGCAGCGAGGTGGTGGGAGTGGAGCTGTTGCGCAACGTGCCGATCCTCAGGTGAGTGTCGGCAGGGATAAGCCACAACATTGCTCAGGAACGTCAAGCGTTCCTTTTCAACTCTTTCAGGAAATCGCGTCATACACCGTGAATCTCGCGGGCGGTGTGACGCTCCTACCGCCCGGCCGCAGCATGACAGCTCAAGCTCTATCGAGGCGCCTTGCAGAAATGCCGGAAAGTCCAAAAGGCCAGCGTCATCAAGCCGATTCCAACAGCCACAAGGATGGAAGAACCCCAGAGCGATGAGGCGTGGCGTCTCTCTCTGGCTTGATCCAATGGCATCAATATCTCCACCGGTTGTCCTGAAGCTCGTGACACTCCCCAATCTTCGCCCGAGGACGCGCGGCGTCCCTGACAAACCAGGAAGACTCGAAGACTCAATGCCAACAAAAAGGGGGCCAATAAAAACGGGAACCGACCGCATCCCGGCGATGAACGGCCGAAAACTCTGCAACAGTCGGTTTAATTGGCGTGAACGCACTCTACCTGCGGATGGCTCCGCAGTCGGCGTCGCCTCATCGGGTTTCCGGGGGGCGTGTCGTATGGCCAAAAAAAGCCCCGACGTTGTCTCTCAACCGATGGTCGGTTGCGTCGGATTCGATCGGGCCTTCGGGCCCCCTGTCGTCAGGCCAAAGAAAAGGCCCGGAGGGGAAACTCCGGGCCTAGGGGGTAGTCATTGGGATGGGCAAATCGCCCAAGGCAAGGTACGTGGTCGAGAGGTCCGGAAGCTGTGACAAAGCCGTGACAGGGGAGGATGGGAAATCGCCTCTCATTCTCTCCACAACCATAGCGAGAGGCGCGCGGCAGGGGATCTCAGAAGCTCCAGTCAGGTCCTCATGCTGCGCCCGGTCACTGTTTTTGCGCCTCGGCGCGGCGTCCGCCTCGACACGAACCCGCCTCTTCCTCCGGGGCAGGTTCTCCCGTGAAGCGAACCGACGGGTGCAGACGGCGTGATTTCGCAGACAGTGTGATATCACAGGACCGTAGCCCCAGGCCGCCGCATGATTGTGAAAGCTGCTCGCAACAAGACTTAGTCTCCCTGTGAGCAGTCAGGCCCCGCACCGGCCGGACACCCCAGCAGCGGTGCGGGGCCGCCCTTTTCGCCGGCAAATTGTTGAGCCTGCGAAGAAGGTGAAGCAGGCGATGCGGACGGAGCGCAGCTCCTGATCCACGGCAAGAACAGGCACTCCGGCGCGGTTTCAACGGGTATTCCGCCGACCGGCGGGTGCCGGGCCTAAGCCGTGTTGACGGTGATGTTGTTGCCCGAGATGTCGAGGGCCGATCTGTCGCCGCAGCCGCGCAGCGTCACCACGCCGGAGCCACTCACCTTGGCCATCTTCATCCTGCCCTCGAAACCGCCATAGCCCTCGACGCGGCAGGCATCCAGGACCATGCCGCCGTTGTTGAAGACGGCATTCACCAGATAGCGCTGCGATCCGTTGGTGCTGGCGCGACAGGCGAACATGCGGCCCTCGTTCGCCAAATTGATGCCGCATCCGACGTTGTTCTGGAAGCCGCAGCCCTGCGCCATCGAGAAGCCGGCCACGGCATTGAGGCCCGGCCCCTTGTTCTCGACGAAATAGGTCTGCGAGATGTTGAGGTCGCGCGGCTCCTGGTACGGGATGGCGCTCTGCGTCTCGATGCCGGCGTTGCCGTTGTTGCGCATCTGGCCGCCGACGATGGAGATGGCGGAGACGATGCCCATGTCGTCCCTGGGCCCGTCGTTGCGGAACGTCATGCCGTTACGGCCGTTGCTCGAACAGGTGACGGCGTGGCAGTCGCCCTGGAATACGCTGCCGTCGAAGAACAGGCCATCGCGCGCAAATCCCTCGATGTCGAGGTTCATGAGCTTCCACGAGTAGATCCAGCTCTGGTTGGTGAGGCAGATCAGGTCGATCGCGTCCATTGCCGGGCTCTCGGCGATGAATGAGCCGTCGAAGATCTTCAGGCCGCGGAAGGAGACGTTCCTGGGGTTCGCCGGAATGCGGATCGTCAGGGCGCTGCGCATTGGATCGTTGAAGTCGGCGATGATCTTGGCGCCGTTGAGAGCGACTCCGGCGGTCGTCAGGCTCTCGGTCACGTCGATGACGATGGGTCGCTTCAGGCGCACGTTGCCGCCGGTCCAGTTGAGGACGTCACCGTTCCTGAACTTGGCGCGCAACGCCATTTCGAAGTCCTCGGGACTGGCCGACGCCAGCTCGGGATCCCTCCTCTGGGCATCCCTCTTCTGGGCAAAGGCCACGGAGGACCCGGGAAGCACGGCGAGGGCCGAGAGGCCCGCCACGAGACCACGCCTTGTCGTGTTCACCAGACGTCTCCTTGTCATGAATCCGCCACCCCGTCGCAACGGCTGGATCACATAGCAAAGGGTCCGGAATTGCGAGTGGCCAACCTGTGGCTCGAAAGTCCGTCGACCTAATTCCGCGCGGTGGGCAGTACAACGGAGAAGCCAGACATTCTTTTATCACTGGCCGCACGGCAGCCCCCCACTACAGTCATTGTCCAGCGCAGCCAACGGACAACAATGACCAGCACGGATCCTTCCACCGCCGGCCAGCCGGATCCGCCGTTGCGGCGCGCTGGTCTGGCCCACTGCCGCTCCTGTTCAGGATCGGAGCTGACCACCTTCCTCGATCTCGGGTCTCAGCCGATCGCCAACGCCCTCCTGGAGGAACGGCAACTGGGCGAGCCGGAGCCGAGCTTTCCGTTGGAGCTCGCCTTCTGTCACGACTGCGGTCTCGTCCAGGTCACGGAAACGATCCCACCGGATGTGCTGTTCGGACGCGACTACCCCTACTATTCGTCTTTCTCGCCGGCCCTGCTTGCGCATAGCCGCGACCACGTCCGGCGAATCCTGGCCGAGAGGGCCTTGGACTCGAACAGCCTTGTCGTCGAAGTGGCGAGCAACGACGGCTACCTGCTCGGCAACTTCATCGAGGCCGGCATCCCGGTCCTCGGCATCGACCCCGCCGCCGGACCTGTCGCCGCCGCAGCCAAGCGCGGCGTGCCGACGCTGCAGGCCTTCTTCGGGACGGAACTGGCGCGCAAGCTCGCAGCGGAAGGCAAGCGCGCCGACGTCATCATCGCCAACAACGTCGCCGCCCATGTCGACCAGATCAACGATTTCATCGAGGGCTTCGCGATACTGCTGAAGGACGACGGATTCGCCCGGCTGGAGGTCGCCTACCTTCGCGACATGATCGAGAAGTGCGAGTTCGACACGGTCTATCACGAGCACCTGTTCTACTGGTCGATTGCCGCGATGGAACGGCTCCTCTCGCGCCATGGCCTCCATCTGAACGACGCAGAGCGCCTGCCGATCCACGGCGGCTCCATCCGCCTGACGACGAGCAAGAAACCGGGTCGAAGCGAACGCCTGACGGGTCTGCTGGCGGAGGAAGCCGACCTGGGAATGGGCGATCTCTCCTACTATCTTTCGTTCGCAGCGCACGTCGAACAGTTGCGGCAGACCTTGCACGCATCGGTTCGACAAATGCGTTCGGAAGGCGCCCGTCTTGCGGCCTATGGCGCCGCGGCCAAGGGAGCGACCCTGCTGAACTACATGAAATTCGAAAGCGGGGTCGTCGAATACGTCGTGGACAGAAATCCAGCGAAGGTCGGGAAATACCTTCCCGGGGTCAAAGTCCCGATTCGTTCCGTCGAAACGCTCACTATCGATCGGCCGGACTATGTCCTGGTCCTCGCCTGGAACTTCGCCGCCGAAATCATCCAGCAGAACCAGGACTACGCCCGCATGGGCGGCCAATTCATCCTGCCGGTGGCCGAACGGCCGAGCCTCTAGACGATCGGGGAATTGGAGACACCAGTTGTCCGAAGGCGTGCAGCAAAGAGCGAGAGACGCCGCACCAGGCCCCGGCACGACGGGAGAGCGGTTGCACGGCTTCGTTCGCGAGCTCTTCCCGCTGTGCCGCAGCATCACCGGCGATGGCCTTCGCGCGACCCTGAAGGCAATTGGACGTCGCATCCCTCTGGTCCTGCACGAAGTTCCGACCGGCACGCCCGCCCTGGATTGGCAGGTACCGCTCGAATGGAACGTGCGCGCCGCCCGCATCGAGACGCTCGACGGCAAGGTGATTGTCGATTTCGCCGACTGCAACCTTCACGTCGTCAGCTACAGCATGCCGGTCGACGCCATCGTATCGCGCGATGAGCTGTCCTCTCATGTGCACACCCTTCCGGATCAGCCCGACCTCGTGCCCTACCGCACGGCGTATTACGCGGAACAATGGGGATTCTGCCTCGCGCATCGCGTCTGGGAGACGATGGGCGACGCCCACTACCGGGTCCGCATCGACAGCACCCTTGCACCCGGCTCACTGACTTACGGCGAACTGCACATTCCCGGCCAAGAAAAAGACGAAGTGCTGCTCTCCGTGCATTGTTGCCATCCGAGCCTGGCGAACGACAATCTCTCCGGCATCGCCGTCGCGACGGAGATCGCCCGTCATCTCCTCGGTCGAGACAACCGCCTGAGCTACCGTCTCCTGTTCATTCCCGCCACGATCGGCTCGTTAACCTGGCTGGCACGCAACGAGGCGGTGCTGCCCGACATCGCGCACGGGCTGGTGCTGTCGTGCGTCGGTGACGGCGGCTCGTTCCACTACAAGCAGAGCCGCCAGGGCAATGCCGCCATCGATCGCGTCGTGGCGCATGTCCTCAGGCGCCGCCACGTGCCGCACAAGATCATGGGGTTCTCCCCCTACGGCTACGACGAACGGCAGTATTGCTCACCCGGCTACGATTTGCCGGTGGGATGCTTCATGCGCTCTCCCAACGGCAGCTTTCCGGAGTATCACACGTCGGCAGACAATCTGGGATTGGTCACGGCCGAGGCCCTCGAGCAGAGCCTGGAAGTCCTGATCGACGTGATCGGCGTGCTGGAGCGCAATGTCGTCTTTGAGCGGATCGACGGGCGCGGAGAGCCGCAGCTCGGCCGGCGCGGCCTCTATCGGGCGATCAGCGGACAGAAGGACCAGGCGGCGGCGCAGATGGCTCTGCTCTGGCTGTTGAACCAGGCGGATGGCCGACATTCGCTGCTCGATATCGCCGACCGCTCGGGCGTCCCCTTCGAGCAGCTCGCGCTCGCGGCAGAGGCGGCGCGCAAAGCCGATCTCATCCGACCCGTCGGATCTCATTCGCCCAGTCGCCAACCCCTGAAGTGATGGGAAACTTCAATGGCCAACATTTCGGTCTTTTACGACTCCCCGATGTCCGATGAAGAACGGCGGGGCCGACTTTATGCCGGAGACATCTTTGTCTTTTCGCCGACACCGGCAAGCCATGAGCTGATCGATCTTGGCCGTACCATGCTCGCGCAGGCTTTCGCGCCGCACGACCCGCGCGAGATCCACGGGCATCTGACGCCCGAAGAGACCGCAGCGATCCTCGCCAAGCTGAAGCCGCAGTTCATTCACCACCCCGAATGCAAACGCCTGATCCCGCGCCTCATGACGGAGCTCGGCGTCGACCTGAACAAACTCTATTTCGACGTGCCGAGGATGCGATCGGCATATCCGGCGGATTTCCTCACCTCCGGGATCGCCTACGCCTTTCATCCACACCGCGACACCTGGTATTCGGCGCCGCACTGCCAGCTCAACTGGTGGATGCCGATCTATCCGTTGCATCCGGAAAATTCGATGGGCTTCTATCCGCGGTATTTCGCGGAGACGATCGTCAACAACTCCGAGATCTATAACTATTACGAGTGGAACGCCAAGAACCGGGCAACTGCGGCGCAGCATGTCCGCGGAGACACCCGCGAGCAGCCCAAAGCGCAGCAGGAAATCGACGGCGTCACCGTGCGCCTTCTGCCGCCGCCCGGCGGCATCATCCTGTTCTCCGGCGCTCAACTTCACGAAACGGTGCCGAACCGTTCCGGGATTGCGCGTTACAGCATCGATTTTCGCACTGTCCATCTCGACGATGCCGAGGCACGTCGGGGGGCGCTAAACGTCGACTCGCACTGCACCGGCACGACCATGCGCGACTATTTGCGGGCAAGCGATCTCGAACATCTGTCGGACGACGTCGTAAGGCTTTACGACGACGGCAGCGAGGCCCATTCCAACATCCTGTACTTCGGCGACAGATTGGTGCGTCCGGGCCCGACGCGCGCCTAGGTCGGGGGCTCGAGTTGAACCCAACCGGCTGAGCTCGCAGCCTCTTCTGCGGCGGCGATCAGCCGCTGGACGGCCAGCCCGTCGTCAAACGAGGCGGCTTCCGCGCCGAGGCGTCCCTGCAGGCAAGCATCGACGAAACTTCGCATCATCCGATCAAGGGCATGGGGACGGCCGTCGCGCGCCTCGTCAGGCAGCGGGAGATCCTCCCAGCCCGACTTGCCGCTTCGGCTCAGCGCATCGAAGCCGCCGCGGGAAATCAGGGCTTCCAAGGCGCCCTCGCTGCCCACGACCTGGACGAAGTTCGGCCTGTGCGCCGGCGTGACGCGGGTCGCGAACCATTGTCCGTGGGCACCCGAGGCGCAGCGGAAACCCACCGACGCGACGTCATCGGTTTCGACGCCTGGCCGGCCCAGGAATTGAAGCTCCGCCCTGATTGCCATGATGGGCCCCAGGATGAACTGTGCGAGATCGAACAGATGCGCGCCTGAATCATGCAGGACGCCGCCACCAGCGATTTCCCGGCGATGGCGCCAGCCGACTTCGATCCCGCCTTTCAGGCCGTCGCAGTATTCGTGATGGGCGCGCAGGAGGAAGGGCTCGCCGACCTCTCCCTGTTTCACCCGGCGCTGCAGTTCCTGGACGCCAAAGAGGTGACGATAGGTAAACCCGACTTGATGGACGAGCCCGCTTGCTTGCGCAACGCTGGCCATCTCCGCGGCTTCTCGGACTGTCAGAGAGAGCGGCTTTTCGCAAAAGACATGCTTGCCATGACTGAGAGCAAGCAGGGCATGGCGGCTGTGCGCGTCATTGGGCGAGCAGATCGTGACGGCGTCCAGTTGCTCGCAGGCGCAAAGCTCGGCCGGATCGATGGTTATCGACGGGATTCCAAACCGCGTGGCCAGGGACTGGGTTCGCGTCCGTTCCCGGCCGCAGATCATCACCACTTCCGCCCGAGGATGGCTCAAAAGGCCGGGGACGTGGCAAGCCTCGGCAAAGGCGCCCGCTCCTATGACGCCAAGTCGCAATTTGCGGCTACCGCTCATGGCAAGGCGGTCGATCGACAAACGCATATGTCCTGGGCGTCGGGCATAGCTTGGTCACTGGCCGCAGGTCGCATCGCTGCCAAGATACGGTGGTTGGAGGAAAGGTTCGATCATGTTCGGTCACGGGATGACTGGCCGTGGCCGCATCGTTCGCCACGGCAATCAGCAACATCGATGCAACAAGGCCAGACCCTCGCACCATGACTCTCGCCAACAAAGCGCTCGGTGACCCGACGGAGGCGGCCGAGCCGGATCCGGCCGCCGCCCAGCCCAATCGCCGACGCATCGCGGCGAATTTCGTCAGCCTGGCCAGCACCAGCGTGCTTGGCCTGATCGTCACAATCGTGATCAGCATCTTTGTCCGCCGCGCACTCGGTCCAGCGGCGATCGGCCAGGTGAGCTGGGCGCTGGCGGCGGTCGCGTATCTCGGCGTCCTGGTCAATCCGGGACTGACCACCGTCGGCCAGCGCGAGTTGGCGAAGACTCCCGGTCGCGGACAGGAACTGCTGGCCCTCATCCTGACCCTGCAGACGGTTCTTGCCGTCGTTGCCTATGGTCTGGTTGTGGTGATCGCCGCGCTCGACCTGCGCGGGCCCGCCGTCAACGTCCTTCTGCTCATCCAGGGCGTTACCCTGTTCGTGAGCGCGTGGAACACTGGATGGGTCCTGCAGGCCAACGAGCGCATGGTGGCACCGAGCATCGCCGCCCTCGTCTTCAACGCCCTGCAGCTGCCGGCGCTGCTGCTGCTTATCCACCAGCCCGAGGACCTCTATCTTTACGCCATCCTCACCCTGCCTTTTCCTCTGCTGGGGGTGATCTACAATCTCTGGTATCTCGGCCGAACCGGTCTTGCCTCGCCGATGCGACTGCGGCCGCGACTTGCCGGCGCATTGGGCCTGCTGCGGGAAGCGTGGCCGTTGGCGCTCACGCAGGGCGCCGTGCTGATCTACTTCAACAGCGGCACGATCATCCTGGGATTCACCGATGGCGACGATGCGGTCGGCCAATATGCCACCGCGTATCGCTTGATGATGGTGGCCGCCGTCATCACCGCGTCCATGTGGAACGCCTATTTCCCCGCGCTGGCGCGGGCCCACGCCTCGCCCGCCTTGGCCACCCAGCTGTCGCGCGAGTATGTCGGCCTGCTGGCCTGGATGGGACTGCCGATCGCCGCCCTCGGCTGGGCCTGCGGACGCCATGTGGTCGAACTCATGTACGGCGCAGCCTTTGCCGCAACCGGACCCTACTTCGAATGGCTCTGCCTCAACATCGCGATCACCTTCCTCAACTACGGGCTGGTCGCGATCCTCGTGCCGTGGGGGCACAGCGGGTTGCAGTTCAAGATCACGGCGGCCGGGGCGGCCATCAACCTGACGGTCAACCTGATCGCCATCCCGGTCTGGGGGGCGTGGGGTGCCATCGCCGCGACCCTCGTTGCGGAAGCCGCCGTTTTCGGGCTCGGCCTGGTGGCGCGCCGGCGCTACGGCATCTTTTGGCACCCGATCCTGCCGATCGTGGCGCCGCCCCTGCTTTGCTCGGCAGCCGTAGGACTTGCCATCGCCGCCCTGCCGCGCGCGTTCGACCGGTACTGGTGGCTCGAGCTCCTGGCGGGAACGGTCGTGCTGGCCGGCTGTCTGGTCATATTCGAGCGCCAGCTCGTTCGCCGGATGATCCGGGGCGTGCTTGCGCGCCACGCCGCCTGACCGTCAAGCCGCCGGAGTGGATGCCGACGCGACGCCGGTCGGTCGTTGCTGCGGGCCCTTCTTGTCGAGAAGCGGCCACGACCTGTCCCGATCGGAAATGCGACTGACGGGAAGCGGCCAGCTGATGGCCAGCGCCGGGTCGTCGTAACGAAGCCCACGGCCGGCCTCGGCAACATAGGGCGAAGACAGAAGGTAGCTCACCTCGGTGTCGTCGATGAGCGTCTGGAAACCGTGGGCAAAGCCTTTCGGCACGTAGAGCATGAGCTGCGACGGGGGCGTCAAGGTTATGCCGATCCAACTGCCGAAAGTCGGCGACCCGCGCTCGACGTCGACGATGACATCATAGATCGCGCCGCGCACGCAGCGCACGAGCTTGGCCTCGGCATGGGGTGCCGTCTGCCAGTGCAGGCCGCGCACCGTACCCTGCTCCAGATTGATCGAAACGCTGCTCTGGGCGAACTCGACATCGATTCCATGGCTCGCAAACTCCTCCCGGCACCACGTGCGTACGAACTGACCGCGGTCGTCGGTATGAGGCTCGAGCTCGATGACGCAGGCGCCCCTGAGCGCCGTTTCACGAAAAATCATTGGTCCGCCAATAGAAGTCCGGATCGATCTGCCGGGTCGCCAGCAGATGCTGCAGCTGCCGCAGGCGCGTGAAGGGCGCGGCGTTGAAGTCTCGGTCGGCCATGGCGATATGCTCGAACAGGCTGCGCATCTGCTGGGCTCCCCGCCGGGCGTTCCATTCGCAACGGAAGCCGGGCAGGACCCGCTTGATCTTGTCAAAGGCGACGCGGTAGCTGCGATTGTCGCCACCGTTGCTGCCGAATTCGATCTTGCAATTGGGGAAGGCCTCGCCGATCGCCTCGGCGATCTCGCGGACCCGGTAGTTGTTGTCGTTGTCGCCCACATTGAGGACCTGGTTGGCGACTGCCTGGCGCGGCGCCTCCAGCGTGGCGGCGACCGCGGCGCCGATATCCCGAACATGCACCAGCGGACGCCACGGCATACCGTCGCTGGTCATGGTTATACGGCCGGTCGTCCACGCCAGCCCGGCGAGGTTGTTCAGCACGATGTCGAAGCGAATGCGCGGCGAGGCGCCGAAAGCGGTGGCGTTGCGCAGGAACGTCGGGCTGAACGCGTCATCCGCCAAGGCCCGCACGTCGCGTTCGACCAGCATCTTGCAATCGGCGTAGGCGGTCTGCGGGTCGGGCTCGGAGTCCTCGTCGCGCACGCCGTCCGCCGCGGCGCCGTAGATGCTGCAGGAAGAGGCGTAGACGAAGCGGGAAACGCCCGCCTCTTTTGCCGCCTTGGCGAGCGCCACCGAACCAAGGTGATTGATTTCGTAGGTTTTCTTGGGATCGTGCTGGCAGAGCGGATCGTTGGACAGCTCCGCCAGATGAACCACCGCGTCGAAGCCCTCGAGATCGGCGGCGGTGAGGGTGCGAATGTCGCGGGTGAGCGTCGCGGGGCGATCCCGGCCGTCATGGTAGAGCAGGCCGGCCCGGTAGAAGCCCGTATCGAGCCCGACGACGTCGAACCCTCGCTCGACGAGCAGCGGTGTCAGGACCGAACCGATGAATCCGTCGGCGCCGGTTACCAGAACGCGAATCGGCTTGCCGTGGGCCGCCGCGTACTTATCGCCCGACGGCCGCTCCAACGTCACCAGTTCTTCCATTGAGGTCTCCCACTTTGCCAATAGTCCTCGAGCACGGTCTTGTCGCGCAGCGTGTCCATGTTCTGCCAGAAGCCGCGATGTCGGAACGCCGCAACGCGTCCTTCGCAGACCATGTTCTCCAGGGGCTCGCGCTCCCACACCGTGTCATCGCCGTCGATGTAGTCGATGGCCTTCGGGTCGACGACGAAGGCGGCCGCACCGCCGACACGGTGACCAGCGCGCCATTGCGGTGGTGAAAGTCGATCAGCTCGGCGATGTTGATGTCGGACACGCCGTCGCCATAGGTGAGGCAGAACGGCTGCTCGTCGAGATATGGCCTGGCCCGCTTGATGCGCCCGCCGGTCATGGTCTTCTCGCCGGTATCCAGCAGTGTCACGCGCCAAGGCTCGACGCCATTACGATGACTGTGCACCGTGTTGTCGTGCAGGTCGAAGGTGAGGTCGGAGCGGCCGAGCGCGTAGTCCCGGAAGTACTGCTTGATGAGATGACCTTTGTATCCGCAGCACACCACGAAGTCATTGAGCCCGTACGCCGAATAGATTTTCATGATGTGCCACAGGATCGGCTGGCCGCCGATCTCGACCAGAGGCTTGGGCCTGATCGCGCTCTCCTCGCTTATGCGCGTTCCGTAGCCGCCGGCTAAAATGACGACCTTCATGATGCGCCCCTCCTCCGTCCCGCTGCAGCACGCATCCGCGCGGCCGGCCCACGTCCACACACGTCCATTTCCATTTTTTGCCGTGCCAGCCATGCTAGCCAGTTATTAAACTGTGACGTGCCATCGCCGGCTTCGGCCAAGCCATCGCGACCTCGGTGGGTTGCCACACCTGGATCGTCCAAGTTTCCACTGAATTGTCACACCTCCCGTGGTGCGGCGGGGGTGCGGCAGGTCCACCCTATAGCGGCTGGTAGCCTGCGCTGGTGCCGGTGACCGCGTGGGGCGCCTACCGGCCAACAGCATGCCCTCGGGCTCGCGCTGTGATCAGGGCAAGGCGTACGGAGGGGTCGGGAGATGACCAACAAGCACGAACCGATCGACACTTTTCGCGCCCAGCGTCGCACCGAACGCTAGTCGGCCGCATGGTCAATTCCCCGACCCGCCTCTACTCGATCGAGGTCAAGGACACCGAGACCGCAGACACGGTGATCTTCACCGCGGTTGACTGGACCGAAGACGAAAAGCGGCTGGCCCTGGCATTGATCAGCCGACTGAACCGTCTGTACGCCGCTCGTCGCTCCAAGGCTCCGGCAGACGTCGAACCCAAGCGTGGTAAAGCCCGATACCATTGAACGCCAGGCCCGTTCAGGCAGCCGAGAGCTCGCGGCCTGACGGCCTTGCAGAAGACTTCCCAGCGCCAGTGCAACCTTCGATAGCAGAGCATGTGCACCGATATGCTTGCCGTGCGAAGGGTCCGCGGACGGGCGCGCAGTGCAAGTCCGCCGCCGACTGAATGAGCACCGAGCTTGCCTGATTTTGCCCGCACGCGCCGCACCATAAACTTATCACGACCGTCGTTCCGTTGTCCTTCATTCAATATTTCCGAGGTTTGCGGGCATTGTCAGCGCACCTTACATCCTGCTTACGGACGCGGATCGGCAGAACATAGTTTGGACACTCGCTTGCATCGGGTCGCCATTTCTAAATGCTTTCATGATTCATCATCCCACACGCAGCGTTACCCTCATTGGTAGCAAACAGGTGGGATTGGCGGTGTCCTGTGCCTTCCCGCTGGTCGCCGGCGCGGCGCTCGGAATGAGCCTGGTGTACATCGCGATACGGCCGCAATGGGGCGACCAGACGTGGCTGCTGTTCGCCGCTCGCCGGATGCTCGACGGACCGTGGCGCGGCTTCGAGAGCCTCGCAGAATCCAACCCGCCATTGATCATCTGGCTTTCGGCGATCCCAGTAGTGATCGGACGGGCACTCGACATCCGGCTGGCGGCCGCATTGCAAGGCTGCCTGGCCGCGTTGGTCGCATTCTCGGTCGTTTGGTCGATCGTCCTGCTGCGCCGCGGCACCGCCGCCCACAGCACACGGTTTGCCGGCTGGTTCGCGCTGGTACTGTTGTTCGCAACAGTGGTGCATCCCTGGATGCACTATGGCCAACGCGAACACATCATGCTGCTGCTGGTGCTGCCCTATTTGATAATGGCGGCCGGCCGGCTTGAAGGCCAGGTGCCGTCGGGCCGCGAGGCGTTGGTGGCCGGGCTATGCGCCGGAATCGGCTTCCTGCTGAAGCCACACCACCTTCTGGTGGTCCTCGCTGTCGAGGCGTTGCTCCTCATCCGTGCCCGCCACCTTCGATCGCTGTACCGCCCCGAAGCGGCGGCGATGATTGCCGCGGGGCTGGGCTACGTCGCGGCAATTGGGCTGTGGACGCCTGACTACCTGATGAAGCTCCTGCCGCTGGCTCTGAACACCTATTACGCCTACCACCACGCCGAGCTGTCGGAGCTGATGTTGCCGATGCGCGCGCTCAAGATGGCGTTGCTGGTGCTACTGTGGGCAATCCTGTATCGGCGGTTGGCACATCGGGCACTGGCCACGGTGTTGCTCCTCGCCGGAACTGGCTCGGCGCTCGCCTGTCTCCTGCAGCTGAAGGGGCACGAGTACCAGTTCGTGCCGGCGATAGCATTCTTTGACCTGCTCTTCGGCGTGATCGCGATCGACTGCTGGTTGCAGTGGGCCGCGCCGCGGACAGTCGCAATCCCCCGCGGTCTGGCGGCGGCGGGAGCGACGCTGATGTTCGCCGCGACAATCGCACTCTGCTATCCGCTGCAGCTTGCCAAGGCTGCCCACGGCTATACCGACGACCGGATCGCCGTCCAGCGGGCGGTGAGCCATGACATCCCGGCCAAAGCCACGGTGCTCATCCTATCGACCTCGGCGGAATCATTCTTCGAGCAGGTGCTCGATCGAAACTGGGAATGGGGATCGCGCTTCATGTGCCTGTGGATGTTGCCGGCCATTCTCAACGCAGAGCGCGCCGCGGATCTCAATGGGACAGCGGAGCCTGCTGCGATGCGCGACGCGGCGGCGCTGACGCGAAATGCGGTCGCGGCCGACCTGGCTCACTGGCAACCCAATCCCGTACTGGTCGATCGCTGCCAGGATGAGGGTATTGCGCCCTGCATGGGTAGTGGCACGCTCCGGATAAATCCCTTGCAGTGGCTAGAGCAGGATCCTGCCTTCGCTGCCGCCTGGGCGAACTATGTGCAGGAAGGCCAGGCCGGACCCTACGACCTGTGGTGCCGCAAGGAAGAAAGCGATGTCTGTCGCCGCATTCTGGCGAGCCCCGAGGCGCTGGCAATCGTGCAACGGAAGTAAGCGCAGAAGGCGGCAAACACCAACGACTGGCTCGGTTCCGATATCGGCAACGGAACCTTCTCGATGGCAGT
>WNFC01004957.1_pt1 | contig 14553 bp, 13 predicted proteins | sample 5400541 | NCBI WGS metagenome assembly WNFC01 (sample SAMN13153342, study PRJNA577476) | soil metagenome | isolation source: 120 cm saprolite under Douglas fir tree site 2 hole 2 replicate 1 | place: USA:California | collected 2015-04-18
TACATACTCTTGGCAGCGGGCACAAGTCTGCTTCCGGAGAAGCTGCGCATCAAGCGCTACAAATTCTGGATGCGAGGCGTTCTGTTCGTCTGGTGGATTGTTCTTCTACTTGGAATAGCTACATATGCGCGTTGGTATGTGAGCATTCGATGAGAGGCTGTTTCACGCAGGGCTCGTTATTGGGGCTGGATTGATCCAGAATTGGATTAGTACTATTCGGCGGTCGGAGGAAATCGGTTGCTGTGTGATTCCTCTTATATTACTGATAATAATACTCTTACTTGGTGGCCCAAGTTTGGTTTTCGGTTCTACATAGCCGCGATGTACTACAACCCTGGTACCCCGTCGAGTGGCTCTGCTGACCCATTGAGGCGTGCAATAGGCATGCGTAGTCTTTTAGGAACGGGTTGGGGGCCGCGCGGGGACAGCGCCTCCGCAAGGGGTCGTGTGCGAGCTACCCAACCCGCCACTTTCTTTTTGCTTCCCTCTGGATCACCAATCAGAGTGTACGGGAGGACCTGAAACCAGGTCCTGACTTTCTTTTGCATCAATCGGTCCCAGCCTTGCATCCTAGAGAAGCCGCACAGCGAGATATTCCGTAAGCTGCTCTCAAATGAACGATTTGAGAGTAGCGGCGCTGGGCAAGTTGAGGGGTTCGTGCGACAGGTGAAGTCCGCAAACTGCACAGTCTCGAGAGTCATTGCGTTCCTGCTGGGCCTGCTGATGCTGCACCAGATGACCGCGCAGGTCGCGCGGGCCGGTGAGCCGGCGCTGCCAAGGCTAAAGACCGAAACGGAGGAGGCGTTTAACCGCTACCTGAAACTGGTAGAAGCGCGAAATGAAGCGGAGTTGAAGCGCGGTACAGGGCTGCTATGGATCGATGGCCTCGCGGAGGAGCAACGCGCGGAAGCCTACGCTGCTCTGAAACGCGGCGAAGTAAAGATGCTGAAGCTGGAAATCCGCGACAACGACAAGCCGATCTCGTGCCCGGGCGGTCTGATTCATCACTGGACGGGCGTTGTGTTTATTCCCGGAGCGAAACTCGAAGACGCGCTGGGCGTGCTCGAGGATTATGACAAGCACTCCGTGTATTACGCTCCGGACGTCGAACGCTCAAAGATCGAATCCCGGGCGGGCGATCATTTCCGCATCTTTCTGCGGTTCCGGCGGCACAAAGTGATCACCGTGGTGCTGAACACCGAGCATGACGTTCAATACTTCCACGATGCGCCGGGGCGTGCGCACAGCCGGAGTTCGGCAGTGCGCATTGCGGAAGTCGAAAACGCCGGCAAAACCGATGAACGCGAAAAAACGCCAGGGGACGACGGTGGATTCCTGTGGCACATGGAAACCTGGTGGCGCATGGAAGAGCGTGACGGCGGCGTTTACGTGCAAAGCGAAGTGGCTTCGCTTACGCGAGACATTCCCACGGTGCTGGGGTGGATGATCGGACCGTTTGTGACCGGCATCCCGAAAGAAACGCTGACGTTCACCCTGGAAGCGACGCGCAAAGCAGTCGAAGCACGCCGCCCAAGCCGCTGAACCGCGATTACGTCCAGGTCACGGTCTGCTTGGCGGGAGCTTCTTGCCGGCCGCGTTCTTTAGCAATTCCCAGACGTCAGCAGCATTCCGGTCCCAAGTCCATTGGCGAGCGGCAGTCGCTGCAGCGGCACCGACATTTCCTCGTAACATTTCGTCCGCATGAAGCTGCTGGAGCATTCCCGCCAGACCGTGAAAATCATCGGCTTGGCGGAGAATGAATCCGTCCACCCCGTCGCAGATCAGACCAGCCACGCCGGCATGAACGGAAGTAACCGCCGGGAGGCCGCAGGCCATAGCTTCCAACACCGGCAAGCCGAAGGAGTCTTCCCAGCTCGGGCTGACGTAGATATCCGCTGCGGCGTAAAAATCGAGAACATCTTGGCGAGACGATTCAAAACGGCAGCGCTCCGAAATGCCAAGCGATTTCGCCATTTCAAGGAAAGAGTCTGGAGAATCGTCCCCGGCGACGATGAGGTGAATTGGCAATTCCCGAAGATCACGCATGGCGCGGAGCACCGTTTCAAGGCCCTTGACACGCCAATCGTTGCCGATGAGCAGAAGAACGAAGTCACGCTCCTGAAAATTTCGCCGCCGTCGTGCTTGTGCACGGAGGGCGAGCCGCGCGGAAGGCGAAAACTGCGTTGAGTCAACGCCATTGGGGATCACGCGCACATCTTGCCGGTGAAAATAATCGGAGAGGAGCGTGGCGGTGCGCTGCGACACGGCAACGAGTGAAACTTTTTGATTTGTATAGATTTGGCGTTCCAAGCCTGCGAGAAGTGCGTAGTAGATTCGGCGATGCAACTGCCGGAGGAAGCCAGGCTGGATGCCTCGGCGTTCTTCTTCGCCAGCAAGTTTTCGCAGGCGTTCGAAAAGCGAATGAACGATGACGACTCGAGCGTCCAGACAGTTAATTCCGGGTGAAACGACCAAGTCGAAGCGAAGTCCATGGACCCGGCGATCCCAAGCGCGGCAAAACGAATTCAACAAGAACCAGACAAAAAATTGCAGGAGATGAGGGCCGGGAATGGAAAGAACTCTGTGCCAGGTGATGGCCCCGGAGTCTTGCGAGCCTGGAACACCTCCTGGAGTCAGTGCAAGGCCCTCGACGCGTTGGGCATAAAGATGAATCTCGCAATGCTCTTTACGGGCAAGGCGTTCGAGCAATTCGGCGAGCGCGCGCTCCGTGCCATGGCGGCGGTCAACGAAGGGTGAGACGACGGCGAGGCGCAAGTCAGCGCATCCGTGGGTGCTGATCCTGCACGCCCGGCTGGACGATGGCAAATTGCGCGGAGGAAGCGAGGGTTGGCAGGCGGAACAAGATGCCCAGCAGCAACCACAGATAAGCGTTGAGCACGAAATCCTCGTACGCCTGCATTCCGCCAAACGTGATGGGAATAAGGAGAAGTCCGGCATACCAGAAAATCATGAAGGCAATCGGAAACCAGGGCGATCCCCTGAGCTTTTTGACGACCCGCCACGCGGAGAGCAAGATCGCAAAAGACATCACAAACCAGAGAATAAGGCCCCCGATTCCCATTTCGAGTACCAGGGCGCCGAACCCGCTCTCCACCCATGCGACCGGAGGCTTCACGTGAAAGAATTTCGCAACATATTGCGTGCCGAGAGAAGTCGTGCCGATCCCATAGCCGTACGGCCAGCGTTCATAACCAAACGCGCCCAGGAAATTCTGGACCGGGTAATCCCAGGCGCGGTTTTGGAGGTCGCTGGCTTTGCTGCTGGGAGAGAGAGTCTCCGTGTAGAAAGCCACACGCGAGAGAAGGGCTTCCGGGAAGAAGAAAAGCAGCAGGCCGAGGCCGAGCGCGATTCCAATAGCGGCACGCTGGACGGTACGAAGAATCCGTAACACTTCCCGTTGCCGCCAAGGAGCGCCCCAGACGAAAGCGAGAGCGCCAACCAGAGCCGCGCTGATGCTCCAAAGAACAATGCCGCGGGAAGAGCACAAGGCGATAGCGGCCGCCGTAACACCGATAATCACAAAAGCAAAACCCCTGCCTCGCTTGTGACGGAGCAGAAGGTAGCCGCTAAATCCGAAAACAAGCAACCAGGTGAGCAGCAGAAAATTACCGAATCGTCCGGTGCTGACGAAAACCGAATTCGGACGATAAAGGATGGCTCCGGAAATCGGTGCGACCCTGTAGTTTGTGCTCAGTTCGCGAATCTCCTCGGCAAGATTGGCTGGATTCAAAAAGGTGTGGCCGAGAATAGCTTGCGCGATTCCCAGCGAAACGATGACCGCCCCGAGAATCAGGTTGACGAAGAAGAAGCGGCGTAAGTCCACCTCGGAATTAAGAAGCCCGTGGCCCACGAAGACAAGGGGGACATAGTAGAAGAACAATTTGAAACCGAGCAGGCCGTAAACGATATGAGTAGAGGCGGGATTAAAGATTTGCATCAGCCCAAACCACGCAAATAGCAAGACCGGCACGAGAAACGGTGGCCGGAAGCTAGGGACCTCCTTGCGCCGATAGGCCGCGAGAAACGAAAGATAAACGACAAGGAGCAGAAAATCCTTGGCGAAATAAATCGCCATATTGTTGCCGAGATATTTCCGGGCAAAATCTTCGAACAAAAGCCAAGCTAGAAAAAAATAGAGGCCATTGCGCCAATCCTTGAGTATCGCGACGATTATGGCGCAACCCACAAAGGCCATCGCGACCAAAGCAAGCCCAGCCATGTCACCTGCCATGACGAAACCTGCGACCTCGTACGCGGCCGCGACAAAAAGGATAACGAATCCCAGGACGACCAGCGGGCTGCGGCGCAGATTGCCGGAGAGAACTGCGGAGGAGACTCTCATGATGGCGTTATAGCATGTGGCATGGAGGAGTCCCCGCTCAAAGCGCCCTCACACCGTCCCTGATTCAGCCGGCAGGGGTCTAAGAGAAGTCTCGGTGACGGACGTTGCGAGAATGTGGCTGGTCAGCGGCCAACGGTCGATCCACTCGATTTGATAACTCCAGCTGGCAAGTAAATCAGGAACGGGATGCGCAGCCACGTTACCGTCAAAGTGATGCAGTTCGATCAACAATTTCGGCCGGCAACTGTTGATCGTCTCTTGGGCGCCAAGGAGAACATCGTACTCGGCTCCTTCCACGTCCATCTTGAGAACGTCCGGCCGAATGTTTGCGCTGGCACAGAACGAATCAAGGGTGATTGCTGGGACAAAAATGTGCTTGCTGCCCCGGTCATGAATAACTGAGCCGTCGCCGGAATTCGGCGATTCATCAGGGACCGACAGGGAAAGCTCTCGGGAACTGGAGAAGAGGGCCGAGCAAAAGGACTGAACATTGTTCAACTCGTTGAGCTGGATGTTTTTCTGCAACAGCGCAAAATTCTCAGGAAGAGGCTCGAAAGAAAAGACGAGGCCCGTCGAACCAACACACTTCGCAAAGAGCAACGAATAATAGCCGATGTGCGCTCCGATATCGATAACCGTCATACCAGGCTTCACGGCTGAAGTGATTACACTGGTGACCTCAGGCTCCCAGGTACCGTAAACAAAACTTCGAAAGCGTCTCCAATCGGCCGACATTCGATAACCTTCGAGTGCGCCGTAACAGGCAATTACATCCGTTTCAGCGAAAGGCAAGCGATTGAGAAGATTGTGAACAAAAGTAGCGACGCCCGACGGTTCGTCTGGCCGGCCAATAATCGCGCGTCGCAAAGAAACCGGTACGCGTCCAAGGAGACGCGGAATGAGGTTTTCGATCATTATCCACAGATCGTAGCATACGGGTGGCTCCGAAGATCTCGGCAAAGACCGCAGGCGGTTGGTTCCTGCTCAGCGAGTGCATCGCACCCCAGCGCACGCAGGCGGGCGGCCATGGCGCCTGGGCCTGTGCCGAGATCGGCAGCGCGGACGCCGCAATGCGCGCAACGAGCAAGCACGCGTTCAGCGACGAAATCGTGGAGACCACAGTTTGTCGTAGTGTGTAGTATCAAGCCTTCATCACACTGAACACTTCCTGATAGACGCAGGCGTGAGCCTCTATCATACGGCTCTGGCTGAAAAAATCGAGGGCGCGGCGGCGTGCGCGCTGGGCAAGAGCAGCGGCCAACGGAGGATCGTCGAGAACGCGTGCAAGCGCGGAGGCGAGGTCAGCTGCATCGCCGGTACGGAACGTCAGCCCGGTATCGCCGAGCACTTCTCTAAAGGCACCGAGGTCCGAGGCGACGACGGGTAAAGCTCGAAGCATATTTTCAGCAAGGACGAAGCCGAATACTTCTCCGCCAAGCGACGGGACGACGACCACGGAGGCCTGGGCGAGCGCCGTCTCCACCTGTGCTCTAGGGAGATGGCCGACAAAGCGGATGTTTGCCGTGAGCTTAGACTCTCCTGCCAACTGTTCGAGAGCGACGCGCTCCGGTCCATCGCCGATGATCAGCAATTCAAAACGGCGATTTTGGTCCTGAAGGATCTTGGCAGCCTGAAAGAGGAGGGGCACGCCTTTGGTGGTCACCAGCCGGCCCATGAAGACAATCACGGGTATACCGGACAGTGGAACCAGCCGAGATATCGCTTGGCCGGGGTCGAACCCGTGGGTTATCACGGTCACGCGCGGAAGATGCAGAAGGCCGCTCAGCCATTGCGTCTCGGTGATATTCACGGTGGCGCGCGCGCAAAGGAGCCTCCGGGCGAACGTAAGCATCCAGAGTTTACAGGAGGCAGGCCAGCCTTGCGCGGCATTGCAGCGCAGGCATTTCAGGTGACGATGGGCCATGAAATGACCGGGGCAGGGGACACCTCCGGGTTCCATGAGGAGCTGACCGTTGGGACAAATCGTCTGGAAGCCGTGGTGCTCGACGACAAGCGGCTTCGCTGCTATCAGGGTCATAACTAATGGCGCGATAGCCGGGCCGGCAACATGTGAGACGTCGGACCCTCGAATGAGACGCCAGAGTTGAAAGAGCCCAGGTTGGCGAACCACGCGGAACGGAAGTGCGGTGTCATCGTAATTTCCTACGGGGGTCCGGGTAACCAGAGTGACCCTAAATTGCACAGCGCCCTGCGGATCCCGCAGTTCTGCCAGTCCCTTTGGGAGAAGAAGGGCAGTCGTTTCGACGCCGCCGATACTCGGCGGAAAAAAATGGCTGTAAAAAAGTAAAGCCAAGGGGCGGGCCTTCGGGAAGGGCGGGGCGGGGCCGCCTTCTTGCGACAGAGGATCTGAAGTAGCGGTAGGCGACACGATTGATAGTGTGCCCTGGATTTGCTCGCGCAGCCAGTATAGCGGTTTTGCGTGTAAGAAGAGCGTGCTAACCTGACGGGAGCCGCCGGGCGTCTCACACGGTGGCGGCGAAGGAGAAGATTTCATCTGGGCATTTCTTCCGAAAGTCTAAGATGCGTGGCGGTCCTGGGACGGCGGGATGAGCCGATCGATGCTGTCGAAGAATATTGCCAGTACCTGGGCAAGGCTCTCGCGGCGGAGGGAATCTCGCTGGAACTGTCCCGCGTGCGCTGGATAGAGACTGGCTGGCGCAAAGCGCTCCGGGAGTTGCGCGAGCGCACGATGGAAACTGGAAATCCTGAATGGTTTCTCTTGCAATACACGGCGCTGGCATGGTCGCGGCGAGGATTTTCGCTGCGCGTGATGAGAGTGATCCGTGCGTTAAAGAGAAGTGGGGCGCGTTGCGCGGTGGTGTTTCATGACGCCGAGGCTTATTACGGCAGCAGGCTTGTGGACCGGATCCGCCGCGCGGTACAGATTCACACGATGCGACAAGCTCTGAGGCTGGCCGACCTCGCGGTGCTGACGATTCCTCCGGACGTAATTCCCTGGGTCCCACGGGGCGCGCAAAACGGCGTCTTTATCCCCGTGGGCGCCAACTTGCCTGCACCTGAGACGGCATGGAAGCAAGCAAAAGAGCATCGGAACGACCCGCCGATCGTGGCCATTTTCTCTTTGTCCGGAGACGGCGTCCGGGGAGAAGAAGTGAAAGTGATTGCGGAAGCTCTAAGCTATGCCACAAAGCAAATCGGAAAGCTGCAAGCCGTGGTTCTGGGCCGGAACGCGGATATTGGTGGCAAGGAACTCGCCGAAAAGTTGGCGGGGACATCCGTGAAAGTGACTATGCACGGTTTCTTGCCGGCGGAGCAGATCGTAAGAGTTCTAGGCAGTTGCGATGTACTGCTCTTTGCGCGAGGGCCTCTCTCGACGCGGCGGAGCAGCGCGATGGCGGCCATATCTTGCGGTTTGCCGGTGGTGGCGCAAGAAGGATGGGAAACGGCTGCACCAATTACCGAAGCCGGAGTTGTGCTCGTGCGCCGGGAAACGAAAGAAGGTTTTGGGCCGGCGCTGCTTCGCGTGCTAAGCGATGAATCCTATCGGGCCTTACTGGCGGAACGGAGCAAACAGGCGCACCAGAGATATTTTTCGTGGAGCGTCATTGCCGCTCAGTATGCCAGGGCACTGCGGAAGAGCGAGCTGGATCGCGGAACTCAAACTAATGTTGCAACGAAAACTCGCTAGCTGTGGGAGCGGCGGAACTGAGAAGCCTTTTGTTTCACCTCGTGCGCGGCTGTGCTAAACTACGGTGGTTCCGCAGGGGTTTGCGGTTCACCGTAAGTCTCCGCACTGGTGTCGTTTTACTTGGCGGCCGTAAGACGGCCGACTTTCTCGGCGACCGTACATCGGTCAGAGTTATCCGCGGCCTCTGGACGGCTGTTTTTCTCTGAAACCATTCTGCGGCGCAAAAATTCATCCATCGATGACCCGGCCAGGCTGCGGTCACGCGAAACAAACGAGGATGTGTCATGTCCGGGCATTCAAAATGGGCCACGATTAAACATAAAAAGGGGGCCACCGACGCGAAGCGCGGCCGCGTTTTCACGCGAATCATCCGGGAAATCAGCATCGCCGCGCGCATCGGCGGAGGCGAACCTGGTTCGAATCCGCGGCTGCGCACCGCTATTCTGGCGGCTAAAGCCGCGAACATGCCGGGTGAGAACGTCGAGCGCGCCATCCTTCGCGGCACCGGGCAGCTCGAAGGCGAGCAGTACGAGGAAGCCACCTTCGAAGGCTACGGCCCCGGCGGCGTGGGCATGCTCATTGAAGTGGTCACCACCAATCGCAATCGGATCGTGGGAGAATTCCGCCATTTGATGAGCAAGAACGGCGGCAACATGGCGGAAGCCGGCGCCGTTGGATGGATGTTCAGCCGCAAGGGCGAGATCAGCGTGCCCAAGGAAGCCGCCAGCGAAGACAAAATGCTGGACATCGTGCTGGAAGCCGGCGCGGAGGATCTGAAAGATGATGGCTCGGCATGGTACATCGTGACGCCGCCGGAAGCCCTGGAGAAAGTGAAGGAAGCGCTGACCAAAGCGGGCATCACCCCGGAATCCGCGGAAATCGCCATGGTGCCGCAGAACTACATCAAGCTGACCGGCCCGCAGGCCACGCAAATGGTGCGCTTGGTCGAAGCTCTCGAAGAGCATGACGATGTGCAACACGTTTACGCCAACTTCGACATCGACGAATCCGAAATTCAGGCCGCCGTCGGCGCGAACTAATCAGCCACTCGATTTTTTTACGGCCAGTCCGCGACCCGGGCTGGCCGTTTTTTGATTGAGCGCTACTTTTTCTGCGTGACACGCTCCCCACAAAGCGCTGGCAGGGATGCGCGGAAGGCCGTAGACTTGGGGCCATGACCGCGACGAATTCATCGGGCGGGCGGAGCGAAAAGAACGCATGCATGCGCGTTCTAGGGGTGGACCCGGCGGCGGCGGGGCCGACCGGCTACGGAATCGTCGAGAGCGATGGGCGGCGCTGCCATATGTTGCATTATGGTGCGCTGAAGGTTGCCGCCAAGCGGCAGAAAGATTTTGCAGGCGCAGTTCTTCAGGATGTGCACGCTTTACTCTGCCGCCTGATCGAAGAGTTCTCCCCTGACGCCATGGCCATTGAGAGCGTTTTTACCGCGCTCAATATGCGCACCGCGCTGCGCCTGGCGGAAGTTCGCGGCGTGGTTCTGTTGGCCGCCGCGCAACACGGCTTGGACGTGCATAGTTACGCGCCGCGCGAGGTGAAGGCTAACATCGCTGGCCACGGACACGCCGGCAAGCGCCAAATGCAGATGATGGTGCGCGCGTTGCTCTCGATGAAAGAGACACCGGAGCCCTCGGACGCCGCGGACGCTTTGGCCGTGGCGCTGTGCCACCTACAGGCAGAACGGGTCCGACGCCGGTTCGGGCTGCCGGATCCAAATCATTTTGCGAAACTGCGCGCCTTACGCGCCGCTCCAGCTTTCACCGCGTTGCCGGCCGAAAACCGCACCAGCGGCGTAACGCGGAGCGGGCCGCCGCGCATCCTATAGACGCGATGAAGAATTCCCTTCTGCGTTTCCTGCTGCCGATTGCGGCCATCTGCCTGATGGCCGGCACATCGTTCGCTGTTCCCGCTCCGGCGGGAGCCAAACTAACATTTCGGCGCGTCTTCAAAGGCAGCTCACCGGAATTCATCGAGATCACCGTGCGGGAGGACTCCGAGACTGCGACGTATGAAATCCGACAGTTGGAAGAAGACGCCGGCTCTCTGCCTTTCCAGGTGAGCCCCACTTGGCGCACGAAGATGTTCGATCTCGCGGCACAACTCAAACATTTCCAGGGGCAGGACCTCGATGTACATCGCAAGCTCGCGAATCTAGGGGAGAAGACCTTTCGATGGGAATCCGGCCCGGAGGTCCATGAGACGAAATTCAACTACACTTTGAATTCAGCGGCGGCACAGCTCCTGCAGATTTTTGAGGGCCTAGCGCGTCAGCAGCAACACGTGGACTTGATTTCCCGGCGCATGAAATACGACCGCTTGGGAATTAACGATGCCTTGTTGCAATTCGAGTCGGATCTCAACCGCAGCCTTATGCCAGAACCGCAACGGGTCCTGCCCATGCTCGATCAGATCGCGGGAGATTCCCGCTTCGTCGACATCGCCCGCCAGCGCGCCCGCTCCCTCGCCGAGCGCATCCGTCACCAGGGGTAAGCTGCGTCATTTTGATCTTGCGTGTCTGCCCAGCCTGGAAGCCGCTCGCCTCGACCCTTGGAAGCCCTCCGCTACGAATAATTCCTCGCTCGTACGTCGGCGTTTACCCTCAGCTGTTCATCGGCCTCCGCACAGACTCACTTCACTCATAGCGAAGCGCCACCATCGGATCCACCCGCATCGCTCGCCATGCTGGCACGAAACACGCCAGTAGAACTACGCAGACGAGCAATGATGCAACCGAAACGAAAGTCACAGGATCGGAAGCGCTTATGCCGTAAAGCAGCGAGCGAATCAGTCGTGTGGCAGCAACCGCTACCAGAATGCCGATACCCAAACCAAGCAAGGCTAGCCGCACGCCTTGGCCGAGGACGAGGCGGACGACATCGAGCCGGTGCGCACCGAGTGCTATGCGAACGCCAATCTCGTGCGTGCGCTGGGCAACGAACTGTGTCATCACGCCATAGATGCCGACTGCAGCAAGGAGCAATGCCAGACCCGCAAACGCTGCGAGTAGTGCCATATTGAATCGATGGGGCGCAAAGGTCTGTAGAAGACGCTGTTCCATGCTTTCTGGTCCCAGAAGGGCGGTGTGGTTATCGATCGAAGCCATAGTGCTGCGGACCACAGGGAGTAACGAAAGAGGTTCAGAATTTGTGCGCAAGATGATTGCGGAGTCGTAGTCAGGCAAGTCGTCCTGCAAAATTTGCAAGATGGGCAAATACGCGGTGGGAGTGCGATCGCTATCCCAACCGAAATATCGTTCATCGGCAACCACGCCGACGACAGTCCACCACGCGGCCAGATTGTCTGCTCCGAACTTGATTCGCTGACCGATGGCGCTCTCGCCAGGGAAAAGGGACCGCGCTGCAGCTTCATTCAGAATGACCGCTGGACTCGTGCTATGTACATCCGCGCTGGAAAACTCCCGGCCGGCCAGCAGTGGAAGGCGCATGGTCCGAAAATAATTAGGGCTGATCGGGTTGTAGATAATGTCCGGGGCCCGGTTTGGATCGATGTCAGGATGCTCAGCGGTGATGACCGGACCGTCGACCTCCCCGCCGCTCGGGGGGATGGAGTGGGACATCGCAGCAGAATTCACTCCGGGAATCGCCCTTATGCGTTCGAGCACTAGCTGGTAGAAGTTTTCCGCCTGGGCCGCTTTCCGTACTTGGGGCGATAGGTAGAAGGTCAGGAGATTGTGCGCGTCGTAGCCGGGATCAGTGGAGACGAGCTTCATAAAACTGCGCACGGCGAGCCCCGCGCCGGCAAGCAATACGAGAGATAGCGCGATCTCGCTCACTATGAGGGCTTGGCGCATCAAGCCGCGCTCGATTCCCGAAGTCGCACGCGTACTTCCTTCCTTCAAGGTGTCAACAAGGTTTATGCGGGTGACGCGCAAAGCGGGAACAAGGCCAAACAGAATGCTTGCGAAAATGGAGATGCCCAATGAAAACAGCATCACGGGACGGTTGATTTGCACTTCTTCCAGCCGCGGGACATTACCAGGGCTGAGAACGCGGAACGCTTGAAGTCCGTAAAAGCCAAGCAGCAAGCCAAGGGCGCCCCCAAACAGTCCGAGCAACAAGCTTTCGGTCAGGCATTGACGCGCCAGCCGGTTCGCACCGGCGCCGAGAGCACTGCGCACAGCGATTTCGCCGCGCCGCCTCATCCCTTGCGCCAAAGTCAAATTGCCGATGTTCGCGCAGGCAATGAGGAGAACAAGGCCGACCGCAGCGAGCATGATCAAGAGCGGTTCGCGAATCCTCAAGCCAACTCTGTTGAGCATGGGGATTACGACGGCGCCTTGCTCGGCATTGTCCGTGGGATACTCCTTTTCGAGAGCGCCCGCGATAAAGTCCATTTCGCTTTGAGCTTGGCGCAGGGAAACGCCGGGCCTAATTCGCCCGATCACGGACATGAAATTATTGCCGCGTGATGTTTTTTCGAGATTCAATGGAATGAATATCTGCGCGCTCTGCATCATCACGTATTGGAAATCGGCGGGCAGCACTCCTACGACTGTAAAGGCCTGGCCGTTGATGGTAAGGGTTCGGCCGATCCATCCAGGGTCACCACCTAGGCGCTCCTTCCAGAACGCGCGACTGACCAGTGCAACGTGGTCGTTGCCAGCCTCCTCTTCGCTTTCGAGGAAATTTCGCCCAAGCTCCGGCGTGACCTGCAGCACTGATAGAAAGTTGTATGAAACAGCGGCGCCTAACACGTGCTCCGGATCGTTGCCGTGCATGACAGCGAAGCCGCGGCCATCAAAACCCGCGAGAGACTGAAATTGCGTGGCGCGTGCGCGCCAATCGAGGAAATTCGGCCCCGAAACAGGTACTGGATGATCGAACCTGGGTGCCGTTCGCGCGACAACCACAAGTTGCGCGGGGTGCGCGTAGGGCAGCGGCTGCAGGATCACGCCGTATACGATGCTGAAGATGGCGCTATTGGCACCGATTCCGAGCGCCAGCGTGATAACAGCGACGGCTGTGAAGCCGGGAGATTTGCGAAGCATGCGCGCACCGTAACGCACATCCTGGATTAGTGTTTCCAGAAAGTTGACGCCGCGCGCTTCCCGGCCTTCCTCCTTCACGCGCTCGATGCCCCCGAACTCCATCCGTGCACGGCGCAGCGCCTCTCGCCGCGGCACGCCGCCGCGCACCAAGTCCTCCGCGTAAGCCTCCATGTGGAAACGCAGCTCCGCATCCATCTCGCTCTCCATCCGCGCGCGCCTCAGCACGCCCCCTGCCCACGAACGCAATCGAGCCCACAGCCTCATACTTCCTCCGGCTTCGTCCCCAGGATTCCCGCAATCACGTCCGTCATGCGATTCCACTTCTCGGCTTCGGTTTGGAATTTGCGCCTCCCCGCCGTCGTAAGCCTGTAGTACTTTGCCTTGCGTTTGTTTTCGGACTCACCCCATTCGCTGCCGATCCAGCCCTGGTGTTCCAGCCGGTACAGCGCCGGGTACAGCGAGCCTTGTTGAATCTCCAGGCAGTCTTTTGAGATCTGCTGGATACGCAGCAGAATGCCGTACCCGTGCAACGGTCCCAGCGAAACCGCCTTGAGGATCAGCATGTCCAGCGTCCCCTGCAAAAGGTCCAGTTGTTTGTCCAAGGAATCCGCCTCTCCTAGATGAACTAGGAATGTAACACCCTTCTCCTAGTCTGTCAAGGAGAAGCCCCAGCGAATACCGCAAACAAACCTCGCTTGTCAGCCTCATTCAACCTGAATAGACTCCTCTCGAACTATGCAACTTTATCCGAACAGGCCAGCCACATGACCCAGGAAGACCTACAACCCGGCGGCGACCGCTTTCCTCCTACCCGCCGTTCCGTCGTCGAAGCGGCGCGCAGCATTGATGCCGAAGAGCGCGAACGCGCACTGGAGGTCCTGTGCGCGGCTTACTGGAAGCCCGTCTACAAATATGTCCGCTGGCACTGGAACCGCCAGCCCGAGGCGGCCCAGGATCTTACCCAGGGATTTTTTGCTGAACTCCTGGAAAGAGATCTCCTCGACAAATTTGATTGCAACAAAAGCCGCCTGCGAACCTACCTCCGCGTTTGCGTTGACAGTTTTGTAATGAACGAAGACAAGGCCGGTCGGCGGCTGAAGCGCGGCGGAAATGTGCTCCACGTCGCGCTCGATTTCACCGCCGCGGAAGAAGAATTCGCCGCCACCGCCATCGATCCCGCACAAATCGCTTCACTGGAATCCCTCGAAGCATTCTTCGAAAAAGAGTGGATACGCAGCCTTTTTGCGCTTGCCGTCGAGGACTTGCGCGGTTTTTGCGAGCAGCGCGAGCGCGCACGCACCTTCCGACTGTTCGAATCGTACGATCTTGAGGGCGACGACAAGGTTTCCTACGAGCAGCTTGCTCGCGAGTACGGAATTCCCGTGTCGGACGTAACCAATGCGTTGGCCTGGGCGCGCCGCGAGTTTCGCAAGATCGCTCTCGAGCGTCTCCGCGAACTTTGTGGCAGCGAGAATGAATTTCAACGTGAAGCCG
>WNFC01006732.1_pt1 | contig 14553 bp, 9 predicted proteins | sample 5400541 | NCBI WGS metagenome assembly WNFC01 (sample SAMN13153342, study PRJNA577476) | soil metagenome | isolation source: 120 cm saprolite under Douglas fir tree site 2 hole 2 replicate 1 | place: USA:California | collected 2015-04-18
CGGCGCCTGGCAGTGGGGGCGGACGAAGCAGACGCAGCGCGCGCTGCTGGACGCAGCCCGCGAGGTCTTCGCCGAACAGGGTTTCTCCAGCGCCAGCATCGCCGATGTGGTCGAGCGGGCCGGCTCGAGCGTGGGCAGCTTGTACCACCACTTCGGCGGCAAAAGCGAGCTGTTCCTGGCCCTCTGGCAAGATCACCAGGCCGCGCACGAGAAGGCGGCGAGCGAGGCAGTCGCGCACGCGCGGCGGTCCGGCGAGAGCGATCCGACGGCCCTGTTCTGCATCGGAGCCAGGGCCTTCCTCGAGGGCAGCTGGCTGCGCCGTGACCTCGCGATGCTCTTCGTCTCGGGCGACGGGCCGCCGGGATTCGAACTCATGAAGCGGGGCAGAGAGCACGAGTGGGTCAGTCAGAACGACGCGCTTCTCCGGCTCGCTGACACCTCGCTCGACCGGCTCTATGCCTCGATCCTCACCTCGCTGATCGGTGCTGGCGCACGAGAGGTGGCCGCCTCGCGGAACCGCCGCCAGGCCAACGTGGTCATCGACGCCGTGATCGAGTACGCGCGCCGCGTGATGACCGGCGGCCCCTGGAAGCCGCCCACCCGTGAGCCAGCACCAGCCTCCTGACACTGACCCCATCCCAGCCGCCCCCGGGCCAGCACCAGCCGGCAAATTTCAACAGCGATGGCCCATAGACGTTCGACGAAGAAGACGGTCCATGGGCCATCGCTGTTCTATTGGCGGGGCGGACGCGGGATGTGGCGAGGGCTGCGCGCGAAGAAGACAGCGGCGGCCGGCTGGCCGACGCGCACGAGTGCCGACCTGGGTTCGGCCCGCGGACTGCCGGTCTGCCAGCCTTGACAATGCCACGGGCGCTTTGTTGTCATCGAACTTAGAATTTGATTCTAAGATTTCAATCCCCCGCCGGGAGGCTCGTCATGGATCTTGACCTCGGCCCGGAGATCGCGGAGTTCCGGGCTCAGCTCCGCGAATGGATCGCGGCCAACGCTCCCGAGGGCCTCGCCGGGCTGACCGACTGGAAGATCGTGTCGACCACGGGCGGGTACCAGGGCGCTGAGCTCGCCCGGGCGACGGCGGATCCGGCGTACGCCGAGTGGGAGCGCCGGCTCGCCGAGGCCAAGCTCATCTGCCCGCAGTGGCCCGAGGAGTTCGGCGGGCAGGCCATGGACGGCGTCAGGCTCGCGGTGCTGAACGAGGAATTCCACCGGGCTGGCCTGCCGCGGGTCAGGCGCGGCATGGGCGAGAGCCTGGTCGGCCCGTCGATCATCGTGCACGGTAATAACGAGCAGCGGGCGTACTTCCTGCCTCGGATCATCTCCGGCGAGGACGTGTATTGCCAGGGCTTCTCCGAGCCCGACTATGGCTCCGACCTGGCTGGGGTGCAGACTCGCGCTGAGGTCAAGGACGACGAGGTCGTCATCACCGGAACCAAGGTGTGGACGTCGGGCGCGGCGCGGGCGACCATGATGTTCGCCCTCTGCCGCAGCGACCCTGATGCGCCCAAGCACGCTGGGCTGTCGTACGTGCTGTTCCCATTCAAGGACCCCGGCGTGCAATACCGGCCGATCAGGCAGATGTCCGGTGCGGCCGAGTTCTGCGAGGACTTCATCGACGGCGTGCGGGCGCCGCTGTTCAACGTGATCGGCGGTCTCAACAACGGCTGGAAAGTGGCCATGACCACGCTCGGGCACGAGCGCGGCGGCTCGGCCACTGTGCACCACCTGGGCTTCGAGCGGGAGTTCTGGGAACTGGTCGATACCGCGCGAAAATACGGCAAGGACACCGATCCACTGATCCGCCAACAGCTCGCCTGGGCCTACACCGGCGTCCAGGTGATGCGCTTCAGCGGGCTGCGCACCGTTGCTCAGGTCGCCGAGGGCAAGCAGCCCGGCCCCGAGGCGTCGGTCGCCAAGCTGGCCTGGAGCGAGTACCACAAACGGCTCGGCGAGATCGCCGTCGGCATCGTCGGCACGGACGCGCTGGTCCGCCCCGAGGGGGCCGGCTACCCGACGACCGCCTGGCAGAACGTGTTCCTGTCCAGCCGGGCCGGAACCATCTACTCCGGCACCAGCGAGATCCAGCGCAACATCGTCGGCGAGCGCGCGCTCGGGCTGCCGAAGGAGCCGCGGGCCGTAGCCAATGACCGCCGGTGAGCGGCCGCGCGGCGGCTTGTCCGACGCGCGCGCTTCCGGCAGCACTGAGCGGCCGCGCGGCGGTTTGTCCGACGCGCGCGCTCCCGGCAGCACTGAGCAGGGCTGGGCGGCACCACCGCTGGCGCCGCCCAGGCCCAGGACGCCGCACCGCCGCAGCAGCCACGGCCCGCGCCGCGTGGCCGGCCGACCCCCCGCGCCCGGGTCGCTCGTGACGCCCGGGTCGCTCGTGACGCCCGGCTCGCTCGTCACGCCCGGCCGTCTCGCCGAGTTCTTCGCGCCGCGCAGCATCGCAGTCGTCGGTGCTTCGCCCACGTCGGCCTGGGCGCGGTTCGTCTTCGCGAGCGCCACGGCGACCGGTTTTACCGGCGAGCTGACCCCGGTCCATCCGCGGCACTCCGCGGTGTTCGGCAGGCTGGCCGTGCCCAGCCTGCGCGACCTGGCCGAGCCGCCCGACCTCGCGTTCATCATGGTTCCTGCCGACGCGGTCGAAGGGGTGCTTGAGGACGCTGGCGCAGCTGGCGTGCGCGGCGCCATTGTGCTCGCATCCGGCTACCGGGAGATTGGCGACGGCGGCCGGACGCTGGAGGAGAGCCTCGCCGCCCGTGCGGCGGCGCACGGGATCACCCTGCTGGGGCCAAACTGCCTCGGCTTCCTCAACACGCACGCCAAGGCCGGCCCATTCGCGCTGACCGTTCCTTTGCCGCTGCAGGCCGGGCCGGTCGGGATCGCAATGCAGAGCGGCGCGCTGGCCAGCGTGATGCTGAGCTTTGCCCGGTCGCGCGCGATCGGCGTGAGCACGCTCGCCAGCCTCGGCAACGAGGCGATGGTCACCGCGCCCGATGTGATCGAGTACCTGATCGAGGACGACAGCACGCGGGTCATCTGCCTGTTCCTCGAGCAGATCGGCGACCCGGCTCGGTTCGCCGCGGCCGCCGAACGCGCCGATCGTGCCGGCAAACCGATCGTCGCGCTCAAGGCGGGCTCCAGCGCGGCGGGCCAGCAGGCCGCTCTCGCCCACACCGGGTCGATCGCGGGCGATGACGCGGTAGTCGACGCCGCGCTCCGCCAGCTCAACGTGATCCGGGTGACCAGCATCGAGGAGCTGCTGACCACGGGCGCCCTGCTCGGCTCCGGGCGCAGCCCAGAAGGCCGCAGGATGGGCGTGCTCACAGCCTCTGGCGGGGCTTGCGACATCATCGCCGACCGGGCGGCCGCCCAGGGCATCGAGATTCCGCAGTTCGCGCCGCCCACCGCCGCGGCGATCGCGCCGCACGTTCCGCCGTTCGCCCAGGTGCGCAACCCGCTCGACGTGACCGGCTACTTCCTGGCCAATCAGCGCACCTCGGCGCTCACCGCTATCGACCATGCGCTGGACGCCGCCGTCAGCGATCCCGGTCTGGACTTCGTATTCTTCTCCGGGCTCACGCTGCCCGACGTCAGGCCGGCCGACGAGACGCTGGCCAGCATTCTTGAGGAGCGGCTGGCCTGGATCGGCCAGCGGATGGCGTCGTCCCCCATCGCGGTCATTCCCGTCGGCTATACCTGCGTGGACGTGCCCGAGTACGGCAGGGAGGTGCTCGGCAGGAACGGCATCCATCTGATCGGCGGGATGGAACTCGCCGTCCAGGCGATCGGCAACGCGCTGCGCTGGACCGAGGGGCGCGGCCGGATCTGGCCGGGCCCTGCCGGGCGGCCGGGGCGGGCAGGTCAGGATCCGCCGGAGGTGCCGTGGCGGGAGGCCGATGCCAGGGACCTGCTGGCGGCGTTCGACGTGCCACTTGTGCCTGGCGAGCTAGTGATCTCGGCCAATGAAGCCGCCGCGGCTGCCAAGCGGCTCGGCTACCCGGTCGCGTTGCGGATCAGCTCGGCCGGAATCGCCCACAAGTCCGACATCGGCGGCGTGGAGCTCGGCCTGCGCAACGTCACGCAGCTGCGAGCCGGGTTCAAACGGGTCCTGGCGGCGGGCGAGGCCGTGCAGCGGGCCGCCGTCGATGGCGTTGAGGGCGTCATGGTCAGTCCGATGCGCACCGGTGGCGCCGAGCTGCTGGCCGGGATCAGCGTGGATCCGGCGTTCGGGCCGGTGCTCGCGGTAGGCATGGGCGGCGTCTGGGTGGAGGTGCTCGGCGATGTCAGCCTGCGCGTGCTGCCGGTCGGCCCCGACGAGGTGATCCGGATGCTCGGCGAACTGCGCTCAGCGCCGCTGCTGCGCGGCGCACGCGGCCGGCGGCCGGCCGACCTCGACGCCCTGGCGAGGATCATCGTGCGGATTGCCGACGCGGCACTGTCACTGGGCGACTCCCTTCACTCGGTTGAAGTCAACCCGCTGTGGGTGGAAGGGGACCAGGTCGAGGCGCTCGACGTTCTGGTCGTCACGGCCCAGCAGAACCTGAAGGATCAGATCGCGAGCACCGCCGGGCAGGCAGCACCGCAGGCCACGTCCGATCGCGGGCCAGAGCAGAACGGAACTGAGATATGAAGCTCGCCCCCAGCACAGAACAGCAGGAGCTGCGGGAGTCGGTACGGCGCTTCCTCGCGGACCGGGTGCCGCTGCAGCGGGTCCGTGAGCTGATGGACTCGGCCGACGGAACCGATGAAAAGATCTGGAACTACGCGGCCGGCCAGCTCGGCCTGCAAGCCATCGCCATTCCCGAGGAGTACGGCGGCGCCGGGTTCACCTTCGCCGAACAAGCGATCGTGCTTGAGGAACTAGGCGCCGCCCTCTACCCAGGGCCTTACCTTGCCAGCGCCGTCCTTGCCGCTACCGCGCTGCTCGCGAGCTCGGACGACGACGCCAAGCGTGATCTGCTGCCCGGAATCGCGGGCGGCGAGACGGTGGCGACGCTGGCCTTTACCGAGGATGACGGCTCCTGGGAGCCGGACGCGATCAGGCTCGCCGCCAGCCAGGCCAGCTCCAGCCAGGCCGCCTCCAGCCAGGCCGGAGGCGGCTGGGTGCTCGACGGACACAAGAGCTTCGTGCTCGACGGGCATACCGCCAGCCTGATCCTCGCAGTGGCCAGGACCGACGCCGGCCTGTCCCTGTTCGCCATCCAGGCCGATGCCGACGGGCTGACCCGCAAGCAGCTGCCGACGTTGGACCAGACCCGCAGGCTCGCCAGGCTCGAGTTCAGTCCCGTACCTGCCAGGCTGATCGGCGAGCCGGGCGAAGCGGCGGCGATCCTCAGCCGGACCCTCGACGTCGCCGCGATCGCGCAGGCAGCCGAGCAGCTGGGCGGCGCGCAGCGCGCGCTGGACATGGCGGTGTCGTACGCGAAGATCAGGCACCAGTTCGGCCGGCCGATCGGCAGCTTCCAGGCGATCAAGCACCGGTGCGCTGACCTGCTTCTCGAGGTCGAATCGCTCCGCTCAGCGGTCGGCTACGCGGCCGCCGCTGTCTCCGAGGACTCGCCGGAGATCCCGGTCGTCGCCGCCCTGGTCAAGGCGCTCGCCTCGGACACGTACTTCCACGTCGCGGCCGAGAACATCCAGATCCACGGCGGGATCGGCTTCACCTGGGAGCATGACGCGCACCTGTACTTCAAGCGCGCCAAGGCCAGCGAGCTTTTCCTCGGCGACGCGAGCTATCACCGCGAGCGGCTGGCCACCAGGATCGGCGTCTAACGTGTGTACCTAGCCAGGCACGCTCACCCCCAGCTCGTCGAGCAGTTCCTGGGAGTAGGCGATCCGCCCGGTCAGGCTCCGCGGCTCGGCGTGGCACAACGCCAGGGCCGCGGCCGCCATGATCGCTGGCGGCTCGGCGTTGTCGTCGTCGGGCGTGGTCAATCCGTGGAAGATCGTTCCGGGCGTGGGCACCACCCTGATCGGAGACAGCGCGTTCACCGCGATGTTGTCGCTGTAAAGCTCGGCGGCCAGGCCGGTGGAGAAGCGCTCGACCGCGGCCTTGCACATGCCGTAGACGGTCCCGCCGCGTCCGGCCCACTGATTGGGCGGTATCGAAGGATGCAGCGCCGCTCGCGAGGAGATGTTCAGGATCCAGCCCCGGCCGCGGGTCCGCATGCCGGGCAGCACCAGCGTCGCGAGGTGGAACGGCGCCTGCACCTGAACATCGAACATCAGCTGGTACCGGCGCGGGGCGAAGTCCTCGACGCGGGTGAAGTAGGTGACCGCGGCGTTGTTCACCAGGATGTCGGGAGGGCCGAGCTGGCGGACGGTCTCGGCGACCAGCCGCTCCCTGTCCTCAGGCCTGGACAGATCCGCGGGGATCGCCACGGCTGTGCCCCGTGCGGCCCGGATCGCCGCCGCGGTCTCGCCGATCGTCCCGTCCAGCCGCGACTGGCCGGGTTCGGTCGTCCGCGCCGCGACCGCCACCGCCGCTCCCTCAGAACCGAATCGCCGGGCAATCTCGGCACCGATTCCCCGGCTGGCGCCGGTCACGATCGCGACCTTTCCGTCAAGCAGCCCCATGGTCACTCCCGTCGTCGTGGGTCGCGTCCGTTGACACGGCGGCCTCCGCCTTCGGACAATGATTCTAGAACTAAGTTCTAATACCGGGCTATAACAAAGCGCAGGAGGCGATCATGGCACTCGACCACAGCCTGGTGGGCGAACCGGGAGAGCCGCACGAGCGGTCCTGGACGTCGACCGACGCGCTGCTCTACGCGGTGGGTGTAGGGGCGGGGCTTGGCGATCCGCTCAACGAGTTGCAGTTCACCACCGAGAACTCAGAAGGCGTCAACCAGCAGGTCCTGCCGACCTTCGCGGTGCTGATCTCCCAGGCGGCGACCAGCCGGCGCCTGGGTGACTTCGACCGTGCCCAGCTCGTGCACGCCGAGCAATCGTTCGAGCTGCACCGGCCGCTGCCCGTCGCCGGGACGGTGCGCACGGTCTCGACGGTCAGCGGCATTTACGACAAGCGCTCGGGCGCGCTTGTCATGATCCAGAACGAGGCTGTTGGCGCGGCCACCGGCGAACCGATGGTCACTACGCGCAGCGGCGCCTTCATCCGCGGCGAAGGCGGATTCGGCGGCGAGCGAGGCAGCAGCGAGCCGTGGCAGCGCCCCGAGCGGACGGCCGACCACCAGGTAGTCCTCGCGACCAGGCCAGAACAGGCGCTGATCTACCGGCTGTCCGGCGACCGCAACCCGCTGCACGCCGACCCCAAGTTCGCCGCCAGGGGCGGATTCGGCCGCCCGATCCTGCACGGCCTGTGCACCTACGGGGTGACCGGCCGAGCGCTGCTGCACACGTTGTGCGGCTCGGACCCGGCACGGTTCGCTTCGATGTCGGGCCGGTTCACTCATCCCGTGCTGCCAGGCGACTCGCTGACGATCTCGATCTGGGTCACAGACGCCGCGACCGCCGATGGCAGCGGCACAGCTCAGTTCCAGACAGCCACCCAGGACGGAACGGTGGTCATCGACCGCGGCGTGATGCGCTTCCGCCCGGCCTGACCGCCGGGGCCGATCAACAGCTATGGCCCACCGACGTTCTAAGAACGCAGGTGATGGGCCATAGCTGTTGTATTTCTGGCTGGCGTGAGCAGACATGCTGAGGCTCGCGGCAAGTAGGGTGACCGGGTGACTGCCGGTAATGATGGCTTTCGGCCGGATTCGCCCGCCGAGCGGGCGCCACGAGCCGGTGCCTTGCGATGGGCTGTCCTGAGCGTTCGGCTTGCGACCGAAACCGCGTTGATTGTCGTGCTGGCGATCGTCGGCGCGAGCGCCACCTCTCTTGAATCGCGAAACGCGCCTGGCTTGGGAGACTCAGCGCCGGTCTAACCCGCGGCGCTCCATCCGGCGGGCCGCCAGGTCATTGCGCCGGGCGCTAACAACCGCCCAAGCTGCGATCGCAGTCGCAATGCCGAATGGCACAGAGAGCCACAGGTGGCCGGTGTAGATACCCAGGGCCAGGAACGCCGCTGCGATCAGCGGGACAGCCCCGCGGCCGGAGCTTCCGCCCTTCAACGTACGGTTAACTTTGTCAATTGCCTGCTGGTTGTTCCACCCTGTGGTCACACTGCCGAGTATGAACCCGTTCGGGCGCCCGCAGGTGGCGCGAGGCTGGGAAGCTGCCCGATGGCCCCACGGCCAGATATGCGTGCCAGGCGGCGGGAACGCCCGGAGTTGCTCTGATGCCCGGTAGGTAGGGTGTCCGCGTGGCTGTCAATAATGATGGCGTCGGATCGGATTCGGCAGGCGCGACAGGCTCAGCCGAATCGGGTCCTGGCGGCGCGCTGCGATGGGCCGTGCTTGCCGTGCGGCTTGCGACCGAACTCGCGCTGCTCGCCGTCCTGGCGATCGTCGGCGCGAACGCGAGTTCCGGGCTTGCTGCGCGGATCGCGCTCGCCGTCCTCTTGCCGCTCGCCACCGCCGTCATCTGGGGCATGGGCATCGCGCCAAGGGCGCGCAGCCGGTGGCCCGATCCATGGCGGATAGGCGTCGAGATCGTGCTGTTCCTCGCCGCGGCAGCCGGGCTGGCCGCCGAGGGCAGCGTGGTCGTTGCCATAGTGTTCGCGGTCATTGCGATCGGCATCGCGGTCGCGGTGCGGGCCATCGCGCCGGGCGGCTGACTCCCGGCCCGCAAAAAAACGCTCGCCGGCATTGCCGGCTATGCGACAGGGTTCTGTTCATGCCTGCTGATGATTTCTCCGAGCCAGTCGCCTTCCCCGAGCCGACTATTCCGGCAAGTTCGCGGCGCGAGGTGTTCCTCCGGTATCTCGCCTACTTCCGATCCCGGCTGGTTGCCAAGCTCATCGAGCTGCCCATGAGCGAGTTGCGGCGCAGCCGCCTGCCGTCAGGCTGGACGCCGCTCGAGCTGATCAAGCATCTTCAGCACGTCGAGATGCGCTGGCTGGAATGGGGCTTCGAGGGCCGCGATGTGGCCGATCCGTGGGCCGACAGCCAGGACGGGCGCTGGCAGGTCGCCGACGACGAGACGCTCCACGGGCTCGTCGCGGCGCTCGGGGCGCAGGCCGAGCGGAGCCGCGCGGTCATAGAGTCACACGACCTAACCGAGATCGGGCAGCCGGGCGAACGCTGGGACGGCGACGACCCGCCGCCGCTTGAGCGGATCCTGTTCCACTTGCTGCAGGAGTATGCCAGGCACGTCGGTCACCTCGACATCGTCGCTGAAATCGCGGGCGCCCGGACCGGCGAGTGATCGCCGGGCTCCGGGACAAGCGCACGCGCACGCCCGAGCCGTGCTGTTTGCGTAGCCCAGGACCTCCCACGCCGACGCCTGTTGGAGCTACGCGGCGAGGTGAGATGCTTAGGCCGTGGTTGACTTCCAGGCTGATCCGTTCACCATCAATGTGAGCGATGAGGTCATCGCGGACCTGCGCGCCCGGATTAGCAACACGCGGTGGCCGGAGAAGTCGCCGGCCACGCCATGGGAGCAGGGCACGGATCTGCTGTACCTGCAGGATCTCCTCGCTTACTGGGCGGACGACTTCGCCTGGCGCACGCAAGAGGACTGGCTGAATTCCTTCCACCATTTTCGCGCCGACATCGACGGCATCGGGATCCATTTCGTGCACGAGCGAGCAGTTAGCGGCGAGGGCATCCCGCTGGTAATGACTCATGGGTGGCCGAGTTGCTTCGCCGAGTACCTGCCGCTAGTGCCTCTTCTGACCAACCCCGCCGCGCATGGCATAGCCGGCCCCGGATGTGACGTTGTCATCCCGTCGCTGCCTGGCTACGGATTCACCGAGCGCCCGGACAGAACCGGAGTGACGAGCAGGTACACGGCCGACCTCTGGCATCGCCTCATGCATGGCCTGGGATACCGCCGGTACGGCGCGCAGGGTGGTGACTGGGGAGCTGCTGTCACGACGTTCATGGCGCTCGACAATCCGGACCCGATGCTGGGCATTCATCTCAGCAACCTCGATGTCGCGCCATACCTGGGAAGGGAATCGCGACCGTTGTCGCAATCCGAGCAGGCTTACCTTGCGCAGTTTGAGCGGTGGCGCGAGGATGACCGTGGCTACGGCGCCATCCAGTCCACCAGACCGCAGACGGTCGGCTACGGCCTCAACGACTCGCCGGCAGGACTGGCAGCTTGGCTGATTGAGAAGTGGCGGGCATGGTCTGACTCCGGGGGGAACCTGGACGCTACGTTCTCCCGGGATTTCCTGCTTACCGTCGTGACCTTGTACTGGGTGTCGCAGACGATCACATCTTCGATGCGCGACTATGCGGACAACCGATGGCTGGCCGCGCTGGGCCCGGGTGATCGGATCACAGTCCCCACGGCGATCGCCGTATTCGCTAACCAGCTCGTCGACGACGGCTGCCCTCCTCGCGAGTGGGCCGAGCGGCTGTACAACGTCCGCCGGTGGTCGCCGATGCGCAAGGGCGGTCATTTCGCTCCCGCCGAGCAACCGGAATTGCTCGCCCGCGATATCGCGGCGTTCTTCGGTGATCTCCGATCGTGAGCCGCGCTCTGGCGGCTCTCATGGGGCAACGCGCTCGATGATCGTGACGTTGGCCTGGCCGCCGCCCTCGCACATGGTTTGCAGGCCGAACCGGCCGCGGGCCCGGTCGAGACCGTGCAACAGCGTCGTCATCAGCCGGGCGCCAGTCGCGCCGAGGGGGTGGCCGAGCGCGATCGCGCCGCCGGTCACGTTCACCCGGCTCAGGTCGGCGCCGGTCTCCCGCTGCCACGCGAGCACGACCGGCGCGAAGGCCTCGTTGATCTCGATCAGGTCGATGTCGGCCAGATTCATGCCAGCCTTGCGCAGCGCGTGCTCGGTGGCCGCGATCGGCGCGGTCAGCATCAAGACCGGGTCATCGCCGCGCGCCGAGATGTGAGCGATCCGCGCCCGCGGGCGCAGGCCGTGCTCGGTGACCGCTCGCTCGGAGGCGATCAGCAGCGCGGCCGCTCCGTCGGCAATCTGACTGGAGAGCGCTGCCGTGATCACCCCGCCATCCTCGGCTGGGCGGAGGGCCGTGAGGTTCGCCATCCGCTCCAGCGAGGTGTCGCGCCGCGGGCACTCGTCGTCGCGCAGATCACCGTAGGGCTGGATCTCGGCCTCGAAGGCACCGCCGTCGATTGCCGCGACCGCCCGCTGGTGGCTCGCCAGGGCGAACTCCTCCATCTCTGCCCGGCCGATCCCCCACTTGGCCGCGATCATGTCGGCGGCCCTGAACTGGGAGATCTCCTGGCTGCCGTACCGCCGCTGCCAGCCGCCCGAGCCGCCGAAGGGATCATCGTGGCCGAACGCGTGACCAGCGGTCATAGCAGCGGCGATCGGGATCTGGCTCATGTTCTGCACCCCGCCAGCGACGACGAGGTCGGCGGTACCGCTCAGCACGGCCTGCGCAGCGAAATGCACGGCCTGCTGTGACGATCCGCACTGCCGGTCCACGGTTACCCCTGGCACAGTCTCGGGAAGCCCGGCCGCCAGCCACGCCGTCCTGGCGATGTCGCCCGCCTGCGGGCCGATCGTGTCCACGCAGCCGAAGATCACGTCGTCGACGGCGGCCGGATCAATGCCGGTGCGCCTGACCAGTGACGAGAGCACGTGAGCGCCGAGGTCGGCGGGGTGAGCGCTGGCCAGGCCGCCGCCGCGTCGGCCGACCGGCGTCCTGACCGCATCGACTATGAACGCGTCAGCCAAGCCCCTCAGCCTCCCGCTCGCTCACGTCGGCACCTCGGCCCGGCGGCTAATCGCGGTCCAGAGATTAGAACACGTTCTAGCCTACGACTTCTCGGCAGGGCGTCATCATCGTATGACCCGTGACTCTCAGCGCAGGAAAGTGACGAGCACAAGCCCGCCATGACCGCTCGCGCCGTTGCCGGACGACGGACCGGCTCCGCCATCACCGCCGGCGCCCGCAAATCCGCGGCCACCGCCCGACCCGCCGATAGGCGTGCTCGGGCACGTGGGCGGGAGGTAGCTGCTCGAGATGCCCGACCGGGGCGCGGCAGTGTCGAGGCCCAGGCTGGCCGGGTCGGTCGGCGCGAGGCCGTCCCCACCGCTACCACCAGGCACCGGGCCATTGTGGACGGCAGCGTCGCAGCTCTCACCAGGGAAGCCGCCGCCGCCGCCGGTAGCCCTGGCGGTGAGAGCGCTCTTGCCGGTGAGATGAACGGTCGTGCTGCCGCCGGTGCCGCCAGTGCCGCCGGCTGTGCCGCCCGCTCCGCCCTTTCCGACCGTGACCACATAGACGCTTCCAGCCTGGGCTTTCACCAGGACGCGCTCCCAGCCGCCCTGGCCGCCACCCGCCCCGGTGCCGCCATTAGCCCCCGCACCGCCACCCCCGCCGGCGCCCCGGACCTCGACGATCATCCGTGTCACGCCGGCCGGGACTGTAAACGATCCGCTGGCGGTGAACAAGCGGTAGTTCGCTGTCTGGGCCGCGGCCGACGACAGCACCAGGCCGGTGAGTCTGGTCTTGAGGTGGCTAGTCGGGGAAGACGTGCCCCGCATGCCGGCGATCTGGTCGCCGCTCGCTGCTGCTGCCATTCCGGTGAGGGTTACGACCAGGCCCAGGCAGCCTGCCGTAGCGACGAGAGTTGACTTCCTGAGCAAGCGCGCTGAGTCCGACGGGTTGGAGATTGCGCACTTGTCGAGCGAGAGGCAGCCGCATCCGATGCAGGAGTCGAGGCCGTTCCGCAACGCGGTCAGCGCCTCGATCTGGTCGTCGAGCCGCGTGCGCCAGCCGCTGGACAGCCGGGACCAGTCGGCCCTCGTCGGCGTCCGCCCGGCCGGCAGCGACGCGAGCGCCGCCGCGACCTCGTCGAGGCTGAGCCCGATATTCCGCGCGGCCCTGATGAAAGCGAGGCGCCGCAACGTGCTCCGCTCGAACCGGCGCTGCCCGCCCGCGGTCCTGATGGCGGACACCAGCCCCAGCCGTTCGTAGTACCGCACGGCCGAATCCGCGAAACCGCTCCTGCGCGCGATCTCACCGACGGTCAGCAAGTCAGTCGTATGCATCCAGCGTTCCACTTGACTTGAAGTTAACTTCAACTACCAGTATGACATGCATCCAACAGTGAGGAGACAGACATGCCTGTCGCCCTGATAACCGGAGCGTCCCGAGGACTCGGCCGCGCGGCCGTCCGCGCGCTGGCCGACCGCGGCTGGTCACTGGTCGCGGACGCCAGGCGGGAAGACGATCTCGCGGAGGCCGTGCGCGGGTTCCCCGATGTCGTCGCCATCGCCGGCGACGTCACAAGCCCCGGCCACCGGGCCGACCTCGCGGCCGCGATCCGCCAACTCGGGCGCCTTGATGTGCTGGTCAACAACGCCAGCTCGCTCGGTCCCAGCCCGCTGCCGCCGCTGCGCCGCTACGAGCTTGGCGAGTTGCGCCGCGTATACGAGACCAACGTGCTCGCGCCGCTGGCACTGATCCAACTGCTCGCCGGCCCGCTCGAGGCGGCAGGCGGCGCGATCATCAATGTCAGCTCCGACGCGGCCGTCGAGGCATACCCCGGTTGGGGCGGCTACGGCTCATCCAAGGCGGCACTTGACCAGCTCACGGCCGTGCTCGCTGCCGAGGAGACCGGCCTGCGCTGCTACGCGTTCGACCCGGGAGACATGCGGACGGACATGCACCAGCAGGCGTTCCCGGGCGAGGACATCTCAGACCGGCCCGAGCCGGAGAGCGTCGTGCCCGCACTGGCTGATCGACGAGCGGCCGCCAAGCGGCCGTTACCAGGCCGCCGACCTCACTGTCCGATCCCCGGAGACCGCTCAGTCCCCCGAAAACCCTCGATCCTCCGAAAAGGTGCAGCCATGAGGGTTGCAGCGAGCAGTCCAGCCGAGCAGCGCGGCCAGACCCGCGACAGCGTCCGGCTGCTGGTCGCCACCACCGACGGCCTGGCTCACGCCAGGTTCTCCGACCTGCCCCGCTTCCTAATCCCCGGCGACCTGCTCGTAGTAAACACATCGGGGACGCTAGCCGCGGCCGTCGACGGCCATCGCGGCGACGGCCGACCCGTGACCGTGCATTTCTCCACCCCCCTGGACGACGGGACCTGGGTCGCCGAACTGCGCGAAACCAGCCAGGACCGTAGCCGGGTGACTGACGCTAAGCCGGGCGAGACCCTAACGCTGCCGGGTGGCGCGTCGATGACATTGCTCTTCCGGTACCCGGACCCCGCGGCGGACCGGCTCTGGGTCACGGCCATCACCGGGCTAGGCAATCCCGACGGCGTCGTCGAGGCGTTCCTCGCTGCACACGGCAGACCGATCAGGTACTCCTACGTCCCCGACGAGTGGCCGCTCTCGGCGTACCAGACCGTGTTCTCCCGCGACCCGGGCAGCGCGGAAATGCCGAGCGCTGGCCGGCCATTCACCGCCGAACTCGCGCTCGACCTCATCACCTCTGGCGTGGTCATCGCGCCGATCACCCTGCACGCAGGCGTCGCATCGCTCGAGGCCGGCGAGCAGCCGCTGCCAGAGCGGTTCTCGGTGCC
>WNFC01041866.1_pt1 | contig 14553 bp, 12 predicted proteins | sample 5400541 | NCBI WGS metagenome assembly WNFC01 (sample SAMN13153342, study PRJNA577476) | soil metagenome | isolation source: 120 cm saprolite under Douglas fir tree site 2 hole 2 replicate 1 | place: USA:California | collected 2015-04-18
GTACTACGACCGCGTCGATCCCGCGTTCCCCATGCGCACCTGGGCGCACAACACGGGACTGTCGATGCTCGCCGAGACGGGCCCCTTGGGGCTCGCGTCGCTCGGCTGGCTGGCGATCGCCGCCGCGAGGGCGCTGTCGCGGCGCATCCGCGCGGGCGACGGCCTGGCGGTGGGCGGCGCGGCGGCGGCCACGGCGCTCGCCGTCATCGCGCAGGCGCACGACGTGCTCTACGACACGAAGGTCATGTACGCGCTGTGGCTCGCGCTCGGGGTCGCGCTCGCTCAGCGCGACCGCGTTTGAAGTTCCGGCGGTTTCGGGATGCCCTGCGCCAGCGCCAGGAACAGCGCGAGAAGGCCGCTCGGCCAGAGGTGGATCGTGACCCGGTCGATCGACGACCGGAAGAACCACAGCAGCGGGTGCGGCTGGAGCACGTACAGGGGCAAAAGGGCGCTCAACGAGAGCGCGATGGTCGCCGCCAGCACGCGCGAGGGCCGCGACCATCCCTGCCCCCGGAGCGCGACGTAGGCGGCGGCCGCGGCTGCTCCGAGGAGATGCAACCCCCAGTTCTGGAAATAGACCAGCCGGCGCGCCCAGGCGCCCGCCAGAGAGAGCCAGGGTCGCGGCGACGCCGCCCGCGCGAGCAGGTCCGCCGCCGAAGCGAAATGGGTCAAGTCGTTCTCGTGCGCGAAAGTGCCCTTGAAGAAGGCCAGCAGGAACAATCCGGGCAATGCGCCCGCGAGGACGGCCAGCGCGTCGCGGAGCCGCCCGCGCAGCGGTTCGCCTCGCCTCGCCACGACGAGCGCCGCCAGCGCGCAGCCGAGGTAGAGCAGGCCCTCGTTCTTGGTCCACGCGCACATCGAGAACGCGACCCCGGCGACGATGAGCAGGCGGGGATGGCATCCGCGCTCCAGCGCGACCGCCAGCAACGAGGCGGCCAGCAGCAGGAAGGCCGAGAGAGGAATGTCGGCCTGCTGGTTGGCGGCGAAGCCGAGGTACGCCGGCGTCGACACCAGCGCCAGAGCGGCCAGCACACCCCATCCGGCGCCGCGGAGCTCCCTCACGGCCATCCCGAGGAGCGCCACGCCGCAGGCCGCGATCGCCCAGGCGATCGCCGCGGGAATCCAGAAGCTCTCGGACCCCAGGATCCGGAACGACTGCGCCACCAGACCCGGCAGCAGCAGCGGATAGTCCTGGTGCGCCCAGAAGACCAGCTCGGGCGAGAACGCGTCGCGGAACGATTCGCCCGCCCGCGCCAAGGACCTTGCCCGCAGGTTCCAGATGGCCCAGGCATCGGCGCCGCCGTCCGGGTACCGCAGCGTGTGCTCGACGAAGAGCGCGGTGGCGACGAGCGCCGCGACCGCGAGCGCCGCCCGGAACGGCGCCGGGGTCGGCGCGGTGGCTTCGCCCGGCTCCCCCGTGCGCCTTCGGGCGAGCACGAGCGCTCCCGCGCCGAGAACCACGAGAGCCGCATCCTTCGCCGCCATCACGTGCGCGCTCGCGCCGAACGCGAACAGCGCCGCCGAATACGTCATCGACCACAGTCCGGCGCCGGCGAGGAGGACCGCGGGAAGCCAGCGGCGCAGGGCGGACACTCCTACCGCGAGCGCGGACAGACCGCTTCCGGAGGCGAGGATCGCGGCGGCGGCGAGCGCCGTCACGGCCGCACCGGGTGCGCGACCGCCACGCCCCCCGCGCCTGGAAGGTCGACCACGAGAGCATGGCGCGCGCACAGGTCCGCGACGCGGGCAGCATCGGTCGCGTCCACCAGGACGTAGGGCAGCGCCGCGTCCCCATGGCGCAGGACCAGCGGCGCGAGCGCGTAGAGCGCCTGCTCGTACTTCTCGTTCCCGCGGGTCGGCAAGCTGCCGGGGCGCAGGGTCAGCGGCTCGTCGGAGATGTACCCGATGCGTCCGGAGGCCGGGAGGAAGGCCCGCACGGCCGCATACCGCGCGTCGGGCCTCGGCTCGCTCGCAGCGGCCGGCAACGTCCAGATCCGCTCGGCGAAGCAGTGGAACCAGATCTGCCGTCCCAGCCCCACCGCGGCGAGCGCGAGAACGATCCGCGAGGCCGTCCTGAAGCTCATTCGGCCGGGCGGACCTCGCCCGGCGCGCGCAGCTCCTTTGGCCACGGCGGCGGCACGAGCCCGTACCGCACGATGCAGTAGACGGCGCGGAAGGCGTCCTTGAGGCGGATCTTCTTGCCGTCGGCGACCGACCGCGGGCGGTACGAGATCGGCTCCTCGGCGAAGCGCAGCGGCCGGCGGCGGGAGAGATGGGCGAGGAGCGCGGTGACCTCGGGCTCGAACCCGAACCGATCCTCGCGCAGCGGCAGCTCGCGGACCACCTCGGTGCGCATCACCTTGTAGCAGGTCTCCATGTCGCTGAGCCGCAGGCCGGTCACCAGGTTGCTCAAGGCCGTCAGCATCCGGTTGGCCGTCGTGTGCCAGAAGGGGAACCCGGCGCTGCCCCGCGAGAAGCGGCTGCCGTACACCACGTCGGCGTCGCCGCGCGCGATCCGGGACAGCAGGCGCGGCAGCTCGTGGGGGTCGTATTCGAGGTCGGCGTCCTGCACCACCACCACCTCGCCCCGCGCTTCCGCGAATCCGCGGCGCAGCGCCGCGCCTTTTCCGCGGTTCACCGGCTGGCGGAAGATCCGCACCTGCGCCCGGCCGGTGGGATCGGCGGAGGTGACGAGGCTCGGGTCCTCCTCGATCCGCGAGAGGACCGCCCGCGTGCCGTCGCGCGAGCAGTCGTCGACGACGACCAGTTCCTTGTCGACGGGGACGGCGGCCACCCGGCGCAGGACGCCGAGGATGAGGCGCTCCTCGTTGTAGACCGGGATGACGATGGAGAGCTTCAGGGGCGCCTCCGGGAGACCGCCGCGCACGCTCGTCCGGCGGGCCGGCGCTTGTCAAGAGAGCGTTGACTTGCCGGGGACCTTCGGCTATCCATTCCGGCCCTTTCCCGGGCCGGTCCCCGCCTCGTCGGCGAGCAAGGCCCGGGACCGACGAGACATTCCGATGCGCGAGAACATCCACCCCGCCTACCCCACTTCGAAGGTCCACTGCGCCTGCGGGGCGACCTGGGAGACCCGCTCGACGGGGGGCGACCTGCACCTGGACATCTGCTCCAACTGCCACCCGTTCTTCACCGGCAAGCAGAAGCTGATCGACACCCAGGGCCGCATCGATCGGTTCCAGAAGAAGTACGCGAACTCCCCCAAGGTGCCGCCGAAGAAGGCCAAGGCCGCCGCCGCGGAGAAGAAGCCCGCCGCGAAGTCCGAGAAGAAGTCGGACAAGAAGCCCAAGAAGCCAAAGGCCGAGGCCTGACCCGCCGATCTCGTAGTCCTAAAAGACGAACGCGGAGGCGCTGAGGCGCGGAGATTTTCTTTGATCACGTTCGCCGGGGCGCGCGTGTCCGATCGAGCACCCGAACCGAATCTCCGCGTCTCCGCGTCTCCGCGTTGATCTTGTAGTCCTAGAAAACCGGCAGCGTGGGACGGTGCGAGTGGGGGGGCTCGCATCCTGCCGCCACGCTGCCGCTTGGAAGGCCTCGGGGGCCGTCCTTTCGTGTGCCCTACTTCTCCCGGGCAGCGACCTTGTTGAGGCCCTCCTCGTCCTTGAGCACCAGGAGCCGGCCCTGGTTCGCGAGGAGCCCGTCGCGCTTCATCTTGTTGATCAGCGTGGAGACGAACGAGCGGGACGCTCCCACCAGGTCCGCCAGGTCCTGCTGCGTGATGCCGTGCAGGCAAAGCTCGTTTCCGGGAGCGATCCGCTCGCCGTGCGCCTGCGCCAGCGAGATCAGCATCTCCGCCAGCCGGGCCGGCACGTCCTTGCGGGTCAGGCCGAGCACCCGCTGGCGCATCTGCCGCACGCGCTCGTTCAGCGCCCGGATGACGTCCACCGCCAGCGCCGGCCGCGCCTCGAGCAGCGCCCGGAAGTCCCGCCCCTCGATGCTCCACACCTCGCACTTGCCCGAGGCGATCGAGAGCTCCTCCATCACCGAGCCTTCCGGCCGGAGCACTTCGCCGAAGAGGTCGCCCGGCTTGAGGATGGCCAGCACGCTGCGGCCCTTCCCCTTGCCTTGGCGGAGCAGCCGCACGCGGCCGCTGCGGAGGAGGAAGACCTTGTCCGCCGGCATGCCCGGCCGGTAGATGACCGACGCGTGCGCGAAGGTCTCGACCTTGAAGTAGCCGCGGAAGTCGACGACGTCGGCGGCTGGAAGGCTCGGCGAGAGGGGACGCTCCCACCCAGCAGCACCGCCCGTGCCAACGCCCGGCCGGTGCTCGGTACTCGTCATTTCAAGTACTTGACGGAAAGCCTTGCCGGCGGTCAGGCGCTGGCTTCAACGATCCGTAGAGTCGATCTCCACGAAAAGTTGAACGAAACGTTCAACCGGTGCCCGGTTCGAACCCGTATTTCCGCAGTTTCCGCTCCAGAGTGGGCCGGGAAATGCCCAGGATCTGACAGGCCCTCCCCTTGTGGCCCTTCGTCATCGCGAACACGCGCTCGATATGGGCCCGCTCGACTTCATCCAGCGTCGGCACGCGCCCGTCGGCGCCGGCCGCCGGCAGGTCGACCGGGCGCGGCTCGGGGCGCGAAGCCTCGACCAAGTGCTCCTCGAGCAGGAGATCGCCCTGGCTGAGCACCGCTGCGCGGGTGAGCACGTTCTCCAGCTCCCGCACGTTCCCCGGCCACGGGCGCGCCATCAGCTTCTCCAGCGTCTCGCGCGGGACGCGGCGCAGGTTCTTGTGCAGGCGATGGTTGATCTTGACTATGAGGTTTTCGACCAGGAGCGGGATGTCCTCGCGCCGGTCCCGCAGCGGTGGGATGGAGAGCGTCACCACTTTGAGGCGCTGGTAGAGGTCCTCGCGGAAACGCGCCGCCCGCACCTCGCCCAGCAAGTCGCGGTTGGTGGCCGCCAGGATGCGCGCACGGACCGGGATCCGCCTCACCCCTCCGACGCGCTCCAGCTCCCTTTCTTGCAGGACGCGGAGCAGCTTCGCCTGCAGGTTCTGCGAGAGCTCGCCGATCTCGTCGAGGAAGATGGACCCGTCCTCGGCCAGCTCGAACTTGCCGATCTTCACGGACACCGGACGATGGCCGAGCAGTTGATGCCGATGAACGGCTTGGCCCCCGCGCTGTAGCTGTGGATCACGCGGGCGATCAGCTCCTTGCCGGTGCCGCTCTCTCCCTGGATGAGCACGGTGGCGCGGCTGGCGGCGACGCGCCCCACGTCCTTGAAGAGCTGCTGCATCGGCGGCGAGGCGCCGACGATGTCGTCCAGCTTCACCGCGCGCTGCGCCTCGACCGAGAGGAAGTCGGTGCCGCGCGAGAGGCGCCGCACCTCGAGCGCGCGGTCGAGCGCGACGTCCAGCGCCCGGATGTCGATCGGCTTGTGGATGTAGTCGAACGCGCCCGCCTTCATGGCCAGGATGGTGGTGGCCATGTCGTGGTGGGCGGTGATCATCAGGACCGGCGTCTCGCCGGCGCGCTTCCTCAGCTCGGGGATGAGGTCGATGCCGGAGGCGTCCGGCAGGCGCATGTCGAGGATGATGGCGGAAGGGGAGGTCTCCTCGGCGAGCTTGAAGCCCTCCGCGCCCGTGGCCGCGCTGATCACCCCGTAGCCGCGCTCCTCGAGGTGCATCGAGAGCAGCTCGCGGATGGACCGGTCGTCGTCGACGATCAGGATTCGTTCCACGTGGGCTTGGGGGGCGATCTTTAACGGATCATCCACCAAACGTCACGGAGATGACATTGCCCCGCCCGTGGGCCTCGACGAAGCGGGCCTCGCCGCGGTGCTCCCGCGCGATGCGCGCCACGACCGCGAGGCCAAGGCCGGTGCCGCGCGCCCGGTTGGGGGTGAACGGCACGAACGCCTTCTCGCGCAGCTCGGGCGGGACCGGGCGGCCGGGATCGGCGACGGTGAGCTCCCATCCCGGCGGGCTGGCGACGACGGACACCTCGACGCGCCCGCCGCCCACCTCCTCCGCGGCGACCGCGGCCTGGCGGCAGAGGATCTTCACGGCGGTCCGGACCCGCACCGGGTCGAGCGGGAACGGCGGCAGGCGGTCGGGGACCTCCACCGCGAACGAGACGCCGCGCGACGACCACTCCGCCTCGACGCCCTCCACCGCCTCGCGCACCGGCGAGCGCGGATCGCCCGGCACCAGCGAGAGCGACGGCGGGCGCGCGAACTCCAGCACCTCGTTGAGCAGCAGCTCGATGTTGAGCACCTCGCGGAGCGCGATGCTGGTGCGGCGCAGGTCGTTCGAGCCGAGCGTGCCGTGGCGCTCCAGCGTCTGCAGCGCGATCTTCACCGCCGAGAGCGGATTGCGGATCTCGTGCGCGACCAGCGAGGCGAACCGGGCCAGGTCCTCCGCCCGCAGCGCCGCATCGCCGACCTGCTGCGAGACCGCCATGTCGCGCACCAGCGCGACCACGCCGCCCGGCGCGGGGCTGAGCAGGAGCTGGGCGGGGAACGGCTGCCCGGCCCGGAGCAGCGTCCGGTGCTCCTCGAACGATCCTCGCGCCGCCGCCTGCGCCAGGTCGCGCGCGGCGCGCTCGCCGCCGGGGAAGAGGAGACCGGCCGGCTTGCCGACGAGGTCGGCGCTGCCCAGCACCGGCTGCGCCGGCCCGGCGACGCAGGCGATGCGCGGCTCGGGCGAATCGTCCCAGGCCACGGCGCACAGATCATGCGCGCCGGCGAGGGCGGGGCCCAGCTCCTCGCACGAGCTCGCCAGCGCACGCGCGGACTTGCTCGCCATGTGGGTGCACATCGCATGAATGCGTCCACGCTGCCACATTCCGTCAGCAACTCTGTTCAGAACGCGGTCAGGCGCGTCGGGCACGTGCCCGATGGGAGGGAGGGCTCGTTTTGCCTACTGTGGGCGGCGCGCCGGGATGACCGCGCGAGGAGGGAGCTCGTTCCATGCGACGCTTGCTGAAGCTGCTCCGGTCCGAGGAGGGCCAGGGCATGTCCGAGTACCTGATCATCGTCGCGCTGGTGGCGATCGCGGCCATCGGCGTGGTCACCGTGTTCGGCCGCGACGTCCGCGAGCTGTTCAGCGGGACGACCGATTCATTGGCCGGCAACCAGGCGACCAACACGGCGGTGAAGGCGAACGTCCGGCAGAACAAGAGCCTCAAGACGTTCGGGACCTACAACGCCTCCCGCGGCGATTGAGTTCCTGCCCCGGTCGCTTCCGCCATGTTAGAAAAAGGGCCCATGAGCCGCGACAGGGACCGCACGGTCCGCTCCGACGAGCACAACTCCCGCGGCATCGAGCTCGCCGACCGGGGATGGCTCGACGAGGCCATCAAGGAGTTCAAGAAGGCGATCGAGCTGGACCCCGAGTCCGCCCACGCCCACGACAACCTCGCGACGGTGTACAGCGAGAAGAAGCTCTACCGCGAGGCGCTCAAGGAGTACCTCACCGCGCTGGAGCTGGAGCCCGACAGCGCCACGGCCCACTACAACCTCGCCTGCTTCCTCGCCACGCACGGGTCCGACATGGCCGTGGACGAGTACAAGGAAGCGATCGAGCTGGACCCGGACTACCCGGACGCGCACCTCAACCTGGGCATGACCTACGCCGACCAGGACCGGCGCGAGGAAGCCAAGGAAGAGTTCAAGGCGGCCATCGAGCTGGACTCCGACGACCCGGTGGCGCGGCACGAGCTGGCGGCGCTCCTGATGGACGAGGCGGACTACCGCGGCGCCATCGCGCAGCTCAACGAGGCGGTGCGGCTCGAGCCCGAGAACTACGAGGCGCACCTCGACCTGGGCATCTGCTACGCGCAGAAGGGCTTCTACGCGGAGGCGGAACGCTGCTACGGGCGTGCGCGCGAGCTGAACCCGGATGACGTGCTGCTCAACTACAACGTGGCGGCGCTCTATTCGCTGTGGGAGAAGCCGGCGCAGGCCTTCGAGGCGCTGAAGAAGGCGCTGGAGAAGGACCCGGTCAAGGTGCGCGGCTGGATCGCCGCCGACCCGATGTTCGATACGCTCAAGGGCGACCCCCAGTTCGAGCAGATCCTGGCCGTACAGTAACCATACAGTCTTCCCCGTATTGCGACCTTTCACATCTGAAATGACGCGTTGCAGGTGTGCAAGGAATCCTGCCTCCTCGCTGGCCCTCGCTCGACGCCAACCCCACGAAACGCCAGGTGTTCACTGGCTGGCATGGTGACTGCATATTTGGTTTGCCGGAGCGCATCGCTCGTCGTGGGTCTGGTACCCCCCCCGCCACCTCGATGCGTGATCGCGCTTCATCTTTCAGCCCCCGGGCATCCTGCCCGGGGGTTTTTTTCTGGTTTCCTGTTACAAGCGCGGCATGTCGCACCCGCGCCCAGGCCTGTCGACCCTCGCCGTCCACGCCGGGACGCCGGAGGGCGCGAACGCGCCCCTGACCGTCCCCATCGTGCAGTCCACCACCTTCCGCTTCGAGAGCGCCGCGCAGGTGCAGGAGTACGCGCGCGGCTCGAGCGGGCTGTTCATGTACTCGCGCGACGAGAACCCCACCGTGCGCGCGGCCGAGCAGGCGGTGGCGCGGCTGGAAGGCGCGGAATCGGCCATCGTCTTCGGCAGCGGCATGGGCGCCATGACCAGCGCGCTGATGGGCCTGGTCTCGGCCGGCGACGAGGTCATCGCCGCGACCGCTCTGTACGGGGGCACCTACAAGCTGCTGCGCGACGTGCTGAGCCGGTTCGGGGTCAAGCTGCGGCCGGTCGAGCCGGAGCGGCTCGCGGCCGAGGTGGCCGCGCGCCCCGCCAAGGCCTGCGTGTTCGAGTCACCCACCAACCCCACGCTGCGCATCGTGGACGTGGCCGCGGTCGCCTCGGCCTGCAGGAAGGCCGGGACAGTGAGCGTGATGGACTCGACCTTCGGGCCGCCGGCGCTGCAGCGGCCGCTCGAGATGGGCGTCGACGTGGTGATGCACAGCGCGACCAAGTACCTGAACGGCCACTCGGACCATCTCGCGGGCGTGCTGGCGGGCTCCAGCGAGCGCCTCGAGCCGCTGCGGCTGCTCTCGCACAAGCTGGGCGCCTCGCTCGATCCGCGGGTCGCGTACGATCTGCTGCGCGGCCTGAAGACCTTCGCGCTGCGGATGGAGCGCCACTGCGCCACCGCGCTGCGCGTCGCGCGTTGGCTCTCGGAGCAACGCGCGGTGCAGCGGGTCTGGTATCCCGGCCTGCCCTCGCATCCCGAACACGAGTTGGCGAAGCGGCAGATGAGCGGATTCGGCGGCATGGTCACGTTCACGCTGGGGACCAAGGAGCGCGCCTTCGGCTTCTGGGACCGCCTGCGGCTGGTCGCGCGCGCGGCCAGCCTGGGCGGGACGGAGACGCTCTCGTCGTTGCCCATCCTCTTCAGCCACACCGGCTACTCCGCGCAGGAGCTGGCTCGCGCCGGCGTGGACGAGGGCATGGTCCGGCTGTCGGTCGGCCTGGAGGACGGGGACGACCTGATCGCCGACCTGGCCCAGGCGCTCGAGGCCTGATGAGTTGCGCTTCTCTCCCCTGCCCCGCTCGTTCTTCGCGCGCAACGCGCTCTCGGTCGCGCCCGACCTGGTCGGCTGCATGCTGGTGCGGCGCCATCCTACGGGGGTGCGGGCCGGGCGCATCGTCGAGACGGAGGCGTACGTCGGCGAGCACGACCTCGCCTGCCACGCGCGCGCCGGTACGGCGTGCACCCCATGCTCAATGCGGTGTGCAGCCCGGAGGGCGAGGCGAGCGCGGTCCTGATCCGCGCCGCCGAGCCGCTGCCCCCCGCGCCGGGGCTCGCCCCGCTCCTGCACGGCGCGACCGGTCCGGGGAACCTGTGCAAGGCGTTCGACGTGCGGCTGCGGCACAACCGGGACGACCTGTGCGATGCGGACGCCGAGCTGTTCATCGCGCCGCGCAAAGGCCCTGCTCCGCGCCTGTGGAAGGGCCCGCGCATCGGCGTCGACTACAGCGGCCGCTGGGCGCGCCGGAAGCTCCGCTTCTGCGACCGCTACAGCCCCGCCGTCTCCCGCCCCCGCCCCGGCTGAACCGCTGACCAAAGGATGAACGCGGAGGCGCGGAGACGCGGAGATTTTTTTCGAAAGGATCCTCCGCGTCTCCGCGCCTCCGCGTTGATCTTTTCGGCGAGCTTGGCAGCAGTGCGGCGCCGTTTCGTTTGGGCTTGCGGGAGCGGCGACTTTCGTGAAACGTTCCCGGTCCAATGAAGATCCGCCGTGTGGAGATCTCCGGCTTCAAGTCGTTCGCCGATCGGGTCGTCTTCTCCTTCGACGACGGGGTCACCGGGGTGGTCGGCCCCAACGGCTGCGGCAAGAGCAACGTGGTCGACGCCATCCGCTGGGCGATGGGCGAGCAGAGCGCGAAGCACCTGCGCGGCCGCTCCATGGAGGACGTGATCTTCAGCGGCAGCGAGTCGCGCCCGCCCACCGGGATGGCGGAGGTGTCGATCACCTTCCAGAACGACGGCCGCCTCGTCCCGCCGCAGTACGCCGGGTTCGCCGAGATCACCGTCACGCGCCGGCTGTTCCGCGACGGCACCAGCGAGTACGAGATCAACAAGGCCCCCTGCCGGCTGCTCGACATCACCGAGCTGTTCCTCGGCACCGGGGTCGGGACGCGCGCGTACTCGATCATCGAGCAGGGGCGCATCGGATTGATCGTCAGCGCCAAGCCCGAGGATCGCCGCTCGATCATCGAGGAGGCGGCGGGGGTCACCAAGTACAAGGCGCGCCGCAAGCAGGCCGAGCGGAAGCTGGAGGCCACCGAGCAGAACCTGCTCCGGCTCACCGACGTGGTCGGCGAGGTGGGCCGCCGCCTCCAGGGGCTCGAGCGCCAGGCGAAGAAGGCCGAGCGCTTCCGCGAGCTGCGCGGGGAGCTGAGGCAGCTCGAGCTGCTCTCCGCGTGCCGGCAGTGGCTCTCGGCCAAGGAGGAGGAGGGCGCCGGGGCGCGCGAGCTGCAGGACGCGGCCGACGCCGAGAAGGTGGCGCACGCGCAGGTGGCGCGCCTGGAGGCGGGTCTCTCGGCGGAGCGGCTCCAGCTCCTCGACGACGAGCGCAAGGTGCAGGAGCTGGCCGACAAATCGCACGGCGTGGACAAGCAGCTGCGGCTCGCCGAACAGGAGCTGCAGTTCGCGCAGCGGGAGCGCGAGTCGATCGCGGCGCGGCAGGTGCAGCACGAGGACGAGATCGGCCTGTTGGGCCAGCGCCTGACGCTGCTCGCGCGCGAGGAGGAGGGCCTGCACGCCGAGCGGCAGAAGCTCGCCGATGCCAACGCCGAGGACGAGACCCGGCGCGCGCAGGCGGAGGCCAGCCTGCGGGAGTCGATGGACCGCATCCATTCCGCGCAACACGCCGTGGAGACGGAGCGGCACCAGGCGGTGGGAGTCCTCACCCGGCTGGCGAACCACCGGACCAACCTGGTGAATCTGGAGAAGCGCCGGCAGGACCTCTCCGGGCGGCTGCAGAAGACGCAGGACGAGGCGGAGCAGCTCGGCGCGCGCGCAGAGGAGATCTCGCGGCAGCGCGAGGAGCTTTCCCACAAGCTGTCCGAGACGCAGGCGAGCCGGCGCGCGCTGCACGAGAAGCGCGCCGCGCGCGAGGAGCAGCTCCAGCAGGGGCTCGTAGAGCGGCGCGACCTGGAGGCGACGCTCATCCGGGTGCGCGAGGAGCTGGCCGACCGGCGCAGCCGCCTGACCTCGCTGCTCGAGCTGCAGAAGAACTTCGAGGGGTACGGGCGGGGCGTCAAGGCGATCCTGCTGCGCGACGAGGACGAGCGCCGGCGCGACGGCGTCTACGGGCTGGTGGCCGACGTGCTCCGGACCGACGCGCGGCACGAGCGGGCCGTCGAGGCTGTCCTGGGCGAGCGGCTGCAGCTGGTCCTGGTGGAGAGCCACGCGGCGGGGCTGCGCGCGGTCGACTACCTCAAGCAGGCAGCGCATGGGCGTGCGAGCTTCATCCCGCTGACCGAGATGGAGCAGCTGCCGCTGGTGCCCGAGGCGGCGGAGCTGGCCGCCCCGGAGGGCACGGTGCGCGCCGTCGAGGTGGTCCACTGCGCGCCGGAGCACGTGCGGCTCAAGCGGTACCTGCTGGCCGACGTGTTCCTCTGCGATACGCTGGCCACCGCGCTGGCGCTGTGGTCGCGGGACCCGGGCGAGCGCACTTTCGTCACCGCCGACGGCGAGGTCGTGGACCGGGAGGGCATCGTCTCGGGCGGCTCGCTGGAAGGCGTGGCCGACGGGCTCTTGCACAAGCGCCGCGAGGTGCAGGAGCTAGCCGAGACGGTGCAGGAGCTGGAGGCCCGCCTCGCCCTCAGCACCTCGCAGGCGGAAGAGCTGGCCGCGCGCATCCAGTCGCTGGAGACCGAGGTCAAGCGGCTGCAGCACGAGGAGCGCGAGGAGGAGCTGTCCCAGCTGCGCCTGGAGCGCGACGTGGGACGGCTGCAGGACGAGCTGGCCCGGCTCTCGCAGCGCGATCAGGTCCTGCGGCACGAGATCGAGCAGCTGCAGCAGGCGCTCGCGGAGGTCGAGCGGGAGGAGGCGCAGAGCCGAGACGCGGTGGCCGGCGGCGAGAGCGAGCAGCAGGAGCGCGAAGCGCGGCTGCGCGCCCTGCAGGCGGACCTGCTGCGCGCCCGCGAGCAGGCCGAATCGGTGCAGGCCGAGGTGACCCGGGCCAAGGTGAGCGCGGCGGCGGTGGCGGAGCGGCTGGAGGGCGTGGCCCGCTCGCTGGCGCGGCTGTCCGAGCAGCGGGCCGAGATCGAGGGGCGGCGCGAGAAGCTGCAGTCCGAGGTCGTGCAGGGGAAGGAGCGCGCCGCGGCGCTGGAGGCGCGCGGCGAGGTCACGCGCGGGGAGCTGGCAGCGCTGCTCAAGTCGGGCGAGGAGCTGCGCGAGGCGCTGGGCCGCGCGCGGGCGCTGTACGACCAGGGGCAGGAGCGGCTGCGCGGAGGCGACGAGGAAGTGCGCGAGGCGCGCTCCGGCCTGGAGCAGGTGGCGCGGCGGCGCTCGGACGCCGAGCTGAAGGTCCAGGAGATCCGCCTGACGGTGCAGCACCTCGAGCAGGGCACGCGCGAGCGCCACCTGATGGAGCTCGCCGAGGTGGCGCAAGCCAGGCGCGAGGAGGCGCTGGGCCTGGACGAGGCGCAGGCCGAGGCGCGCATGTCCGCGCTGCGGGAGAAGGTCGATGCGCTGGGCGAGGTGAGCCTCACCGCCATCGACGAGGCGAAGGAGGTGGGCGAGCGGTTCGCCTTCCTCACCGCGCAGAAGCAGGACCTGGAGGACTCGCTGCGCAAGCTGCGCTCGGCGATCGAGCGCATCGAACGCGCCAGCAAGGAGCGGTTCCGCGAGACGTTCCAGCTGGTGAACGACCGCTTCCAGCAGGTGTTCCCCCGGCTGTTCCGCGGGGGCTACGCAGAGCTGCAGCTGGTGGAGGATCCGGCGAACCCCGCCGTGGAGCCCGGAGTGGAGATCGTCGCCGAGCCGCCCGGGAAGAAGCTGGCCAGCGTGAACCTGCTCTCCGGCGGCGAGAAGGCGCTCACCGCGGTGTCGCTGATCTTTGCGATCTTCCTGATCAAGCCGACGCCGTTCTGCCTGCTGGACGAGGTGGACGCGCCGCTCGACGAGGCGAACGTCGGCCGGTACAACGACATGGTGCGGGAGATGAGCCGCAGCTCGCAGTTCATCGTCATCACGCACAACAAGCGGACCATGGAGGGCTCGGACGCGCTGTACGGCGTCACCATGGAGGAGCCGGGCATTTCGAAGACGGTCAGCGTGAAGCTGTCCGCCCAGGCCGGCGCCGCGGCCTAGCACGCATTTCTGAGCAGCGCCGCCCTATCGGCGGCGGCTGATTGATCGGCGCCCGCCGCGCGGGGTAATCCTGCGGCATGCGCCCACTCCTCGCCGCCCTCCTCGCGATGCTCCTCGTGCCGCTCGCGGCGCGCGCCGACGACACACGGCCGCCCGTCATCTCGGACGTGCGGGCCGCCCAGCGCGGCGGGCAGGTGCACATCGAGGCGCGCATCACGGACGAGACCGGGGTGCTGATGGCGACCTGCCACCACCGCTCCGGCGGGGGACGCTGGCTCGACGCGCCGATGACGAAGAGCGACTACGACGACACGTTCAAGGTGTCGTTCGACGCCGGCCCGGACACCGAGTACTGGATCGAGTCGAGCGACCTGCTGGGCAACGGGCCGTCGACGTACGGCGCGGCGGCGAAGCCGGTGGCGCTCGGAGCCTCGAGCCCGAAGGACGCCCAGGCCCAGCGCGAGCCGCCCGAGCCGCCCAAGCGGCGCGAGAACCGGCCCGCGAAGGTGGCGAGCAAGGCCGCGCCGCCCGTCATCGAGCACCACAAGCCGGGCGCCTCGCTTCCCGAAGGCAAGGAGGTCACGCTGCGCGCGCGCGTGCGCGGCGAGGCACCCATCGCCTTCAGCGGCGTGTTCCTGCGCAAGCCGGGCGACTCCGGGCCGCTGACGCGGCTCGCGCTCAACCGGGTCGAGGGCGAGAGCTACGAGGCGAAGATCCCGGCCGACAAGGCGCACGGCAACCTCGAGTACC
>WNFC01004958.1_pt1 | contig 14552 bp, 15 predicted proteins | sample 5400541 | NCBI WGS metagenome assembly WNFC01 (sample SAMN13153342, study PRJNA577476) | soil metagenome | isolation source: 120 cm saprolite under Douglas fir tree site 2 hole 2 replicate 1 | place: USA:California | collected 2015-04-18
ACTGGGAAGATCAGACCGGGACGATGCGGGACAAGCGACGCGCCACGCCGCTGGTCCCGCTACTGGCGACCGGGTGGTCCCATGCTCATGGCGGAAAACCCCTCAACCTGGTCCCATGCCGCTGGCGGATGACAGCCGGAGCAGGGTGGTCCCCGCCGTAGCAAGTGGCTTCTATGGTCCGCGATGGGAAGCGTTCGAAGTCTGGGTTGTGTATGAGCGGCGCGGACAGCACGAAGCCGCTCTCCGGCCAGCGCACCCGGAAAAGCCGCCAGCCAATGAGCGGCCGCGCCTTTGGGCACTGCAGCTCCCGCTCCTCCATGGACTTGAGCATGCACCAAGTGTTTCAGCACCGTTGGAAAGTGAGCGGGGACATCGCGCGCTTGTCGCATGCGCATCGCTTCCGAACTGCGCCGCGATGAGGAAAGAGAGCGCCGGCCCGACAGGTCGGGAGTCGCCCGTTCATCGCCACGGCCTTCCCGGCCAGGCCGGCAGGGACTCACTCAGCGTGGCCGCACCGGGGTCAGACATCACGCTGGGACCAACTGAGGCCGATACTCCGAACTGTTGCCGCAGTCAAGCCCTTCGGGCGGCCTGCAGCGGACCTGGACAACGGCTTGCTCGTGGATGACCTCGATCAGTGTGATCAAAAAGCGTTGCCGGAATTACAAGTTCTGGCCCCAGATAAAGGTGCCGTCAACAACCCGGCTGTACCCGGCCTTGTCGAATCAATCGGAGCTGGAGGAACGGGCTCCGAGCTCGCGCAGCCAGGAGATGACGTTCTCCTGCCGGGTGCCCAGCCCGCTGGCGGCGTCAAGCGGTGTGCCGTGCGCGTAGTCCGGCTCCCAGTTGAGATCCGCGCCGCGCGACAGCAGATACTCCGCGGCGCGGCGCTGGCCGCCCGTGCAGGCATGCCAGAACGCTTGCGACACGTCCTCCGCTGGCGGGTCGTCTCCCAGGAGCGCTTCGAGGCGGCCGAGCATGCCCAGCGCGGCGGCATGCCAGGCCTTGTCAACTGTGGCGCCGCGCGTCACCAGCAACCGGGCGACATGCCAGCAGCCGTAGCCGACGGCGTTATCGAGCGGAGTGCCGATGGAGCCATGAGGCGCCTCGATATCCGCTCCTCGCTCGATCAGGGCTTCGGCCACGTCGACGTCGTCGCTGCTTGCCGCGTAATGCAACGGCGTTTCGCCGGGGTCAGTGTCACCGGGGCGACCTGTGGTGCGGGCGTTCGGGTCAGCCCCGGCGTCGATCAGCAGCTGAACGATCTGCGGGCCGTTGGGGAAGTAGCCGGGCCAGTCAGTGACAAGATGCAAGGGCGTCGCGGTGCCGTCATCCTTGCCGCCAAGTCTGGCCGACGCCAGCGCGGGATCATTCCGCAGCAATCTCTGGATCGCCTCGACGTCACCGCCGCGAACCGCCAGTAGCAGCTCCACCGCGACTTGGTCGTCGCTAGGGATCCGCTTGCCGGTCTCCTGCTCACTCATGTGCCCGATCATGCCAGCCGCCTGGCAGTCTCCGGACTCGGCGGGCCGATTCAAGTAACCAGCTCATAGTTGAGGAGTTGCGGAATCTTGCCTTCAGGAAGTCGGAGCTGCTCGCAGGCGCGCCCAGCCCCTGACTCTGGCAAGTCCTGGTCCGCCCCGTTGACCTCGCGGGCGCCGAACCCCTGGCGAGTGGACGTCGGGTTTAGGTTCGGCGAAGCCGATCGCGCAGCGACGAGCGCGGCCCGGTGTCGCTGGTTCGGCTTTCACCATTTACTCTTGGCTCGTTACTCTGGGCTCGTCGCCGCGGCGCGTCGGCGCGAGGCGCGGCCTGCAGCAGGGTGCCGAACTCGGCGATGCCGATGTCCAGGGCGCCTTGCCGGGTGAGCAGCGTGCCGGTGACCTCGGGGTGGCGGCGCGCCCATGCCCGCGCGGCCCGGGCGGTTGTGAAGAAGCTGATGTACCCGCAGGCGCGGTCGGCTGACGGGCGGCAGGCATCGCCAGCCGAGCCGGCGAACACCACTGCCGTCCGCGGCTGCCAGCGCGCCCGGCCGCCATCGGCGCGGATGGTGATGATGCGGCCGGTGCCTGGCTCGGCGGCGGTGATCGTGACCGGGTGGCCGAGCATGGCCGACATGCCGAGCGCGTCGATCGCGCACATCGCGTAGGCGGCCGTGCCGCCCGCCCAGCTCACCCGGATCGGCGTGCGGACCGGGGAGAACGGGTAGGCCGCGCGGATCTCCCCGCCGGCGGTGAAGGCCATCACATCCGCCTCGGCGAGCTCGGCCAGCACCGCGTCCGGACCGGCGCCAGGCCTGCGGGCGAGCCGCTCCAGTTCGCCGCGGGCAGGCGGCTGCCCGGTCCGGGCGAACGCGGCCAGCACCGCCTGGTGCACCTGCCGGGCCGGGCCCGACAGGCCGCCGGCGCGGCATTTGCCCGGCTCCGGGCCGGTCTTCCTGGTCATCGGGGGCACCCCTCACGCAACGGGAACTGCTGGCGGCTGGCCGGTACCGGGCTGGCGGTCGGCGCCGCCGGCGTCAGGGGCCGGGGCGCCGGCCAGGGCGGCCGCGGCGGCGTCCCACGAGAACGACCCGGGCGCCAGGTGCCACTGGGCCATCAGCCCGTACAGGCCGGCGGTGAACAGCCGGGCCGCCAGCGCCGGGTCCGTCCCGTCCGGCCATTCCCCGGCGCTGACGCCGGCCGCGATCAGGCCCTCCAGCTGCTGATGGGTCCGGGCGTCGGCGGCCCGGACGGCGGCGGCGATGACCGGCTCGTGGGCGGCCAGTGCCCGGGCCTCCATCAGCACCCGGCAGGTCTGCGGCTCAGCGGTCACGTGCGCCGCGATGGCGGCGGCGACGGCGTGCAGGACCCGCCGCGCCGACCCGCGGTCTGCATTGGGCAGCGCGGCGATCGCCGCGTCCACCCGCTGCCCGGCGCCGCAGTCCCATTCCTCGTGCAGCGCCAGGAACAGCGCTTCCTTGGTGTCGAAATACAGGTAGGGGGTTCCCTTAGACACCCCGGCCTGCGCCGCGACATCAGCCATCGTGGTGGCGTGGTAGCCGGAGCGGGCGAAGCAGGCAAGCCCGGCCGCGATGATCTGCTTCCGCCGCGCCGCCCGCGCCTGCTCAGCGATCTTCGGCACGCGGCACACCCCGGGCCTGGGCCGCGGCCGCGGTGAGCTGCCCATCCGGATCGGCGCCCGGGCGGCGCCGGGACAGCAGCCACCAGGTGATCCCCGCCGGGGGGCAGACGATCAGCAGCAGGCACAGCAGGCACAGGTCTGGCTCGGCGGCCATCCTGGGTGCTGCCCTCCGCTCGGTGGTGCCAGCGGTGCCGGCCAGATCGGCGGTGAGCTGGCGCAGCTGATGCCAGGTGCGGGCCGCGTAGGTGGCGCTGAGCCGCTCGCCGTGTTCGTCTGCGGTCAGCCTGCCCTCGGCGAACGCCGCGCCCAGCAGGGCGGCGGCAGCGTCGCGGTCGGCGTCGGATGCCCGCGTCTGCGCCGCGCCGGCAGCGGGCAGGGCAGGGATGGCCTGGGGATCCTGTGTGCTCATCAGTCCTCCGTCCGCTGCCCCGGGCCTGAGCTGGACGCGATCCCGGCGGGACCGCCGTCCCGCCAAGGTCGGGGCAGATAAATGACTGACTATCCAGTCATTTTAAGTCCCGCGGCGCTGCCGTGTCAAATGGCCGCGGCCCTGACCATCTGGTCCGGTCACCGGCTGTTCGCGCCGAGATCGGCGACGGCGCGGGCGAGCATGTCCTCGATGAGGAGCCGCTCGGAGCCCCAGTCGTCCCGCAGGTCGTCGAGGAAGCCGATGATGGTGAGGACGTCGGCCCACGGGTGGTAGGTGTCGCCGGCCGCGTGCTGCCACAGGGCGGTGAAGTGCTCGGCCGCATCGGTGCCGAAGGTCAGCAGGTTCACCCGGCAGTGCGCCACGTCGGCCACCGCCGGGCCGGTGCAGGCGGCCTGCCAGTCGACCACCCCGGATACCCTTCCTCGTCGCCACAAGACGTTGCCGGGGTGGAAGTCGCGGTGCACCAGCACCGCGGGCAGGCGGGGCGCGGGCCCGTGGCTGATCTCCGCGGCCCGTTCCCATATCTTCGGGTAGCGCGCCCAGGCGGGCGGCTGGTAGCTGGCCTGCGGGTAGGGGGCGAACGGCCCGATCGTCCCGGGAGGCGGGAGCGGGGCGGCGTGGATGGCCGGCAGGAGCCCGGCCAGGTGCTGTAGCCAGCGGCCGGTGTCCGATGGCCACCAGTCGACCCAGCCGGGCAGCCGCGACATGAGCACGGCGGGTACCCCGGCTGCGGTTCCGGCCGGGTCGACCGCGAGCAGCGCGGGGGTGGGCACGCCGGCAGATCCGGCGACGCGAAGCGCGCGTGCCTCACGCGCGGCTATATCTGGTTCCTCGGCGTTGACCTCGGGCCGGACGTAGCGGCGCAGTACCGCCTGGCGGCGCTGCCCCGCGCCGTCTTGCGCGGTGAGCAGGTGGACGGCCGAGGACATCCCGCCGCGCAGGGCCCGGGCCGAGATTACCGTGCCGCCGAGCTGGGCGGCGGCCCAGGCCAGCGCCTGCCGCGGCGGGCGGCTGCGCAGCAGCCGGCGGGTCGCCTCGTCGTCGCAGAACCCGTGGGCAGGCGACCGGCGGCCTGCCGGGATGACCCCGGCAGGCCGGGGCCTGCTGGTCACCAGCCGTCCTGCGCGCCGGGCAGGTCCAGGACCCCGGCGTGCCGCATCCGCTCGATCACGCCGGCCCGGCGGGGATGCGCGGCGGCATCGGCGAGCCAGTCCCGCCAGATGGGGTAGCGGTCCCGGTCGAAGCCGCGGAACGCCTGCTCGAAGCTGTCGTGCACCGACCGCAGCGTCCGGTCCCGTTCGGCGCCGGTCTCGGGGCAGCGCTGGTAGACCGCCGTCCAGGCCAGCCGGTCCCGGCCGCCGAGGCTCGCGTGCCAGGTGTGCAGGTCGAAGGCGATCACGTCGCCTGGCGTGGTGCCGGCCACGTATCCGGGGATGCTTGCCTGGTAGGCGGCGGCCTCCGCCTCGCTGCGGGCCGGTCCTCGCCGGCGGCTGTAGGCGGCCAGCCGGGCGTTCTGCTCCGGGTGGTGCGAGCCGGGCACCAGCCGCAGCGCCCCGGTGTCCCCGGTCAGCTCATTGAAGTAGATAGCGAACTTCACGCCGCGCACGCCGATGCCGTCGTCGGTGTGCCAGCCCGCCTCGGCGAAGTACAAGACGCCTTCAGGGCATTCGGGGATGACCGGGCCGCCGAGCAGCTGCTCGGCGGCAGCGATGAAGCGCGGGTCATCGCAGACCAGCGACGCGCTGACCGGGGTCAGCCGGGCGGCCATGGGCAGGTAGTGGCCGCTGATCCCGTCGATGACCCGCTGGTCGTAGGTGGCGGCGTAGGCGTCGCGGATCGCGCTGCCGACCTCGGCCCGCAGCGCGGCCGCGCAGTCGGTGACGAAGCCGGGGAGCACGGTGAAGCCGAAGGTGCGGAAGTGGTCGGCCTGAGCGGTGGTGAGCATGGGTTCCTCCAGAGGACGGTTACCGAGACGGTTCGCGATGATCCGTCCCGGCCGGAGGAGCCCGGCCGCGCGCCACCGGACGTCGGGTACGACGAGCGGCGCAACGTCAGCAGATTCAAGTCAGGCGCATGCGGACAGGATACGCCCGGATCTCCCTGGGCGGACAGGCCAGCGACAGCTGCGAGACCGGCCCGGTAAGCCGTCCGTCGTACTGCTGGCCTCCTCGGGATTCCGCGGGCGCGCAGCAGGGCGGCGACGCCGGGGCTGGGCGGTTTCTGGTCGTCGGGTGACAGGACGTTCCCGTCGGTGGCGGCGCCGAGGTCGAGCAGTCCGCGGACGGTCGCGGGCCGGTCGGGGTGCGGGTCGTGGCCGAGCCCCATGCAGTACTCCGCTGGTGTGGGCCATCGTTGATCCGTGACACCGGCCCGCGCGTAGTCCGCAGTTGCCTGGCGAATTCCTGACCGGACTGGCAGGGCGGGGAAGATCAGGGCGTGCGGTCCAGCTCGGCGCGCAGCTGGCCCGGGTCAATGCCTTGCGCCTGCAGCAGCGCACCGGCGGGATTGACGGTGCCGATAGTCCAGCCGAGTTGGGTGAGGTGCTTGCGCGCTCGCCGGCCAAGCTGGGCGCCGTATGGGTAATCGAGGTCTCGCAGGACCCCGTAAAGCAAGTGGTCGGGGGTCACGGCCGCCTCGCCCCGGGCCTCGGCGTAGCAGGCAGCCAGATGCATGGCGCGCTTGGCGAAAAACGGTGGCCCGCACAGTGGCGTGCGGCGTCGGCCGCCGCCGCGCCACCACGGCCGTCGGCTGGCCCGCCATACGGCAGTCCCGACGGCTTCCGCGCCGAATGCTGTGACTAGCCGCTGGCGCACCGTCTCCACGTCGATCCCGACGGCCCGCAGCGCACGGGCGTCATCGGTGCGCGAGGAGGGCGTCAGCCCGCGCGCGGAAAGCCGTTGCAGCTCGGCGCGGGCACCCGGAAGATCCAGGCCGTGTCCGCGCAGCAGGGACGACGCGTGGCCTGGCTGCCCCCGCAGAAGGCCGAGGATCACGTGCTCGTCGCCGAGGTACCCGGAGCCGAACTGCTCGGACTCCTCCGAGGCCAGGCTCATCACCCGGCGCGCTGCCGGGGATAGCCGATCCCACATGCCGCTCACCGTCCCCGTGAGCGCAGTGCGTGCTTGTAGTGGACGGCCTGCTTGGTGACACCCAGCCGCCTTGCGATGTCCCGCCATGACCAGCCGCGCGCACGGGCATTGTCGACCTGCAGTGCCTCCATCACCTCAACCAGCCCACGCAGCGCCACCACGGCGGCGAGCCCGACCTCGGGGTCTGGGTCTGCAGCGGCCTCGGCCAACCGTCTCGCCTCTCCCAGCTCGGCGCTCATGTCGTCAAACTAGTTTGACGATCGGGCAGGCGTCAAGGAGATTTGACGACTGACTGCCTCCAGCAATCCACTCGTGTCCGCGCCGCAAGCCAGGCCTTAAGTCAACAAGGCGATTACCTGGGCCAGCCGGAGCCAGGCCAGACAGGCCTCAACGTCGTTCGTCCTCGCGCTGCGCGCTGCGGGCGCTGCACGCTGAGCCCGCCGCGGCACCGGCGTTGACTGGCACCTATCCGGGGACCAGCCAGCACAGCGAACCGGGCTCCGGTACCGCAGCAAACCCTAGAAATCGTCAAGCATCACCTGAAGCCAGACCGGGCGGTCGGGTGAACCAAGGCAGACTCGTCCGGATGGAAATCGTGATCAGCAAGAACGCGACCATGATGGCACCGGCCCGTCACCCGGCGGGAAACTCATGGCAGGTTCCACAGCGGCGGCAACGACAGCTGGCAGGCCGCGGCGAGATGCTTCCAGCCGATGTCGTCGAACAGCGGGTCGTACCCGGTGATCCTGGGGCCAAGCTCACCGATCACGGCGAGCGCCGCGGTCCGCTCGGACTCGCTGATCAGCCCTGCCCGGACAGCGTCCTCGAACTCGTCTTCGTCGAAGACGCCAGATTCCCCCTGGCCTGACTTGTACAGGTCGAGTTCGAGGTCGGCGAAACACTATTCCTCGCCGTCGAACGACGGCGGCACGCACACGTCGATGGCGACCGAGCGCGAGGTACCGTCATCGGCCCACACAGCGAACCACCAGGCACCGGGCGGGACAAGGTGGATACAGTGCGAGCCCCGGTCCCGGTTCCCGCGCCCGACCTCGTTGAACGCGACCACTCCGTCCTTCTCGCCCCGGACCAGCGTTCCTTCCGGTGAGTAGAGCCATGTCCCGGACTTATCGGCAGCGAACACGTAGGCTCGCCACATCATCTGCCCGATGGGGCGTTTCTGCTTCCGGATGCGGACGGTCTGCAGGAACCGAGGTTAGGTGATCGCACGTTCCGGCAGCCCCGCCCGGCGACCCGGACCGATCCGGGAATCCGGTAGCGGCACTGTCGGCACGATGGCGCAGACGCGGGCCGGGCTCGTGCCGGCGCGGTGCCGCATGGCCCGCGCCGGGCATGCGGTGCCGGCGCTCACCTGCCTGAACGGTGGCGGAGCGGTGCCGGCGGTTCACGGCCCGGTGGCGGCGCGCGGTTCCCGGCGGGAAACCAGGTGAATGGCGGTCATCGGCTGGTTATGCTCGGGCCGTGGCCGGGTCGGCCGACCTCACTAGCCAGCAGCGGCGCTTCCTCTCCGAGGACGGCTACCTGCTGGCGCCCTCGGTGCTGGCTGCGGATGCAGTCGACGCCCTGGCGGGCCGCCTGGATGTCCTCGCCCGCGCTATCGCCGGCGAATGGGATGCCACCCCGGGCAAGCAGTCGGAGGAGGCTGGTGTCGCCCGGATTCGCCTTGACCCCGCCGATCCCGGGTACGCCCTTCTCGTCCGGCATCCGCTGCAGTTCAGCGCCGCTGGCACAGTGATCGGCCCCGGCTGCCAGGTCGATGGCCTGAGCTTGCGCGCGCCGCTGCCGGGCTGCGGCCACCAGGGGCTGTATCCCGACTTCTTCCCCGGGCACAGCATCAGCGGCCCCTGGCAGGTCCTTGCCGCCATGTGGTGCATCACGGCATTTACTCCCGATAACGGGCCGCTGCGGGTGATCCCCGGCTCCCATCGCTCGAAACACGACCCGGTCGAGGACATGGAGTTCCCGGGCATGGGCCCGCATCCGGATGAGGTGAAGCTGATCGCGCCCGCCGGGTCGCTGATCTTGTTTAACAGCGCCAGCCTGTGGCACTCCGGGACGCTGAACTACAGCCCGGGACTGCGGCTGGCCGTGACCGCCTACCTCAGCGCCCCCGCGCAGGCGGAACCAGGCGCCGTGAGCTGAGAGCCTGCGGGCTTCGGGCGCCGCGTTTGTTCCGGGCGCTGGCGCAGTATCAGGCGGCCCTGCGTTACTGGAACACCGGATCGCGGGTGCTGGTCCTGGCGCATCTGTACATCGCGTGCGAGGTGCTGACCAGGGCCGTGCAGCGCCTGCATCAGGCGCGCCTGGGCTTGACCGACAAGCAGCACGCCCAGTTTCTTGGCGTAGATACCACTGAGTCCAACTGGAAGATGATGGCCGGGTTCTTCGCGCGGCGCGAGTACATCTTCGAGGGTGACAAGTCGATCTACGACGCCGCCAGGAGCGCGAGCGACCAGTTCGAGCACGGCACGGCCGACCTCGGGAACGTCCGGCAGGCAGCCGATGCGGTCACTAGGTGGCTGGTGTTTTTCGCAGCCGGGCGGCGGCCGACGGCCGTAGCTCGGCCTCGATGATCTGTATGGAGAGGGCCTCCAGCTCGCTGAGCAGGGCGCGCGCCCGTCGCCCGGCCTCGAACCAGGGCCGGTAGGCGGCGTACTGGTCCTTGGTGAGCCGGCGGGTGACGGTCCGCCCGTCGGCCTTGCGGGTCCAGGTGGGGTAGGGGCCGTGCAGCACCGGGGGGTCGGCGGCGCAGCGGCAGCCGGGCTTGCCGCAGCGGACGTGCCGGTAGGCGACGGTGCCGGGCAGGGCGAAGCCGAGGCGGGAGAGCTCGGCGGCGATCTCGGCGGCGCGGCGCTGGGCGGCGGGGATGGTGGGCACCGGCCTATTCTCCTCGGCTGCTGGTGGCGTGTCGTTCCGGCCCGGGTGATCTTGGAGCTAATATACTTCAAGGTATGACGATGGGCCGCACTCCCGCCCGGCCGGGCCTGTTCACCAGCCCGGCTGGCTTCTGCGAGGGCCGGGTCGCCCCGGGCTCGATCTACGGGATCTTGCACCGGGAGGGCGCGAGCTTGTTCCCCGATGACATGTTCGCCGATCTATTTGAGGCCACCGGCCGGGCCAGCGTGCCGCCGGGGATCGTGGCGGTGGTGACGGTGCTGCAGCGGCTCGAGGGCTGCAGTGACCGGGAGGCGGCCGACCGGTTCGCCTTCGACCTGCGCTGGAAGTACGCCGCCGGGCTGGACTTCGACTACCCGGGGTTCGCGCACACGGTGCTGGTCGATATGCGGGCCCGGCTGGCCCGCTCGCAGCGCCCGGACCGGATCTTCGAGATGACGCTGCAGGTCGGCCGCACGGCCGGGCTGGTGGGCCGCCGGCGGGTGCTGGACTCCACCCCGATCTACGACGCGGTGGCCACCATGGACACCGTCACGCTGATCCGGTCGGGCATCCGCGGCCTGCTGGCGGCCGCCGGGGAGCGCGAAGAGCGGCTGCGGGCCGTGCTGGCCCGTGATGACGATTACGCCAGCGCGGGCAAGCCCGCCTGCGACTACGAGGACGCGGCCGCGCGGGAGGCGCTGGTGGACGCGCTGGCGAAGGACGCCCGGGCGCTGCTGCTGGCCCTCGACGGCCAGCAGCCGCCGGCGGCGCTGGCGCAGGCGGCGGCGCTGCTGGCGAGCGTGACCGGCCAGGACCTCGACGAGGGCGATGACGGGGTGTTCCGGATCGCCCGGCGGGTGGCCCGCGACCGCATCGTCTCCACCGTCGACCCCGAAGCCCGGCACGGGCACAAGACCTCCGCCCGCGGGTTCGACGGGTACAAAGGCCACGCCGGCATCGACCCGGACTCCGAGCTGATCACCGCCACCGCGGTCACCCCCGCCAACGCCGGGGACGCCGCCGCAGCACCCGGCCTGCTGGCCGGCGACCTGCCCGCCCCCGCCGGCGAGCCGGCCGGGGAGGCGGACGAGCGGCACACGGCAGGCAAGCCCGCCGGCAGGGACGAGGTCGCCGATACGGCCTCGGACGAGCCGCCTGCCGCCCGCGAGGCCGCCGCGGCACAGGGCCCGGCGCCCGCGGTGGAGCCGCCGGAGGTCTACGGCGATGCCGCCTATGGCGCCGGGGAGCTGCTGGACACCCTCGAGCGGGCGGGCGCGGACATCTACTGCAAGGTGCAGCCCCCGGTGGCGGCGGGCGGCCGGTTCACCAAGAACGCCTTCGGCATCGACCTGGGCGCGGGCCTGGTGACCTGCCCGGCCGGGCAGACCGCGCCGCTGCGCCCGTCCGGCGACGGGCGGATCGCCTGCTTCGGCGCCGCCTGCGCCGCCTGCCCGCTCGCCGCGCAGTGCACCACCGCAAAGGACGGGCGCAGCATCTACGCGGGGCCCTACGAGGAGCAGCTCACCCGGGCCCGGGCACGCCAGGCCGGCCCCGACTGGAAGGCCGCCTACACCGCCACCCGGCCCAAGGTCGAACGCAAGATCGGCCACCTGATGCGCCGCCGGCACGGCGGCCGGCGGGCCCGGGTCCGCGGCCGGGTCAAGGTCGCCGCCGATTTCGCCCTGCTCGCCGCCGCGGTCAACCTGGCCCGCCTCGGCGTGCTCGGGCTCGCCAGCCGCAACGGAACCTGGGTCGCGGACACCGGCTGAGGGCCCGGAAGCGGGCCGTAAGGCCAGCCTCCGGTCCGCCCAGCCCACCATGCAGGCCGGCCGTGGCTCCATCGGACCGGAACCAGCTAAGGAGCGGGCCTCCGGGCCGGGGCAACCCGGGTCCCGGAGCCGTGCAGCGGCTCACCGACGAGACCAGCCGCCCGAGAGGGCCCGTTTAACACCAGCCACCTAGGGAGCTTTTCGATCTCGTCCGCTCCGCCATGCTGTCGCTCGTGCCCGCCCTGGATCTGGCCGTCTGCGACACGATCATGGCCAAAGCGCCCGTCGACGTGTCGCCCCTGCAGAAGCAGATAACCGGGTACATCGTCAGCGATCAGCCATCCGACCCGGACAACCTGGGCACGGCAGGCGAGTTGTTCCCAGCGCTGAGATGGCGCTCTGACATCCGGGCTTGCAGGCTCGACGGAGACAATCTGACCTTCGACCCGGTCGAAACGATCACAGTCCAGTTCGCCGACGGGCTCCGGTTTGAAGGCGGCGGTTACGCCATCTATGGCGGGCTGAACCCGGCTCCCGTAGGCGACCATGCGGGTAGGTCTGGAAGTGGTGAGCCGGCCGCCTGGATCGCCAGGGAACTCTCCGCAGGCAGCGAAGGCCTGCAGATGGTCAGGCGCGACCTGGCCGCCGACGTGATCCCGCTGGTAGACGCCGCCGCAGCGAGCGGCGCGGGCATCGCGCAGGAGTTCCCGCGGGCCCTTGCCTTCAACCTATTCGGCCAGGGCGTCGCCTTCTTCCAGGGCATACAGGCCCTGATAGCTGCCGGGCAGCCCGTCGAGGCCCTGCCACTGCTCCGCGAACTCGTGATCATCACTGCCCGCTTCGAGCAGTTGGCCGGCGCCGGAACCCTGGGGCTCGTCGTCCGTCTCGCCCTCGACACTCTCCCTGATGATCTCCCGGCCGCAGCCGCGGCTAGTGCAGCGGCGGTTAGGGATGATCTTCTCCGGAATGCAGCCAGCGCCGGGTTGCGGATCCCAGCCAGCCTACCGTCAGCAGAGGACACCGCGATCTGGCGCGCTCTCGCCGCGGAAATGCAGCTGACCCAGGCCATGGCCACGTCAGGCCTGAGAGCAGCGGAGCTGCACGTCACCTATAACGGTGCGGCAGATCAGGCCGACTTCCGCACCCGGCTGCAACCGGGCCCGTTTACCGATCTGGTCATGTCTGCATGCGTTATCGCCCAGCTGAACCTGCTGAAGCACGCCGCGCCGATTTTCGGGTGGACGGTCGACCGCGACCGGATCGATGCGCTTCTGACCGAGGCCGCGGACATCAACGAGGTGTCTGCTGCCTCGCAGATGTGACATGCAGCCGCGCAGAGAGAACCCGGGCCGAGCCGGACGGCGGATCGAGGGCGAGCAGCCAGCCCTGGCATCCGCGTTTTGTGCCTCCACAGTTCACCGGTCCTGAGACGACATGCAAAACCGACAGATTCCGGCCAGGCAGAACCTCCGTCTGAGTTCTGGCATCCCGATCGCGGAGCCTCTGTGCTGGTAAGTGCGCCGCAGCCAGCGCATGATCCGGCCCCACGCGTGGAAGTCGATTGAATGGGCGACCTGCGCAGAGACCCATGTCGGTAGTGGAGCGCCCCCCGACGCCACCAAGAGCTAACCGCAACGCTACTTCCTGACCTTGCAGCGCGATCAGCGCATCCCGGGCGGCATCCAGCGGCCTGCCGGTCACGAACTACCATCATCAGGACATCTCGCTGGTAATCAAGCCGCCACACTGGGCCGGCCTGCAGGAATCATCTGCGCCTGCCTCAGAAAACCCGTAACGCCGCCTGTCCCCGATACGGGCTCCTGCTCGTCTGCAAGGCAAGAACCAGCGAAGGAGGACAGTGATGAGCCGGCTCATCGTCATCGAGTTCGTGTCCCTGGACGGAGTCATGCACGATCCGGACGGCAGCGAGGGATCCCCCCAGGGAGGATGGGCGTTCCGGTACGGCCCGGAGGCCGTCGCCGGCGACAAGTTCGGCCTCGGCGAGGTGCTCGACACCGGCGCCATGCTGCTCGGCCGCCGCACCTGGCAGCTGTTCGCCAAGATCTGGCCAGGCCGGGACGACCCGTTCTCGGCCAAGATGAACGCCATGCCCAAGCTCGTGGTGTCACATTCACTGGAGCACGCCGCCGGATGGCAGAACTCCACCGTCCTGCAGGGCGACCTGGCAGCAGAGGTGCACAAGCGCAAGCAGGCGCACGACATCATGGTCACAGGCAGCGCCAGCGTCGTCCGCACGCTGATGGCTCACGACCTGGCCGACGAGTACCGGCTCCTGGTGTTCCCGCTGGTACTCGGCGCGGGCACGCGCCTGTTCCCCGACGGCACCGCGCCCGTGAAACCTGGCCCTGGTGTCGGCCCAGACCGCCGGCCCTGCTGTCCGCCTCATCTACACCCGGCCAGGCAACCAGTAACGCCGCGACGGAAGGAACCGCACGCCGGGAGGGTCAGGATTCGGCACTGCGGCCCTTCCCGGCCTATCAGCAAGTCGCTGCACCATCGCATCCGCCGCAACGCTGACGCAGCGCAGCTGACCCGGCAGCCGGCCTCCGCCTGGCGGTATCGCCTCGCCGTGACCCGGAAACGTGTCACGCGAACCCCATCTGGCCAGCCAGCAACCCTGAATGTTTACGCGTCGTCACCGCTAAAGGACTTCAGTCTGCCTATGCAGGCAAACCTCGCCTCAGCTCATGGGCCGCGCCCGCACCGCTCTCGGACCAGGCATACGAGGAAAGCCGACGGCGGCAATCCGGCGAAACCGGTGCTGAATCCGTGCTGACATTCCGCCGGCCCGTAGGCCACCTACCTGCGGAAACTGCCATCCGGTCCACAATCACCCAGATCTACGAGGGCACCAACCAGATCCAGCGCATGGTGATGGCTAGGCAGCTGCTCAAGGGCTGGTAGTGGGCCGCTGACCTGCGGATTCTCGTCGCTGGCTCGCACGAAACGGGCCGCTTGACCACCGAGTCGGGCGGCCCGTTCTCGTGTCCGGATTACCCGACATCACCGACTCGGTCGGCATCCTCGACAGCTACTTCCCGGACGCACGGTTCTTCACTGACGCCGCGGAGTTCGAGGACTTCCTTAGCCAGGCTCGCAACAGGCCCGACTACTTCGTCGTCTGCACGCCGAACGACCTGCACGCCGCCCACACGGCACTCGGCATCCGAATCGGTGCCGACGTGATCCTCGAAAAGCCACCGGCGCTAAGCAGCCAGGAGC
>WNFC01007809.1_pt1 | contig 14550 bp, 14 predicted proteins | sample 5400541 | NCBI WGS metagenome assembly WNFC01 (sample SAMN13153342, study PRJNA577476) | soil metagenome | isolation source: 120 cm saprolite under Douglas fir tree site 2 hole 2 replicate 1 | place: USA:California | collected 2015-04-18
CGATAAAATCGATATTGACATCGCGGAGAAACATCTCTTGAAGCATCCGTTTTATCTCGCGTGGACGCGCGGAGAATTGAGCAAGGAGGCGCTGCGGGAGTATGCGCGGCAATATTATCACCATGTTGCCGCGTTTCCGACGTATCTCTCGGCCGTACACGCTAAGTGCGACGATCAAACGACGCGGAAACAGCTCTTGTTTAATCTAATCGACGAGGAAGCCGGCTCGCCCAATCATCCCGAGCTTTGGAAGAAATTCGCCGAGGGCCTCGGCGTTGACCAAAGCGATTTTGCGAAGATGAAAAAACAGCCGGAAACGAAAAACCTGATCGACACGTTTCGCTCAATTTGCGGCGAAGGGTCAACCGCGGATGGCATGGCCGCGCTCTACGCCTACGAGAGCCAGATTCCGGCGATATGTGAATCCAAGATCGACGGCCTGAAAAAACATTACGGCTTCAGGAATCCGAAGCATTACGAGTATTTCAGCGTCCATATCGAAGCAGACCGCGAACATTCCGCGGCTGAGCGCAAAATACTTGCGTCGTATATCGACAGTCACAACATCGACAGCGTGCGCGCGTCAGTCCGCCGCGTTCTCGACGCTCTTTGGGAGATGCTCTCTGGTATTTACCGACGGCACGCGATAGCGGGCTAAAATTGTAGGGCGTTTCTGCGAACCCCGAAAGCATTCGGGACTGACACGGACGCCCTACAATTTCGTCGGCGTTTTGGTAAACGCCTTACCTGGGTGTTATCCCCTCGGCGAGATCAACATGAAAGGTTTGTTTTACCTTTGTCGTGCCGAAACTTAGTTCCGCGCTGTAATCTCCGGCTGACAAAAGCCGCTTCGGATCTTCGCCGCCATATTCGATGCTCATGTCTTTGGTGGACCGCAAATCCCAATTCAATCGCGTGAAACCGGGCGCGCCGGGCGCCTTGAGATTTGCGACCGGTTCTCCGGTCGATTTCGTCACCGCGATTTTAATTTCGTCACCAGTAAATTCGCGTACCCAGACGGTCAAGAGCGCGCCTTCGGCCGGATTCTGACCGCGATAAACACCTTTGCCATTCCAGTCGGCAAATCCCGGCTGGAGATATGCGCCGACAACGGAGCGAACGCTGAACAAGTGCGCCGGTTTAGCCGCAATCTCGGGCGTGAACTCGCGGAACGGAGTGCTGTCGTCGAGCACGGCGATGCTGCGACCGTGAGTGGCAATGACGAGATCGGCTGTGTGCGGATGAATCTGGATATCATCTACGCGCACGGGCGGGATGTCACCGATGCGGACCCAGTGTGTGCCCTGATCGAATGAAGCAAAGATTCCGAAATGCGTACCCGCGTAGAGTAATTTCGGGTTCAGCGGATCTTCGCGCACAACTTCGACCGGATCGTTGGCGGGAAGATCGCCGGTGACTGGTTGCCACGTTTTGCCGAGATCGGCAGTCCGAAGAATCGTTGGCCGATCGTCGCCTGAACGGTATGCGTTCGTCGCTACATGCGCGACGTTTGGATCGCTGCTGGAAGGCTCGATGCAGACAATCCATTGGCCACGCGCGGGCTCGGGCAAATTGTTCGTCAGCTCTGTCCATTTGGCGCCGTCGTTTTCGGTCATCCACAGACGCCCGTCATCTGTTCCCGCCCACAGCAGTCCCGCGCGTTTCGGTGATTCGGCTAACGAAAAGACGACGCCGTAATTTTCCGCGCCGCTTCCGATGGCGTTCGTGCGATTGGGATCATTTCGCGTCAGGTCGGGACTAATGACGGAATATTTTTCCATGCGCTCCGTCAGTTTGAAGACGCAGTTCCCACCGAGATAAATGACGCCCGGTTTGTGCTGGCTCATGACCATCGGCGAGTTCCAGTGAAACCGGTATCGCGGCTGACCTTCCGGTGGTTGGGGACGCAGGCGGCGCAGCTCGCCATTGCGCAAATTGATCCGGTGCACTTCGCCTTCCTGGCTTTCGGCGTAAAACGTGTCGTGATCGGTTGGATCAAACAGAACATAGAAACCGTCGCCGCCGGCGAGCGCGGTCCAGTCGCAATTGCGAATCAATTCCTTGCTTTGGACGCCGCTCGGCCCGACCCAGTTCTCGTTGTCCTGAAGTCCGCCGGCAATGCGAAAGTACGGCTTCGTATCGTCCAAACTGATCCGGTAAAATTCTCCGGCCGGAAATTTATTTAGGTGATCCCATCCTTTTCCGCCGGCAAAACTCTGATAAAGCCCGCCGTCAGTTCCGAGCAGCAATCGCTGACAAACCGACGGTTTTGGCGGTTTGTTTTTATCCTCAGGCTTTGGTGGTTTGGACGGTGGAACTGTGCCCGGCTGGATCGCGAAGGCGTGGCAATCGGGATGGACTTTTTCGGAGAGATCTTCGCGGAAATTTTTTCCGCCGTCATCGGAAACGAGGACTGCGAATTGGAGCAAGTAAACGCGCTGATCATTCGCCGGATCGATGCGAATCTGGCTAAAATAAAACGGACGCGGATCCATTGCGCTCATGCGCGTCCATTTTTCACCGCCATCCTCGGATCGAAACACGCCGCCGCTTTTGCTGCGCAAATCGGTAAGTATTGCCGAACCGCCTTCATAACTTTGCACCACTGCCATGACCACTTTTGGATTGCTCGCGCTGATGGCGAGACCAATGCGGCCGGTTTGCCCAGGCAAACCGCCACTCAATTTTTTCCAGGTCGCACCGCCGTTCGTGCTTTTGAAAATTCCGCCCACATCTTCGCCACCAGTCAGGCTCGGCCCAGAAGTGAAGCTCCACGGCGTCCGTTGTCGTGAATAAAGCGGATTGCTTGGATCGACAATCACGTCGCCGCAGCCAGTAGGCGCGTTGTGCGGAGCCGGCGCTTGCAAAATCAGCTTCCAGTTCTTACCGCCGTCGGTTGTTTTGAACAGACCGCGCTCACCGCCATCTTCCCATAAATGACCCATTGCCGCCACATACGCGACCTCCGGTTTCTTTGGATCGACAACGATCCGCGCGATCGCCCGGCTGTTCTTAAGACCGACATTCTGCCAATGCTCGCCGCCATCGGTGGATCGATATACACCATCGCCCCAATCGGACGAATTCCGATCGTTGGCTTCGCCGGTGCCTACCCAAACCAAATCCGAATCGGATGGCGCAATTGCGATCGCACCGATCGAGAGCGCGGGTTGCTTGTCGAAAATCGGATCAAAGGTCACGCCGTTATCATTGGATTTGAAAACGCCGCCGTGTCCGAGCCCGACGTAAAAAACAAATGGATTGCGCGGATCGATCGCGATATCGGAAACGCGACCGCCCATTACCGCCGGACCGATGGAGCGCGCTTTCAAGTTTTTGAAAAGAACATCCGTGAGCTGCGGCGCTCCTGGCGCGGGCGCCGGCGTAACACTCGAAGACAAAGGTGGAGTCGTGTTCGCCGGCGAGGCACTTGGCGACGCGCCGCCAACCGACCAGGCGCTTGGCGGAGTTTCCTCTTGCGCCAGGGACAACAGGTTGAATGAAAACAACACGACAAGGAAACAAAGGGATCGCGCAATCATGGTGTCGATCATCGCGATTTACATGTCGTAGGGCAAGCGCGTCGCTTGCCAAATCCACCGCATGGCAGGCGGAGCGCCTGCCCTACAATTTTGGTCTTGCTTTGTTGCTTGCCGGAAGCTGGCTATTATCCATTGGCGTATGCAAGACGGAATCCTGGCAGGAAAAGTCGGTCTCGTTTTCGGCGTCGCAAACAAACGCAGCATCGCGTGGGCAATCGCGAAGGCCTGGGCAGCTGCGGGGGCGCGCTTAATTTTTAACTATCAAGGCGAACGGCTGAAGGAAAACCTCGAGGAACTGGTCGCCGAATTTGGAGAGAAAACGCCGCTGTTTCCGTGCGATGTCTCGAGTGACGCCGAGATCAAGAACTTTTTCGAAAACGTGAAGCGCGAAACCGACAATGTCGATCTTATGCTGCACTCGGTCGCGTTCGCGCCGAAGGAATCGCTCGAGGGAGATTTTGTAAGCACGACCCGCGAAGCGTTCCGCATCGCGCACGACGTCAGCGCGTATTCGCTGGTCGCGCTCGCGCGTGAAGTGGTGCCAATGATGACAAATGGCGGCAGCATTCTTGCGATGACTTACTACGGTTCGGAGAAAGTGGTGCCGCATTACAATGTGATGGGCGTGGCCAAAGCCAGCCTGGAAGCAAGCACCCGCTATCTCGCCTACGATCTCGGCCCGAAAAAAATTCGGGTAAATTGTATTTCCGCTGGTCCAGTGCAGACGTTGGCGGCGCGCGGTATCAGCGGCTTCACGCAAATGCTAAAACACCATCAGGAACGCGCGCCGTTGAAACGCAGCTGCGATCCCGCCGAACTCGGAGCAACGGGCGTTTTTTTGGCGAGCGACGCGGCAGGGGCAATTACCGGCCAGGTGATTTACGTCGATGGTGGCTACCAAATCATGGGCATGTGAGGAGCTCTGGACGTGGGGAAATTGAGAAATGTTTATCGCCTAGCAGCTGTGGAAAGGAACAATCGAACGTATGATAGCGCGGATTTGGCACGGCTGGACGAGAGCCGCGGATGCGAAGACTTACGAGAAGCTTTTGCGTGATGAGATTTTTCCGGCGATTGCGACCCGAAACACTGCCGGTTATCACGGCGCTGAGTTGTTCATTCGCGAAGACGGCGAGGAAGTCGAATTCGTAACTTTGTTACGATTTGACTCGCTGGACGCGATAAGAGAATTCGCCGGACCGGACGAAAGTAAACCGGTGATCTATCCGAAAGCCGAACCACTTTTGACGCGAATGGAACGTCCACGCCATTACCGAATCGCTGTCTGATGTCGCTGGCTGACGAACTGCGGCATTTGTTAGGCGAAAACATTGTTGCCGACGATCCTGAAACGCTCGCCGCGCATGCCGGCGACAAGTGGTTTGCGGCGGAAACGCCCGAAGTGGTCGTCTTCGCAAGATCGACATCGGATATTTCGAAACTGCTGAAATTTGCCTCGCAGGAAAACATTCCTGTCACCGCGCGGGGCGCAGGGTTCGGTTATGTCGGCGGCTGTGTCCCGGTGCAAAAAGGAATCGCCCTTTCGCTGATGCAGATGAACCGCATCAAGGAAGTCAATTTCGGGGACGCGATTGCAGTTGTCGAGCCGGGTGTGATCACGGCCGATCTAAAAGCAGCGGCGCGTGCGCAGAAATTATTTTATCCGCCGGACCCGGCCAGCATGAAAGATTGCAGCATCGGTGGCAACGTCGCCACCAATGCAGGCGGTCCGCGCTGTTTGAAGTACGGCGTGACGCGCAATTATGTGATCGGTCTCGAAGTCGTGCTCGCGAATGGTGAAATCTTGCGGACCGGCGGGCGCGTTCACAAAAACAAAACCGGTTTTGATTTGATCGGGCTGTTCGTCGGCTCGGAGGGAATGCTTGGCGTGGTGACGGAAGTCACGTTGCGCTTGCTGCCGCTTCCGCCGGCCCGAGCCACGTTGTCGGCCGCATTCGCAAAAATGTCGCAAGCGGCTGCCGCCGTGCAGGAGATTTTTGCGCAAGGATTCCTGCCTTCATCGCTTGAAATAGCGGATGGCTTCACGCTCGAAGCGGCGCGAAAAGACCTTGGCAAAGCGATCGTGCCGCTGGGGAGCGCTCATCTGCTTGTCGATCTTGACGGACAGGAAGAGAGCGTTCGGTGCGAAGCGGAAGCGATTCGCGAATTGCTTGCGAGTAAGAAACCGAATGCGCTGGAAATGGCGACTGGTGAGGAGGATTGCGAAAAACTGTGGGCGCTGCGCCGCCAGTTTAGCAATTCGTTGCGCGCCACCGGCCTAACGAAATTGAACCAGGACGTGGTCGTGCCACGCAGTCACATTGTCGATCTTGTCGAGTCCGCGGAGAAGTTGCAAGCGAAGCACGGATTCCCGATCGCATGTTTTGGTCACGCCGGCGACGGCAATATTCACGTCAACATCATGGCCGACCGTTACAATCGCGACCCGGCCGTGCGCGATAAAGTTGAGCGCGCGCTCGATGAACTTTTCGCGCAGGTGCTGGAGTGGGGCGGAGTCATCACGGGCGAGCACGGCATTGGTCTGGCGAAAAAACGCTGGTGGTCGCAAGCAACCAGCGATATCTCACGCAACCTGCATCGCAAGCTAAAGGAAGTTCTCGACCCGGAGAGCATCCTGAATCCGGGAAAATTTATTGACCCCGAAAGCTTTCGGGGTTGACTGAGGGAGATTTCCTCTCAAGTTGAACGCCTTTCATGCTCTCGACATTCGATTCGCTCACGCGCAGTTGGCGCGATTTAATTCGAATCATTTAAGGAGCTATTGCGTCTAATTTTTTCAGCGCGTTGCGCTGATTCCTGTTATGAAACCCGGAAAGATCACGCATACGACCGCAGTTTTATTATCATCGATCTCGTCGCTGTTCGCCCATGGCGTCGCCGAAAAAGCAGAGCCCGCCAAGATGAAGTTGAGCAAAAAATCTGAAAAATCGGCGGACGACAGTTTGGTCAGCCTCGATTCAATTGCGTTTGCACCGCGGCATTTGCAATCGGCGCCGCCGTCGCCCGGCGAACGTTATCCGTGGAAGCGCGGCATTGTGACCACGGTTTTTTGGATTGGTGAAACACCGACCGCAAACAACCCGGTGCCGAATCGATCGAGTTCCTGGGATAAAAACTGGGCGCGAAGTTACGGTGGCTTCGACGATCCGAACCCGGTGCGGCGCCAGGATTACATTCCGGTCAAATTCACGCCGCGCCAAAATTCATTTTACTGTGCGCTGCCTTACAACGATAAGGCCGCCACCGGTCATCGCCCGGAAGCGTCGCGCGTCGTTCCGTGGTTCAACGAAGCGTATCAAGGGCCAGGCATTTCCGTGTGCAAAGGTCGCTGGGTTGCCATTCGCAAAGGAGACAGAATCGCCTACGCGCAATGGGAAGATGCCGGCCCGTTTCGCACCGATCATTGGCAGTACGTTTTCGGCAACGAGCGTCCGAAGGCGAATCTCAACAAAGGAGCCGGCCTCGATGTTTCGCCGGCAGTGCGAGATTACCTCGGCTTGAAGGAAACCGACGTGACCGATTGGCAGTTTGTCGATTTTAATGGTGTGCCGCGCGGTCCGTGGTCGCGATTTGGGGACAACAACGCCTTCGTGATCAATGATCGTAAGGAAGAGGAACGCGTGGTTTCCGTTTCGAGAGCGCCATCCAGCGTCGTCGGGAGATAGAACGACCGGCAGCTCGTCGCGATCGTTTTGCTGACGCTCGCTGCAGTTTTTAGCGCCCAACGTGTCCCTCAACCTGGTCGTTTGCTAACCGGCAAGACGACAATGGGCGATTGGACTAGCGATGCGATCGGTTCGCGCTCGAATGATTCCGACGATGCCAGCGAAACGAACCGCGCGCGCATTTTTGAGTTCAACCCGGACGGCACGGACCAAAAAGTTTACGCGTGGGGAATTCGCAACGCCGTTGGCATCGCGTTTTGCCCCGGCACTGTTTCTAGCCGAATACAAAGGCGATATCTTTGCCGCATTCCACGGCCGCTGGAATCGCACAGGCCGCACTGGTTATAAAATCGTGCGTGTGCCTTTTGATCACTCGACCGGCAAAGTGCTCGGCGAATACGAAGATGTCGTTACCGGCTTCGTGATGCGGGATGGCCTTATCTGGAGTAGGCCCGTCGGGATTACTGTCGCGAAAGACGGCGCGATGCTGTTCAGTGAAGACGGCAACGGCACCATCTGGCGCGTCAGTTACGGAGAGTAAACAGGACCGACATCATCGGTGCGAAACGGCGGTGGTTGTAGCGTTCGACCGGCTCGCGCGCCCTTCATTGACCCGGGAAAAGATCAGAAAAAATGCGAACAGTCCGCCGGCGATGACGAAAAATAAAAACAAAAAACTGAGCAACCGGAGCGTACGATAGCTCGCGCCGGCCCGCTTCCACTCAGCGCGTTTCTGCGCCAGCTGCAATTCCAGAAGTTGGCTGATTTTCTCCGGGTCATTGTCGGCTAATTCAGGCTTGCCGGGAACATGCGAAATCACGCAAAGATTTGCCGCAAGTAATATGCCGAGCCGAAGGAAATTAATCGCTTACGCGGCGCCGATGGCTGTGTTCGTGGTCCTGTTGTCGCTGAACGCCGCGTTAAAAAAGATCGACAACCGATTTTGGCTCGCCTCGGCCGAATACTGGATGTATCCGCTCCAAACGATTCTGTGCGGCGGTTTGCTGATCTGGTTTCGTCACGAATACGATTTCCGGCAACTGCGAAAAATCGCGTTTACGATTTTAGTTGGCGCGCTCGTTTTTGTCCTTTGGATTTCACCGCAGCAATTCTTGGGATTTCCCGCGCGTGACGCCGGTTTTAATCCGAATGTTTTTGCCAATCAGCCGTTGTTTTACTGGCCAACCGTCGGTTTTCGTTTTCTGCGTCTCGTGGTTGTTGTCCCACTTATCGAGGAAATTTTTTGGCGCGGATTTTTGCTGCGGTTTCTAGTCGATGAACATTTCGAGCGCGTCCCATTTGGAACGTTCTCTTGGGCTTCGTTCGTCGTCGTGACCGCTGGCTTCGGTTTTTCGCACTCAGCGGATGATTGGATCGCGGCATTGCTCACCGGCGCAATTTACAACGGCGCCGCTTACAGGACGAAAAGTCTCTGGTCGTGTGTGTTGGCGCACGCCGTGACCAACTTGCTGCTCGGCCTTTGGATTATGGCGACGAAACAATGGGGCTTTTGGTAATTCACCCCGCCGCTGGCACTATCGCTGCTTTTTTAAATGCGGTGCAGGCGACTTTTTTCCAAAAGGTGATTCTCTGCGCGATTGCCGCGTTTTTTGCGGCGGCGCTCATCGAGTGGGGAAAAGTCTTTATCGAAGGGGCCGATGACGCTTTGAACAAAGGTTACAAGCATCGCTCGCCCGTTGGCATCAGCGGAAATCCCTAGAACCCATCTCCTGGGTTCTAATCTGGCGAAAGGCATTGCTGCGCACGCGGGGACGCATAACCTGCATAGTGCGGCATGAAGATCGGTTTTGCTCAGCTCAATACTACGGTAGGGGATTTGCGGGGCAATTTTGAGAAGATTGCCCGAGCCTACGATCGTCTCGACGCAGGAGGCGCGGATTTAGTTCTCACGCCGGAACTGGCCATCACGGGATATCCGCCGCAAGACTTGGTCTTCAAATCACGCTTTGTTCCCGAGACGCTGGAAAAGCTGGATCAACTTCACGCTCATGTCCGACGCGCGGCCCTGCTCGTCGGTTTTGTTGATCGGAATGAAGGACGCGGTAAACCGTTTCATAATGCGGCCGCGTTGCTAGAAGCGGGCCAACCGATCCGCAAAACCTACAAGTCGCTTTTGCCGACTTACGACGTCTTCGATGAAGATCGTTATTTCGAGCCTGCGCGCCGGGTCGAGCCGTTTGCAGTTTGCGGAAATAAAATCGGCATCACTATTTGCGAAGATATTTGGACGGAGCACTATCTGCCGCGGCCACTTTATGATGTCGAACCGACGCGGAGTTTGATCGAGCAAGGCGCGGCGTTGATTGTGAATTTGAGCGCGTCGCCGTTCAGTTTGCACAAACCCGCCATTCGACATGAGATGGTGGGGGGCCTCGCCCGCACGCATCAGCGGCCGATTTTTTATTGCAACGCCGTCGGCGGCAACGACCAGCTCATTTTCGACGGCAACTCCATTGCGGTGAATTCATCCGGCGAATTGATTGCGCAACTGCCGAGCTTTCGGGAGCACGAGGCGATCATCGACACGAATGAAGCCGATGCGATGAAATTCCGCGAAAGCGATACCCCGGAGGAACTCTTTGGCGCATTGTCGTTAGGCCTGCGCGATTATTTGCGAAAATGCAATTTCAAGTCGGCCGTGCTCGGTTTGAGCGGCGGAATCGATTCGGCGGTGGTGGCGGTTATCGCGGTCGATGCGCTCGGCGCGGAGAACGTAATTGCGGTATCAATGCCGAGCCAGTATTCCTCGCGCGGCAGCATCGAGGACGCGTTGGCTCTCGCGCGCAACCTGGGCATCAAATGTCTGCAAATTCCGATTACCGAAACGTTCGCTGCTTTCAAAAATCAGTTTCGCGAAATTTTTGCCGGTCTGCCGGAAAACGAAACGGAAGAGAACATGCAACCACGCCTGCGCGCCATGACGCTAATGGCCTTATCAAACAAATTCGGTCATCTGCTTTTGACGACCGGAAATAAAAGCGAGCTGGCAGTCGGCTATTGCACGATCTACGGCGATATGGCAGGCGGGCTCGCGGTCATCAGCGACGTGCCCAAAACGATGATCTACCAACTGGCGCGCTGGATAAACCGCAAGCGCGAAATCATTCCAAGATCGACGATTGAAAAGCCGCCGAGCGCAGAGTTGAAACCGAACCAAAAGGACCAGGACACGCTGCCACCCTACGACATTCTGGACGAGATCCTGCGGTTGTATGTCGAAGAAAACTTGAGCGCGCGGGACATCATCGCCCATGGTTTCGACGAGAAGACGGTGCGTTGGGTGCAGCGACGGGTCGATCTCAATGAATATAAGCGCGAGCAAGCGGCGCCGGGCTTGAAGGTGACCACGCGCGCTTTTGGCCTCGGTCGTCGCATGCCAATTGCCCAAAAATATGTGGGTTGAAATCAGGGTCGTGTCGGCAAAGGCCGATTGGTTTGACGCTACGGCCGAGCACAAATAGGATCCATCATCGTTACGCAAACTGTTCCAACAAAACAATCGCCAGAACCGCGCACGACGGCCGCCGTGCAACCGCCGGTCAATCTAAAAAACTGGATCGAGGAGAACCGCGAAAAGTTCAAACCTCCGGTAAGTAACCGTTACCTTTATGACGGGCGGGACTTCTTCGTGATGGTAATCAAAGGCCCCAACGCTCGGAACGATTTTCACCTCGTAGATTCGGAAGAGTATTTTTACCAGCTAAAGGGCGACATCAAGGTGCGCATCCGCGAAGGTGATCGGATCGTCGATCATATCGTGCGGGAAGGGGAGACGTTCTTCATTCCGCCGAACGTGCCGCATTCGCCGCAACGGCCGCCGGACACAATCGGCATCGTCGTCGAGCGTCGCCGTCCGCCGGGCGAAAAGGAGCACGTGATTTTTTACTGTGACAACTGCGGCGCGCTCGTGGAGGACATTTACTTCGATTGTGAGGACATCGTCCAACACTTCAGCCAAGCGATGCTCGATTTCTGGAACGACGACGCGCGGCGAACGTGCAAGAAGTGCGGCAAGAAGGTCGAAAAGCCAGAACCGGTGAAGCCCTTCTAGCCATCCGCCCAAGAAATTCTCTTCCACAGATTTAAAACGCCCTAATTCCCTCACAGATTTCCAAACGCCAACTTAGCTGGAACTTCTTGGCTTCCTGCTTTCCTGATTCGTATCCTCTTAATCTGCGTAATCTGCGTAATCTGTGGAACGTTTTTTTTAGCAAGCCAACCGGGGCGGATGAAGATCGACATCCACACGCATATCCTGCCGCACGACTGGCCCAATCTCGATGCAAAATACGGCTACGGCGGATTCGTTAGGCTGGAACACTACAAGCCCTGTTGTGCGCGGATGATGATCGGCGATGGAGTGTTTCGCGAGATCACGGATAACGTTTGGGAACCGAAGCGGCGGATTGAGGAAATGGATCGCGCGAACGTTTCAATGCAGGTGCTTTCAACTGTGCCGGTGATGTTCAGCTATTGGGCGAAGCCGAAAGACGCGCTGGATCTGTCGCGTTTGCTCAACGATCACATTGGCGAAGTTGTTCGCCAATATCCGACCCGATTCGCCGGTCTCGGAACGATCCCGTTGCAAGATGTCGATCTTGCGGGGCGCGAGTTGGAGCGGTGTGTCCGTGAATTGGGCCTGCGTGGCGTGGAAATCGGCACGCATGTGGACGCAAACGAGTATTGCTACGGAGCTGGTTGCCGAAACCTGGATGACAAATCGCTCGACGTCGTTTGGAAAACCGCGGAGCAACTCAACGCGGCAATCTTCGTTCATCCGTGGGACATGATCGGCAAGGAGCGGATGCCGAAATATTGGTTGCCGTGGTTGGTTGGAATGCCGGCCGAAAGTTCGCTGGCGATCTGCTCGATGATTTTCGGCGGCGTGTTCGAGCGCTTTCCGAAGCTCCGCGTCGCCTTCGCGCACGGCGGCGGCGCGTTTCCGTTCACAATTGGGCGCATCGAGCACGCCTTTTCCGTGCGCCCGGACTTGGTCGCGATCGACAACCAAACGAATCCACGAAGCTATCTCGCCAATGGCGATACGCCGGCGCGGTTTTACGTCGACTCACTCGTTCACGATTCGGTAGCGCTGAAAATGTTGATCAAATTGTTTGGCGCCCGGCGCGTCGCGCTCGGTTCTGATTATCCCTTCCCGTTAGGCGAGGCGAATGCCGGCGAACTCGTCGAATCGATGAACGAGCTGTCCGCCGACGGCAAGGCACAACTGTTCTCCGGCACCGCGCGCGAATTTCTCGGGCTCTGATTTCGCTTTAACGATTCAACGCTTTAACGATTTAACGGCGCGCTCATCGCTACATTTCGTGCCTGATTGCCCAGAGATCGTGGAAGATGGGCTTGAACAGTGACTCTTTCAGAAATGGAACGCCCGGCGATCCGCCGGTGCCTTTTTTCGCGCCGATCGTTCGTTCGACCAACTTGATGTGCCGGTAGCGCCACTCCTGCAGGCCTTCGTCAAAGTCGGTCATCAATTCAAAAAGTATCGAGCATTCCGGCGCGCCCTTGTACAGCCGCAGGATTTCTTTCTGCACCTGTTCGTTAGGCCCATTTGGTTGAGTGATGTCGCGGTTCTTCAATTCCGCCGGAACCTTCGCGCTGCGCGTTTCGAGAAAATCGTAGAAATGATCGATCACCGTCCGTTCTTTGAGAAGCTGTTGTAGCCGGTCGGCACCGGGAAAATCCGGTTTCACGTACTTGAGCGTGGACTCGCGCTTATAGCCGAGCACGAACTCAATTTCGCGAAACTGGACCGATTGAAATCCCGACGCGGTCTCGAGGCGGTCGCGAAAGCTTGAGAATGACGACGGCGTCATCGTCTCCAGAATGTCCACCTGCGCCACGAGCGTCTTCATGATCGTGCGCACGCGCTTGAACGAATGAATTGCCCCGAACAGATCGCCCGCAGAAAAATCTCTCTTTATTTTCTCGAACTCATGCAGCAGCTGCTTGAACCACAGCTCGTACGTCTGATGGATGATGATGAACAACATCTCGTCGTGCTCGGCCGGAGTTGAGCGCGGCTTCTGGAGCGTGAGCAGGTTCTCCAGATCCAAGTAACTGGCATATGTGAGGGACGCCATACGCAAATGCTCTATGTGAGTCGCATGAACGTCAACGCGCGATCACGTAATTGCTTTCTGATCTGCCGCTTCAACGATTTACGATGTAACGCTTCAACCTAGCTAAGCCGATGCTAGATGGTAGATGACAAAACCCGATTCTGTTTACGACGCTGATCGAGCATCTAGAACGAAATGGGCGGGCAACGACCAAAATAGAGTACAGAACCCAAGGGCCGAAGGCGAGAGAGCAGAAGAGAACGAATCAATCTAGTATCGAGCATCGCTTCGTCTTGATGTAAACGAAGATTTTGCGCACTGTTCGTGCAAAGCAATGCCCGCTGAAAGTAAATCCAATTTGCGACTTGAGATCGCGCATGTGCTCTTCATCGATATTGTTGGTTACTCGAAGCTCCTCATCAATGAGCAGCGGGAGTCGCTCGAAGAATTAAATCAGGTCGTTCGCGGCACGGATGCATTTCGCGAAGCCGAAGCGGCCGGCAAATTCACACGTCTTCCTACCGGTGATGGCATGGCTTTGGTTTTCTCCACGACACCTGAGGCGCCGGTCGAATGCGCGCTCCAAATTAGCAAGGCATTGAAAAGCCGACCGGAGCTTCGAGTCCGAATGGGCGTCCACAGCGGTCCGGTCAGTGGCATTACAGACGTGAACGACAGGTCAAACGTTGCCGGTGGCGGCATCAATATGGCCCAGCGCGTGATGGATTGCGGCGACGCTGGACACATTCTTCTGTCGAAAAGGGTTGCGGCAGATCTCGAGCAATATCGCCACTGGCAGCCATACTTGCACGATCTCGGCGACTGCCAGGTGAAGCATGACGTTACCGTGTCGGTGGTAAATCTTTACACAGACGAAGCTGGCAATCCGGTGCTGCCGGAAAAGTTTTCCCGCATCGGTGTAGGGGCGGCCGCGTCGGTCCGAACAAAGGCGTCCGCCAAACCTGCCATTCCAAGGTGGGCTTTTATCGGTGCCCTGCTCGTCGCTGCCGTTGCGCTGGGCGTTCTCTTGTTCCGAATGGGAGGGGCGGATCATCGGGCCGTCCGAGCAGGCGCTGAAGAAGAAGGACGCCGCAGCGCGGCGTCCCTACCGGCTGCCGAAAAAAGCATCGCTGTGCTGCCGTTTGAAAATCTAAGCGAAGAAAAAGCAAACGCGTTCTTCGCTGATGGTGTGCAGGATGAAATTCTAACCAACCTTGCCAA
>WNFC01028523.1_pt1 | contig 14550 bp, 16 predicted proteins | sample 5400541 | NCBI WGS metagenome assembly WNFC01 (sample SAMN13153342, study PRJNA577476) | soil metagenome | isolation source: 120 cm saprolite under Douglas fir tree site 2 hole 2 replicate 1 | place: USA:California | collected 2015-04-18
ATTGTGAAAGTGCTGCTCGACCATGGGGCGGATTTGCACGCCAAAACGAATGACGGAAAAACGCCGCTGCGCTTTGCCGAGGAGCGCGGCCATGCAGCCGTCGAGGAATTCCTCCGTAGCCGCGGCGCCACTTGAGAGGCCATAATCTCCGGAGGAGCCGCTGCTCGTGAAGATTTCTGTCATAACCTGCGCTCTGCTTGGCACGCTGCTGTCGGCCCCTTGGAGGCTCGACGAGCAGGGAACGGGAGGAACCATGTCTCTGCAAATTTCCAGCACGGCCTTTTCCACCGGAGTAACAATCCCGAAAAAATTTACCTGTGACGGCCCGGACGTCTCCCCGCAATTGAAATGGAATGATCCGCCCGCAACTACCCAGGGTTTTGCGCTCATTATGGACGACCCCGATGCTCCCGTGGGCACCTGGGTGCACTGGGTGCTCTACGACCTTCCGGCGAACACGCGAGAACTTACCGAAGGAGTCGCGAAGCAGGAACAGCTGGCCAGCGGCGCGCGGCAAGCGCCCGGCAAGCCGCACCGCTATTTCTTCAAGCTGTATGCCCTCGATGCAAAACTTAACCTCAAAGCCGGAGCCAGCAAAGCTGACGTCGAAGGGGCCATGAAAGGCCGCGTCCTCGCGCAATCCGAATTGATGGGCAAATACGGCCGCTGACTCTCGAGTCCGCGTTGACGGGCGAAGGAAAAGCGGCAATACTGGCGAACGATGATTGGCCAGCTTCGCGGACGGCTCGCCGAAAAAAGACCGAATCAAGTGCTCGTGGACGTGGGCGGCGTCGGCTACCTCGTGCAGGTGCCGCTCTCGACGTACGCCGCGCTTGGCGAGCTGCACACCGAAGTGACCCTCCTGATCCACACCCATGTGCGGGAAGACGCGTTGGCGCTGTACGGGTTTGTCTCCGCGCGCGAAAAACATTTTTTTGAGATGCTGCTTTCGGCTTCCGGTGTGGGGCCGACGCTGGCGCTGAAGATTTTGAGCGGGATGAGCGTCGAGGAATTGGTCCCGGCGATTCGCGGGAGCGACCTGGCGCGGCTGACAAGAATTCCCGGTGTGGGGCGGAAGACGGCGGAGCGCATGGTAGTGGAGTTGAAAGACAAACTGGAAGCCGTGGCGGTCGAGACGGAAAAACCAGCGGCATCATCGCCAGCGGGAATCGAGGCGGATGTCATTTCGGCGCTGGTGAACCTGGGATACGACGGCCGCGCCGCGGAAACCGCCGTCGGAGAGGCGAAGCGCGAGGCCGGCGCGGCGAATTTTGAGAAGTTGTTGCGTGGCGCATTGCAGTCGTTGAGTGCGCCGAAAGGACGAGCGGCGCGGGGTGCGTAAGTGGTTTTGGTCATCCTGAGCCCATCCGACGAAGATGGGCGAAGGATCTCAACGTAAGACTTCTCCAACGCGGCCCAAGTGGCTGGCAATGGATGGGGCGAGATCTTTCGGCGAACCTCATCGGTTCGCCTCACGATGACAAGGGTTGCATGTTCGTTGAACTACGATGGCGGAGGGAACGGCAAAGCGGATGATGCAGCAAAGACAGCCAGAGCGGATTGTGTCCGGGCAGGCATTTGACGAAGACGCGCGCATCGAAGTGAGCGTGCGGCCAAAGCGCCTGGACGAATACATCGGGCAGAAACGCGTCAAAGAGAATATTCAGATTGCCATCGATGCGGCGCGGAGCCGCGGCGAAGCGCTGGACCACGTGCTGCTCTACGGGCCGCCCGGGCTGGGCAAGACCACCCTGGCGCAGATCATCGCCAACGAATTGAACGTGCCGATCAAAACCAGCGCAGGACCGCTGCTGGAGCGCAAAGGCGACCTGACGGCAATATTGACTTCGCTCGAAAAAAAGGAAGTTTTCTTTCTGGATGAAATTCACCGCTTGCAGCCCGCTGTAGAAGAAGTGCTCTATCCGGCGATGGAAGATTTTCGCGTGGACCTGATTATCGGCCAGGGCCCGGGCGCGCGCATTCATCCGTTCCCATTGGGGCACTTCACGCTGATCGGGGCGACGACCCGCGCGGGATTGATTACCGCGCCGCTGCGCTCGCGATTCGGCATCGTGCACCGTCTGGACTTTTACGAGCCGGCGGATTTGCTGATCATCATTCACCGCTCCGCGAAAATTCTGAACATCCAGATGGACGAGGGCGGCGCCGAAGAAATTGCTCGCCGCTGCCGCGGCACGCCGCGTATCGCCAACCGCTTGCTGCGGCGCGCGCGCGATTTTGCAGAAGTGCGCGCTGCCGGCCGCATCACGCGCGCCGTCGCGCAGGAAGCCTTGCAAATGCTGGGCGTCGACGAAAGCGGCCTCGACGAAGTGGACCGCAACCTGATGATCGCGCTGCTCGACAAATACGCCGGCGAAGAAGAAGACGCTATCGAAGAAATCTACGAGCCCTACCTCATGCAGATCGGCATGATCGACCGCACCCCCCGCGGCCGCGTCGCAACGCAGCGAGCGTACGAATATTTCGGGCGCGAGCTGCCCCGCCGCCAGCCCCGCCTGTTCTGAACGCACGGGTGGTCACTCGTGATCTGCAAGAGCAGCTTGCACCACAAACTCGATCCGGTTGTCTATCTAACTCATTTTGCGTCGCACGTCCAGCGGCAATGCGGACCGCAACTCTCTTGCCGAGAACCCTTGCCGCGCACATGATCATTTCGATGGCCAGATGGCTCACCTCAACCAGGGTCACAGAATCGTGATCTACGTCAGAGAAACGGCGCGAGGGTGTACGGCTTCAATATCGGTATAGCGCGCAAAATCCTTGTGGTTGAACGTCAAAATGCGCTTGACGCCATGCACCCGCATGGCCGCCACTAAGCGGGCGTCATGAACCTGCACGCCTGAGACGCTGTGTGTTACCAGAAGTTTGCGCCACTCCTCGTGAACCGCCAAGCTGTCCGGGAGCAAACGGAGCATTTCCTCAAATAATCTTGCCCGCCGGTCTGTGTCTTGAGGGGAAAGACCGTAGCCATTGCGATCCGCGGGGCGAGTACAGGCATTCCAGAATTCCGCAACATTCTGGGATGTGTAACAAAGAACGCCGTCGCGCCGAAGAATGGCATCAGTCGCTGAGACTATAGCGGAATAGTCGCTGTGGTCGGGTTTGACCCACCGGAGAAGAACGTTGCTATCGACGAGGTACGGCATCTCTGCCATCGAGCCGGTCCTCATAGAAGCTTTCGCGCGAAAAGCTTTCCGTTGGTAAATCGGGCAGTTTTTCGGACCCTGTTGCCATGGCTTCAAGCATACGATGAAATTCCCCGACGCTCATTTGGCCGTGAGACAGAGAACGACCGATCAGGGCTTCTTTCAGAAGCCGTTCAGCCAACTCTTCTAAAGGCAGCCCCTGAGCCCGTGCCTCGGCCATGAGGCGGGCTTCTGTTTCTGGCTTGAGGTCAACCCGGATGGTCATTCTAGTGCGCCTCTGCCACTTAGATTAAACGTGTTCGGACCGAAATACTACCGCCTGTTCTAAGTCACCTGGTCTCTACCAACGGTTGCACGTCCCGCGCTACCTTTGCGGCGATCTCGTCCTCAGCAACTTCCAGGTCGTAGCGCGTCTGCAAGTTCATCCAGAAAGCTGGGCTGTTGTTGAAGTAGCGAGCAAAACGCAGCGCCGTGTCGGCCGTGATGCCGCGGCGCTCGTTGACGATGTCTGCGATGCGCGTCACCGGAACGCGCAAAGCCATCGCCACCTTGTTCATGCTTAGTCCGAGAGGAGCCATGAACTCCTCGCGCAGAATCTCCCCCGGATGCACCGGCTTCAGTTTCTTTGCCATTTTAGCCCCCTAGTGGTAATCCACGATCTCGACTTCATAGGCGTGCCCCTCGCGCCACGCAAAACAGATGCGCCACTGGTCATTGATGCGGATGCTGTGCAGACCCTTCCGATCGCCTTTCAGACGCTCCAACCGATTTCCCGGCAACGTCGAGAGCGTTCGGAGATCCGGCGTCGCGTCGAGCATGTCCAGTTTCCGGAGGGCTTGGCGCTCAATGGCCTTGAACCGGCGTACGACTTCTCGGTGGAAGAGGCGCTCGGTATCAGCGCATCGGAAGGACCGGATCACACCTGGAAACTATACTGCGTTCCGGTAAATGTCAAGCAGTACGGCCTTCGTTAAGGAATGGAGATCCAAAGAAAGAGCTGGGGCGGGGCGGCTACCCCCCGAGGCTCGTCTCTGGCAAGTTCGCGGTGCCCATCTCCCTACCTTCCGAAGCTATCTTCTTCCTTTTCAATCACTTCCAAATTTGCCTACAATTTTATCTTGACAGAGACGGTACTGATGTGCTAACATCATTTTTGATAGTCAGCCACTACTCTCGCCGAGGCGTTCTGAATCCAGCTATCCCGCTGCCTCCCTGTACCCCCCGACCCCAATCCACTAACTCCTTTCCCTTCAAACTTTTATCCGACCCCCACCCTCTAAGCCCTGCCGTATCAATCTTTTATAAAAACACGGGGGGCGAGGGTGTGTGTCGTGTGTCCTTTCTTCAGCCCTTCCACTTTCCACCCTTTTTTGTTCATCTCCTTTCTTTTCTTCGTTTTACGCACTCTTTCCTGCAACGTGCGCGACACAACTTCTTTGGAATCAACTGGTTGCGCACTCTTTTCATCGCGACGGGGGTGTACCCCCCAGCCCTCCATACAAAGAGGAAAAAATGTCGCAGCAGACCAAGGAGGAAGGGGTAAAGCTGCCGGAGCAAGGTCCGGCGGCTACAATGGAATGTGTGATCGCGAAGCGATCAACTGGTGGAGCATGGGTCAGAAGACGATTTACGTGTCGCTGGGATCAAACGTGGGGGACAGAGAAGAGAATTTGCGCGCGGCGATCGCGGCGCTGGGAGATGCGTGTGTGCGCGTGACGCGGGTGTCTTCGTTTTATGAGACGGAGCCGGTGGACTTCCTGGAGCAGGGGTGGTTTTTGAATTGCGCGGTCGAGGGCGAGACGGATGTTCCGGCGCTGGAATTGTTGCGCGCCCTGCGTGGAATCGAGACGCGAATGGGGAGCAAGAAGCTGGTGGCGAAAGGGCCGCGGCTGATTGATATGGATATTCTGCTCTACGGCTCGGAGACGAATGACACGCCGGAATTGCAGGTGCCGCATCCGCGGATGCATCTGCGGCGGTTTGTGCTGGTGCCGCTGACGGAGATTGCGCCGGAGGCGGTGCACCCAAGTTTGAAAAAGACTGTGAAACAACTGCTCGAGGAAACGCCGGATTGCAGTACGGTGCGGCGATTTGATACTGCCAAGTAGGGGCGTCCGCCGCGGCGGGCGCCCCTACAAGTGCTGATTTCCGGATCGCGTCAACTGGTGCGATGCAAGAGCAAACGGTGAAGGGTCATGAGTTTGGGTTGGAGGGCGTCAAGCTCGATTTGGGCGAACTGGCCTTCCTTGATTTCGCGCCAGCGGTAGACGCCGGGCTCGGTCTCCTGAGTTTCGCGGCCGTTCAAACGGCGCAAGAACTCGTTGGCGTTGTCGCGCGAGGCGGCCTGGCGGTACGTGGGACGGGTGAGGGCTTCGACGGCGTAGCTGCGCAGAAGTTTGCGCCAGTAGTGATCGAAGAGATCGCCGGAGGCGAAGATGTCACTCCATGCGACTTCGCCGCCGTAGGCCACCACTACGCCGACGACGCGCTCATTTTTCAAACCTGAGGTGGCTTGCGAGAAACGGCGCTGCACTTCGTCAACGAAATCATCGATGGATACTCCGACGGCCCGTGACTGGTAAATCTGCTCGTAGGCTTCGGTGCGTCCGTTGGAAGCGATGGCGCCCTGGATATCTCTCGTGGTCACGCGCGGAGAAGGAGCAGCGGGTGATGCCTTCAGGGTAGTGCCGCTGCGGACCGCGTCCCAGACTTCGGCTTGTTTCTGATCGACGGCTGCTTTTTCGCGGACGCTGGGATGGACGATGGTTCTTGCAGCTGCGAATTGCGAGCTGCCGGTCCAACGGCCGTGCTCGACGCAGAAGACGTCAAGAGGGAGCGGCGGGGCGCCGGCGGGAACGATGCGGTCCTTGCCGATGACGCGGTCCTGCTTGCCGCCGCTGACGAGTTCTCCGGCGAGGAGCAACAACGGGCGCTTGCTGCGATTGATGAGGACTAGCTGATTTACGGACGCGGTGACTTGCTCGGGAGGACCGAGGTACCGTGGATCTCTGTTGCGGACCAGGCCAACCGCACCCTGTTCGCTGACGATTACTTCGCCGTTCGAGAGGCCTTCCTCGAGAGTAAGGAAGGGACTGGTATCCTGGCCGTAGGAGCTGACGACGGGGAAGACCGAGATGTTCTCATAAGTGACGGGATCGAGGAGCCGCCAGTCACCCTCAGGCCTAGAACTGGGAGCGGCTGGGGTGCTTGGCACTGAGCCGACAAAAGCCAGGCCGCCCAGTGTGGTGATACCGAGAAATCCGCCGATCAGGGCGGCGAAAATCGAACGTTCCATGAAAGCCTCCTTTGTGTGAACCCCAATCCGGTCAGAGCGAACCAGCGAGGACACGACTCCACGACTCAGGATTAGAACGGGGAGGGGTGAATTCCTTGCACTGGTGAAAGTTCTTAGTTGTTAGTTTTAAGTTTTTAGTCAGGAAGAAGGAGCCGAGTGTGTGAAGGAGTTAAGGGCAGAGGGCAAACGCGAGTGCGCACCTGCCAACTAACAACTAATAACCAAGGACTTAGAACTGAAAGCTTAGGACTAAGAACTGACAACTGAAAACTTGCAGCAACTAGTTTAGCGGTTGGGATCGCCGAGGTTGATACGAGGCTTGTTGCGCCTGGACTTGGAGGCATCGCCTTCCTGTTTCTCGTATTCGGCGAGTTCCTCGTCGGTGTAGGAGAAAGAATCGCGCGAAGCGAACATAGAGTTCGAACGGCCGGCTTGTTTCTTCTTCTTGCGCAGAGCGCCGAATTCATGGCGGACTTGCCGGATGGGACCCTCAATGGCCTTCACTTCGACCAGTAGATCGCTGACTTTTTCGAGAAAGTCGTGAAGGTGGTAGGGACGAAGCACGTAGGGAAGGCGTGCGGCTTCCAAATGCACAATGTATTGGCCGCTGGCTAGTTCCGGGACGAGATACAGGACGCGGACGCGGCCACCATCATCGGGAGGGACGCTGGCAAGCTCGCGCAGCGTGACGAAGGCAGGACCTTCGACTCCCGTCAGAGCCACATTGGCGATTACAAGAGACCATTCCCCGGTTTTCAGCTCGGCCAGCAGCATCTGGGTGTCGGGGACGATGCGGACGCGCCATCCCTCGGAGTCCAGAATCTGCTTGACCGCACTGCCACCCGGGGCATTGTCGTCGAGAACAAGGATGCCGATCTGCTGAAGGGCGGACGTGGAACTAGTACTCACGAATTTGAGTATAGGCCCGGCATGGAGGGATGGGGCGGCGAATCCAGAGGCTGCAGCGTATCGGGTAAGGCTGTCCTTACGGCCAGTCGCTAAGGAGGTTCCGTAGGAACGGAATTACTGGCCAACCACGAGGCTGCTGCCAACAGCGTATTTTTGGAGCCCGGTGCCATCCCAAAACATACGGTAGGTAGCCGAATGACGTGAGGAGTCCGTCCCCGTAAAGAAGATCTGGAGGCCATCGCGGGACCATTCTGCATTCTGCGCGAACATATTCAGAGGGCTTAGAATCACGCGGCGTTTCGAACGAATTTCATAGAGAAAAAAACCGACACCGCCTCCCATGTGCTCATCGATAGGTACACCTTGCGGCGGCTTCAGCCACTCGGCGGAGACAAGCAACAAGTCAGGATTGAGGGGATGAACGCGAACCGTGTTGGCACTGGAAAAGCCGAAGGAGTCCGAGTACAGATCTTTGTCGGGAAGACTCTGCTTAGTCGTTCCATCATCGCTAACCGAATATAGTTGCTGGAGGTCATCCACAAGAATGGTATGAGCATCAACCCAACCGTGGATGGAGATGCTTTCACCGGGGTAAAGAGGAGTGGCATTTTCCGGGGAAGCGATAGAGGCGGTCCACAAATGCCATTTTCCATCTACGAATTTCATGAATGCGAAGCGGGTATCGTCGGGCGACCAGAAAGCCTCTTGGACGCTTCCACGAAGGAGTTCGGTGGATTTTTGGGACGGGAAGTCATATAGAAGAATGGTCTTGTCTTCCGCTTTGTCCTCACGCGTGTAAAGAAGCCGGTTGCCGTCATGTGAAACGGCCAGTTGGCGACCTTCGGTTGCGACGACACGAGTTGTTGAGCCACGTTTAAAGACCACTTTCCCGGTTGGATTCACATACGCGACGGCGATGGGAGGCTTGAAGTTGGTGATGGTTGGGGCGGGTGGCTTCTTTTTGGCGGCGTCGTCCTCGTCGGCGGGTTGGTTGTTGATCTTGGGGAAGAGTTCGGCGGCAATGCGGGCACAGCCCTTTAGGGAGCCGATTTGCGCGTGATCGACGGAGGCGCGGAAGGAGTACTTTCCTGAGGGCGGCGGCGCGGCCGTGAGCGTGTCGTTCGAAGCGTCGGTGCAAGCTTCGCGGGTCAGGTGAACGGCGACAGACGCGCCGGTGGCGGCGTCTTTGGCGTGATAGGTCCAGGAATCGGCGGCGGCTTCGTGGGTGACATCGGAAGGTTCGAGAGGGATGGGCGGATACCCGGTCCGATCCAGGTGCTCCGGTCCCTTCTGCCCGATGCGCAGGCTCCAGTTGGGATCATTACCAAAGGCAAGGATGAGAATGGGATAGTGCGTCGATTGGGGGGCGGCGGGACCTGCAGGGAGCTTCTTTGCGGGTGGAGGATTCTGGCCGAAGGAGAGCGCGGGCAGGCCAGCAAGAAGCAGGGATGCGGCAAGCAGAACGAGTTTGAACCCCTCAGGCATGCCGATAATGTTTCTCCCGGACAATGAGGATACGCCGTGAAGGCGGGGGAGGCAATTGTCTACGGGGTCTTGGCAAGAGGCGCCGTATCCAGGGAGGTACGGTGGAGGGGGAGATGCGAGGACGTGCCGCAAAACGAAGAAAAAGCGAAAATAGTGCTTGACGTAGCGAAGAAAAGGCGAAATACTGAGGCGTGCTTCGAGGTGGGCTATGTCTCCAGTTCACTCCCTATCGGCGCCGCGTTTTCGAATTCGACGCCGCCACGCTTCACCAACCACAGTAGGACTCTTTCCTGAGTGCCCTGAGTGCCCTGATGCCATAAGCCCAATGCAAGCGGTCAGCAGCCTTGCCCCGGTTGCGGACCAATTGACTGGCGACCGTAAGACGGTCGACCGCGGCAGCGTTTCGAATCATGCGACGGCGGATTGCCCCCCGGCGTCCAGGACCGAGCACGGAACCCAAAACCGTGAAACAGGTCCGGTGCGAAACGATGCCGCGGCACCACCAGAAAGCGCTCACGCGCGACTGGTAGGCATTGCCCGCCTCGCAGCATCCTCCCCGCCGGCGGAGACGCGGCGGAAGTCCGCCGAGAAACCGGAGTATTTTGTGCTGCCGGTGAAGTCGATCCTGAACCGGTGCGATTCGAAGCGCGTGCCGTTCGAATGGACGATCAATCCGTATCGGGGGTGCGAGTTTGCCTGCAAGTATTGCTACGCGCGATACACGCACGAATACATGGAACTGGACGGGTCAGAGTTCGAAAAGAAGATTTATGTGAAGAAGGATGCGGCGCCGTTGCTGGCATGGGATGTGGCGCACAAGTATTCGTACACGTCGGAGGCTTCTGGAGGGACGCAGGCAGAGCACATCGCCATTGGGACAGCAACGGATCCGTATCAACCGGCGGAACGGGAGTATGGCGTGACGCGAGCATGTTTGGAAGAACTGGCGAAGAGAGAAGGACTGAGCGTTTCGATCATCACCAAGTCAAACCAGATCGTGCGGGACATTGATGTGCTGAAGCGCATCGCGGAACGGTCGGACCTAGCGATCGATATCACAATTACGACCTTGCGGCCGCGCCTCGCGCTATTGCTGGAGCCGCGGGCGCCGCGGCCGGATCTGCGGATGGCGGCGGTGAAGCAGTTGCGGGAAGCGGGGCTTGCCGTAGGCGTGTCGGCCTCTCCGCTGATACCGGGAATTACGGACGGGGAGGGCGAACTCGAAGCCGTCGCGGCAGCAGCGAAGGAAGCGGGCGCGCAGTGGTTTTTCTCCGGCGTACTGTTCTTGATGCCGTCCTCGGCGAAACAGTTTCTGCCGTTTGTGCGGGAGAGGTTTCCGCGCCTGGCCAAGCAGTATGAGCAGTGGTATGCGAAAAATGGATACGCTCCGGAGGAGTACCGCCGCAGAGCTTCGGAACGCGTGGCGCGAATCTGCGAAAAGTATGGATTTCGGTCGCGGCCGTGGGTGGAAAACAAACATACGGCGCCGTGCGCGCAGTTGCCCTTGAGCTGGGATCGAGCGGCAGTGGCGCAGCACGTGGAACGAGGGCAATCTTGCGCGGCGGGATAGCGAATTAGATCGCACGTCGAGTCGATCGGCTTCAAGCGCAGGCTGGCGTTTAGCGAGGCCGGGAGCTTTGCTCCCGCTCTTTCGGTTCCAGTATCGCCGCACCCGCAAAAGCGGCAGCAAGCTGCCGCACTCCAAAAAGTTCAAGGGACGATGATGCGGGATTCTTCGCGTTTGAGTTCGGGGGCTTGCGGGAATTGACCGCGCAGGAATTCGATGAAGCGGCGTGAGCGTGGGCGGCCGTTAGTGCGCAGCAAGCCCATCCGGTAGAGAAAAACCAGCAGATGGAAAAGTTCGGAGTCTTTGAGGCTGGCGGAGCCGGCGCGTTCGGCTTGCTGCTTCTTGACTTCGGAAATAAAGGCGATCAATGCGGCGTAGAGTTCGCGCGGGAGCGACGCGTCCGGCGGTTTTTCGTAGATGATGCCGGAACTCAGCGTTTTGTAAGTCTGTGCGAGAGCCTGGATGGCGGCGAGGACGTCGGCGTCCACGGCGGCAGGCTGAACGGCGCAAAACTTGGCGATCGAGAAGGCCAGCGCGGCCATGAGTTGCTGGTGGGTGTACACGATATCCTGCGGGATTTTTTCGTCGAGCAAGGGAGTGTCCGCGGGCAGGGAGCGCTGGTGCTCGTCTTCGTAGCGGTGGGCGGCGACGAGATAGGAGCAATCGGCGGGACAGTCGATGGTGACTTCGCGCTCGGTGCCGCAGCAAACGGCGCAGATCTTTTCGCCTTTGGCGGGGCAGAAGCGGGCCGCTTTGCGCTTTTCACAAATAGGACAGGACACGGAATCTCCTCAAAACTTCAGGACAGTTCAGCAGAATACGCCGCGCGGCAATGAAAGACAAAATCAGGCAGGCGGAGGCAATGGGTCAATTTGATGTGAACAGCCATTTCCGAGAACGGGACTTCTGGCCAGTTTCGCGCGATCCACGTCTACGAGTGCCGAGTTGTACGTGCGGGCGACGCCAATGACGTCATACTTGGCTCGCCTAGCGGCTATTGGACGGGAACCGCGAAGGGTGAAGGACGGCACTTACGAACGTAGAGAATCGCCACCGAAGACTTCTCTTGATAGGCACCGACATGGCGCGCAGAGAACAGTGCACCGATCCCTGCGGATATTTCACACGTACCATGTTGACGCGCTCGTCAATCTTAGCGGCTTCCTGTTCTCGACCGATTTTGTGCAGCACATTGGCGTACGCCGCAAGCGAATCAACCAGGTACCACGAGCGCCTTTCACCCCAAGCCCGTTCCTTGATTTCAAGCGAACGTCTTCGGTGTGGCCCCGCCTCGGCATACTTCTCTTGATACTCGCAGACCTCGGCAAGGCGGTCGAGCGCACTGCTAATTGGAATCTGATTTAGGCTAACCTTAGCCTCAAGGTCTTTCCTGTTTCCCCAGCGTCGCCAACCCTTCGTCCACAGAACAGCCTGAGATTTTACGTGCTCCTCTACAGTTGCTAGACTTCTGCGGTAAAGCTTTTCCGCCTCCGCGTAGCGGCCTCTCGCCCGGCAGAATCCAGCCAAATCATCAAGCGCCCGCACCGTGAAGAGGTTGTGAGTGCCGCGCGACTGTTCGCACACTTCTAGTGCCCGTCGATACAACTTTTCGGCTGCTTCGTATTTCCCTTGCTCCTCATAAAGCTTCGCAAAGTCTTTGAGATGAGCGGGCAAATAAGAGTTAGCGCTGGTGTCAGCTTCGTGAATTTCCAAGGCTCGCTGAAACAGTGGCTCGGCCTCATCATATCGATGCTGAGCTACGTAAAATCTTGCCATCCACATGGAGGTTGAACACCAGAATCCACGCCCTGGAAACAATTCCGTTTTCTCGGTTTCCGCCAACGCCGCCTTGTAATGTGTCTCCGCTTCTGCAAATCTGCCCTCGTCCTGATAGAGCCGTGCAAGGCTCATGTGCCCGGCGTGAACTTGGGTATTTGGCTCAGGAGATTTTTCCGCTTGTTCGAGGAGGACTTGAAAAATTTGTTCCGCTTCACGATATCTGCTCTGCTCTTGGTACACAATCCCGAGGCCATGGCGGGCCTGGGTCAAGTGTGAGGGATCAGATGAGCGTCGCGCTTCAGCTATTGCCGTTGAATAAAGCTTCTCCGCTTTATCTCGGTCTCCCGAACCGCGAGCATTCTCGGCGTCAATTGTGAGCGCCTGGAAGCGCTTCGCCTCCGCAGACTCAAAAGCTGGATATAATGCTACCCGTAATGCAGTCAGTAGTCGGCCGTGCGTGGGTTTCTGGAGCATCTCACCTAAGCCATTATGCCACGATCATTAGACAGAACTGTGGGGAACAGCGAACTCCGTGTTATCACGGACAGACCCACTAACCTCGCGAAAACTCACGCCATGATGACTTTGTTGTGGAAGCGGCGGGCGGCGATGAGAAGAAGAATGGAGCCCATGGCGTAGAGGGCCAGGCCGTCGAGCCACAGATGAGTGAGGCCGGCGCCGCGCAGGATGATGCCGCGGGTGATGTTGATGTAATAGCTGGCGGGAATGAAATAGCTGATGACGTAGAAGATCGTGGGCATGGTCTCGCGCGGGAAGATGTAGCCGGAAAAGAAGATGCTGGGGAGAAAGGTGAGGAAGGCGAGCTGGATGGCCTCGGATTGGGAGTTGGCTTTGCTGGAGACGAGAATGCCGATGGAAAGCGAAACGAAAAGATAGGGGAGAGAAAGGAACGCGAGAATCAGTACGTTGCCGTGAATGGGAACCTGAAAGACGAAGCGCATGAAAGTGAGAATCAGACAGAGTTCGGAAAAACCGATCGCGAGATAGGGTAGGAGCTTGCCGAAGAGAAGACCCATTGGGCGGACGGGAGTGACGAACAACTGTTCGAGCGTGCCGCGTTCCTTTTCGCGGACGATGGAGAAAGCGGTGAGGAACGTGGTGACGTTCAGCAGGAGAATGGCGGTTAAGCCGGGCAAGAGGAAATTCGGGGAGCGGGAGTCCGGGTTGAAGAGCAGTTTAGGGCGCATATCGACGGCAAAGGTGGAGCGATCCTGCAGAACGCGGTGGAGGGATTCGTCGAGGCCGATGGCGGTGGTGACGTTGATGGCCTGGCCGGCGACAGAGGAGTCCGAGCCATCGATGAGGACGAGGACCTGGGCGCTCATGTTGTGGAGGAGGCGGTCGGAATAATCCACGGGAATCTTGATGCCGACGCGGGCCTTTCCGGCGATGATGGCGTCGTTGAGATCGCGATCGGTTTCGACGTAACGGATGATATGAAAGGTGTCGGAGTTTTTCAGGCGGTCGATGAGTTCACGACTTTCTCGGCGGCCGTCGGCATTCAGGACGACGGTATTGACCTGGCGGATGTTGGTGTCAATGCCGAAACCTAGCACAACCATTTGCAGCAGCGGAATCACCAGAGAGAAAAAAAGAGTCGCGGGGTCGCGGCGGACATGCAGGACCTCTTTGTAAAAGACAGCGCTGAAACCGCGGAAGAAGTTACGCACGGGCGGCCTCCAGCAGGGCTTGATGCTTGTACGTGAGTTCGACGAAGACGTCTTCGAGGCTGGGAGCGAGGGGACGAATTTCGGCGACGGCAATGCCGTTCTTCAGGAGCTGTTCGCGGAGATCATCGAGATTGAAATGATCCTCGATAAGTGCATGGATGGATTGACCGAAAATAGTGGCGCTGCGGATGCCGGGGAGGTGGCGGGCGAAGCGGAGAGCGCGCGTGACTTCCGGAGTGGTGATTTCAACGCGCAGGGTGCCTTGTGGCTGAACGTCCGGGAGTTCGCGGAGCGAATTGGGTGTGCCGTCGGCGATGAGCTTGCCGAAATAAATGTAGGCCACGTGGCTGCAGCGCTCGGCTTCGTCCATGTAGTGAGTGGTGACGAAAAACGTGATGCCGTGACCGGAAAGCTCGAAGAGGAGATCCCAGAGCTGGCGGCGCGCGACGGGGTCGATGCCGGCGGTGGGCTCGTCGAGAAAGAGGAGCGTCGGCTCATGGAGCATGGCGCAGCCGAGGGCGAGGCGCTGCTTCCAGCCGCCGGAGAGCTGCGCGGCCAAGCGATTGAGATAGGGTGCGAGGCCGTTGAGCTGGACAATTTCGTCGATGCGGCGCTTCAGGCGCGCAGGCTCCAGGCTGTAGATGCGGCCGTAGAACT
>WNFC01005188.1_pt1 | contig 14547 bp, 13 predicted proteins | sample 5400541 | NCBI WGS metagenome assembly WNFC01 (sample SAMN13153342, study PRJNA577476) | soil metagenome | isolation source: 120 cm saprolite under Douglas fir tree site 2 hole 2 replicate 1 | place: USA:California | collected 2015-04-18
TGCACTAACTACCAGGCCCGAAATCTTAATATCCGTTTTAAGCGAAAAGACGGAGAGGTTGGTTATGTTCACATGCTCAATGGGACAGCTATAGCGACTTCAAGGACGCCGATAGCGATCCTGGAAAACTTTCAGAATGCAGATGGTTCGATCACCATTCCTGATGTACTCCGCCCTTTTATGGGTAAAAGTGAAATTAGACGTAGATAATACATTAAGATGTCGTACTCATGGAATTCTGGAACAAGAAATCCCCCGTCATGGCTATTTCCAATGCCGCATTGGCAAACCCGGAACGGGCGAACGGAACGTAGGCAAACGATTCATGCCAAGTGAACCAATGTAGACGGTGCGTAAATCAGGGCCAGCAAAGGTCACACTGGTTACCAATTGCAGGGTCTTCCCGACCGTGGCTGCCATGTCTGCGAGCTGGCCAGTGCCAGTAGCAGTTTTTTCATAGAAGGTTGCGAGAAGTGGCTCGTTCGCTTCTTCAAAGACCACATGATAATCGCCGTCTGTGGTAATGATACCGACACCATTACGCAGAACTGTGGTCACCCACACATTCCCCTCAGCATCGAAGGCGAAGCCATCCACGACTGCTGCTAAGCCCAGACCATCTGGTCCGACTACCTCTTTATCTGTCAGACTGCCATCCGGCTGGACGCGGAAGCGTATGATGCGGGCTTTCATGGTCTCAGCCACATACAGATACTCTTCTGTGGCGTGGTGTCAACAGTTGCCATCTTTGATAAACAAAGGTAGACAAAAGCTGTTTTTGCCGCCCTCAAACCGTCCGGCACACCAGCGTTCCTGCCAAATTCCAGTGTGTTATGACTCGAGGTGCTGTCCGACAGACGCATTCGGGTTGGAACGTGCCCCCGTTGGACCAACAGTAGCCCCACCACTTTGACGTGTCTGCTCACTTGCAGACGGGCCTGGGCTGGATCACCGGGATTGCCCTCCCCAGCCATCTCCCATCCGACCTATAGCCGGACAAGGCGTTCAGCCGCTCTTGGGTGCTCGCGGCTGCCAATGAAATTCACGGAAGAAGCTGTGATGCACATTCACAGAGGCATTGAAGTCGGCATGGCATTCGTAGTGGCAAGCGGGGCAAGAAAAGAGCTTGCCCCCTTTGCCGATGACCCGTGCCCTGCCTGATACGTGAACCTCACGCCTTTGCAGCCACAACGCGAACAATACTGTGAGGTGCCATGTGGATTGACTTCCACGCTCACCACACCAATGGCATAAGCTTTTTCTTTGGCGAGTTGATGGATTTTGCCTTACAATTGGTTGGCTTGTTTGCGATTGAGCCTTCTCGACTTGCTACCCCTGATGACTTGATCTTGCGCAGGCGTTCAAAGAGCAGCACACAACCAGGATACTGCTCACACACATCGACAATGGCTCGTGCGGTCTTGTGAGCGGTATCCTGGTTCTGGCGACGAATATGTGCCCAAAGCTGTTGATTGCTGCGCTCTCCCTTCACCGCTTTGCCCGATTGCCATTGTTTCTTCGCAATCTTCTTCAGATGCTGGTACCTGTGCTGATCGAGTCCGGCATCCGAGACAAAACCAGTGTGTTTGATGACCCCATGCTGCCGCACGGTGATCACCGCGAGCTGCTTGACATTCAAATCCACCGCCACCGTGACCAGATCCGGATCACGCTTGCTTTCCACAATTTTCTTCGCGGTGATAGTTTTGGTTTGCAAGAAATGGATTTCTGCTTGGTTCTTCTTGAGAAGAAGCTTGGGAGATTCACTCTCCCACCCGACCTCCTGTCGTCTTTTCTCAAAATAGCGGTTGTACCGCGTTGGGTAGTTCATCCACACCCACTGCTCCCCAGTGTAGACTTTGAGTCGGACAAAGCTTTGACGCAGATCAAGGGCATCCAATTCGAGGGTAAAGGTGCCTGCATAGAGTGTAGGATGATTACGGGGGTCGGTCGTCCTGGCTGGCACTTTTTCTTGCCGATGGCTTGCTAGGTTGCCACCTGTGTCAGATGCACTCTGGCTTTGCCAATCACATCTTTGATTACCGAACGCCGGTAGCGCGAGGACTAGAGTTTTCAGAGGACTTATGATGAACAAACAAAAATGGGAGAGGTAGGATACTCCTGCCTCTCCCGAAATAATCAACTCGCTACGAAACCTGCGCTACAGATTTCATCCTACATTGCTACTGATCCTCACCCTGCACATGGGCGGGACGCAATTTGGTAGTGAAGGGCTCGGTTGCCCTCATCTACTATAACGAGGTGAAATGTCTTGGGTAACGTGCAAATGCTCGTGTCCCGTCCTGTGATTTTGTCATAGGGTAAGTGTTCAGTGAAAATGTCATCCATGCAGGAGACACTGACATTGAACGCTCAGGAACAGAAACGAGTGGGAGTCTTGAATCGGATCCTGGCAGGACAACTGAGTGCGGCAGAAGCCGCAGTCTTGCTGAGGCTGTCACAGCGACAGGTACAGCGCATTCTGGCGACCTATCGGGAGGAAGGGGTCGCTGCTGTTGTCCATGGGAACCGAAGGCGCAAGCCCAAACATCGTATCAATCTGGAGTTACGACAGCAGGTGATCATGCTCGCCCAAACGACCGAGCAGGGCTGCACCCAACACCCAACAGCATCGGCGCGACCTACGCACACCCACCCTTGACGCGGGTGAGGCCAATATAGCACTTGACATGTTACCTCTTCTTTGGAGTGAAGGTTATCATTTTGCTTATCCTGATATTATAGTATTGCAGGGCAAAAATTTAATCTAAGAAGTGGAGGAGGAACTGATGGGAGTGTCAAAGTATCTACGTATTGTTGTTCCAGTCTTCGATGAGGAAGAGAACATCCCACATCTACACGCCAGTCTTTCTCAGGTTTTGAAAGAGCAATAATTTTCCTATGAAGTCATCTATGTGGATGATGGCAGCAAGGATGGAACATTTCCACAACTCAATCGGCTCGCGTTGGGCAATTAACACGTGCAGGTCATCCGTCTGCGCTGGAACTTTAGACAGACGGCTGCAATCTCTGTCGGTGTGGCTCATAGTACGGGCGAAATCCTGATATTCATCCTCTTTTCCCAGCGTCCATTTTGTGCGAATTATGCCTGAATGGGATCAAAAACAGTGCTGTTAAGAAAGCTTAACCAGAATTTAATATTTATTGATCTTTCTTAACTCAAATGTAACCAGTTTCGTTACCTCTATCGACTATTGTAAATACGGACTCACTCACCTGAAAGTACTGTCAATATATAATTAGATGCAACAGCTATATTAAAGTAAAAAAACATGAATATTGAGAGCAAGGAACATTTTCATGTGTTTGGCAACAATGCGCTTCCAAGGAGCAGATTCTATATTTATCGGTTGATAGGGTGTCTACAAGAAAAACCTTACTAGCGAGGAGCAGTGTCATATATGCAGATACCACTCGTAGACCTGTATGCGCAGTATCAGGCTATCAAACATGAGGTTAAAGCTGCTTTTGAGGAAGTACTCGAGAACATGCAGCTTTTCCTCGGTCCACAATTACAGGCTTTTGAGGACGAGTTCGCGACCTATTGTGAATGTCGTCATGCAGTAGGAGTGGCTTCAGGAACTGACGCGCTTTCCTTGGCTCTTCGTGCTTGCAACATCGGCCCTGGTGATGAGGTTATTACTGTTTCCAATACGTTTATTGCTACGGTTGAAGCAATTGCTCTAGTAGGAGCGACTCCTGTCTTTGTCGATATCGATCCACTCACCTACACCATGGATTGGCGGCAACTCGACTATGTATTAACCTCTCGCACTCGTGCCATTATCCCCGTCCATCTCTACGGTCATCCAGTCGAAATGCAGCCTGTCTTGGATTTTGCACGTTCGCACGGTCTCCGAGTTATTGAGGACGCTTCCCAGGCGCATGGTGCCACCTACCGAGGACAGCGGGTTGGAAGCTTTGGGGATATCGGCTGCTTTAGCCTCTATTACAGTAAAAACCTGGGAGCCTATGGCGAGGCTGGGATTTGTGTCACCAACGACCAGGCTCTTGCGGAGAACCTCCGTATGGTGCGTGATCACGGCTCGCGCATACGCTACCAGCATGAGGTCCTGGGGGTCAATGCGCGTTTAGATGAGTTGCAGGCAGCAGTGTTGCGTATAAAACTGCGCCACCTCGACCAATGGAATACTACTCGTCAGGAACATGCACAAGCCTATGCAGAGCAACTTCAAGAGGTTGTAACGGCGGTGCCAATAGTTCAACCATGGGGAACTCATGTTTATTGTTACTATGTTATTCAGGTGCAAGGACGCGACCATTTCCGTAAAGTCTTGGAACAAGAAGGGATAGCGACAGGTATCCATTACCCAACCCCTATTCACCTGCAACCAGCGTGCGCCCACTATGGTTATGTACGTGGCGTGCTTCCTGTGACGGAGACTTTGTCAGATCGGATCGTCTCTTTGCCCATGTACCCAGAACTGACTGCTGAGCAGAGGCAGGTAGTTATCAATGTTGTTAAGAAAAGCGTCGTGTTGGGTGTCTCAAGTTCATAGCTGGTTTAGACAGCCAATTCGAAGCTGCTAGACGCGACAAATGTTGGGGGTCATAATGGAAATTACCAATCTACGTTTTGGGGTAATTGGCTGGGGATACTGGGGACCAAAGATCGCGCGGAATCTGAATAGTTTGCCTAATGCCATGGTAACTATGGTTGCTGATCAAGATGCCCGCCGCCTGGCACCTTTGGCAGTAAACCAGTCATGGGTTAAAACCACAACGCTACCAGAGGATGTATTTCGCTCCGATGTCGATGGAGTCATCATTGCGACACCTGTACGAACGCACTATCAACTTGCTAAAAGAGCCTTATTGCATGATAAACATGTGCTGGTCGAGAAACCGCTCACTGCCGATGTTATGGAGGCGGAAGAACTGGTCGCACTGGCACAAGAGCAACGACGTGTTTTGATGGTTGGGCATACATTTGAGTACAACCCTGCCGTCAATGAGCTACGCAAACTTGTGCAGAATGGAGATCTGGGAAAAATCTATTGTATCGAGGCAGAACGAGTGAACCTCGGATTATTTCGCAATGATATTAATGTGATTTGGGACCTTGCCCCTCATGATGTGTCGATCTTGCTCTACCTGTTGGGAAAGAGACCAGAACAGATTAGGGTACGGGCACATGCTCACATTCAATCAAACATTCACGATATTGCCCACCTTGATCTTGGATTTGCAGATGGCATGACCGCCCATATCCATGTAAGCTGGCTCCATCCTTGTAAAATTCGACGAGTAACCGTCATTGGCGATGCAAGAATGGTCGTTTATGATGACACCAACCCGGCTGAGATGCTGAAGATCTACAACAAAGGAGCAGATGTTCATGCGGACCCCGGGGTCTCCTATCGATTTGGTGAGATCACTATTCCGCACATTGATTGGATCGAGCCACTGCGCCTCGAGTGCGAGGATTTTGCTAACTCCATTCGCTTGGGGACGCAGCCTCGCGCTCATGGCGGTGTCGGCTTGGAGGTAGTGCGGGTGTTGGCGGCGGTACAGGAGGCTCTGGAGAAGCAGGAAATGTGGAATGCTGCACTAATAAGGCAGGCAATGTGAATATGAGAGACAAGCGGCCTGTGAAAGGTAAAAGGCAAAGGTCAAAGAAGTTTTACATCTTTATTCTCACTCTTGTACTCTTATGTGTAGCTGGTGCAGGGCTTTCGGCTGCTGGGTATCAGACGTACCATACAGGCTACCAGCATGAGTTATCTCTAGCACAAACGGGCGTGCAGCATCTGCGAATGGCTGGGACCCTTTTGAAAGCATTGCCTAAAAACCCTTTCGATGCCCAAAGTGTCAACCAGGCGCAACATGAATTCGCTGCCGGATTGACTGCCTTTGTGCAAGTCGATAACGATTTAAAAACACTGCCAGGGATAAGCACATCCATCCCCGTATATGGTGTTCGCTTGCGTGCTGCATTACACTTGCTGCCAATAGCCATTGAGCTATCTCAAGTAGGGATAACAGGTTGCGATCTCCTGAATTTGATCATCTCCAGGTTTCATGATCCATTAAATGCCCATGCACAAGGCCTCACAATGGCAGACTTCGCCGTCATAGAGAAAGATTTTCACCAGGTCAAGACGGGACTTACCCTGGTCGTTGATCAGATCGCTCACTTGCAGCCAGGTGATTTACAGGTTGACCCGCGCCTCGGCAAATATTTCGCCACCCTCCAAAAGGATATCCCACTACTCCAAACCTGGCTTGAGACTGTACAACAGCTTCTCCCTGTCGCCCCTGCACTTCTCGGCATTGGAACACCGGCCAAGTATCTCGTTGAGATACTTGATTCGACCGAACTGAGGCCTGGTGGCGGCTTTATTGGCAATTATGGCATTGCCACTCTTTCAGGAGGACGACTAACGACAGCTCACATCACAGATACGTACTTGCTTGATCAGGCGTATAATGCTGCGGGCCATGATATCCCTTTCCCATCAGCATATACCTGGTTCAACCTGGCACCGAGTTGGGGGCTTCGTGACTCCAACCTCGATGCAGATTTTCCGACGGCAGCCCGCTATGCCGAGCTGAACTATGCACGCGAGGGCGGCAAGATTCCTATTCAGGGGGTAATCGCCCTTACGCCGGCGTTCATTGAGCAGGCACTTGGAATCACTGGCCCTATCGCCGTTCCAGAGTACCACGAGACTGTGACCGCACAGAACCTGGTTGATCGTATCCATTATTACCAGGTCGGGCCAGGAGATAAACATGGCGGAGATAATCCTTCTCCAGATGGACTTTCGTCGGCGCGTAAACGCTTTACAGCTCTATTGGCAGAGCATTTTCTGGCGCGCCTCCATCAGCTTTCACCTTCATCTCTGCCCAAGTTGCTGCAACGGCTGGCCAGTTCGCTGCGTTCAAAGGATGTGCAGATCTATCTCAATTCCAGCATCGCAGAACACCTCCTCCACAATTACCATCTTGATGCTGCCATCCAGGCTCCAAGTGGTGACAGTCTCTTAGTCGTGGACGCAAACATCTCTCCCAACAAAGCAAACCAATTTATCACTAACACGATGAACGATCAAGTGACCATTGATCCAGAGGGCAACACAGTTCATCACACTACCATCCGCTACGCATGGTTAAAGAAGGGCCCAGTCTACGGCTCCGCCCTGTATCGCGATTACGTGCGCGTCTATGTGCCACCAGGCAGCATGTTACAGATGCAGGATGGCTGGCAGACACGCGGTACGGGTCAAGCCTTTGGCCGCGAGGTGTGGGCTGGCTTTTTCACGCTCGCTTACGGCCAAACTAACACTATTACTCTTGTGTGGAAGATATCTGGTTCAGCCATAAAGGATGCGGGAGGCTGGCATTACCAGTATCTGATTCAGCGGCAAGCTGGTACCCAGTGGACAGTAGGCCTGCAGGTGATACTACCAGCGTGTGCGATGATCACGAAAAAGTGGGGAGGGCTGGTGTCTAGAAACACGCAGGCTTCGACACTCACCCAATCCTTGAAAGAGGATATAAGCCTGGGAGTGGACTATGCTTGTCGATGAGTTTCCGGTTGCGAATGAACCCTACGAGGAAGGACAGTATGATCGATACGCATCTGCATATCTTGCCTGGTGTCGATGATGGACCAGAAACGGTACAAGAAGCACTTGCGCTAGCGCAAGTGCTTGTACAAGAGGGCATTCACACTGCTGTTGCTACGCCCCATTACAACGATGAGTTTCCGCGGCGCTCGGCAGCAGAGATTCGAGAGCGGGTCCATTATCTACAGCAAGAGCTTGATCGTCACAATATTCCGCTGCGTCTCTTTGGTGGCCACGAAGTGCTCATCAAGCCTGGATTGGTCGAAGATATCCAGTCTGGACGGTTGGCGACACTCAATGGCAGTCGTTATCTCCTCCTGGAGTTGTGGAGTAGCACCTGGCTCTCTGAAACGGAGCGAGTGATTTTTGAACTGAGGGCATTTGGAATTGTGCCAATTATTGCTCATCCGGAGCGCTATCGTGCAATTCAGCAAGGCATCCATCGACTCACTGCTTTGCTTCAGCAAGGGGTGCTGGCCCAGTTGATGGCGAGTAGCCTCATCGGTATGCAGGGAAATACGGCTCGCTGCACTGCTGAAAGCTTGCTCAAGAAGGGGCTGATTCATTGCATTGCTTCTGACGCCCATGGCTTGCATAAACGACCGCCGGGTGTTGTTCGGAGCTTGCAACGTGCTCGACAGTTGCTCGGTCAGGCACGTGTCAATCAGATGGTTGAGTCGTTGCCAGCAGCAATTGTCAACAATGAAAATATACAAGAAGAAAGAACATTAGTCCATATCTCGTAAGGTAAGCGAGGAGAGACAGGGCATGACACTTGAACAATTCTTGATTAAGCTAGTAAAGCAATGGAAACTTATGGTAATCTGCATTGCGGCTGTAGGGGTAGGGGCATATCTTGGCAGCAGACTGATGATCCCAGTCTATCAATCAACCGCACTCGTACAGATTGCCATTCGTTCGAACAACAATCAAGCAGATATCAATAGTTTGCTTGCAAGTGACCAGCTCGTTCAAACTGAGGCGAAGTTAGCGGTCAGCGATCCTGTGTTGCGTGAAGTCGCCTCACATTTCCCCGGTCTGACAGTCCAGGAACTCGCGAAAGAAGTGACGTCGTTGCCCACGACCGGCACACAAATTTTTGAGATCGATGTACAGGACCAGAGTCCGACACGGGCAGCAGACATCGCTAACGATATCACTGCGACGTTAATCAAACAACAAACCCAGTTCGACCAGCAAGTCAGCAACCAGGCACAGCAACAGATGCAGAACGACCTCGACCGAACACAGCAGCAAATCATCCCCCTTGCGAGCCAGATAGATGCATTGCAGAAAGCACAAGGAAGTTCAGCTAAGATAGCTGCTTTGCAAGTGCAACTGATTACTTTGCAACAGCACTACAGCCAGGTGCAGGGACAGTTAATCCAGATTGAGTTGACTGACGTACAGAATGGCGATTTCTTACGTGTTGTTCAGCCTGCGCAAGCTGTCTTTATCCCCGTGCGACCCAATAAACTCCTCAATACCGCTGCTGGACTCTTGGTAGGTTTGCTGTTGGGAATGTCACTAGTACTGCTCTTTGAGCGATTAGACACACATGTTCGCACTCCGGAGGCTCTCACCCAATTGCTGGGCTGGCCCATTCTGGCGACAATCTGGCAAGCAAACTCTTCTAAGGGCGAAGCCGTTATTCATCCAACGGGACACAACGCCAACGTCGAGCCCTATCGCATTTTGCGTACGAATATTGGCTTCTCAGCGATAGCTAAACCGCTGCGTACCATCTTAGTCACGAGTGCCGGACCTCATGATGGCAGGAGTGTCGTCGCGGCCAACCTGGCCATTTTTATGGCCAGGGCGGGTAAAAATACCCTCCTTATCGACGCCGACCTGCGTCGACCAACACAGCATGATCAATTTGGCCTCCCTGCTCAAACAATGGGCTTCAGCAACGCCATCCTGGCATTTAGCATGCCGTCCTCCGCTCATGCGCCTGCTTACCAGCAGCCCCCACTGCCATCAAGTACACCTGACGTTACCAGGACATCATCTCTTGATCCCTTTATCCACGCCACAAACGTTCCAAATCTTTGCGTCATGCCATCCGGGCCACTGCCACCCAATCCTCCGGAGCTACTCGACTCAGAGGCGATGCGGCAGGTCTTGATTGCTCTTGGCAATTGCGGAGTTGACGTGGTCATCTTCGATACTTCTCCTTCGCTCGGTTTATCTGATGCCAGTATCCTGGCATCCAAGGTCGATGGCACGCTTATGGTGGTTGATATCACTCGCGCCAATAGTGGGGATCTCAAGCAGGTAAAAGCAATACTCGTGCAGGCTGGAGCGCATGTCCTTGGCGTTGTTGTCAATAAACAGCGTCGTAGCGGCGATCACGCAATCGATGACTACTATACTGCGTCTAAGCAGGAGGGCAGGAGTAGTCGTAGCAAGAAAGATGCGAATCCTACTGCCGTTTCACCCTTGGCTCCAGATACCTCGAAGCAGTCAGAAACACTGCCACAAGAAGACTTACTTGACAAAACGGTAAAGATAGAACAAGTTCATCAGATGGAGGTAAATACGCAATCTCAGCCAGACCTACCTGAGAGGGACACAATACAGACAACATCTGTCTATCTAGTACAGCCAGAAACACAGACTCGGACAGAGATACTCGACGGGAGGAAAAATAGAAAGCTTGAAGATGGAAGATAGGCACACGATGAAAGGCAAACGGCACAATCAAAGCCTTGATGGTGAGAGAATTTAAAATGGAAAACGTGAATAAGTCCCTACATTGGAATAATCCGCTAGCCAGGCACGTAAGTAACCTTCAGCCCACCCTGATAGTTGGGATAGTGCTGGTAGTAATTCTAGCTGGTTTAACTAGCTTCAACCCCCTTCTGGGCATAATGAGCGCCCTGGTGCTCTTCCTACTGGTACTGGTTTTACCCCGACCAATACTGATTGTGTATGGGCTGGCCTTAATGACGCCTCTTACCGGTGGATTGGCTCGAGGAGGCGTTGTGCCATTTTTGCGGTTAGGGCAGGCACTGGTCTTATTCGCATTAATCCTTTTTCTGCTGGCCAGGCCCAGCCCGCAGGGCAAAAGTCGCCTGACAGCCATCGATCTGGCTTTTGCGCTCTACTTCCTGACCGAGGCCGTGTTCCCAATGCTAGCTCTTTACTATAGAGGTGAGCAGTTAAATCTAAACTCCGTTGATAGCTCTGGACTATCGCCGCTTCAAACCTTACTGGGCCCGCTTCAGTATTATTTACTGTACCGTATTGTAGTAGCGACTATCTCTACAGAAAGACAGATCAAGCTGGTATTGGAACTGAGCTTCATAGCCAGCATTATTGTCTCAGTTATCGGGATTTTAGAGAGGTTCGTAGCTCCTGTCAGGATATTTATTCAGACTTACTACCCACCTCTTGTCCAAAACTCTACTGTTTCCCTTGATGAATTGCGGATCACTTCTACCCTGGGTCACTTTAGTGGCCTTGCGGCTTACCTGGTTTTCACTATCATCTTAGTTTTGGCTTGCTATACTGTGGGGGAGCGGATGAAAATTTCTTCGCTGCTCCTGGCGATCACAGCGTTGTTCGACAGTATTGCTTTGATCCTGACAGGCACATTCTCTGGCTGGATCGGATTGGCTGTTGGGGTCGTTGCTGTCTTTATACTGATTGGACGCGTACCCAAAATATTTATTTTAATCGTGTGTGGTTTTGCCCTGGCGGCGTTAATCTTCCAATCTTTCCTCTCGGCACGCCTTGGTGAGCAGCTCGGGGCAGGAGCCGTCCAGGGATTGTTGCCTCAGTCGCTTGCTTTCAGAGTTATGCTCTGGGAGAATTTATTCCTGCCTGCCATCGGTCAACATCTCCTGTTCGGTGCTGGCCCTGCACCAGCAGTATTAAATAGCTGGCCGGCTGAGGAGTCACAATATTTCCTTCTCTTGCTCAGGGGCGGCCTGCCCTATTTCTTCAGTTATCTCTTGTTGATCGGTGTAGCAATAACCATGTGCTGGCGGCAAATGAAAAGTAAGGGCAGAGATGCTAAGCACTCTGTAGCCCTCGCCTTACTGGTGATCTTGATAACCATGAGTGTGATGAACGTGTCGGCTGAGTATTTTACCTATGTTGGGGGCACACAGGTCCTCTGGATGCTCCTGGCAATTGTCGTAGCTAGCAGGCAATTCCAGGCATTGAGTTCTATGACATCTGTTGAGCAGATACTAGAAAGACCCTGAAGTATGAATAGATTTCGTCGAATCATAAATAATACTATCATCTCATTCCTGGGGCAGGCAGTAAATTGGACATCGACATTACTGTTAACCATTGCTTATGGGCACTTCCTGGGCGCCTTTAAGTTCGGCGAACTCTATTTTGCCGTTAATTTTATCGCTCTGATAGGATTCCCCGTTAACTCTGGCTTTGATAGGCAGACTATACGTGACGTGGCACAAAAACCGGATAAGGCTGCAGCCTACCTTTCAAACATGCTCCTCATCAGGCTAGGTACCTGGTTTATCATTTACGCTCTGGTTCTCCTTGCTTCCTGGCTGCTCGGCTATAGTCCAGAAGTACGCATTCTCGTGGCGATATGTGGCTTTGATTTACTCTGGAATGCACTGGCGAGCACATTTGCATCGCAGCACTATGCCTTAGAACGAACGCTTTTCCCGGTTGTTGGCAATATTCTTGAAAAGGGGCTATCTGCCCTCATTGGCATACTCTTACTCAGTGCTGGAGCAGGAGTACAGACAATGGCTGCGGTGCTAGTGGTTGGATCTCTCATCAATGGAGTATGGCAAGCAGCCTGGTACTTCCGCCTGGTAAGAGCCAAATTCGCTATTGACCTCGCGCTTATCCGTATCATAGTCCGTAAGAATATACCATTCTTCATCAATGGAATGCTCCTGACGAGCTATTCCAGCATTGATACGGTGCTCCTCTCCCTGATGACCAACAGCGCCGTAGTAGGTTGGTATGGCGCAGCGAATCGCCTGTTTGATACGATGAGCTTTTTACCGGCTATCGTGATAACGACCATAATGTCTCCCATCTTCTCGAAGCTCTCGCTTGTCTCGGATGCAGATCTGAAACTGGCAGCTGAGAAATCGGTGAATTTCTTGCTCTTTTGTGGGATTCCTATTGCGACAGCAATGATAGTCGCCGCGCCCAACATCATTCGATTTCTCTATGAGAGGAACGAATTTGCGCATAGCATTCCTGCGCTCCAGGCGGTTGCTCCTGGTGTGGTTTTTGCCTACATTAGTTATGCCTTGAGCAGCATCATTCTGAGCAAGAAACAAGATCGCAAGCTTCCGATCATCTCGGCAATCGCTCTGGTCTTCAATCTAGGACTCAACTCCATCTTGATACTGCTCTATCAGCATGTCGGTGCAGCGATCGCTTCTTCACTCACTGAGGTGCTGATCTGCTGTATCTTCGTCGTCTTTATACCTCGCAACCTATTGCCCTTTGGGAGCCTGCGAGTCGCGCTCAAAGCGCTCATTGCGAGCCTGGTGATGGCCCTGGCGATTCTACCTCTGCATACCTTACATATTTTTATCATTATACCAATTGCAATGCTTGTCTATGTTGGAGTATCCGTGCTCATTGGCGTCATCCCACGAGAAGACTATCAGGCAGTATACCGTGCAATAAGACGGAAAGCGCAGCCAACTTCCAGTCCAAGCACCAATGATCTGCCGGAGATCGCGCTGCCATCTTATTATGCTGATGTATTGCTCGAAGACGGGCTAGCAACAACGACAAAGCTTCCGGCAATTCGACCACAATCAATGCAACCCAGTACCAATGGCCTGATGGAGAATCCTCAGCCACCTTATTGTACTGATATATTGCTCGAAGACGGGTTAGCAACAACGACAAAGCTTCCAGCAATTCGACCACAATCAATGCAACAAACCCCACTGACACAGCCAGGACAGATAGTCCTCGCGAGCGGAGAAAACAGTGGTAATAACGAGGAGGTACAGTAGGATGAAAATAGCACTTTTGCATGCATATGACACACATGATAGGCGATCCTGGTCGGGCACTGTTTACTATGTAGCTCGCACTCTTGAAAAGTACTGCGGGGAAGTATTCCATCTTGGTCCAATACCTCGTTTTAGGGAGATGTTAGTTGGAAAAGTCATAAATAAAATTTCACAGACCCTCTTTAGAAAGAATTTTAGGTACCATTGCAGCTTTTTGTTGGCTAATAGGTATGCAAAGGTCGCTGCTCAAAGACTAGTAGGCCAGTCTTTCGATGTGATCGTTGCCCCAACGGGCGTCACAGAGATAGCCTTTTTAGAGACAAACATCCCGATTGTGCTCGTAGAAGATGCAACGTATGGATTGCTGTTTGACTATAATTTTGATTTTTCAAATCTTCTGGCAAGATCGATCTACGAGATGAATACCCTGCAAGCTCTGGCGCTTAAGAAAGCCAGCGCGGTGATTTACTCCTCAGCATGGGCAGCACGGTCGGCTATCGAGGACTATGGTGCAGATCCGGCGAAAGTGCATGTCGCGCCCTTTGGCGCCAATTTGGATGAGTGTCCTCCGCAGGAGGTAGCCCTGGCCAGAAAGCCGTCGGACCGCTGTCGCTTGCTGTTTCTAGCGGCTGGATGGGCAAGGAAAGGCGGGGATATCGCCTTTGAGACGCTGCTCTGTCCGATTTCCTGCTCGTGCCAACACGAGCTGATTGTACTCCGATGGTATTCTGTGAGGCCAACGCCTTCGGCCTGCCGGTCATCACCACCGACACGGGCGGGGTGCCCGGGGTGGTCAGAGATGGCGAAAACGGGTTTCTGCTGCCCTATGATGCAGGCGGGGCAGCCTATGCGGAAGTGATTGCCAGGCTCTACCGCGATGAGCAGCAGTATGTGCAACTGGCGAGAACGAGTCGAGCCGCTTTTGAAAGTCGCTTGAACTGGGATGCCTGGGGCGTCGC
>WNFC01014322.1_pt1 | contig 14546 bp, 15 predicted proteins | sample 5400541 | NCBI WGS metagenome assembly WNFC01 (sample SAMN13153342, study PRJNA577476) | soil metagenome | isolation source: 120 cm saprolite under Douglas fir tree site 2 hole 2 replicate 1 | place: USA:California | collected 2015-04-18
GCTCGAGATCGAGCGTCGACCGGCCGACATAGCGGAAACCCGCTTCGCCGGGCTCGACCCGCCATTCATGGCCGGCGCGGTAGAGCGGCGCGCCGATGCTCGCCGCGCAGCTCTCGATCACCGCGGCCGCTTCCGCCGGCTGCGCGGCGACCACTGCCGGCACGCCGCGCTTCAGGATGCCGGCCTTCTCGTAGGCGATCTTGCGCAGCGAATCGCCGAGAAAATCCGGATGGTCGAACGAGATCGGCGTCAGCGCCGAGACCGCCGGGCGATCGATCACGTTGGTGGCGTCGAGCCGGCCGCCGAGACCAACCTCGAGCAGCACGATGTCGGCCGGGATCCGCGCGAAGGCGAGGAAGGCGGCCGCCGTGGTGACCTCGAAGAAGGTGATCGGGCGGCCGGTATTGATTCGCTCGACCTCGGCGAGAAGCTCGCCGAGCAGGGCGTCGTCGATGATGTCGCCGGCGACGCGGATGCGCTCGTTGAAACGAACGAGATGCGGCGAGGTGTAGACATGTGCGCGGTAGCCGGCTGCCTCGGCTATGGCGCGCAGATAGGCGACGGTCGAACCCTTGCCGTTGGTGCCCGCGACATGGACGATCGGCGGCAGGCGATCCTGCGGATCGCCGAGATCGGCGAGCAGCCGCCGCACGCGATCCAGCGAGAGGTCGATCGCCTTGGGATAGAGCGCGGTGAGGCGGTCGAGAATGCCCTGCGGTGTATTGCCGTCCACGATGATGCTGCCGGGAGGATGGATCTGCCGGGAGACTAGTCGCCTCGCCGCCCGGGCACCAGAGGCGGCGTCGCGCATCAGGGCTGCGCGATTGCCAAACGTCGCCAGCCACAGCATCCTGGCACGATGCTACCAACCCTCCAACATTTCACCCTGACCGGCAAGATCATCCTGGTGACCGGCGCCGGTCGCGGCCTCGGCTTCGAGATCGCCAAGGCGCTCGCCGGTGCCGGCGGCCATGTCATCCTCAACGGCCGCGATAGCGAACGACTCGCGGCGGCGGCTTCGCGCATCGCGGCCGCCGGCGGCGGCTCGGTCGAGACGGCGGCGTTCGACATCGCCGATTCTGCCGCGCTGAAGGCGGCCTTCGCGGCAATCGCGGCAAAGCACGGACGGCTCGACGTGCTGGTCAACAATGTCGGAGCACGCAATCGCAAGCCGCTGCTCGAATTCTCGGATGCGGAGATTCGCGATCTCATCGAGGTCGATCTGATCGCCGGCCTGTTCCTCGCGCGCGAATCCGCACGGCTGATGGTGCCGAGAAAGAGCGGGCGGCTCATCGCCGTGACCTCGATCGCCGGCACCCTGGTGCGCGCCGATGACGCGGTCTATCCGACCGCCAAGGCCGGCCTTACCGGCATGGTCCGTGCGCTCGCCGCCGAGTTCGGACCGCACGGCATCACCAGCAATGCGATCGCGCCGGGCTTCTTCGCGACCGAGACCAACGCGCATCTCGCCGCGGACCCGATCCGCTCGGCGGCTTTCGAGAAGCGCACGCCGATGGGGCGCTGGGGGCGGCCGGAGGAGATCGCCGGTGCCGCCGTCTTCCTCGCCTCCGCTGCCGCATCCTACGTCAACGGCCACGTCCTGACCGTCGATGGCGGCACGACCATCATGATGTGACCCGACCGAGCCGGTAACCGCTTGCCCGCGCGCCGCAGGCTCGATGGCGGCCGCCGATAGGTGGCGAGAAACGCGGCGTTGAAGCGGCGCACGCTGCCGAACCCGGCGGCGAAGGCGATCTCGGCGAGCGACAGCTCCGTCTGGTCGATCATGCGTTTCGCGGCCTGGACGCGGCGGGTCGTCGCCACCGCGCTCGGCCCGGCACCGACATGGCGGATGAAGAGCCGGCAAAGATGGCGCGCGCCGACGCCGAGCCGGTCGGCGAGCTGCGCCACCGTGCCGTCATCGAGGAAACCCTCCTCGATCAGTCGCATGCCGCGGATCACCGTCGTTTCGGTACCGAGCCAGGCCGGGCTGCCCGGTGCCGTCTCGGGCCGGCAGCGCAGACACGGTCGGAATCCAGCCTGTTCGGCCTCTGCCGCGGTCCGAAAGAAGATGACGTTCTTCGGCCGCGCCGGATGCACGGGGCAGATCGGTCGGCAATAGATCCCGGTGGTGCGAACGGCGGTGAAGAAAACTCCGTCATAACGGCGATCGCGGGTGATCCGTGCGCGTTCGCAGATGTCCCGGTCGAGGCTGGGAACGTCGCCGTCTTGCCTGGCCATGAGCGGACCCTATCGCGATCGGCCGCGGCCCGGCTAGCCGGATTCGGACTCCATCGGCACCGCCCGGGCGACCGAGTCCGATGACGGCCAGACCATTACGGCACAAATCATTTGAATGCCGATCCGCGATGGAAAATCAGGAGACTCGACGATGGAGCGATACGATGTCCTGGCGCGCGCCGAGGCCCATGCCGCCACGTTTCTCGACAGCCTGCCGCATCGAAGAATCGGCGCCACGGTTGGCGCCGATGAGCTTCGCCGCCGGCTGGGTGGTCCCCTGCCGGCGACGCCGACCGATCCGATGACGGTGATCGACAACCTCGTACGCGATGTCGAGGGCGGTCTCGTCGGTTCGACAGGCGGCCGGTTCTTCGGCTTCGTCATCGGCGGGGCGCTGCCGGTCGCCCTGGCGGCGGATTGGCTGACCTCGACCTGGGATCAGAACGGCGCCGCCTATGCCTGCGGCCCGGCCGCAGCGGTGGTGGAGGAAATCTGCGGCGCCTGGCTGAAGACGCTGCTCGGCCTGCCGGAAGCCGCCTCCTTCGCCTTGGTCACCGGCTGCCAGATGGCGCACATGACGGCGCTCGCGGCGGCGCGGCACAAGCTCCTGCGGGAGCGTGGCATCGATGTCGAGCGCAGCGGCCTCGCCGGCGCGCCGAGGCTGCGCATCTTGACCAGCGAGAGCCGCCACGAATCGATCATCAGAGCGGTTCGCCTGCTCGGGATCGGCAGCGAGACGATCGAGCTCCTCCCCTGCGACGCGCTCGGCGCGATAGAGCTCTCGGCATTGGCGGCCTCGCTCGACCAGGCCGAGGATCGCCCGACAATCGTCTGCCTTCAGGCGGGCGATCTCAACACCGGCGCCTTCGATCCGTTCGCGCAGGCTTGCGCCCTCACCCATGCGGCGCGCGCCTGGGTGCATGTCGACGGCGCCTTCGGCCTGTGGGCGGCGACGAGCGAGCGTTACCGCCATTTCCTCGCCGGCGTCGAGCTTGCCGATTCCTGGGCGACGGATGGCCATAAATGGCTCAACCTGCCGTTCGACAGCGGCTTCGTCTTCGTCGCCGATCCCGCCCCGCACAGTGCCGTCTTCGCGCAGCCGACCAGCTATGCGATCCCGATCGCGGGCGTGCGCGAGCCCAAGGATTGGAATCCGGAATGGTCGCGGCGCGCCCGCGGTTTCGTCGCCTATGCGGCGCTGCGCTCGCTCGGGCGCTCCGGTGTCGCCGAGATGGTGGAACGATGCTGCGTGTTGGCGACGCGGCTGGTCGATGGGCTGGCGGCGCTGCCCGGCGTCGAAACCCTCGCCCGGCCGCGAATCAATCAGGGGCTGGTGCGGTTTCTCGCCGCAGACGGGGAGCATGACCGCCGCACCGACCGGATCATCGAGGCGATCCGGGACGCGGGTACCGCCTGGTTCGGCGGCACGACTTGGCGAGGCAAGCGGGCAATGCGGATTTCCGTCTGCAACTGGCGGACGTCCGAGAGCGACGTCGACGAGACCGTCGCGGCGGTCGGGAAGATTCTCGCCGCTTCTACTCCGCCGCGCTGACCTTCGGCACGAAAGGCTTGCTGGCGAAATGCTCGCCGACGCCGTCGGAGAATTTTAGGCCGGCGGCCTTGATGGCGCCGTCGGGCACCTTGTCGAGCGGCACGTAATAGCGATCGTCCTCGCGCTTGTAGGTGTCGTTGTCGACGCGGTTATAGCAGCAGAGCAGCGTCCAGCGCCGCTTCGCCGAGCGGTTCTGCTCCGAGCTGTGCAGCGTGTTGCCGTGGAAGAAGAGGCCGTCGCCGGGCTCCATCTCGCAATAGACCGTCTCGCAGGCCTTGAGAATCTCGGTCATGCGCTTGGGATCGGCGATGTTCTGTCCCTCGCCCGGCACCGGCACATGGTCGATGCGGCCCATGAGATGCGAGCGCGCCACCATCTTGAGACAGCCATTCTCGTGGCTCGTCGGATCGAGCGCGATCATACAGCTCGCCAGCCAGGGAAAGAGGCAGCCATTGTGATACCAGTAGCCGTAATCCTGATGCCATTCCCAGGCACCGCCGACATAAGGCTCCTTGGCAGTCAGCTTGGACTGGAAGTGATAGACCGGACCGCCGAGCATGGTCTCCATCGTATCGATCATGCGCTCGCAGCGCGCCGCCAGCCCGTAGACACTGTCGCCGGCACGGTTCCACAGCGAGATGCGCGTCGCCGCGCCCTGGGCGTCGGCGCGGTCGATCATGTGATCGCGCACCGAGGGATCCTTCTCCATCGCGGCGAGCAGGAGATCGACTTCCGCGCGATCGAACATGCCGGGAACGATGACGAACCCGTCCCGGTGATAGGCCTCTAATTGTGCCTTGGTCATGATCGACGGCATGGCGCTCCTCCCGGCAGAGCAGATTTATAGTTGCCTTATTCTAGGTAGAATTCGCCGTCGGTCGAAAGCGGGATTCGTCAGAACCGGGAATCAAGGCGCAAAAACGCAAGGAGATTGTAGGGCGCGACCTCCCGCCATTACGAATATTGCCCTCGTCAGCCCAGCGTGTTGCTCTTGATGTCGCGCGGCGAGGCGGTGAGGATCTGCGGCTTGCCGGCGGCGATCACCACCGTATCGTCGATGCGGAAGCCGCCGAGGCCCCAGACATAGAGGCCGGGCTCGACGGAATAGACCTCGCCGACGCGCAAGGGGCGCTGGTTGAACGCCATGTCCTCGGGATATTCGTGGCCCTGGACGCCCATGCCGTGGCCGGTGCGATGCAGGATATGCTCGCCGAACCCTGCCTGCTCGATGGCGGATTGCGCCGCCGCATCGATCGCCGAGACCGGATTGCCGACGATCGCGGCGGCGGAGCCGGCCTCGTTGGCGGCGCGCGCCGCCTCGTAGAGCGCCGCCTGGCGATTGCTCGGCCGGCCGACGAAGAAGGTGCGCTCGTTCTCGCTCACCATGCCGTTGAGGCGGATATTGCAGATGGTGACGACGACGTGGCCCTTCTCGAAACGCGCGCCGGTGGGCGCCCCTTCGCCATGCGGCGAGGCCGAGGCCGGGCCGCTCAGCGTCCAGCAGCGCGGCTCGGTATTCTCGCCCGGGAAGCGCTTCGCCGCCTCCTCGACGATGAGCGCCGCCATGGCGTTGTCGAGCTCCTGCACCAGCCGGCCGGGCCGGATGTTCTCGCGGTAGCGCGCCTGGCCCCAATCGGAGAGCTCGGCGGCGGCGCGATGGACCGCGATCTCCTCCTTGGTCTTGACCCAGCGCAGCGCGCGCATCGCGGCGAGCGTCGGGACGAGCTTGAGATCGGGCAGCAGCGCCGGCACGCGGCCGAGCGGCCCGCCCGCCGAGTCGACGCCGATGCGACCGCGGCCGAGCCCCGCGGCGCGCAGCAGGTCCGCGACCATCTCCGGCCACTGTCCGACGAGGGGCAGGCGGTTGGCGACGCGCGGGTGCTCGCTGTAGATGTGAATGTCGGAGAACCACAACGTGCCGCGCTCGCGGGCGAAACGGATGTGGTTGGTCGAGAGCTCGTTCATCACCGCGAAGGGGGTGCCGTCGCGCGGCACCACGGCGACGATCGGGCGCTCCCAGGGCTGCACGTCGACGTGGAAATTCGTCGCGTATTGAAAGAAATCGGGACTCGTGAAGGCGAGCGCGTCAAGCCCGTTGGCCTCCATCATCGCCCGCATGTCACGCAGGCGCTGGGTGAAGACCTTGCCGCTCAGAAATGCCATCTCCCTCTCCCTACCGTTGCAACGACAGATAGGCCGGCACGGCGAGCGCGGCGAAGACGGGGCCGAGCGGGATGTCGGATTCGCCATACCAGCCCGCCGCATTCGAGATGTTGATGGTGCCGAGCGCCTTGCCGTCATGGACGACCGGCAGGTTGAGCATCGCGTCGCAGCCGAGCGAGGCGATCAGCGCGTGGTCGAAGAAGACGGCGCGGATATCGTCGGCGTCATAGCCGATCCATGGCCGGTGCTCGACGAGAACCTGCTGCGACCAGAAGGTCGGGTTGAGCGGCTTGCGCCCGCCGATCGGATAGGCGGTCGTGTTGCTGCTGTAGCGGCGCTCGGACTCGCCGCTCTCGGGATGGAACTGCAGGACTGTGAGGAGACGATGACCGAATACCGCCTGCATCGCACGGTCGAGCGCGGCGAAGGACGCGCCGGGCTGGCCGGTGGCGGCGATGGCGGCGGCAACGCTCCGGAGATGCGGCAGCGGGTCGACGGTTCCGAGCTTGCTCATGCTGTGTTGCTCATTCCTGTGCCAATTTCGGTAGGCGCTCGGGCAGGATTCCTTGCGGCCGGAAGCGCAATATGAGGATCAGTGTCACGCTGATGACGATCTCGCGCAAGGCGGCGACCTGCACGGCGGCGAGGCCGGGGATCCAGCCGGCGACGAAGCGCGTCGATTCCTGAAAGAAGACGATGAGGACGGCGCCGAGCAGCGCGCCGTAATTGTTCCCCGTCCCGCCGGCGCTCAGGGCCAGCACGATGTAGATGGTAATCAACGGCACGAAGGCATCGGGCGCGATATAGGAGGTGTAGTGGCCGTAGAGCGCACCGGCGAGGCCGAGAATCCCGGCGCTGATGGCGAAGGCCTCGACCTTGAAGGCAATCACCCATTTGCCGGCGATGCCGGCGACCTGATCGTCGTCGCGAATGGCACGGAGCACACGGCCGAAGGGCGAATGCCGCAAATTCTGCAACAAAAGAACCGCAACGGCGAGGAAGGCGAGGACGATCGCGAGATAGACGAGGTTGAAATCCTGCGGACTGATGCGACCGCGCCAGGGGCCGGGAATGCCCGAGATGCCATCGGTGCCGTTGGTCAGCCAGATCTCGTTGCTGGCGACAATGCGCACGACCTCGGAAAAGCCCAGCGTAACGATGGCGAGGTAATCGCCGCGCAGACGCGCCGTGATCAGCGCCATGACGCTGCCGCAAGCGGCGGCGAAGCCGAACGCGGCGGCGAGGCCTATGGGGATCGGCGCGCCGAACTTGAAGGTCAGCAGCGCCGAGGCGTAGCCGCCGAGGGCGAAGAAGCCGACGAGGCCAAGATTGATCATCCCGGCCATGCCCCAGACGATGTTGAGCCCGAGCGCCATCAGCGCGTAGAGCCCGGCAAAAATCAGCATGGCGACGAGATAGTTGATCATCGCCGGCAGTGCGCCATGTCGCCGCAGGTGATGCCCTTTGCGAGGCGCGGAAGAGAACCGCGCCTGCCATCGTTCCTATCTATGCGAGGGAACTGATATTGTCTCGCAGGTGAGGTCATGCGGATCCTTGTTTTATTGGCGATGTGCGCGCTGGTTTCCGGCTGTGGCGCCGTCGCGGCCCCGTGTCGGGTCGCTTCGGCAGGGTTGAAGATCGTGCCGATCGTCGGCCATATCGCCGCGGCGCCGACCGATGGTTGCGCCGAGGTGATCGATCCCTGAACCATATCGGGACGAACGCTAGTACGCCCGCTCGCCGAGCAGGCCGCGCGGCCGCAAGGTGAGCACCAGCAGGATGGCGACGAAGCCGATCGCCGAGCGATAGGGCGGATCGAGCACGAGGAGCGAAAGCTCCTCGGCGACGCCGATCGTCAATGCGCCGACGACGGCGCCCGGAATACTGCCGAGGCCGCCGACGACGGCGGCGGCGAAGACCGAGAGCACGGCGCGGAAACCGGTCAGCGGATCGATCGAGGTGTCGAGCCCGACCAGCATGCCGCCGATTCCGGCAAGCCCCATGCCGACGAAGCTGGCAAGCCGCCCGACCCGATCGGCATTGATTCCCTTGATGTCGGCGAGAATCGGATTGTCGGCCACGGCGCGCATCGCCTTGCCGGTGCGGGTGAAGGCGAGGAAAAGGAACACCGCCGCCATCGCCAGCACCGCGACGGCGAAATTCTCCACCTGCTGCGGCCCGATGCGAATGCCGAGAAGCCGCCAGTCGCGCTCGATCGGCAGATCGTAGCCGCGCAGATCGTTGCCGAAGAGGAAGCGGACGACGTTCTCCAGCGCGATGGTGAGCGCCACCGAAGCAATCGCCGCGGCGAGCAGCCCGGTCGGGCGGATCGGCTTCAGCACGTACTCGTCGCTGACGACACCGACGAGTCCGGCGGCGACGAAGGCAACGGCAATCGCGGCGAGCGCCGGCATGCCGAAGCGGACATTGGCGACATAGCCGGCGAAGGCGCCGATGGTCGCGATCGAGGCGATGGCAAAATTGGGAAAGCGCAGCACCGCATAGATCGCGGTGATGCCGATCGCCGGCACCGCGAGTATGGTGCCGGCGATCAGCCCATTGACGACGAGCTGGACGACATCGTGCATCAGGAGATGATCACGTCAGCGCAGCGGCTCGTGCGCCGTCTCCTTCAGCCGCGCGATGACGATGGTGCTGATCACCGCCGCCGCGATCACATAGTAGACCGGCGAGATCGGCGAGCCGGTCTTGGCGATCAGCCAGGTCGCGATATAGGGCGCGAAGCCGCCGAAGATCGCCACCGACAGCGCATATCCCGTCGTCATCCAGGTCGAGCGGATACGGGTCGGGAAGATCTCCGAGATCGCCGCCGGTCCGGCGCCCGAGAACATCGCGATGATCAGCCCGAAGACGATCTGATCATCGCGATGTTCTCGGGCGCCGGACCGGCGGAGCAATGGCTTGCGGCCGATCCGGTCCGACAGCTTTCCCATGATCGGGATGGCGATGACGAGCACCAGGAGTCCGATCGTGTTCGACCACAAGGCCGCGGCGCTGCTCACCTTGGCGTAGGTCTTGATGAAGGTCGGCATGTAGTTGAGGAAGATGTAGAACGCGACGGTCCATAGAACGGTGAAGCCGAATGCCCGCGCCGCCATCCCGAACGGCGAGGCATCGTCGGACCGTGGCGCCGCTGGCGCAGTGCGCATCGCCCGCTCATAGGCGGGAGTCTCGTCGATATTGCGGCGCATATACATGCCGACCGGGCCGAGCAAGGCGCCGAGCAGGAAAGGAATCCGCCAGCCCCACGCCTCCATCGTCGCCGGGTCAAACATCGTCGTCGTCAACGCGGCGATGCCGGACCCGAGCAGCAAGCCGGCCGAGACGCTGCATTGCTGGAAGCTGCCGAGAAAGCCGCGCTCGCCCTCCTCGGCCCATTCGACGATGAAGGCGGTCGAGCCGCCCCATTCGCCCCCAGCCGAGAAGCCCTGCATCAGGCGCGCGACAAGGATGAGCAGCGGGCCGGCAATGCCGATGGTGGCGTAGGTCGGGATGATGCCGATCAGCACCGTGCCGGCCGCCATCAGCATGATGGTCAGGACGAGAGCGGTCTTGCGCCCCTTGGTGTCGCCGATCCGGCCGATGACGATGCCGCCGACCGGGCGGGCCAGGAAGCCGACGCCATAGACGGCGAAAGCGGACAGCAGTTGACTGACCGCGTCGCCGGCGGGGAAGAAATTCTTGCCGATGATACCGGCCATGAAGCCGTAAACGGCGAAATCGTACCATTCCAGCACATTGCCGATGACTGCCGCCGAGACAGCCTGATAGCTGCTCTGCCGGGTCCCGGCGTTGGTTATTGCCGCCATGTCATCCTACCCCTGCCTCATTCCCCGCAATGTCCTCGCGCACAAGACTAGCTGCAATCGCGCAATTCCCGCAATTGGCAAGGGTAATGCCGCGGTTTCGATCGCCCTTGCCGATGCCGCACATGCTTCGCCCGACACCGAACCGTTTGCCTTCGACATTGCCCAGCGCGTCATCCCATATCCCGGGGAAGACAAAGTCCGGGATTGGAGATGACGATGCAGCTGAACAGATCGCCGGATATCGACTGCGGCACCGCAAAGCTCGATCCGCGCGAGGAGCATTTCCGGATCGCCAGCCCCTCGGCAGGACTCCGGCTGTTCCTGCGCTATCTGCCGCCATGCGCGAGGCAGAGCGGCGCGCCGAAGATCGTCCTCTACGTCCACGGCGGCACCTTCCCTTCGGCGCTGTCGATCGCCCATCGCTTCGAGGGCCATTCCTGGCGCGACCAGCTGTGCGAGTCCGGTTTCCATTGCTGGGGGCTGGATTTCCACGGCTTCGGCCGGCTTTCCGACCGCCATCCCGAGATGGCGGAGCCGGCGGACCGTCATGCGCCGTTCGGCGGCGCCGCGAGTGCCAGCCGGCAGCTCGAGCAGGCGGTTCGCTTGATCGCCGACCATCACGGCGTAGAGCGGATCTCGCTGATCGCCCATTCCTGGGGCTCGATCGTCGCCGGCGCTCTCGCCGGACGTTGTCCCGAGCTGGTCGACCGCATGGTGTTGTTCGGCCCGATCTCGCAACGGCCGCGCCACGGCGACCGGCAGCTCCTGCCGGCATGGCGGCTGATTTCGCTCAAGGATCAATGGGATCGCTTCGTTGCCGATGTTCCGCCCGGCGAGCCGCCCGTCCTCGCCGAACGGCATTTCGCCGAGTGGGGTAAACGCTATCTCGATGGCGACGCCGAAAGCCGGACGCGCTCGCCCGAAGCGGTGAAGGTGCCGAGCGGGCCCTTTCAGGACATCTTCAACGCCTGGGCCGGCGAGCTGGCCTATGACCCCGCCCTTGTGCGCGCCCCGGTCGCGATCATCCGCGGCGAATGGGACAGCCTCTGCACCGATGCCGATGCGCGCTGGCTGTTCGATAGCCTGAAGCGGTCGCCGCGGCGGCGGGACGTGAAGATCGGCCGCGCGACGCATCTCATGCATCTCGAGGAGAACCGCCATGCGCTCTACCGTGAGGCGGAAACGTTCCTCGCCGGCGGGGACGGTGTTTGACTGGCGTCTTGCCGATGAGAGACAACACATTCGGGAGCGCAAGGAGAGCCCACGATGTTCGCCGTCATTTTCGAAGTTCGACCGAAAGAGGAACGTTTCGACGACTATCTCGCCCTCGCGAAACAGCTCAAGCCGAAGCTCGAGGCGATCGAGGGCTTCATCGACAATGATCGCTTCAAGAGCCGACGGAGCGCCGGACTCCTGCTATCGCTCTCGACCTGGCGTGACGAGAAGGCGGTGATCCGCTGGCGCACGCACGGCGAGCACCACGGCGTCCAGGAGAAAGGCCGCTTCGAGATCTTCCAGGATTATCATCTCCGCGTCGGCGAGATCGTCGCTGACAGCGAGCCGCCGCAGGGGCTGGCGATCACGCAGCAGCGCTTCGACGAGACGGCGGTCGGCGCCGGCAAGGCCGTCACCATCAGCGAGCTCGCTCCGGCCGCGGACGACAGACCGGCGAGCGCCGATCTGCCGCGCGATCTCGGCTTGGCGAGGATCGGGACCGAAGGCGTCGTCGATCACGACACCTTCGAGAGCATCTACACGCCAGGGAAGCTGCTGCTCCTCGTGTCATGGCAAGACGCCGCCGCGGCCGAGCGATGGAACCCGAAGGCACTGGGGCGGGCCCGGCTCCGACACAGACGGGTACGAATCATCCGCGACTACGGGATGAGCGACCGCCGAGAGGCGCCGCAATATTACCCGACGGTTGTATCGTCTCGTTAGGCGCCGAGGAAGAGCCGCCTGACCTCGGGATCGGCGGCGAGATCCGCCGCCTTGCCGCTGCGGCTATTCCGGCCATCGACCAGAATGTAGGCGCGATCGGCGATCGCCAGCGCCTCGCGGGCGTTCTGTTCGACCATGGCGATAGCGACGCCGTCGCGGTTGATCGCCCCGATCGTCGCGAACAGCATCTCGGCGGCGATCGGCGACAGGCCGGCCGAGGGCTCGTCGAGCAATAGCAGCGCCGGCTCGACCATCAGCGCCATCGCCATGGCGAGGACCTGACGCTGGCCGCCGCTCAGCGTGCGTGCGGCATGGCGGCGCTTCTGCCCGAGCATGGGAAAGCGCTCGAGCAGGGCAACGATCCGGCCCTGCGCGCCACGCCGATCGACATAGCCGCCGATCTCGAGATTCTCGGCGACGCTCATGGTCGGGAAGATGTTGTGCTCCTGCGGCACGAAGGCGATGCCGAGCGTGCTGATCTCGCGCGCCGGAAGACCGTCGATGCGCCGCCCGCCCAGCGAGATCGTGCCGGATTTCGGCTTCAACAAGCCGGCGATCGTCTTGAGCAGCGTCGACTTGCCGGCGCCGTTCGGCCCGATGATGGTGACGATCTCGCCTTGTTCGACCGCGAAGTCGACGCCCTTGAGGATCTCGTCGGCAGCGCTATATCCGGCGACCAGGCCGGATACCGTCAGGAGGCCCATCGGCGGCGGCCCATATAGGCTTCCTGGACATCCTCGTTGGCCTGGATCGCGGCGAAGCTGCCCTCGGCAAGGGTACGTCCCTCGGCCATGACGATGACCGGATCGCATAGCCGCGCGATCATATCCATGTGATGCTCGATGACGAGGAAGCTGAGCCCATCGGCGCGCAGCGTCTCGAGATGCACGGCCACCTCCTCCGCGAGCGTCGGGTTGATGCCGGCGATCGGCTCGTCGAGCAGGATGAGCTTGGGGTCGGTCATCAATGCCCGGCCGATCTCGAGCAATTTCTTCTGTCCGCCCGACAGATCGGCCGCCGGGTTGTCGAGGACGCGGGTGAGGTTGAGCCGGGCGGCGACCATGCGGGCGCGCGCGCGCAACGCCTCCTCGCGGCGCTTCGCCGCGGCCGACCGGAGCACGGCCGGCAGGATGCGCTCGCCGGGCTGATCGGCAAGAGCGTCGTCTTGCCGGCGCCGTTCGGTCCGATGAGGCCGGTAATGCTGCCCGCCGCGACGGTGAGGTCGACCCCGTTCAACGCGGCAACGCCATAGAAACTGCGGCGCAACCCGCCAATTTCGAGGAGAGCCGGCGCTCCCGGTTCGGGCAAGACCACTCCTAGTCGACGCTGGGTTAAATTCATGGAAAGTTAGGCAACACCAGCGATAATGCCGGATTACGCCGCTGACGGCACTAGAGAACCTTAATGAATGTGAGGCTTGGCGCCGGGCTTCGTTATCTCGCCGTCTTGCCCGTCGCGATCACGGCACTATCGACCGCGGGCTATCTCGGGATCGAGATTCCCAATCAGCCCGGCGTGCTGCTGCTCGCCGTCGTCTATTGCGCCTATCGCGGCGGCTTGGGCGTCGGGCTGGTCGGCGCGGCGCTGCATATCCTTTACACCGCCGTCTTCTTTTCCGACCCGGGTCAGCTTTTCGCCTATAGTCATGCCAACATGATTCGGGCGATCGTCATCGCCCTGGTCGCGCCCGCCATGGCGACGATGGTCGGGTTGCTGCGGCACGAGGCCGACCAGCTGCTTGCCCGTGAAAAACTCTCGGAAGCCAAACTGACGAAGCTCAACGCCGAGCTCGAGGCGCGCGTCGCGGCGCGCACCATGGAAGCCGTACTCGCGCGCGATCTGGCCGAGCGCGCGAACGAGGTCAAATCGATGTTCCTGGCCAATGTCAGCCACGAGCTGCGCACGCCGCTCAACGCCATCATCGGCTTCTCCGAGCTGATGGTCGGCGAGATGATGGGACCGCTCGGCAACGACAAGTATCGAACCTATGCGCGGGACATCCACGACAGCGGCAGCCATCTGCTCGCCATCATCAACGACATTCTCGACCTGTCGAAGGCGGAAGCGGGAAAGCTCGAGCTGAATGAGAGCTGGTTCGTGGCGCACGAGATCGTCGCCGCCGCCTGTCGCCTGGTAAGCCAGCGCGCCGTGGATGCCGAGCTTACTTTGTCGGTGAGCCTGCCGCCCGATGCTCCGATGCTCCATGCCGATGAGCGCAAGCTCAAGCAGGTGCTGCTCAATCTCCTGGCGAACGCCATCAAGTTCACTGGGCCGGGAGGTCACGTCAAGCTGACGATGGCGGTGAATTCCACTGGCATCGCCATTACCGTCAAGGACACCGGGATCGGCATCCCCGCCGCCTATCTCGATCGCGTTCTGCTGCCCTTCGTCCAGGTCGACAATTCACTCGTCCGGCCGCACCAGGGCACCGGCCTCGGGCTGCCGCTCGTCAAGGCAATTGCCGAGCTCCATGGCGGCCGGCTACAGCTCGAGAGCCAGGAGGGTATCGGGACGATGGCGACCGTAACCTTGCCGCTGGAACGGCTAGGACCGGAATATCCGCTCGCGGCCTCGCCTAGCCGCTCGGCGATCGCCTAAACCAACCAGCTTCATCTTCGCCTCGACGGCGGCGCACGATAATCGCATTCTGTCGCGAGCCGCGATCGAGGCGCGGCGCTCAACGGGCGGCGCATGCACGATATCGTCCTCACCATCTTCGCGCTAACCGGGCTCCTTGCCCTGGTCAGCCTGCTGCTGCCGCTGGCGGACCGGCTGGCCATCCCCTACGCCGTGCTGCTCGCCGCCGTCGGTTGCGCGATCGG
>WNFC01004962.1_pt1 | contig 14544 bp, 13 predicted proteins | sample 5400541 | NCBI WGS metagenome assembly WNFC01 (sample SAMN13153342, study PRJNA577476) | soil metagenome | isolation source: 120 cm saprolite under Douglas fir tree site 2 hole 2 replicate 1 | place: USA:California | collected 2015-04-18
TATATGTGTCGAGTCAACGGTACGGGATGCAATGTTCAGAGATTATTTGAGTGTCGTGCTTGCTGACTGCATGGACGAACCGATAGGGCACGGGTTGCCGAGAAGCAATCACGAAGCGTCTCTTCTATCGGTCGAAGTGATACTCGGTTGGGTATCGAACTCGCATCACTTCGTCGCTGCCCTATCAGTGTGATATTCCGACGCGATCCGGTTTGAGCGGTGGTGGGGTCCCCGATAGCCGACGGTCACCGGGGACAGCAACGGGTCGCGACCCGTCTACGGACGCCGGTCCTGTCCGCATCGGGCGGCAGTCGGCCAATACCTGGCAGTGGCGGTGCCGATATGCTTGCCGCCAAGCGGTCATTCGCAACCTGCGGTAAGCTAACGCGGATCTTCGACAAGTCCAGCCGTAGCGCAGGGAGTGGACGAGTGTCATTGCATATCCATGCCCAACCGCTTGCGGGAACCACGGTATTCAATTTCAGCCCAGATCCGATCAATAAGTGACATTAATGTCACGGCGCGACGCAGGAGTCCGATCGAATGCTGCACAGCGTTACGCATATGGGTCGTGACGCGTGTATAGGCTGCGGGTAGTGTCGGCGATCGGCTCTAGTCGGCCAACTGCTGCCGGTCAAGCTGTTGAAATGACTGCTCGATACCTGACGTTGGTTGCCAAGCTGAGCCGCGGAGACGACCATACCAAAGAACGGGGATGGCGGGAAGGCTTACTACGCTTCCAATAATTGGGCTTATCGCTCACAAACTGTGACGGCGATCACATCTAGTCGCCAAGGACTTTGAGATCTGTCACAGACCATTGATGCGCTTGCGGATCAGTGATATCAGTATCTTTAGTCGAGAGCCGCCGGCATCTGAGGCGAGTAACCTGCCATGGGGAACCACGATGACTAGAAGGATTTTGCCGCTGATCGGTTTGTTGACGTTGGTTTCTTCGGGCGCAGTCGCTCAAGAGCTTGTCGTGACTGCTACGGGAATGGTGACTAGTGATAGCGACACCTCGAACATTTTCGGGTTTGGACGAAGCCCTACGCCCTCGAGCTGCGGGTCGGCTGCGAACCCATGCGTTAGCACGGCAGCCGGGCAACCTGTCGTGATGACCTTCGCATTGAATCTGAGTCAAACGCCGCCCGACGCCTGCGCCAATAATGCATGCTTCTCGGCACAGCGTGCCTATTACTTTACAAACACAGTCCCTGGCACGGGCTGGATCACGACCACAGATTCAATTGGCGGTAAAACCGTACCGGAATTTGCCCCGAACGGCGGGAACGTGGGGTTCCCAGGCGGTAGTGCAACAAATCCATATGGCAGTAGCGAAGCGCTCGCGCAGATTTGGCTTCAGGGCAATTCTGCAACGCCGTATAACGAACTGGATCTTCAAAGCACTCAAGTGGTTCAGATTACGAGAACGCACGGCGCCTACGCGGCGTTGGCTGAAACATCGTTCCTGCGAATCGACGATGCAACTCTGACGCCTTTTCTACACGGCCTATCGCTTGGTCAGAACTTTTCTTGGTTGAGCAGCTTGGATGACGGCGCGTCGATAGCGCAGATCTATCGCGCTGCGACCGTGGGCGCATGCTCGGGCGGCCGCTGCGCGAGCCATCAAATCGTAAACGCCGAGGCGAACGTGCATATCGAATCCGTAACGGGAACATTTATACCCGCTTCAGACTCTACGCGCGCTCCCGAGATCGATTCCACCTCTGCGGCCTCAGCGCTCACGTTGTTATTCGGTGCCCTCGTGGTTCTGCGCGGACGGCGCCCAGCTAGGCCAGTTGTCTAAGATTAAGCATCCAGTCGCACCCAAAGCCCCAGCCATGTGCCGGAGTTTTCGTTTTGGACAAGCATTCCTGCTCGATTCAATCTAGCGCACCGCCCGTGCGTACTTCATAAGGCGTAACGAATTGCTTGCTCGAAGGCCGACCCTCGCATCCGTCAACAACGGGTCGATCAGAGACATCCGCTGATAGCTCACCATGGCGCGATGTTACAATCCCCGCCCGCCCGTCCTTGGTAGCTTACCGAGAGCCTGCGGAGACATACCAATAAAGGGGACAGCGATGAAATTCAGGTCATATGTGGTCGCCAGCCTGCTGGCGCTCGGAGTTCTCTGCGTGGCGGCTCCAGCGCTCGCAGCAGATGTGCAGATGTTTGTTCGTCACGAAGTCGCGGATTACGCGACATGGAAGAAGGCGTACGATGGGTTTCGCGCGACGCAGAAGAAAATGGGCGTCGTCGCCCAGGCCGTTTACCAGTCGGTCGACAATCCAAATGATGTCACGGTCACTCATGACTTCCACAGCCTCGAGCAAGCTAAGGCGTTTGCCGCATCGCCGGAGTTGAAGAGCGCGATGGAGAAATCGGGCGTCAAAGGAGCGCCGCAGATTTGGTACACGACGAAGAGTACAAAGTAGCAACCGACGCGCTTGATCCGTACACAGAACTCCGGCCACACGCCGGGGTTTTGTTTGAGGCCTGTGCGATACAAACCCGTCGGCGCCTATGATCGGACACGGTAATAGCCAGCCGGACAGCGGACGCTTGCAAACAGCAGCAGAGGGTCGAGTCCGGGCTCCGGACCACAGCCTCTTCGGTGTACCGCGCGGTCAGTCTGCTGATTGTTTGACCACGCGCGCATGGAGTTTACGGACGCGGGCAGCTATCCTCGGCGCGAGGTAGCCATCGATCAGTGTCGCAGACGCCGTATTCTCTCACGGAGTATTCACATGAAACGCCCGATAATTGCTGTTCTCTTGGCAACGGCTGTCACCCTGCCCGCATTTGCGGCCCTTAAGCAGGGTGACGCGGCTCCCGAATTCGCGGCTCAAGCATCGCTCGCCGGAAAGACCTTCGCCTTCTCGCTCGCGGATGCGAGGCGCCACGGGCCGGTCGTCGTGTACTTTTATCCGGCGGCTTTCACCGAGGGCTGCAATGTCCAGGCCCATGAGTTCGCTGTGAAGATGGAAAAGTTTCAGGCTGCGGGTGCGACGGTGATCGGCGTGTCGCTGGACAATATCAACCGTCTGAACGCGTTTTCCGCGGACCCTCTGTACTGCGCCGGAAAGGTTCCGGTTGCGTCCGACGCGGATGGCAAGATCGCGGACTCTTATCACCTTAAAATTGATCCCGAGGAACATGGCTTCAAGGACACGCGCGGCGTCGAAGTCGGCCACGGTTTTGCGGAACGCACGACCTTTGTCGTCTCGTCGGACGGCATTATTGCAGCGACGATCGGCGGCCTTGCGCCAGCGACAAATGTCGATCGCGCGCTCGCCGCGGTGCAGCGGCTCGCCGGCGCCGGACAACCGGCGAAGAAGTAGCCACGGGCTCGAAGCGCTGCGGCGCGGGGCGTCTATCTCACCGGCGCCGTCCCCACAGCGCCATGCTTTCAAACACTCCATCGCGCCGTATCAGGCCGTGCAGCAGCGCGGCGCCGAGATGCGCCAGGAACACGGCGAAGAGGAAATAGGCGAAATCGGTATGCAGTTGCCTGAGCAAAGCATAGAGCGCGGGATTCTGCGGCAGGATGGGCGGCAAACGCAGCGATCCGTAGATCACGATCGGGTAGGGCGCCGCCGAGAGCATCCCCCAACCCAGCAGCGGCATGATGAACATCAGCGCATACAAGAGGACATGCGATGCCTTGGCCGCGACGCGTTGCAAGGAAGGGATGCTGTCGGGAAGCGGAGGAGGCGGGTTGAGCAGCCGGTTGATCAAGCGGATGGCGACCAGGACCAGAACTGCAAGGCCCAGCGGCCGGTGGATCGCGATCAGGAACCGATAGCGCTCGGAGACGGACGCCGCCATGCCGGCTCCCAGGAACAGCATGGCCAAAACCATTGCCGCCATCAGCCAGTGCAACCATCGGGACACGGGTGGAAAACGCGATTCATGAAGGTTCATCGCAATCCTCCTGCCTGCACGTCCTGCGTGGTCACCGCGCTCGGCGGCTTTTTGTGCTTCTCGCCGGCGCGCAATGTGAAAGAACGCGCATAGGCCGCGGAGCGCGCACTGAGCAGCGGATCGTCCGAGGGTTCGATGCCGGGAGGCAGCACTAAGGGATCGTAGTTGACGTCGGTGCAGGACGCATTGTCCTCGCTGGCGACACGATCGATGGACACCAACCCCGCATCGACGTGCCGGCGGTCTTCGGGCCAAGGCAGTGTGGCATCGTCGGTTGGATCGCCGGGCTGACCGATGGTGAGCACCAATCGCCATTGCTGCGGCTGCCGTTGAATCCGCGCGATCAACTCATCGAATAAGTAATTCTTATCTGCGTTGGTACGCTGTGCTCGGCTCTCGGGCAGAACCTCCTGCACCGGCACCGCGGCCCACCGCACAGGAACTGAAATGCCCGAGGCGTTGACGAAACGGAAAGCGTCGAGACTGTTGTACGTGGAATCGGCAAAGCTCAAGGAAATAGTACGCGCACGAATCAGCGTCAGGGCACGCACCGTTTCCGGATGGCGCGCCAGGAATTCCTGCATGGCGGCCGGGCTGGGTTTCCCGCTCGCCGGATCGGGCTTCGAGGCGAGGAGCTGTTCATAAAATCCTTGAGCGGAGTTCACCGCAAAGACCGGGATGTTGTTCATGCCCGTGCGCCATTCCGCACCGCCGGGCGGAAGAAATCGCAGCGCCATGCTGCGCACCGAGGCGGGGGCGTCCACCTGAAAGGGCATACCGCCGGCAAGAGCGAAGCGGCCGATCAAAGGAACGCGGCCGGGCGCAAACACCGCAGCCTTCGACAGCGTGGCCGCATTGCCGTTGCTCTCAAACCAACAGGTCACACAGAGACCCTTGGCATGATTGCGACGGAAGCCGGGGTGATTGCCGCCGGCCGATTGGAATGCCGCCATCATCCGGGCCTGGGTCAGGCGATGGGGCGACAACCAACCTCCCACATAGGCGAAGGCGCCGAGCGCGGCCAGCAGCACTGCGCCGATGACGGCGAACCGCACGCGCGCACGGGCACCGGTCAGCGGTGCGCGTTGATCGATCAAATCGGAAGTTTCATTCATGGCGATTGGACCGGAATGAATGATAAAACATTTCATCACGGCCGGTGGTAGGTAGGACCTGCCCCATATGCATAGGAACAAACAGCAGGCGATCTGTCTAATCAATGATGATTCTGGACAAATGGGTCGAGACAGCACGTTCGCTGGGAGCCAGCGACTTGCATCTGGAAACAGATACCCCTGTGGTGGCGCGAATCCGGGGCGACCTGCAGACGGTCGGCCGCGTTGCAGCAGGAGAGGGTCTCGTACAGGCCGGTCAGGATTTATTGGGTGTTGAGGGCTGGGCGCAGTTCACCGCGCGCGGCTCTGCCGATATTTCGCTCACAATCTCAGGGTCCCGGTGTCGCGCCAGCTTCTTTCGCACGGTGCGCGGAATTGCAATCGCCATCAGGCTCCTGGCGCCCTCCGTCAAAGATCTCAGCGCATGCAACCTACACCCGGACTTGCGCAGGCTGATCGATGCGCCGACCGGTTTGGTCATCATCTCTGGTCCGACCGGGTCGGGAAAATCGACAACGCTTGCCGCGCTCATCGAAGAGATCAATGCGTCGCGCGCGCACAATATCGTCACGCTCGAGAGCCCGCTCGAATATATCTTCGCCAATCGGCGTTCCTTCATTCGGCAACGTGAAATTCCCACGCACTCGCCCAGCTTCGAGCAGGGCATCATCGACGCCTTACGCGAGAACCCTGACGTGCTCGTCATCAGCGAGATGCGGACGCCGGAGGTGATGAGGCTTACCTTGAACGCCGCGGAAACCGGGCATCTTGTTCTGGCCACGATCCACTCGGCCAATTGCGCGGAAGCGCTGAGCCGCCTGTGCATGTCATTTCCTTCGGATATCCAGGCAAGCATACGTGCGCAGCTTGCCGATTGCCTCGTCGGAGTGAGCTGTCAGCGGCTGGATTTCCTGAGCGCGCATCGTTTGCGTGTGCCCCGCTGCGAGATTCTTCTTCCTAGCTCCGGCGCCAAGGGAACTATTCGGATGGGAAACTTCAGCCAGCTGGCCAACGTGCTCCAGGCGGGGGGCGACGAGGGCATGTGGACTTTCGATCGCTATCAGCGTTGGATGGAACAGGTCAGTGACTGGGTACGCCCCGCGCAGACCGCTCCATTGCACGCCGCAACTCAAAGGCCCGTGGTCAAGCCCGCGCCGGTGCAACCAGCCCCGACCAAGCCAACGCCGGCGCGATCAGGGCTGACCGATGACGTCATTGACGTGCCGTCGGAAGACATGGATCTTGCGGACCTCGCAGAACTTGCCAAGAAGGTGTTCGAGCGGAAACCTTCCGGTTCCAGGTAAACCGAGCGCCCGCGGATAACCGTGACGTTTCCGCGGAAACGTCCAACATAATGATCCGCAACAGTGAGAGGCATCGACGTCAATCCTAGCGGCCCCACGCGGGCAAGCCTCCCAAGAACTCGATAATCGCCTCGTTCACGAGCTCCGGACGCTCTTGCTGGATGAAGTGCCCGGCGCCGTCGATGATCAATTTGCGCCGCAACCCCGGCACCATGGCGGGAAGTGCCTGAAGCGCAGCGGCACCGGAGCCCAGCGCGATGATGGGATCTTCGCTGCCGGCGATGAACAAGGCCGGCTGGTGGATCAATGCGCCGGCCCAGGGCGCCGTAAGCTCCCAGTTGCGGTCGAGGTTGCGGTACCAATTGAGTCCACCGCGAAATCCGCTGCGCGAAAATTCCGCCGCCATGTGGTCGAGGTCCGCGTCGGTGAGCCAAGCCGGAAGGATTACGGGATCGAGGGTGTTGGCGAGCCAGCCCTTCCCCGGCTGCAGCGTGAGTCTTCTGGTTTCGGGCGGTGCGTCGCCCGAAATCGAATACAGAACGCGCCGCAGAGCCGTGCGCGGATCGCGCTCGAATTCTGCCTCGGCCACGCCGGGTTCTTGAAAGTGAAACCAGTAGTGGGTGAGTTGCCCAGCCTTGCGCAACATGTGCAGCGGCGGCGCCGGACCGCGCTGGCGAAAGGGAACGCTGAGAGCGGCAACGGCGGGGAACACATCCGGACGAAACAACGCCGCATGCCACGCGATGTTGGCGCCCCAATCGTGCCCGACGATGACGGCCTGCTTCTCTCCGAGCGCGCCGACCAGACCGATCATGTCGCCGACGATATCGAGAACGGTGTACGAAGAGATCTCCGCCGGTGCGTCGGTGCGTCCATACCCGCGCATGTCGGGCGCGACCGCGCGATAACCGGCAGCGGCGAGCGCTTGCAGCTGATCTCGCCACGAATACCACCCTTCAGGAAAACCGTGGCACAGAAGCACCAGCGGTCCGGTTCCTCGCGCGGCATAGTGGACGCGAATGCCGTTGGCCGTGACGTCGTGCTGTTGAAGGTCCTTCACGGTCATGTGTTCCTACGGTGGCCTGAATGGGTGCGGCCTCTTGGCGAATCCTATCGTATACTTTTGCGTTTCATGGTCACAGCCCTTCTGTTTCTCGGCTCCGCCGCCGCGATCTACTTCGCGTGCGAATACTTCGTCAACGGAGTCGAATGGCTGGGCCGTAAAATGGGCGTGGGCGAGACCGCGACCGGCACTATCCTGGCGGCCTTCGGTACCGCGCTGCCGGAGAGCGCCGTGACCTTCGTGGCTGTGGCCCTCAGCCGAGATCCCGCTCAAAAAGACATCGGTGTCGGTGCCGCCCTGGGCGGGCCGCTGGTGCTTGCCACCATTTCCTATGCCGTAGTCGGCTTCGCGATGTTGTGGAACCACCGGCGCCTGGGCCGCACCACGCGGACCGTCGAGTGCGAATCGAAACAACTGCGGCGCGATCAGGCGTGGTTCCTGGTCATTTTCACCGGCAAGGTGGCGCTGGGCTTGGTCGCGTTCAATTACAAGCCATGGCTCGGGACGTTGTTCCTGCTCGCCTACGTTGTGTATATATTGCGTGAATTGCGCGGTGCGCAGGTGTTGAGCGAAGAGGCTCTCGAGCCCCTCAAACTGCATCCCAAGGGCGACCCCGGCCTGCTATGGCCGCTGGTGCAGACAAGCCTCGCATTGATCGCCATCGCGATCGCCTCCAAGGTGTTCGTCGGTCAGCTGGAAGCCATCGGAGTCTGGGCTGGGCTGTCGCCGCAACTGGTGGCGCTGTTATTGAGCCCGGTCGCGACCGAGCTGCCCGAAACCATGAATGCGCTCATCTGGGTTCGCCAGGGCAAGGAGCGGCTGGCACTCGCCAACATCTCGGGCGCCATGATGATACAGGCCACCATCCCGACCGCCCTCGGCCTGTTCTTTACATCATGGGTGTTCTCGCGCGAGCTGATCGCTTCGGGAGTCATCACCATGGCGGCAGTCGCAGCACTGCTGGCGCTGTTCTCGAAGGATCAGGTCAGCGCTCGATGGCTCACGCCGCTCGTCGGGCTGTACGCCGCCTTCGTTGCCATCATCGCCGTGATGTGAGATCCATCGGCGCACCGTTGCTCGCCGGCAGGACGATCGAGAACGCCGAACCGCCCCCGACTTCGGAGCGCACATCGAGTTCGAGCCTGAGCAGCTTGGCGAGTCTCTGCACGACGGTCAGTCCCAAGCCATGGCCGGCGTGCCCGTTGCCGGCCGGAACGTCGGCCCGGTGGAACTCATCAAAGATGTACGGCAGCTCATCGGGTGGAATGCCGACTCCCGTGTCGAGCACCTCTATTCGAACGAATTCCCCCCAGGGCAGGCAACGCAGGCGCACATACCCTTCGCGGGTGTACTCAATGGCGTTCGAGACGAGGTTCCTCAGCATTTGTTCCACCAACACGAAATCGGCATGCACCAGTCCATCGCACTGTTCGATTTCCAGCTGAAGTCCCTTACTGGCTGCAACACTGGTGAATTCTGCGCGCAGCTCTTCGAATACAGCCGCCACCGCGAAGTCGATCGCCACGGGTTGCACCGCTCCGGACTCGAGCCTGCCGATGTCGAGCAGGTCGTTGAGCAGTCTTGACATGACGCCGATTGCTTGTCCCTGTTGCGACAGGACTTCGACGGCGCGGGGATCGGTCACAAGCCCGCGCAACGTCTCATTGAGACGGACGAGGGTTTGCAGCGGCTGGCGCAAATCGTGATTGGCGGCTTCTAGGTAGCGCTTCCTGCCTTGGTTGGCTCGATCGGCGAGTTCCCGCATGGCCTCTATTGCGTCGCGCGCAACGACCAGCTCAGCCTCGACTCGCCGGCGGTCGGTCACGTCGCGAATGGTGGCCGCGAAGAGGGTTTGGCCGACATCCTCGATGGGGTTCAGGCTGAGCTCCAGGGCGAACTCCGTCCCGTCGCGCCTCTGTCCATAGAGGTCAAGCCCGGGCTCCAGGGTGCGCACGCGCACTGTGCTGACCAAGTCCCCTCGGTGTGACGCGTGGTGACCCCGAAGTCGCTCCGGCATCAGGATTTCGATGTCCTCACCGATGATTTCATCGTGCTCGTAGCCGAATAGAGCGGAGACACGGCGATTCGCAAACCAGATGGTGCCGAAGGCATCGATAATGGCCATCGCATCCGGGGCGGCATCCAGGACTCTGCGGGCGAGGGTGGGTGGGATCGCGATCATGGGCGCTCTCGAGATCGACGTGCTCCCCGTCGGAGCGGCCCCGCGTATCCGTTGCTTCGCGCCAAGCTAGGCGGCGGCGCGGACTCCTGTCGGCGCAGAACGGCGTCGACGATCAAATCCTCAGCCAGTTTCTAACCCCTGACGACCCCCCGGAGCTGGCCGATTGCCACGTTACCATGGCAGTACAAGCCTCGGGCTGTCTTCTCAGTGTGCGGCCTCGGACGTCGACGAGAAGGCCAAGTAGATCTCAGAGTAGGCCTGCTCCGGGCTGAGCAACAAAACATGGGCCAGGACTCCGACGCCAATCGCCAATTTGTCAAGGTTATCAATGCCCGGATTGACTTCCCGCCGCTCCAGCGCGCCGATGTAGGTTCTCTTCAGCCCGCATTGCAAGCCCAGTTCCTCCTGGGACCAACGAAACAACGATCGTGCGGCGCGCAAATTCGACGCCAGGGAAATGCGCGATGATTTTTTTTGCAGTTTCTTGGCCATACCAGGAAATTGTGGAACGGCGCGCACCCGGTTGCGACCCCGCATTCTTGGAGTCAGGCCATGTATCGATGGCAACACGTCCGGAATATCTTTCTCATTGCCCATTTCATGCTTCGTAAGGCCGCTCAGGATGGCCGTGTCAGTATGCGCCCTAATCGGGCCGATGCACGCTCGCTCGCAAAAAGACAGAACTCAGGGCGCACCCTCCGTCAGAGTGAGTGCGCTGGCAAAGAGGGTGAAAAGCCGTTCCCAATGTCGTTCGGCCGCGCCTTTGTCGTAGGCTGGGCGCTGAGGAAACGCGAATCCATGCTCGACGCCGGGATAGAGCTCGACCTCGGCATTCACTCCGCCTTCGCGCAGCGACTGCCGCAGTGATCCGACCATCTCGAGCGGCGCGTAGCGATCGGTTTCGGCGCAGGCGACGTAGAATTCGGCCTTCGCCCGCCGGGCCGCCAGATGCGGGCTGTCGGGCTGGTCGGTAATCAGGTGTGTGCCATAGATGGAGGCGGCAGCGGCCACGCGATCGGGATGGCGCGCCGCGGCGTTGATGGCGTACTGGCCGCTCATGCAATAACCGACACACCCGATCGGGCTTCTGGACGCCGCGTCGTCTCTGTCTGCGAAGGCAATCAGCGCATCGGTGTCGTCCATGACCATCGAGATTGTGAGACCGGCCATGAGCCCCATCATCTTCTCGCGTACGGCGGCGCCGGCGTCGCCGATGAATGGGCCGAGCTCCGCTACGTTCGAGCGGTAATAGAGATTGGGGAGGAGGACGTAGTAGCCCACTGTCGCCAATCGGCGCGCCATGTCCCGAAGCTCCTCTCGAATACCGGGCGCGTCCATGAAAAAGAGAATGACGGGGTGAGGTCCGAGGCGCTCCGGATGACAGACAAACGTGCTCATCTGGCCGGCTGTCGTTGTGATGTCGACCTGACGCTCAATCATTGACAGACCTACACATCCAGATTCGAAACCTGCAGCGCGTTCTTTTCGATGAATTCGCGGCGCGGTTCTACGGCATCGCCCATCAGCGTCGTGAAGATGTCGTCTGCGGCCACCACATCCTCGATGCGTACTTGCATGAGCCGGCGAGTTTCCGGGTTGATGGTCGTGTCCCACAATTGGCTGGCATTCATCTCGCCCAGACCCTTGTAGCGCTGGATGCTCTGACCCTTCTTGGCCTGTTCGAACAGCCAGTTCATGGCGACCTTGAAGCTGGCCACGTCCTGGCGGTCGTCGCCGCGCTGGACGAAGGCGCCCGGCCCCATCAAATCGCTCAGGGTTTGCGCGAGCTCCGCGATGCGCAGATATTCCGCCGACTCGAAAAATTCCCGAGGTATGTGCTTCTCCGAGGTAAGGCCATGCTCCAAGCGCTGCAGATTGACGCGATGGCCGCCCGCGGCCATGGTCTCCACGGTGACGCGGTAGCGCCGCGACACATCGTCGAGGTTGTTGAGCCGCTGCTCCAAATTCCGGCACCAATCCCGCAGCGTATCGATGCGGTCGAATGAGTCCGTACTCAACGGAGGTACGTACAGCAACTGCTCGAGAAAGCGCTCATCGTAGCGGCGTGCCCAGCGCCGCACGATGGCTTGCACCTCGACGTACTTTCTGGCCAGAGACTCGAGACCCAACCCCGACAAGGGCGGCGCTTCGGCAGTGACGTGCAACGCCGCTCCATCGATGGCAGTGCCGAGCAACACGGCATTCAATTCCAGATCGTCCTTGACGTACGTTTCTTGCTTGCCCTTCTTCACCTTGTAAAGCGGCGGCTGTGCGATGTAGATATGGCCGCGCTCGATGAGTATCGGCATTTGACGATAGAAAAACGTCAGCAACAGCGTTCGTATGTGGCTCCCATCGACGTCCGCATCTGTCATAATTATGATGCGATGATATCTCAACTTGTCGACGTTGAAATCGTCGCGCCCGATGCCGGTTCCCAACGCGGTGATGAGCGTGCCGACTTCGGCGGACGCGAGCATCTTGTCGAAGCGCGCTTTCTCCACGTTGAGAATTTTTCCCTTGAGCGGCAGGATGGCTTGAGTGCGCCGGTCGCGGCCCTGCTTGGCGGAACCGCCGGCGGAATCGCCCTCCACCAGAAACATTTCCGAGAGCGCAGGATCTTTCTCCTGGCAATCGGCAAGCTTCCCGGGCAGGCCCGCGATGTCGAGCGCGCCCTTACGGCGCGTCATTTCGCGCGCCTTGCGCGCGGCTTCGCGTGCGTAGGCGGCCTCGAGAATTTTATTGACGATGGCACGCGCCTCTTGCGGATGCTCGAGCAGGAATTCCTCCAAGCGTCCCGCGACCGCAGACTCGACCACGCCCTTGACTTCCGAGGACACCAATTTGTCCTTGGTCTGCGACGAGAATTTCGGGTCCGGCAACTTCACCGACAAAATCGCGGTGAGCCCTTCGCGCGAGTCATCGCCCGTCGTCTGGATTTTCTCTTTCTTGGCGGCGAGTTCTTTCTCGATGTAGTTGTTGAGCGTGCGCGTCAGCGCGGCGCGGTAGCCGGCGAGATGCGTGCCGCCGTCTTTCTGCGGAATGTTGTTCGTGTAGCAATACATGCTTTCCTGATACGAGTCGTTCCACTGCATGGCGACTTCGACTTGGGTATTGCCATCGCGGGTTTGAAACCACAGGACCGTGGGGTGTACCGGCGTCTTGCTGCGATTCAGATGAGTGACGAAGGCTTTCAAGCCGCCTACGTGCTGAAAAACCTCGCTCTTCTCGTCGCGCTCGTCGTGCAACTCGATGCGGACGCCCGAGTTCAGAAACGACAGTTCGCGCAAACGTTTCGCGAGCGTGTCGTAGTTGAAGGAGATGTGAGTGAAAATCTGCGAGCTGGGCTTGAAGCGCAGCGTCGTGCCCTTCTCATCGGTATCGCCGATGGCGGCGAGCGGAGCCTGCGGCTCGCCCAGCCGATACTCCTGGCGATGCACCTTGCCGTCGCGGCGGATGATCAGCTCCAAATAATCCGAGAGCGCATTGACGACTGAGATTCCGACGCCATGCAATCCGCCGGAGACCTTGTAGGACGTGTCATCGAACTTGCCGCCGGAGTGCAGCACGGTCATGATGACTTCCGCTGCGGAGCGGCCTTCTTCGGCGTGGATATCCACAGGGATGCCACGGCCGTTGTCCGACACCGTCACTGATTCGTCGGCGTGAATGGTGACCACCACGCGATCACAATGCCCGGCAAGCGCCTCATCGATGGCGTTGTCGACCGCTTCGAATACCATGTGGTGCAGGCCACTGCCGTCGTCGGTATCGCCGATGTACATTCCGGGTCGCTTCCGGACTGCGTCGAGCCCTCGTAAGACCTTGATTTTGCTTGAATCGTAGACGTCGGTATCGGCCATGATGAATCCTGTTTTAAGACCGCCCAGTCTAACATTTTCCGGCAATAATAACGAGCCCGTCGGATGCGAAAATGCTCGTAAAATCATGCGGTTACAGTGCGCCGTTGGGCGAGACACGCAAAGACTTGGTCGCAAGAGACTCAATGTATAAGTGTGTGACTGGTCCGGTCATGTGCTCTTCGTCGGCTTTCGAGGTGTCGGACCATGGACCAACGGACGCGCTCTCGCAGTAAGCGTCACGCGGTTGACGGAGGGCGATCGGCCACGTCCGTTCTTCAGCCGGGAATCTCGTGATCAATTACATAGCGATTTACCTCCTGCTCAAAGTTGATGATTCCGGGGACCGTCCGGTAACGCTTGATCAGTCGAAAGCCGAGCTTAGATAGAACTCGGTTCGGAGCGCGATTTTCTGCATAGGGTTCACAATATAGATTCTTTAACTCAAACTTTTGAATAAACGTATTTGTCGACTCTCTCAAGAATGCGGTACCCAGGCCACTTTTACGGAACCTGCGATCCCAGATATGCAAATGCATGTAGGCTTCTTTCCCGTAGATGATCTTATTAACGTTTGAATGCCCAACCGGAGCGCCGTCATTAGACCAGGCCAAGTAGTAGGTCTCCTTTTCTCGATCTTCACGGCCTAGGTCCGCGAGCAACCGGTCGAGCCACGCATCTCTCCTCGGAAGTTTGGCCGGATCTACTCCCATAGCCCTAAGGAACACTTCGTCGGCCTGGAAGAAATAGTCGAGCACGCCTTCGTACTCGGCTCTGCACGTAAACGGCTTAACATCGATGCTTAACATGATCGATATTCTGTATCGAACGGAACTGGGACGCTTACCTCTCGCAAAACCTCTGACTTGCGCAACGCTGTGAGCCCTTGGTTTTTGCAGGGGCGGAGTTCCACGTGGAACAATTACAGGGCCTCGACATGCCCGGCGTCCACCGTAAATCTTCGCCCCGGTGCGCCAAACGCTGAGAATTCACTGTGCAGCGTGGTTACGATCAATTGGACCGAATGCGCCGACACTTCGCGAATGAGGCCGGTGAGCCGATCATCGTCAAGTTCAGCGGCCGGGTCGTC
>WNFC01007368.1_pt2 | contig 14543 bp, 17 predicted proteins | sample 5400541 | NCBI WGS metagenome assembly WNFC01 (sample SAMN13153342, study PRJNA577476) | soil metagenome | isolation source: 120 cm saprolite under Douglas fir tree site 2 hole 2 replicate 1 | place: USA:California | collected 2015-04-18
AACATGTTATCAGGCATATGACATGTCGGAGCGTGTACGCCATCCCATATATATATATATAAGTGTGTGAATGTATGCGTCACGCGCCACGCCACGCCACGTTTCCAAAGAGGCTAAGGAGGGAAAAAAAAAGAGAGAGAGAGAGAGAAAGAGACGCACGGTTTCAAACTCGTTCAGCTCAGAGTCGGGTTTGTTCGCGGCTTTGTTCGAGCGAGCCTGTCGTAATGTGAACGTCAGTAATTTCAAAGTTATCCGAAAATTAAGTGGGAGAAGGAAGGGAAGCGATGGGATGGGAGGTGCAGTTCTCGCGTTTGCTTGCCACAGGCGTGTGCGTACCTTGACGAGGATCTCCTGGAAGCGCGCATACACGCCTTCTTCGTGCAGCTTGTCGCGGTAGAACGGCAGGCCCTCGATGAGCTTCTTGACCGAGCGCTCCGACTTGAACGGAAGCAGCGATAGACAGAACGCAATGTCGCGCCACTGCCGCGTGTCCTCGCTGAGCCGGAAGCGCTGGCAGAGCTTCTCGACGATGCTCTCCGCTTGCTTTTCCTTTGGTTTATTATCGTGGTCGTCAGCGGATGCGGATGCGGTGGTGACGAATACGTCGTGTTCGCCGACTGAGATGTGGCTGATGACTGCGTAACATCGCGAATCAGCCCAACCCAAGCATGCAGCACACGCGCGGAGGGTGGGGAGGGGGAGGGGAACAAAGGCACGCACCATCTGGGAGGTTGTTGTATATCGCGTTGTCCTTCGTAGACAAGTCCGTGAAGAACAGCTTCGCGAGGTCCGCAACGCGCGGTTCCTCGTCCTCGAGGCACTTGGCCATCTCCCCGAGCTGGCCCTTGACCTTGATCATGCCGTTGAGGATGAGGTGCGTGAGCACCATCAGCGTGTTCTTCTTCACCACCAGGTCGCGGTCCGACAGGCCCTTGTACAGTCGCGTCGCAGAACTGCGAGCTCACGCAGAGGAACTTGCTGAACGAGAGCGTCGCCACCGCGCGCAGCGTCGTGTTCTGACAAGGTCCCCCCCCCATTGTTTGCTTAGCCGAATGTCGGGAATCGAGACGACTACAACACGAACCTTGAACTGGTCTGGCCGACCGCATATGCGGACGAGCAGGGGCCCGTACAACGCGAGGAGCGAGTCAGGCCCATACAAGAGTTCCGTCTCCCGCACGGCGGCTATGCGATCGCCAATCTCGTCCTCAGCGTTGCCCGCGACCTGGTCGAGTTCTTCCCCATCCTTACTCGCGGCGTCGATCCCAGCGCCCCTTGCGAGCTTCTCCGCTACAAAGAATCCGTTTTCATGCCCAGCGTGGCGAGAAGGGCGGTGCGCGCTCACCTAGCTCCTTCTCCTGCTTCTGTCGCTTCCACTCGCGTTCGACCAGTTCCAAGTAGACGATGTGCTTGATCGCGACGTGACCCACCACGAAGAGCAGCTGGCTAAGCTCAAACGCATCCCCAGTGTCGTCGCTCTTCTTCGCGGGGTTCGCCACCGAAGGTCCCTGCGTCGAACCAGGCAGCGTCGAGATCAAAGCCTGCGTGCTCTGTGGTGGATCCTCGTCCATCGCGTCTGGGTTGGGTGCCGACGACGGCTGGTCCTCGGGGGCAGACGACGTGGATTTCTCCCGCCGGCGGAATGCGCGGCGCGTGAGATTCTTTATGATGGTGTTGCTGAGAACTTCCGGCTGGTCGCCGAGCGCATAGACGGTGTTTATCGCCTGTTCGGCAAGCGCAAACCACTCGCGTGACCGGCACGGATGTTCGATGGCCTCTTGCAGCTTGCGGAAGACTGGGCTGTCCATGTCGATGCGAACGCTCTTGTCGAGAAGGGAGCCCTTGATTTTCTTCGCGCTGCCGCTGAGGCGCTGTAATGCGACGCAGGTGTGCCTCGCGAGGACCAGGTCGGCCTGGACGTTCCAAAGGTGAGATGGATACACATCGTAAGGGTCATGGGAACCAACCTTGCCCATTGGCCCAAGCCCAATCTTTAGGAGGACATCTACCCTGTCCTGGACGACGCTCCGTCGTGCCAATGCCAGCATGCCGATGATGATCATTGCCCCTCGACGCTGTTGTTTCGGTAATGGTCGTTCCGAACCTAGATAAAGGCGGCTTCGGCAAATAATAATAGGACCAGTTGATACCGTGCTCACTATACACTTGCCAGAGCTTGTTTACAACGTCAGAATGAATTTGGTCATCGTCCATCATGTAGCGCATCATCTCCTCCAAGCTTGTTAGTTCAGCGAGGGTGGCATCGTATGTCAATCTGAGTTCACCCCTGGATGAGTATCAGACTAACACGGCAGGAACGAACCCACTCGACCATGTTCTTTGCTATTCGATTGACCTGTTGCTTGGGTTCCATGTCAGGTAACGGATCAAAGTATAAGCTGCGGTAACACTCGAGCAGGCGCGAGCGAATGCCCTTGAGTTCCTTCCCATCTTCAGACATTGAGCTGTTATCTTTCGACCAGATCAAGTGCAGCATCTTTTTAATGCCAGTCTGCAGCGTCATCAGCAACCAGTCTTGAGGTACCCGAAACGCGTTCCGAGGCTCACCTCGGCACTGTCAAGTTGATATTCATGTGCGACTCTGAAGAACTCCATCGCCTCGAGTACCTCGGCCTTGTGCGTGGACCCAAGCAGCTGAAAAATGATTTGGGTTGCCTCCTCGACCTGCCGAATGAAGTTGAGGGCCTCAGAGTAGTACCGCCTGCGCAGGCGAAGGTGCAACAACTGGTTGCTCTCGAGGGCAGCGAGAGCCGCCTGCTCGTCTGTCAAGGCAGCCATGTCGAGCTCGGACTTGCGCCCATTCTTCTTGCCTTTGGATTTTTGTTTCGAAGATGCTGTACCTTCCTCGCCGTCGCCGCCGCCTTCGGCTTCAGAGGCCTCTGGCTCGTCCTCATCCATGATACTGTCGGCCTCATCGTCTTCCTCATCTTCCCCGTCGACGTCCATCGCGTCCTCGGCCTCTTCGTTTTGATGCCTATTCATATCGATCAGAAACCTCGCTTGGGCACAACACATGATACCGCACCGTGACCTCTTTTTCTTTTTCTTTGGTCGAGCAGTAGACGATTCACCACCCTCGTCATCACCCGACCGGTGGCCGTCACCCCCGTCCGTCGCCACCGCATCCGCGCCGCCAGAGAGCGTGTCATCCAGCGCCTTTTCCGTCTTCTGCAGCTCCTTCACCACGTCGCGATACCGCTCTTCCCACTCCTCCATCCCGAGCAGCCCACCGTGCATCAGCCCGTACGGGTGAGTCACGATCAACTTCACGATGAGGGAAATCGCGTTTTTGCGCACGCCCGCGACCTTGTCTTCGAGCGCGGCAACTGCCGCGCGTGTAATGGCGAGCCGCTGTTTGGGGAATTTGACGGGCAGGTCGCATAGCCGGCTGAGAACGGAGAAGACCCTGGAGCGGACGTAGGAGGAAAGATCGAGAGTTCGCTCGAGAAGGAGGTCGTAGAGCCCATTGAGTTGTTTCTGTGTCTGGTGTGCGTCGCTGGTAAGGTCCTCAGAGCAAGCGAGCTCGCGAATGAGGTAGCCAATGATTTCCACAATCGCCATTCGCATCGGATAAGACTGCGATCCTCAAATGGGCACTTTGAAAAATAGCAATTGAAGGAAACGTGAACGCACCTCTGAGTCCAGGTGCGATAGGAGCAAGCTGATCTGTTTCAGGACCGCCCGTGGTGCCCACTCCGCGAACTGTGTGAGGAATCTAGAAAAGTTCCTTGGTCCCTTTGTATCTTGCGCATTGAAGGTCTTCGCGGCAATCTCGCGGAGGATCTCGTCGCCAAGTTGCGCGTGGTCGAATTCCTTCAATAAAACGTTAAGGCACTCGGCCATGGGCTCGGAGAGATGCTCGTAGTACTGCAAGGACTGCATGATCGTGGTCTGTGCAGCAGGTCCGTGGCCGTGGTGTTTGACGGCGAGACAGATGACTTTGTAGACTCCCAGTTTGATAGGCTGGGATTTCATGTACTGCTCATTCTCCGTGATGTGGTACGCGGGCGCGGTGAGACATCTACCATATCACGAGGAGCACTGTGAGATATCCCGTTTACGATGACTTGTGACGCCACGCACCCAATAAAAGTATCCCTCTCGCCACTCACTGTCCAGATCTTTGACGTCTTGAGCTTCAAAACCTTGCTAACCAGGGTGAGAATGGGCACGATCTGGTCCTTCCATGACCATTCCGACACCTTATTTTTAGCAGCGGCCCTCGGCTGTGTCGCTTTCCCCCCACGTCCCCTCCGGGGCTTTGCAAGAGCGGCGGCAGAGGCATCCTCGTCCGGCACATTGACTTTCTCGGCCGACCGGGCAGACCAGTTGAGCAAGAACGCGTACATCTCGATCGGGACCTTGTGCGCTGCGCACGTCTGCTGGTCTTCGTGGTCGACGTCGTGCGCGGCGGCGTCCACCTCTGCGGCAAAGCCAGACATGATGACGTCGAGCAGTTTGCCCATCAAGATGGCCGGAACGGCGCTCGCGCATTTGAGAAAGCTCCTTAGGATGTCGAACGTGTCGGGAGATGTGACGGCATCGGAAGACTCTGCTATGGCGCTGACGACCTCTGCGATAACATGAGCAAGCTCTCCTCGGTCAGCGAAACAGTGAGGGCGAACGTCGGAGCAAACGGTCCATCTCCGCTGGCCCCATCGAGCCAATGTCATGTTCATGCTCTATCTGGTAGTTTCCTATGTCTTGTAGGGCCTGAAGCTCCTCTTGAAGGTCAAAGGAGCTCGCCATCTGGGAGTCGTGGTGGCCTTTGTCGTTGTCAAAATCGTTTCAAACGCGTCCTCAACGCGTCGGTCACATGCCCCGTCGCGTGCCATCACTTACTGTCACGCTAGTCACGCCAGTGTCACGCCCACACATGCTTCGCGAATAATTTCTGAGGTCCACTTCCGCATGGTGACCCTCAATTTTCCCAACGGCCACTAGTGGACATGAAAAGACGCACTCCTCTCCTCATTTCATCAATGCCCCCGATAGCTAGCCTGCTGAAAAATGGCTTTCATCTCCGGTGCAGTACCAGGTTATCCTTTCGCAGCTGCCTTGCATCTATAAATCATACTACCCTGAAAGCTCCCGCACAACCCGCTCGTTCTCTTCGATAATGCATGCCCGTTGCTGGCGCAGCGTGCCGCGTCATGCGAGGGCAAGGAACCGTAAGTCGCTGATGGACCTGATCATTTATCCGTTTCGAAGGCACCCCAATGATCGAGACATTGCCGATGGTAGATCGGCTGCTTGAACCCCGCTTCCATGAAACAAAACGAGGAGGATGGAGGCGATTGAAAACTACCCGAGCGGGGGCGATCGTGCCCCATTAGACAACGGGGCCTTCCGAAACATACTGTACTGTACTGTACCGCGAAGCGACATCCGAATAAAGACGTCTATCACGCGACCATCACATTAAGCTGTTGTCAAGTACCACAGAATGGACATTCCACCTTGGAGCGCATATTCTCCAAGGTTCCGAAGGGAGAGGGTGAGACAACGCACTGCTCACTGCCGAGGTGGTTTTCAAATCACCGGTTTATATGCAACGACAACTAGCAACAATAGGTCAATGCGTTTGCAAAATGATATGTCGACGGCGACAGGATTGCACATGGTGAGCCGAAAGGTGTCCGCAGCCGCAGTCAGAGACTCCGAGCAACCCGCGCGTTGTGAATCAACGTCACGTGTGCCCCCACGCAACACACAAGGTTAGGGTTTAGGGTTATGCACCCCCGCCTTTTGCCGGTACTGTACGGTTACTGGCCCGGGTGGCCGGTCATTACGACCTTCTCTCTTCCCTTCTTCGCTTAGGATTAGGACGCTCCGGGCGTGACAGCAAGAGCGCTACGTTTCTCCCCGGTTGATGGAGACGCGTCTTGCACAAGCTGTTCGGAAGTATGTACGTCAGGAACTGCCGCGACAACCACATATTGTGATTTGATGATGCGGGATCGTTGAAGATAGGGGGAAGAAGCTGTGCCCCGCCCATGTACATACCCGCGCTCTCCGCAGACGTGCGCAGCGAGGACTTTGTGCGGGCGGGGCAGTGCGGGAATAAACAGCTTGGAGGTTGTAAACTGCGAGTCAAACGGTTGCCGGGGCTCGCCGACTCTTGGCGCTAAAGGTTCAGCCGAGAGAAAATAACTCGTGGCTCGTGCAGGCAGGTCACCTGCCTACAATGACGTCGAGGGATTGTGAACGGAGAAGTAGTGGTGCTGGTGCCATATAATATGCACATCCCGAGACCGTCCGTGCATTCTCTCGCTTACAATCGGAGCGTCGCACGTTCACGGCCGTTGGTCCGATGTGGGGTTTCCATTGAGAATGAACCTAAAGGTAACGTGCTAGTTGTGCCATGTCGAACAAGCTTAGTCGCTCCAGCGGAATTTATTTTTTCTTTGGTGTTTTGATTGAAGGGGGGAGGTTCAGAGATGAAGCGGTAGCTGTGAGAGGACTTTGGCGAGTCGTGTGAGCGATGGCGTTGTGCGTGGTTTCTGCGGGCTAGCGCGCGACATGCATGTGATGCCTAGGGAACCGGGCGATTGTAGTCAGCATACATCCAGTATCAGGTAACGTGAGATGACCGGAAATATCGCCCCCCTCGGTTTATGTGCAGGTGCATGGTTATTCCTTCACCATTGCGCAGCAAGGGAAGTGTGGATTGTTTTGCTTGTTTGTTTTTTCTCTTCGATGCGGGTTCCTTCGGGGATTCTGCAAAGGCCGAAGATCACGAAATCGACAGGTGCGATTCGGCGCCCGCGAGGGAGGGACCGCCAGCCAGCCAGGGGTGCAGGGATACAGTATCCTATAGGGACGCTCTGTGTGGACTGTACTGTATTGCATGTGAGCAAGGGACAGCTCAGCTCCAGCTCTACGGGCTTGCCGTAGATCCGAGGCCGGAAACCATACCATATATAGGCACTCCATCGCCATCATGATGGCGGCTCATCGGCTCATCATCCATCACTTATTAGAACAGTATATTGCGTACTGTACCAGATGCACGCTATCGGCGGGACCTGTCGAACACTAGGTTTGTTCATCAGTGAGTGGGTGACGTGACAGCATAGAATGCATGGCAAACACCCAATAGAGGGACACAGATGGGCGTCGATGGGTAATTGCAACATCGATGGGCTAATTTGATTCAGAGCCCGGGGTAACACTTAGGCAATTGTAGAACGTCAGTGGAGAATAGGGACATGGAAAACGCGGGTCAATATGCATCCAGCCTTCTACACGGCCTTGCACCGCGGCCATCGAAGGAACAGAAATCTTTATATGCCCTGGCCGTACGGCGTAAAAAGCTCAGCGGTGGCTCCCACCTGCCGTGTTCGGCCCTGTCGGACTCCAAAAAATTGCGCTGATAAGTTATGTGGCGGCAGACTGGGGCGACAGTGGCGTGACTCTGCCATCTCGGAGAATCGGAGCGGACGGTGTGCTAACTAATAATATCTCTCACTGGCTCGTGTTCGCAGCGTTGCACGATTTGTTCCGAAAAATGTCCAAGCTTTCCGTCATACGGAGTAACGGTGTTCAGATAGATGGGTGGGCGAGCTGGCAGGGTTTATCGGGATTGAGGAAACAACAACACACTGAGACACGCCGTCCGTCAACAAAGGTCGACCATTTGTGAAGCAGCGTCCAACCACGATCTTTTTATTTAGGGGTGTCTTATGTATGTATCGAGTGATCTCGGAGGACCGCGTGTTATTGAGTAACTTGAAACAAGCGACGATTGGCTGGCTGCATACCAAGAAACCGACGGAAAAGCTTGCTCAATGGGTAAAGAATAGAACGCCCAGAAGAAGGGTCATGGCTTTGGGCGCAGAGTCAAATCCGAGGATGGTGTGGCACGGAGCGGATGTGGTCGGTGGCTCGTGCGCTTAAAGATCCGGAAAAGAGTGAGGGTAAATGATAAGGCCTATAAGGGCCTAGGAGGACAAACCCACTGTAAGTGATATGTGAGTGAGGTGAAGGTATAATCAAAGCACTGAGGGACGTAGTATTGCCAGTGTTCAAAGGTGAGGGAAGAACTGTTGGGGGCGAGAGATGTGGAGAAGGACGTGGGAAGGGAAGACGGCAATAATAATTTGAGTATTTGGTAATATTTGTTTCGTTGATCGTTGGTTGGCCCAGACGCGAACGCAATAAAAAGGCACGAGCCCCGGTTCCTTGTCGCCCTCCTCGTCCTTAACAACCTCCCATCTTTCCGGACTTCTCTCCGCCTCCTTCTCCACCTCGCTCAGTAGCGACCCCCTCTAACCCCTCATTCTCAGGGTTCTCCCTGTAGCCCTCGATCCTCTCATTCACTCTCCGGACCTTGCGGACGTAGGTGAACATGTCTCAGCCGAACGTAGAAAAGGAAGCCGGGCCTCCTGCCCAGGCTGACACCCCCGTCGAGGAAGCCCCTGTAAATGAGAAGAAGGTCCGCGAGTACAAGGACTTCGGCCATGATGAAGTCAAACCCACCCGTACGTCTCGCTTGGTAGTTTCTTCTACGCGTCTATTTCCGGGCCTGACCTCCGCCCACTCTAGATGCCAATGTGGATATGTCAAGGGTACGACTTGTTCCCTTTTCTTCCCCCAAATGGCGCATACATACACCTGCCTGACTTGCAACATCATGCAGATCGAGCTCAAAGCGGATGACCTCTATGACAAAGAGAAGGTCGACCTCGAGACAATCGTTATTGAGGATGTCTTTGCACTCCTCCAATGTAACGATCAGGGTCTCAGTTCGGAGGAGGCCCAGCGTCGTTTGGAGATTTTTGGTCCCAACAAACTCGAACAAGAAGAGCAGAATCCATTCTTTCAGGTTAGTTTCGAATTTTTATGCCTTGGTCTTACCTCGGAGATGATTGAGGCCTGCCTGTTCAGTTTCTGAGTTTTATGTGGAACCCTCTTTCGTGGGTCATGGAGGCTGCTGCGCTTGTGGCTATCGCCTTATCCAACGGAGAGCATCGTGCACCTGATTGGCAGGACTTCGTTGGTATCACTCTTCTTTTATTCGTCAACTCATCCATCGGCTTCTATGAGGAGCGTGGTGCCGGAAATGCTGTCAAGGCTCTCATGGATTCTCTGGCTCCCAAGGCAAAGGTTAAGCGTGACGGTACCTGGGCTGAGATTGAATCGGCAATGCTTGTTCCTGGTGATATGATTTCCTTTAAAATCGGTGACATCGTCCCCGCCGACTGCCGTCTCACGGAGGCCATCAACGTGTCCATCGACCAGGCTGCGCTTACCGGCGAGTCCCTCCCTGTATCAAAGAAGGTGGAAGATCAGTGCTTCTCGTAAGTCCCTCACTTGGACCCTCCCGTTTGGTCTAACCGGCGTTTAAAGTGGGTCAACCTGCAAACAGGGTGAGGCTGAGGGTGTTGTCATTTCCACCGGTGTCAACACTTTCTTCGGTCGCGCTGCATCTCTCGTCGGCCAGGATGACGATACCACTGGTCATTTGCAGAAGATTCTAGCCCAGATCGGATCCTTCTGCCTCATAGCTATCGGTATCTTCGTCACCGCCGAGATTTTCGTCCTTTATGCTGGCTTCCGCTGGTCATACCGTTCCGGTCTTGACAACATCCTCGTACTCTTGATCGGTGGCATTCCCATTGCTATGCCCACTGTCTTATCCGTCACACTCGCCGTCGGCGCTCAGCAGCTTGCAAGTTACAAAGCCATCGTCACTCGTATCACCGCTATCGAGGAGCTTGCAGGTGTTACCATCCTGTGTTCTGACAAGACCGGTACTCTCACCACGAACAAGCTCACCATCGATAGGGCCACTATCAAGACATATGCCGCCTTCACTGCCGACGATGTTATCCTCCTCGCCGCGTACGCATCCCGCACCGAGAACCAGGATGCCATCGACGCTTCCGTTGTCGGTGCCCTTGGGGATGTTAGCCGCGCTCGCGCTGGTATCAAGCTCCTCGACTTCAAACCTTTCAACCCCGTCGACAAACGCACTGAGATCACCTATCGTGAGGAGTCATCAGGCAAGCTAAAACGTGTCACCAAGGGAATGACCAGCATCATCATCGAACTCTGCACGCGCAATAAGACCGAAGAAATTCAGAATCGTCTCGAAGCCGACGTTGTGGAATTTGCCTCCCGCGGTCTCCGCGCCCTTGCCGTCGCATATGAGGAGGTTGAAGGCGATGATTACGAGGCCGAAGGCAACGGATTTGAGCTCATTGGTCTCCTCGCCATCTACGATCCGCCTCGCGAAGATACCAAGCAAACAATCGATGATGCCCTCGCGTTTGGTGTTAAGGTCAAGATGGTCACTGGTGATCAACTTGCTATTGCTAAGGAGACTGGTCGTCGCCTCGGTCTCGGTGATCACATGTATTCTTCCAAAGTACTCAAGGATGGTCCTCCCCCCGGTAGCAAGTTCAACTCTCTCGATGAAATGATCATGGATGCCGATGGGTTCGCTGGCGTCTTCCCTGAACACAAGTTCGAAATCGTCAAGCGCCTCCAGGGTCTTGGCCATCTTTGTGCTATGACTGGTGATGGCGCAAACGATGCCCCTGCCCTCTCGCGTGCCAATGTCGGTATCGCTGTCGAGGGTGCTACCGATGCTGCTCGTGGCGCGGCCGACATCGTCTTGACGGAGCCTGGTCTCTCGACTATTGTCCATGCTATCCGCGGTTCCCGTATCATCTTCCAACGCATGCGAAACTATGCCATCTATGCCTGCGCTGTCACGATCCGTATCGTTGTCTGCTTTGCCGTCCTGGTGTTCGCCTACAAGTTCCAGTTCCCGCCGTTTATGGTCCTCATCATTGCGCTACTCAATGACGGTACTATCATGACGCTCTCCGTCGACCGTGTACTGCCATCGACAACCCCAGATAGTTGGGATCTGGCTGAGATCTTCGCCTACGCTGTGGCCTATGGTATCTATTTGACGCTCTCCACGTATGTCCCCCTTCCCCATGATTCATTCTCAGTCGCATTCTGATTGCTTGTATAGGGTCATTCTTGTTGTTGTGATCCTTCAATCGGACTTCTTCCAGCGATCATTCCACGTCCATTTGGATTCTCCGCCCGGCCAGATCGACCACAATGATCCACAACTACACACCATCGTCTACCTCCAGGTTGCCATTATCTCTCAGGCGCTCATTTTCGTCACTCGCTCCCACGGATTTTTCTTTATGGAGCGTCCATCATATGCGTTGATGGCTGCTTTCTGCTTGGCGCAGCTTGTATCCTCGATCATCGCCGGCTTTGCGAATTGGGGCTTCACCCACATCCAGAAGATCTCGGGCGCCTGGATTGGCATCATCTGGGTTTGGGTATGTGTCTCTTGTCTGTTTTTGCCAGGTGTGCTGACCTATCTTGGTCAGGATATTATCTGGTTCGTTCCTCTAGATATGATCAAGTTTGCGATGAAGGCTACCGTGATCAAGTACCTCCGGAATCGTCACAATGAAGCTAAGGCGGCGGCTACTCGTGCGCGGGCTGAGACTGGTATCCCGATCCTGCGGACCCAATCGCGTGCTGCGTCCATCCATGAGTCGTTGTACTCAAACCGGACGTCGTTCATCCGTCGTGCTGCACGCAAGGTTGGCTTTGGCCAGAAGATCCGCGTCAAAGCAGAAGAGTTGCAACGGTTCAGCAGCATCCAGGCGCACCACACGGGCCAGACGCTGGCGCGTCACCCATCACGTCCAACCGCCGCATAGAATAAGACGGCGACCTGAAACATGAAGAGTATCAACGCATGTCTGTGTAATTCTATGACAGTCCCGCTCTTCGTTATCTAGTGTCCCCAGTCCTTATTCTCTGCTATTACGCCACCTTTTCTTTTATGAAGCCATGACGCTGGACTTGATGCGGGGTTGGGGCTGGTCGTTACTTAGAAAGTTCAGGATGAGCTTGTTGCGTTCGCGCTTTTTTGCAGACTCGCTTGGAATCATCGGATATACAATCCGTTAAAGTCATACACTTACGTTTGTTTCTCATGGAGTCGCTTTTAATTCGTGTCACGTTTATGACAAAAATAAAGACTATTCAGCGTCAAATCGGGTATTTGCATTCCCCGGATCGTGTGCATCCATACATATACGGCAACCAATCGATCATGATGGTGGCCCACATGTCGCCTGTTCACGTCCTCGATAGATATTATCTCGCCATAACTGCCCTTGTCACTATTGCTTGGCAACTTGCCGGCTTTTTCGTAGCTTGGTCCCTTCAGGTGCGACCTACAGTCCCCACCGAAAAATTCGTGCATATATGCCATTCCATGACAGTTCGACAAAATCACAGATTTTACGGGAGGTCCGTCTGTATGCCACGGCCTGAAACGTGACGGAAGGCTGACGGCTTGACAGGGTCCAACTTTTTCGCGCTAGGTGCTCCCAGATTTTTGCTCAGCTCACCCACTTTGGTGACACCCGGTGTCTGTGGAATTTATGGGCTCCGTTGCCAACAGCGCTTCTCACTCTCCTCCTTGGCAACACCTACCATGCCCGAAACATAGTCGCCAGCGTGCTCGTCATGGTTTGGGCAGCGCGCATCGCCGGTATGTCTGGGTAGCTTAGCCGTCCTCCTGCTCCTGCTATATGCGTCCTTTAACAACATCTGATTTCCTTGTAGGGTTTTTGCTCTTTCGCGTGCTCAAAATGGGCAGCGACTCGCGCTTCGACACGATCCGCGCACACTTTTTCAAGTTCCTTGGTACGTACGGCCCAAAACGGGGCATGGGTATATCGGCCTTGGCGAAAAACAAAAAAACTTATCGCGGCAATCTATTCTTCATTACCATGATAGGTTTCTGGATCGGTACGTCGTATTATGCGCGGGGTAAAATAATACTCACGAGTCCGGAATTCTTATCACTTTTTTTTCATTTTTCATGAACGTTGGGTTCGCGCCCCGCAGCGCAATGTGGTTGTCGAATCGCGCAGGTTTGGACGGTATCCTTGCCCGTCGTCGTGCTCAATTCGCCCGCGGTTTCCGACCCAGCGTCGAAATCGAACCCCGCATTCGGAACGGCACGTGACGTTGTTGGCATCGTGCTGTGGGCGGTCGGATTGGCCATCGAGACCGTGTCCGACGCGCAAAAGGTGCGTCGTCCTTTTCTTCCTTTTTGTTTTTTTTGGTGTTTCTGCTCGGCGTTGTGGTGAGACTGAGTGGCTCGGTTTTCAGTTGCATTACAAGTTGAATAACCCGCCAAAGCACAAGCCATTTACGGTGCGCGAACCCCACTCCTCCCCTGGCACTTCGCATACTTCTAGGACGGTTTGTGGAAGTGGTCCCGTCATCCTCCCTACTTTGGCGAGTGCGTTCCTTATCAAATACACATGATTGTCAGACGGCCAATGGACTGACGCAGCGTGACCTCACAGAATTCTGTGCTGGTGGGGCATCTGGACACTCACGATTTCCCCGAGCACGAACGGTGCACTTCCTGGCGGTGCAAAGGCCGCGCAATATGGCACAGTCGTCTCACCCCTCTTCACGATGCTGTACGTCAATCTCAGTACCATATCTCCTTCCCGCATGTTGCAGCTTAGACCGACCAAACATAGCGTGCTTCTGTTCTTCTCGGGTATCCCCACAGCAGACAAGCCCCAGGCACGCCGCGTGTATCTCTCTGGTGACGCGAATGCATGGGCAGCGTACCGGTCGTACCTTGACGATACGTCCGTCTTGATTCCAATCCCGCCAGCGCTGTATCGTCCGCTGCCTCAGGTAGTCAAGCGCACGATTCTGCTCGATTTCCCATTCTACCAATTTGATGAGTCTGAAGCTGCGGGTGACGCGACGACCCAAGCGGGGTCTTAAGGGGAACGAGAATCTCTGGGATTTTTGGGATGCAGTTGCACTATATTCTTGCTACTGGTAGTAGAGTTTCTTTTGGGATCCGGTTGTAATCCAGTTTACATGCCACACTGTTGATAGAGTATGCTAGGATCAGGGGACAATATAACCATGACAACGATCGATCGGCGGATGGAGAATCTCGTAAACGTGATCTCCAGTGGACCCCGCGATGACCGTCTTCAAACGGAGACTAAGCTGCCATGTGCAGTAACAGCACTGGCATGGGCCCCCGCGCGACTGTGCTAAGCTGAGACCCAAGCGGCTATGCTACGTCAGTGAACGTCTTGTCCCTGAATCATATGGGTACAGAAGTATAACAATGGACACGGATGGCGGACTCCAGAATACCGACTCGGCACGCCCTTGGCTTTCTTCTCTAGTCGCTTACCATCGAACACCGCCGCCTCTTGATCGCCACCCCTGCCCGTGTATTTCTTCTATCTCGCACCGTAGCGCATGTTTCATCGCATCTGGACGCCCGAAAGTCATAGTAGCGGTTCGTAGCGAGCCCGGCGAAACACGCTCTCCGTCTCCATCACCGTACGGATGAACGGTCTCCACGCGATGGTTCATGGGAACCGTATGGGTCACGGGGCGTCTACTACTAGTAGTACATGGCTACACGGCATGGACCGGGTTCTTTCGTATGGAGGGTTTCCATAGGATGCGCA
>WNFC01013744.1_pt1 | contig 14543 bp, 12 predicted proteins | sample 5400541 | NCBI WGS metagenome assembly WNFC01 (sample SAMN13153342, study PRJNA577476) | soil metagenome | isolation source: 120 cm saprolite under Douglas fir tree site 2 hole 2 replicate 1 | place: USA:California | collected 2015-04-18
GAGAGCGAATTACTCGGCTGGTGCTGGATGGATGTGCTGCACCCAGACGACCGGGAACCTACCCGGCAATTCTGGACGGATTCGGTGGCGGGGCACGGCGCCTATGACGTCGAATACCGAGTTTGCCGGCGCGACGGAGTGTACGGCTGGTTCAAAGCGCGCGGGGTGCCGCTTCGGGATAATAAAGGCAAAATCGTCAAATGGTTCGGGACATGCACTGACATCACCGATGCGAAGCGAATCGAGGAGGCGCTGCGCGAGAGCGAGGAGCTGTTCCGCGGCACCTTTGAAAACGCGGCGGTCGGCATGGCGCACACGACCATCGATGGGCTTCTGTTGCGTGTCAACGACAGGCTCTGCGAGATCACCGGCTATTCCCGCCAGGAGTTGCTTGGGCGGAAGTTCCCCGAGATTACACACCCTGACGACGTGCAAACGGACGAGCAGCTTGCGGAGCGGCTCATGGCCGGCGAAGGTTCCACGTATAAATCGGAAAAACGTTATATCCGTAAGGATGGCTCGACCGTATTCGTGTACACCTCGGTGTCCGTTCTTCGCGATAACTCCGGGCAGCCGCTGCATTTGATCCGGATCATCGAAGATATTTCCGCCCGAAAGCGAGCGGAGCAAGCGCTCCACGAACGCACCGCCCAACTCGCTAATGTGAATCAGCAACTGTCCCAGAGCAACGAGCAACTGGCCAAGGCCAGCCGGCTGAAAAGCCAATTCCTTGCCCGGATGAGCCATGAGCTGCGCACTCCCATGAACGCCATTATCGGTTTTTCGGACCTGCTCGACGAGGAGGCGGAGGGCCCGCTCGGAGAGAGCTACAAGGATTACGTCGAACACATCCGCGAAGGCGCGAAGCACCTGCTCTCGCTGATCAATGACGTGCTGGATCTTTCGAAAATCGAGGCCGGCCGTGTGGAGCTGTTCTGCAGCGATATCAACGTCGCTGACCATCTCGCCGAGGTGTTGTCCGTCATTGAATCCCTGGCAGGCGCGAGTAAAATTCGATTTGCAACTCATCTCCCCGGAGACCTTTATATCTACGCCGACCGCAAACGCTTCAAGCAGATTTTTTATAACTTGCTGAGCAATGCCGTGAAGTTCACTCCCGATGGTGGGACCATCTCGATCGAGGCCGTGGGGCATAACGAATGCGTCTCGATTGCGGTTGAGGACACGGGCGTGGGGATCCCAGCTGAGGAACAGCAGGCCATCTTCAATGAGTTCCATCAGGTCAACTCCACAATCAAAGGGGTGAAGGAAGGCACGGGCCTGGGGCTGGCCATTACCAAGTGGCTGGTGGAACTCCACCGTGGCCGTATCCGGGTCGAAAGCGAACCGGGAAAGGGTAGCCGGTTCACTGTGACGCTGCCGTCTGGTTGCGCTCAACGCCATATGGCCGCTCTTTCCGGCCGCGCACCCGAAATCGCCATGAGGGGGACGAGAACGGCGGAGGCCCTACCGTCTCAATAAGCTCGCGTTTATTCGTCGCGGTATATCGATAACAGCTACTGCAAGGACATGCCGGTCTGCGGAGCGAATGATGAATCTGCCATTTGAGCCGTGGCGTGGGCCGGTCGTGCTCGGCCTCTCGGAGGAACGTCAAGCGGTCCGGAGCGCTGTCGTCACCGATGCAGGTCAGGTTCACGCCTCGCATCCTTCTCGGGCAAGAGTTCTAAGACGGCACCATTCGGACAACAGCGATAAGTGCCGGTTTTTGCGGCAGCCTGGCGCAAATTCGCGCAGTACCGTCCAGAAGTACTGGGTTGGGTTCGTTTTGCTGCTGCCTTGGGGAGCCGAGCTCCGCCGATCTACGGTTAGGTTCCCGATTTCGAACTGACTGCCCTCGCCGCGGCCCTACCCCAGGCCGATCGTCACCTTGAACCACGGCCCGAGCGCGGATGTTTCGACGAGCATCGCCGCATCGCCCGCTGGACGCTGCCCATCGGGCTCTACATCGGTTACGGGGTGGTGGTGTACCTGACGCTTTTGGGGCGCTTGCTTGACCCGCGTACGCAGGAACGGCAGGGCCAGTTCAGGAATGGAAAGAAAAGTGCCATTTGACCGTGTGGGCGAAAAGCACGAATGCAATACGGATCAGCTGCTGCCACATCTCTGTTTCGTCAGCCGGAATCCGTTGCCATGCGGCTGCGCCACAGGTAAGACGATGTGTAAGATACTGATTGCCGACGACAATATGGCCAGCCGCGATTTGATGCGCGCTATCCTGAAGACGCTGCGATGCGACATTGTCGAAGCGGAAGAAGGTCAGGAGGCGCTGGACCTGATCTGGAAAGAGCAGCCGGATGTGGTGCTTCTAGATATCGACATGCCCGTCCTCGATGGGCTTGCGGTGATCCGAAATCTCCGCCGCGAGGCGCGCTTCGCGGATTTGCCAGTGGTCGCGGTCTCTGCTTACGCTATGGAGGGAGATCGGGAAAAAGCTCTGGCCGCGGGTTTCACGGCCTATTTGAGCAAGCCAGTGCGGGCCGCCAGCCTTAGGCGAGAGGTTGAGCAACTGCTGCGGGTATGACCTGCAGGACTCGGAATTATGGAGCCGTATCTTATCACGGCCGCAGCCATCGATGACGATCCGGGCAGCGTTGATTTCATTAAGGCGGCGCTGAAGCAACAGCCGGTGGAGGTGCTGACGGCTACCGACGCGGACGCGGGGCTGAAACTGGTGCTCGAGCGGCGACCTGAGATCGTGCTGCTTGATCTAATGATGCCCAAGATGAACGGGCTCGAGGTGCTGGACCGGATTGTCGAATCGGCCCCGGAGACGGAAGTGATTCTGATCACCGGGCATTATTCCGCCGAATCGGCAGTCGCTGCGATCCGGCGCGGCGCCAGCGATTACATCAACAAACCGGTTTCGGCCACGCTGCTGCGCGAGAAAATCGGAAAGCTGGTCGCGGAAGCAAAGCAGCGGCACGCGGCTCTTGCACTGGACGGAGAGCTTCTAAAGACATACCAATTCGAGCAAATGATCGGGCGCAGCCCTCTGATGCTCCAGGTCTTCGCCAGGATCCGTCGCGTGGCGCCCCATTACCGGACGGCCTTGGTGACAGGCGCGACCGGAACGGGAAAAGAGTTGGTTGCCGGCGCACTGCATCGGCTCAGTCCGGGAGCGAGCAACCGGCTCGCCGTCTGCAACTGCTCGGCAGTGGTCGAGACGCTCTTCGAGAGCGAGTTCTTCGGACACGTCAAGGGATCTTTTACGGGGGCGTCACAGGACCGGAAGGGGCTGTTCGAATATGCCCACGGCGGCACTGTTTTTCTCGATGAAATCGGCGAAATTCCGCTCGAAATGCAGAGCAAGCTCCTGCGGGTGCTCGAAAATGGCGAGATCCAGCGCGTGGGATCGCCCGCGATACAGCAGGTGGATGTGCGAGTGATTGCGGCTACCAATCGCAACCTCCAGGATCTGATCGCCGAAAAACGTTTCCGGGAAGACCTTTACTACCGGTTGTCCATGGTCGAAATCGAATTGCCCCGGTTGAGCGACCGGAGGGAGGACTTGCCCCTGCTCCAGCGCTATTTCCTCGAGCAGTTCTCGGAACAGTACGGCAAAACGATTAAGGGCATTACGCCGCGCGCCCAGGTTGTGCTCTCACGGTATCCATGGCTGGGGAATATCCGGGAGCTGAAGAGCGTGCTTGGCAGCGCCTCCATGATGGCTGAAGGGGAGATGATCGACGTGCGCGACCTTCCCGAACGGCTGTGCACGCGGGCGGATCACGTGCAAACGCACGGAGGCGAAGAACTGCTCCCGCTCGCGGAGATAGAACGCCGGCACGTGCTGCGAGTGCTGGACCATGTCGGAGGCAATAAGGTCCAGGCTGCCAAGATTCTAGGGATTAACCGGGCCACCGTATACAGGATCGTCAATGAATCCGATCCCGAGTCGGAGACCGCCACCGGCGCTAGCGGCGCGTCTCCTACCTCGGCAAACTAAGCCGCGTCAAGCGAATGGACCCGACAACTAAAGCGAAACATGGCGATCGCGAAAGCGCGCGAAAGGGTACGGGCCATTTCCACACCTCGGTAATCATGGATTCAAACCAATTCGTTCAATCAATCATTTTCGATACCGACCGTCGCTTCGATAGCATTATGTGTACCGAATCCCGAGAAAGCACTTACAGGACCAGTTCGTCGCGCATTGGACCGAATCCATGCTTTCATCACCTTCATTCAGTAACTATGCAGTTCACGCTTGAGTCATGTTGAAACCTCTTTGCTGGCGTTCCCGCTTTGTCGGCAGTGGCCATCCTCACGTACCGATGATTGCAATTCGCCGTCAGCATGTCGGATGCCCGCATTTACGTACGATGCGAACAACCATGGAATCAGGCGATTGAGTTTACCTTGCCAATGTCAGAGCTCTTGATTTTGCCGCTTGGACCAGATTGGCTATTTGCCGGCAGTGCCTAATCGTGCGACATCGCGGCTAAAAATTGGCGACTCCTGCGACAGGTCTATGACGTAATGGTGAGCCCTAGGAGCCAGAATGGCGATGCTCAGATACGTCATTAGTATCATTCCACAGCTCCACGCGCCGCACTGACGGCTTTGGATCCGGTAGCTACAGCTGCCGGAATGTCGTGGTAGTCCAAGCGCGTTGTCTGGCAACTATCGTGCTCCGAGGAGGTAGTCTGCCCATAGCGGATGCATGACTCGACTGAAGGGGCGTTCGGCATAAGCCGTTCGATGCCGTGGATCTACTGGAAGCGAACCAGGACCGATCTCTTCAGAGGAGTGAGCAGGAGTCCGAAAGAAGTTTCGCAAGGAGCAAGACAATGCCTTTTCGCGATTTGATTGGGTCTAGTCCGAAGTTCCGGGCTGTACTCGACGAGATCAACTTGGTTGCGCCGGTGGATTGCACCGTTCTGCTTCGAGGCGAGACGGGCACCGGCAAGGAAATTATCGCGCAGGCCCTTCATGAAGCAAGCTCTCGCCGGCAGAATCGGTTCGTGGCTGTCAATTGCGCCGCGATTCCGACCGCATTGCTGGAGAGCGAGCTCTTCGGGCACGAACGAGGCGCGTTCACTGGTGCCGTCACTCAGACCGTGGGACGCTTTCAAGCGGCTGACCGCGGCACGCTGTTTCTCGACGAAATTGGGGATCTTCCCCTTGAGTTGCAACCAAAACTTCTGCGCGTTCTTCAGGAACAGCAGTTTGAGCGCCTGGGCAGCGGCCGCACCTTCCAGATCGACGTGCGTGTCGTCGCTGCCACGAATCGGGACCTATGGCGGATGGTAGAGGAGCGGAAGTTTCGCGCTGATCTTTACTACCGACTAAACGTTTTCCCGATCACGCTCCCGCCCCTGCGCGAACGGAGAGACGACATCCCGCTGCTGGTAGAACACTTTGTTCAACGGTTCGCCAACCAACAGGGTAAATCGATCGGTCGCGTCCCGAACCATCTTATGGACGCCTTGAGGAACCATGATTGGCCTGGCAATATCCGAGAACTGCAAAATTTTGTCGAGCGCGCCGTGATCATGACGACGGGTCCGGTGTTGCGGCCCGGTATGACCGAGCTAACGCGGGACTATGCCGGGGCAGGCCCAGTCAGGACGCTGGCGGACGCTGAGCGGGCTCACATTGCCGCGGTCCTTCGGGAAACAAATTGGGTCGTGGGCGGACAGAGTGGTGCTGCCGCCAGACTGGGTGTGCCCCGGACAACGCTCATTTCCAGAATGCGGAAGCTAGGAATCACGCGCCTGACATCGGGCCGATGGGTAGACCAGGCATCTTCTGGCGTAGCAAACGGCAACTCATCGGCGAGCGAGAGACAGGTGGCGTCGGCTGCATGTTAACGCAGCTAGATTCGCCAGCCAGGCGACGGAGCGCTGGGAGCCTCGATTCCCGCGCGCTTCCTGACAATTTGAACGATGCGGAACGAAAACATTCCTGTAAACAAAAGCGCAGAGTGCGAGCTGCAGCGGGCGCCGTGGACAGAGAACGAAATTGAAAAGCAGTTGGTCGGCCGTGTTCTCGCGGGTGAGACCGAGTTGTTCGCGACGTTGATCCAGCCCTGCGACAAGAGGATCCGGATGCTCGTCGGTTATTCACTCGGTAACAGGGCCGAAACCGATGATATAGCCCAGGAGGTTAGGTTCAAGGCATTCAAGTACCTACATCAGTTCCGCCACCAAGCAAGTTTTCGGACTTGGGTGAGCCGTATTGCGATGAATGAAGTGCGTCAGTTTCTCAGAAACCGCTCCCTTTCGATTACTCGGTCCCTGGACAGTGACGCCGACCCAGCACACAAGGATGTGGCAGGCACCGAGACGTCGGCTCACGACTTGGCACAGCGAACAGAGCTTTCATCCACCGTGCGGAGAGCGATTCGAATGCTACCGGAAAAAATGCAGGCAGTCCTGATTTTGAGGGACTTGGAGGAGCTGACGAATCAGGAGGCTGCACAACGGCTTGGCCTAACCACAACCGCCGCAAAGACTCGCCATTTTCGTGCACGACTTCGACTGCGCCAATTTCTGACTGAATACAATCGCCAGACGAAGGCGTCTTCCAGCCAGAACCACCGGCCGTTACCGTCTCAGGATCAGAAAGATCAATTGCAGTTCCCACGCCGTTCACGGCGAAGTTGCTCCGAGCCTCAAATCGATGCGGGCCGTGGCAGGTTGCTTGCATCATGAGCAAGCATTTCGTTTTTGGCTGTGTGACCCGCTCACGCTGCCAAGCCGGCACGCGCCTTACAAGCTTACAGCGACCGCCTCAGTCACGCGCCAAGCGGTGTCGGGGGTCTAGTACGGGTCGAGCTCCTGGACAATGCGCGCTTGGCTCCATATAGCACCATTCTGCGTCGGGTCTGCTTGACACCGACTACCCTGCCGCGATAAGTTGGACACGCTTCCCAGTTCCAAAGCTTTCCATGTAGAAAAGCCACTTAGGTTCTGCAGGACGTTCCATATGGCCTCGCTCGCTCGAGTCTCCGACGGTGGCCCTTTCGCCGGGTATCAACTTGACGACGCATGGGACGAAATGTTCGACAGCTCAGGCGATCCACGCCCGCACTACCGAGAGCTGTACAGCAGGCTGCTCGCGATTCCAGCCGACGAACTCCGGCGGCGCAAGCAGGCTGCGGATCTTGCCTTCCTCAATCAGGGAATCACCTTTAACGTTTACGGCCGTGAGGAGGGGGCCGAGCAGATCTTCCCGCATGACCTGCTGCCGCGCATTATCGCTCGCGCCGAGTGGCGGGAGATCGAGGCGGGCCTTACCCAACGCATTATCGCCCTCAATCTCTTTCTCCAAGACATTTATCATGAAGGCCGCATACTGTCGGACAAGGTAATCCCTCGCGAGGTCATCTACACCTGCAGGCACTATCGCCGCGAGATGCGGGGCATACGCGTACCTCAGGGCCGGTATCTGACCGTGGTGGGCACCGATCTTATTCGCCGCCCCGACGGCCGGTTCGTGGTGCTCGAGGACAATCTTCGCGTGCCAAGCGGGGTGTCCTACATGCTGACCGGCCGCGAGATCGTGAAACGCATGTTCCCGGTTCTGTATCAGAGCTGTGGGGTAATGCCCATCGACCATTACAGCCAGTTGCTTCTTTCCGCATTACGAGGTCTCGCCCCACGCGATGTGGACGATCCAACGATCGTCCTACTGTCGCCCGGCATCTACAACTCCGCCTATTTCGAACACGCCTTTCTGGCGCGGCAGATGGGCATCGATCTGGTCGAAGGATGCGACCTGGCGGTTCACGAGGACATTGTATACATGCGCACGACGTCCGGCCTGGTGCGCGTGGACGTCATCTATCGCCGCATCGACGACGACTTCATCGATCCGCTCGTATTCCGCCAAGATTCGGGGCTTGGCGCAGCCGGCCTGTTCAATGCCTATCGTGTTGGCAACATCGCTCTGGGGAATGCGATAGGAACCGGAGTCGCAGATGACAAGGCGGTCTTCGCTTACGTGCCAAAGATTATCAAGTATTACCTCGGCGAGGATTCCATTCTCGAGAACGTAGAAACCTATTTGATGACCGATGACGCACAACGTGCCTACGTGCTGGATCATATTGATGAGATGGTGGTGAAGGCCGTGGGGGAATCAGGGGGCTACGGGATGCTGATCGGACCGCACAGCAGCACCGAGCAGCACGAAGAGTTTAGACGGCGCATACTTGCCGACCCTCGCAACTACATCGCGCAGCCGGTGGTGAATCTCTCTCGCGCACCGTGTTTCGTGGAGGGCCAGGCTCACGCCCGGCACGTGGACTTGCGTCCCTATATTCTCTTTGGCGAGAAAGTCACCATAGTTCCGGGTGGTCTGACGCGTGTTGCTCTACGCCGCGGATCGCTAGTAGTCAACTCATCCCAGGGCGGGGGCAGCAAAGACACGTGGATCATACACGAATAAGATGCTTTCCCGAGTGGCAGACAACCTGTATTGGATGAGCCGCCATCTGGAGCGCGCGGAACACGCGGCGTCCCTGATCGACGAGCACCTGAATCTAATGCTCGATTCATTCTCCATTCCGGTGGATCAGCGTTGGACGCGCGTAGCCGCCAGCCTCGGCGTGGCCATGCCTGACGGCCCGGTCGAGGCTATCGCACACAGCCTGACCTTTGGCGAAAGCCCGTTCTCAATCGTGAGCTGCATCGCCTCGGCCCGGGAGAACGCAAGGCAGGTTCGTGAACAGACCGGTTCAGCCATGTGGGAACAGCTGAATCGTCTTTTTCTGGCCGTTCGCGGCGCAGCCGGCGAAGACCAGTGGGAATCCGACCCCCACGAGTTCCTAAAGATGGTTCGTGAGGGTGCCCATCTTTTTCAGGGCATCACCGATTCGACCATTAACCACGACCAGGGGTGGCGCTTCATCGAGCTGGGCCGATATCTGGAACGCGCCGGCGCGTTGGCCGTTCTTCTGGACGTACATTTCGAGATGTTTGCAGACCTGGGTCCCTCATCCGAGCTTTCCGAGCACCTCGAGTGGGTCGGCCTGCTGAAAAGCTGTTCGGCATTCGAGGGGTACTGCAAGGTTTATCTTGCGAGCCGCCTTGAGTTTCAGCAACATCGAAGAAATCATGTCAGCGGGTCTACATCCCTGGCTGGATAACGTACGGCGGCAGCTCGAACAGATCCACGTCGGCATTCGAGAAGCCTATGTCGACTATCCCATCGAGCGGTCCGTGGGCGCCTGAGGCGACGATGTACTACTCCATCCGCCACGTAACCCACTTTCGATATGGCGCCAATGTGTATGAGAGCGTCATGGAGGCGCGGATGCAGCCGCGCAGCGAGAGCACCCAGCGGTGTTACTCCTTCAAGCTTGCGGTGCAGCCCCGCGCACGCGTCTATCTTTACCGCGACTCACTGGCTAACACAGTTCATTACTTCGATATTCCGGAGGTCCATCGGGAGCTGGCCATTACAGCCGAGGCGCTCGTGGATCTTGATCCGGTTCCGATTCCCGAGCGCCTCGACGAAGGAGATTGGAAGCTCCTTGACCCCGACATGATGCCGGCGGATGCATTCGAAATGCTGCTCCCCAGCCGTTTCGCGCGGCGTTCTCCGGCTCTCGAAGACCTTGCGGCCAGCATTGGCGCCGAGCGCCGCGGCGATCCACTATCGCTGCTCAGAGAACTCAATCAATCGATCTATGGCGCCTTTGAATACAAGCAGAAAGCCACCCGGGTGGATTCACCGATTGAAGAGGTTCTCACCAGCCATCAGGGTGTCTGTCAAGACTTCGCCCACATTTTCATCAGCCTCCTCCGCGGGATGCGGATCCCGGCCCGGTACGTGAGCGGATACTTGTACCACGGGAGCGAGGATCGGGACCGTTCCAGTGACTCTACGCATGCCTGGGTGGAGGCTTGGCTTCCGGGCCCAGGCTGGGTGGGCTTCGACCCGACCAACAACCTGCTCTCCTCCGGGCGGCATATCCGTACGGCCATTGGACGCGATTATGCGGATGTGCCGCCCACGCGCGGAGTCTTTAAGGGAGAGGCGTCGACGAAGCTCACCGTGTCCGTGGCGGTCAGCCCATCGGAAATTCTGCCTCCGGAACGCGATCTTATACCCGAATCCATCTCGGAGGAAGACTTGATTCCGCGGAACAGAAATCGTCAACGGGAACAACAGCAGCAGCAGTAAGCTCCCGGTGGAGCACATTGAACCCGCCGACAGAGCGAGACCCGGCTCACGATGTTCCGGGCGCCGGTCCTGATCCGCCCAGCTTCGAGAATGCGGCCTCCACCCACTTGGACGGCAGTTCATCCACCGCGCAGCGCATGCGCTCCTGCCACCAGCTGGAAATCTGGTTCAGATCTTCGCGCTGATACCGGTGTTCCACAAGCTCATAGCTTCCGCGTCTGTAGAGAACGAGATCGATCGGGAAATCTACGTTAGAGGCGCAAAGCCGGGTGGCATCAAACGCCAGCACGCCTAGCTTGAACGCATAAAGAATCGGATCGCTGTGTGTTAACGAGCGCTCCAGAATCGGCTTCCCGAATCCCGAGTTGCCGATGATCTGATACGGCGTGTCGGGGCCGACTTCAACCCAATTCCCCTCCGGGTAAACCAGAAACAACCTATGCGAGCCATCGTTCGCCATCTGGCCGCCAATCAAGGAGTGGATGTTGAAATGAAGATCGCTTTCCTCTAGCGACTTCGCGTCCTCATTTGCGAGACGCCGCACCTGTGCCGCGTACAGGTTGACTAGTTTGAACAGGCGCTCCCTAGCAGAGCTCTGCTGGCTGAAAGCCTCTTCGAAACAGAGAAGGACCTTATCCCGGAGAGATCGCAGGCCCGAGTTCATTATGAAGAAGGAATACCCCGGACCCTGGTAGGTGGCTACCTTCCTGGCTGTCAGCGATTCGGAACCCGACACGACGCGAGTGTCGGCAATACCGACAAGGCCTTCGTCAACATTAACCCCGAGACAAAATGTCATTCCATTTCCTTGGTTTTCTGGCTTGTCATTACGTAAGCACGATACGTAAGCACGACCACTCCCTTCCGGTCGCGGCTCAGCAGCACGACAGGTCAATAGAACTAATGCGCCATTGTCGCATTTTTCACAAGCGGAGGAGATAAGTCTCCCCACTTTCAGTTAAAATGATCCTGGATGGCGGCTTAAAGATTTCCATCGCTTATTGCCTCGTCGGCAAGGCACCATCGATCATCCCTATTGGCGGGAGCCAATGCTGATCCGATTAGGCTACGACATTCAATTCGACATTCCCGCGCCCGTTCCGATGGTCGCGATGCTCCATGTGCACCGATCGAGAACCGCGGACTTGCGGGAACCCGATGAGCTACGGCTCACCCCGGCGGTTCCGGTTGAAATGTACCACGACTCATTTGGAAACATCTGTACTCGCTTCGTGGCGCCTGCCGGGCAACTTCGGCTGTACAACTCGACTTTGATAGAAGACTCAGGCGAACCTGATTTGGTAAATCCCGGAGCCCGCCAAGTGCCTGTGCAAGATCTGCCGTCGGAAGTGCTCCAGTACCTGCTCGCTTCGCGCTATTGTGAGGTTGACCAACTCTTGAACACTGCGGGAGAGTTGTTCGGCATGACCGAACCGGGATGGCCCCGCGTACAAGCGATTTGTGACTGGGTACAGACCAATATCACATTTGGGTACAACTTCGCCAGTTCGACAAAGACGGCTCAGGATGTGTATGCAGACCGCCGCGGAGTCTGTCGCGACTTCCAGCATCTTGCGATTACGTTCTGCCGTTGTATGAACACTCCAGCCCGGTACGCCACAGGTTACCTGGGTGATATCGGTGTTCCTTTGACACCACCCATGGACTTCAGCGCCTGGTTTGAGGCTTATCTGGAGGATGGCTGGTGGACATTCGATGCGCGTAACAACCGTCCGCGAATTGGACGAGTGCTGATGGCTACCGGCCGCGATGCCGCGGACGTGGCGATAACCACGTCATTCGGAACTGCCTGGTTGAAAAGTTTTGCGGTTGTGACCGATGAAGTAGCGCCGATTGAAATTGGCAATACCTCCCGCGCTTTCCAGAGCCCCTGATTCCCCCAATTTGCACACTTTATGGCCCTTCACGTCGCCCTCAACCATAAGACGCACTACCGCTACGATCGCCGGGTTTCTCTTGGGCCGCAGATTGTGAGGCTCCGGCCGGCGCCGCACTGCCGCACACCCGTCCTCTCGTATTCGTTGAAGGTCAGACCCGAGAACCACTTCATTAACTGGCAACAGGATCCACAAAGCAACTATCTCGCACGATTGGTCTTTCCTGAGCCCGCCAACGAGTTATTCGTGGAAGTCGATCTGGTTGCCGAAATGGCAGTCTTTAATCCGTTCGATTTTTTCCTCGAGCCGCACGCGGAACAATATCCCTTCTTGTACGACACCGCGGAGGCCGAGGAATTGCGCCCCTACCTGGCAGCGGAACCGGCGGGACCGAAACTGTCCGCCTTCGTGGCGGGAGTACCTCGAGGAAGCACCCGAACGATCGATTTCCTGGTAAGCCTCAATCAACGCGTCCAGCATGAAGTCGGATACGTCATTCGCATGGAACACGGCGTGCAAACTTGCGAGGAGACTCTGAATTTGCGGACCGGTTCGTGCCGTGATTCGGCCTGGCTGCTGGTGCAGATCATGCGTCATCTTGGGCTCGCGGCGCGTTTTGTTTCCGGCTATCTGATTCAACTGCAGGCGGACGTGACGCCGCTAGAAGGACCGGCCGGGCCCATCGCCGATTTTACAGATTTGCACGCGTGGGCCGAAGTGTACCTTCCGGGAGCTGGCTGGATCGGGTTCGATCCCACATCCGGACTGCTCGCTGGTGAAGGCCATCTTCCTCTGGCCTGCACACCCGACGTTGGCGGGGCGGCGCCGATTAGCGGCGTACTCGGTGCCTGCAAGACGGAATTCGGTCATAAGATGACCGTACAACGAATTTACGAGACCCCCCGCGTTACCAAGCCTTATACAGAGCTTCAGTGGCACGAAATCCAAAGGCTCGGCCATCTTGTCGACGCCGATCTGAAATCCGGAGACGTGCGGCTAACCATGGGGGGCGAGCCGACTTTCATTTCTTTGGATGACCCCGACGGCGCCGAGTGGACCACTGCCGCGCTCGGCCCCGCCAAACGCCAGCGAGCGGTGGACCTGCTTGGCAGGCTGCGCGATCATTTCGCGCCGCAAGGGCTGCTTCATTACGGGCAAGGCAAATGGTACCCGGACGAACTGCTCCCGCGTTGGGCATTCGGCTGCTATTGGCGCAAGGATGGAGTTCCCATTTGGGAAAAGGCCGCGCTTATCGGTGAGAACGCCAAGGATTACGGTTATAAGAGCGAAGACGCATTGCGGTTTCTCGAAGCACTCACGCGCCGTCTTCAAGTGGACGCCTCGTTCATAATCCCGGCGTACGAGGATGTCTTCTACTCTCTCTGGAAGGAACGGCGGCTTCCGGTCAATGTCGATCCACTGGATGCGAAGCTGGAAGATCCAATCGAGCGGCAGCGCCTATCGCGCCTTTTCGAACAGGGATTGGGTAAGGTGATTGGCTACGTAATTCCGCTACGGCGGATACCCACCAGATCAGGCGCCCCTCGATGGACCAGCCAGCCCTGGTTTCTCGCGTCGACGCAAATGTTTCTCATTCAGGGCGATTCGCCGGTAGGGTATCGCTTGCCATTTGAATCTCTTCCCTGGATCAGCCCGGAAGACGTTACTTATACCTACGATCCCGATCCATTCGCGAGACGGTCTAGGCTGCCCGAAAAGCCGGAACGCAAGCCCCACCTGTTCACCGAGCCGCCTGTCGCGGATGATCCTGAACCTGCTGCGGACCACGCGAAGCCGCCGGAGAAGGGCGAATCCGCGGCTTGGATCGCACGTCCGGCCCTCTGCATCGAGCCGCGAGAGGGGAAGTTGTTTGTGTTCATGCCGCCGGTCGAGTATCTCGCGGACTATCTCGATCTTGTCACCGCGATCGAAGACACCGCCGCTTATCTCGAAATGCCCGTGCTGCTGGAAGGCTACGTGCCACCCTTCGATCCGCGAATTGCCGTGCTTAAGGTGACGCCGGATCCAGGCGTCATCGAAGTCAACGTCCATCCGGCGGCGTCTTGGGACGAGTTGGTGGAAAACACCACGGCGCTCTACGATCTCGCGCGCCAGAGCCGTTTGGGCACGGAGAAGTTCATGATGGATGGGCAGCATAGCGGGACCGGCGGCGGCAACCACGTCGTGATCGGCGGCCCGACTGCCGCAGACAGCCCTTTCTTGCGCCGGCCCGATTTGCTGCGAAGTCTAGTTGGCTACTGGCATAACCACCCTTCGCTTTCGTATCTGCTCTCGGGCATGTTCATCGGTCCGACCAGCCAGCATCCCCGGGTGGATGAGGCACGTACGGATTCCATCTACGAGCTCGAAATCGCGTTTGACCAGATCCCGGACAAGGGCGCGTCCGCCGTGGCTCCATGGCTCGTCGATCGGGTCTTCCGTCACCTTCTCACCGATTTGACCGGCAACACGCATCGCGCCGAGTTCTCT
>WNFC01030668.1_pt1 | contig 14541 bp, 9 predicted proteins | sample 5400541 | NCBI WGS metagenome assembly WNFC01 (sample SAMN13153342, study PRJNA577476) | soil metagenome | isolation source: 120 cm saprolite under Douglas fir tree site 2 hole 2 replicate 1 | place: USA:California | collected 2015-04-18
TACGGCGCGATGGTTGCCGCGACGGCCGCGATTCGTGCCGGCATCCGCGCAGCCAGCTTGCCGATGAGCGGCAGCGCCACGAAGCCGGCGAGCGAAATCACACCGACCGCGATCGTCGGCAGCGTGACCGTGCGCGGCAGCTTGACGCTCAGGGCCGCGGCTGCGACGGCGGCCATCCAGAACAACCCGATGAGGCCTACGATACGGTCAGCGGCGACCGAGGCGATCGCGTCGGCGAGCCGCTGATGGCGCCGGCCGAGATAGACCGCGCGCAAGGCGTCGCCGCCGACCAGCCCCGGCACGAAGACGTTGGTGAACATCCCGATGAACGCGTATTTGAGGTAGTCGATGAACGGCGCGGGGATTTTCAGGATCCCGCCCAGCAGGCTCCATCGCCACGCCGACATCACTTGCCCGGCCACGTAGATTCCGACCACCGCCAGAAAGAACGCGGGCCGCTCGCGGGCAAGCTGATGGAGCACCGGGCGCATGTCGTAATGCCACAAGAGCAGTGTGACGATCAGGATTCCCGCGCCCGCGCGCAGCGCGAAACCGATCACGGGATGGGCCTTGCGGGCGGGCGGCGAGGAGGGCGGTGGTGCTAACGACGCGCCGATTGCCGGTTCAGCTTGCATAGCTTGGCTCACTGGCTTTGAGGATCGCGCGCTTGTGCCATTCGGATCCGATCACAGTAAATTCTCCCAGCCGCTCGCGCAGCTTGTTGAGCTCGCGTTCGTCGATCACCAGGACCACCGGTCCCGGCATATTCCATAGGCGCAGCGCATCGTCCTCCGAGCGGAAGAAATAGCGGTGGCTGTCGGCCGCGTGCATTTCGCCGAAAGCGAGCTCAGTCGGCGCGCCGACCAGGATCACGCGGCGCCGCGTGTAAAACGGCAGCGCCTGGACATAGCGCGGATAGCAGACGAGCTTTGCGTCCGGCGCGCGCGTCTGCACCATGCGCGCAAGCGCGGCGTAGGAACGCAGCGGCTCCGCCTCCAGGCGGACGAAGCTTCCGGCGCCCAACGCGATCGCCGCCGCCAGCACCATCGCGGCCAGTCCCGCGTCGAGCCGCCAGTGGCGAAAGATTTCAGCCACCAGCGCGCCGCCGGCCGCGCCGATTAGGCCGAGCGCGTAGAGCGCCGGCCGCGCGGCGACCACGTAGGGACTGCTGAAGAGCGGCGCCGTCATCGCCGCCACCAGCATCGCGACTCCGAGCAGGCTCAGGATGGCGCCCACCGCGGCGAAGCGGGCCCGCACGCCGGGCGGTTCGGTGCCGGCGTGCGCGCCGGCCGGGAACGCGCGCGAATAAATTCCGTCGGCCAGCAGCACCGCGATCGGCGCGGCCGCGGGCAGGATGTACGGGATGAGCTTGGCGCTCGCCGCCGAGAACATCACGATCACGACCGCGGCGGCGACGATACAAAAACGTCCCGCCGGCGTGCGTGCGAGCGCGCGCCACGCGATAAACGGCGCCATCAGCGTCCACGGCATCATCCCGGCAGCCAGCACCGGCAGATAGTAATAGAAGGGCTCGCCGTGACTGTAGCTGGACTCGAAGAAGCGGCGCAGATGCTCGCCGATGAAATAGAAATCGACGAAGCCGGGCTCGCGTATCGCGATCGCGATGAACCATGGCGCGGCTATCAGCAATACCGTCGCGGCGCCGGCTAGCGCATGGAAGCGGCCGATCGCGCCCGGCAACTCGCCCTGCCACCAGAGAAAGATCGCGAGCGTGAGGATCGGAATTGCCGCGGCCACCGGGCCCTTGGCGAGCAGGCCCATCGCGATCGCGGCATAGCCGAGCCAGCACCAGCGTCCGCCCTCGCTCCAGTGCAGGTAAAGCGCGAACAGCGCCACCGTGACCGCCGACGCGAGCAGCATATCGGTGGTCAGCACCTGCGCCATCAGCGCATACAGCGTCGAGGTGGTGAGAATCGCGCCGGCCAGCAGCGCCCGCCCGCGGCCCATCGTGCGGCGCACGAACAGCCAGGTCATCATCACGCCGGCGAGGGCGGCAAGCGCCGGCGTCAGGCGCGCCGCGAATTCGTTCACGCCGAAGAGCGCCATCCACGTCGCGCCGAGCCAGTACAGCAGCGGCGGCTTCTCAACGTACGCGACGTAGTTGAGGTGCGGCACGATGAAGTTGCGGGCGGCCAGCATCTCGCGCGCTATCTCGGCGTACCGCGCCTCGTCGGGCTCCCACAAACCGTAGCTGCCGAGATGGAAAAAGAAGACCGCGGACGCGAGCGCGAGTAGCGCGAGCGCTTCTATCCTGGGCGAGCGCCACGGCGCGTCCGGCGCCGCCGGCGCGGGTGCGGCGGCGGAGGCGAAGTGCGGCTCGATAGGCGCGGGCTCAGACACGACGCCCAAGTGTATCGTGCGGGCCACGTCCATGCAGCCACGCGCGAGCGCGACCGGACGCGCTCGCATCACAAGCCGGCGGCACCGCCGCCTTTGCGCGGGTCGAAGGCGCCATTCAGATCGCCCGGCGCAATCGTGACCGCGCCGACCGCGCCCAGCGACGGCACTTCCTTCAGCCGGTAGCCCATCTGCGCGAGCGCGCCGCGCGTGGCCGCCGGCATCGCGGATTCGACGAACACCACATCAGGCGCGGCCTGCTCATGCACTCGCGGCTCGCCGACCGCCGCCTCCGGCCCAAGATGGAAGTCGAGCACGTTGAGCGCGACCTGCACCACGCCGCTGATGATTGTCGGGCCGCCCGAGGCGCCGGCCGTCAGCACTGGATGGCCGCGGCGCATCACGATTATCGGCGACATGCTCGACAGCGGGCGCTTGCCCGGCGCGATCTCGTTCGTCACCGCGCCCACGAGCTTGAACGCGTTGGGCACGCCCGGTGCGACGGCGAAGTCGTCCATCTCGTCGTTGAGCACGAGGCCGAGACTCGCGACCATCATCTTGGCGCCGAAGATCGTATTGATGGTGGTGGTGACGGCGACCACGTTGCCGTCCTTGTCGACCACCAGCAAATTGGAAGTGCCGTGGTCGGAGGCCGGCGCGAGATGCGCGGGTGCGCCGCGATGCAGCGCGCGCTGGAGCGCCTCGTCAATATGGTGCTGCGAGAGCAGCACGTCGACGGGCACGTGGACGAAGTCCGGGTCGGCATACTGCGCACGATCGATGAAGCCCTCGCGCATCACCTCGATAAGCCGCGCCAGGTAGGGCGGCGAGTCGACGCCGAGGCCGGAAATCGGCGCGCCGGCGAGCATCCCGAGGATCTCCAGCACCACGCCGCCCGACGACGGCGGCGGCATCGTCCAGACTTCATAGCTGCGGTAGGCGCGATGGAGCGGCGTGCGCCACACCGGCCGGTACTGCGCGAGGTCGTCGGCGGTGATCAGCCCGCCGTGTGCTTTCATCCACTGCGCCAAGGTGTGAGCGATCTCGCCGTGGTAAAAGCGCGTGACCGGATCGTCGTCGAGCGAGCGCAGCGTCGCGCCGAGCGCCTTTTCGTGCAGCGGGTCGCCGGGCTTGGGCGGCGCGCCCGCCGCCGTGAGGTAAGTCGCCTTCAGCCCCGCGTCGGCGGCCAGCTCCGCCGTGGTTTGAGTGATGTCCTTCACCAGGTGCTCGGTGGCGGGAAAGCCCTGCTCCGCGAGCCTCACGGCGGGCGCCGCGACCGTCGAGAATTTCATCATGCCGAAGCGCCGGAGCGCGGCGTCGAGCCCTGCGATTTCGCCCGGTACGCCGATCGCCAGCGGACCGGAACGCGCCAACTCCTCGTCGGGCTTGCCGTTGCGCACGTACATCGTGGCGTTCGCGGCCATCGGCGCGCGCTCGCGATAGTCGAGCGCGTAAAAGCTGTGCGTGCGTGCGAGGTAGATGAGCATGAAGCCGCCGCCGCCAATTCCGCACGAGGCCGGGTTGGTCACGCTCACGGCGAGCGCGGTTGCGGCGGCGGCGTCGATCGCATTGCCGCCGCGGCCCAGGATTTCGACTCCGGCGTTCGCGGCGAGCGCGTTTTCCGCCACCACCATCGCGCGATGCGCTTCGGTGGCGCGGGCGGGAACGGCTGCGGCGCAAAGCGCGACCATCGCAAGCGCGGCGCATACCGCGCGTCCGCTCAAAGCGTGCGTGCGGCGCCTCGCCGTGGCGGCGGAGAGACAAACTTTTACGGAAAACATCCCACGCCTTTCTAACAGCGTCATTGGCCCAAGGAAAGCTGGCGCGTCGCTGACGGCGCGGCGCGGATCGGCTGCGGGATCGGCGTTTGGCCGGTTAGATTTTGCACCCGCGAAGTGCTTTGATCGCTGCCACCCCTTCGCGATCGCGGCGCCGGCCCGAGAAAAACCATAATAACGAGGACAAGCCGATGGGATTCGACGAGATCATTTACGAAAAAGCCAACCGCGTAGCCGTGATCACGCTCAATCGCCCCGCACGGCTCAACGCCTGGACCGCCAGGATGGAATCCGAACTGCGCGAGGCGCTGCTGGATTCCGAGCATGACGACAAGGTCGGCGCTATCGTGATTACCGGTGCGGGCAAGGCTTATTGCGCGGGCGCCGACATGGGCGCGCTCAACCGCGTGGCCGACGGCACGACCTCGGCGGTGGAGGCGGTCTCGGGCGAGGTCGCCGGCACCAGCGAGACGCGCGCGGACTTCCGCCAGCGCTTTTCGTGGATCGCCGGCCTGCGCAAGCCCGTGATCGGCGCGATCAACGGCGCGTGCGTCGGGATGGGCTTCACCACCGCGCTCTACCACGACATCCGAATCGCCTCGGAGCGCGCGCGGATGGGGCTCATCTTCGTGCGCCGCGGCCTCGGCATCGAGCACGGCGCGAGCTGGCTGCTGCCGCGGATCGTGGGGCTGTCCAACGCGCTCGATCTCGCGCTGAGCGGGCGGCTGCTCGACGCGGAGGAGGCGCTGCGAATCGGCCTGGTGAGCCGGGTGGTCGCGCATGAGCAATTGATGCCGACGGCGCTGGAGATGGCGGGCGAAATCGCGACTAACTGCTCGCCGCTGGGAGTCTCGCATGCGAAAAGGCTCATCTATCACCATCTGTCGACCGACCTGGGCACCGCGCTCGCCGAAGAGAATGAATCGATTGCGGTGATGACGCACTCGGAGGATTTCAAGGAGGGCATCCGCGCCTTCCAGGAGAAGCGCGCTCCGCGCTTCGTCGGGCGCTAGGACGCTGCGCGCGAGCGTCACGCGCGAATCGGGTGCTAATCGGACGTTAGTCTTGAAGCGGCGGTCGGGATGGCGCACGGTCAGCACCGCGCATCCGGCCTTCTGCACCACGCGCTCGGCCACGCTCCCGAGCAGCACGTGGGCGAGCCCGGTGCGGCCGTGAGTTCCGAGCACGATCAGGTCGACGTTTTCGGCCTGCGCGGCGTGGATGATCTCGAGGAACGGGGCGCCGACACGCAGCAGGCTCCGCGCCTTGATTTGCGAGTCGCGCAGTTGGGTGACAATCCTGTCGAGCTCGCGCTGTGCGCCCAGCCTCTGTTCCTCGGCGATCTGATTCATCGCGCTTACGTCGAAGGCGGGGCCCAACTCGCTCACCATCACGGGCGGCAGCGGCTGGTCGACATGCAGCACGATTATTTCGGAGCCGAACTTGCGCGCCAGTACTTCGGCAAAGCGCTGCGCGTTGAGCGAGTCCTCGGAGAAATCGGTCGCGAGCAGAATCTTATTCAGTTCGGGCACGGCTGAACGACGATACGCTTGTGACGGCGCGTTGGGCAAGTGCCGAATGGGGTGGATTCCGAGTGCCGCCGCGCACTAAAATCAATGTCACAGATGAAACGCTCCGACATGGTAGCGCTGCTCAACTTCGAGCGCGCCTGTGATGAACTCTTCGACGAGTGGCTCGGGCGATGGCACGGCGCCGCCGCGCCGGGAGCGTCGGGAGGCGCGGTCGTGGTCGACCGCGGCGAGGAGTACGAGGTACGGATCGAGGCCGCCGTCGAGGATCCGGAAGTGATCCATGTCGAGGTCAGCGAGGCGGGCTTGATCGTACGGATTCCGGCCGGCGCGCATCCGGCGGTCGAACGCAGGATGACTTTTGCGCAACCGATCGATCGCGAGCGCACGACGGCGCGATGGGCGGGCGGCATGCTCACGATCGTGTTGCCCAAGCTGCCGGGCCGTCGCGTCAAAGTTCAATAACCGACAACCAGTAACCCGCAGTAACCCGAAAAAAAGGAAGCGATGATGGCCGAGGGGGACGACAACAAGCCCGCGACGGCGCCCCAGGAGCAGGCGCCGGAGATCGCGCCCCCGCCGGTTGAGCTCCGCGCGGACGAGTTGCGCGGCCACTCTCCGCTCAGCCCCGACGAGTTGGTCCGCGCGGGGCGCGACGGCGCTCACGAGCTGCTTGGCCAGCAACGTGCCCTCGACGCGATACGGATGGCGATCGGTATCGGCGCGCCCGGCTACAACGTCTACGTCAGCCGCGCGAGCTCGCGGCGCGAGCGCGAGTCGATAATCCGCTTACTCCAGCAGCGGGCGGCGGCGATGCCGACGCCGGGTGACTGGGTCTACGTCAACAATTTCAAGAGTCCCGAATCGCCCTCCGCGATCTACCTGCGTGGCGGGCAGGGCGTCGAGCTGCGCGACGGGATGCGCGATCTGGTCAGCTTCCTCATCGAGCAGCTGCCCAAGGCCTTTCGCCGCGAAGACTTCGACCAGGAGCGCAAGGCGCTGCGCGAGAAGTATAACCGCCGCGCCCAGGAGCTGTTCAGCCAGCTCGAAAACGCCGCGCGCGAGCGCGGTTTCGCAATCCAGGGCACGACCACCGGCCAGGTCGTGTTTATCCCGCTCCTCGGCGGCAAAGCGCCCGAGTCGCCCGAGGATCTCAATCGCAAGATGCAGGAGCTGCCCGAGGCGGAGCGCGAACGGCTGGCCAAGCAGCAGGCCGAGCTTGCGGACCTGTTCGCAACCATGGCGATGCGTCAGCAGGAGTTGATGCGCGAGCTGGTCGAGGAGATTCGCCAGATCGAACGCACCTTCGCCGCCCGGCTGATCGCGCCCGCCATCGCCGCGCTCAAGGCGCGCTTCGACAGCCCGGCCGTGTCGGCCTATCTCGACCAGGTTGCCGAGCACATGCTTGACCATCTCGATCGCTTTCGCGAGACCGCGGAGGCGGGGCCCGACGGCACGCCGCGTCTTGCGGTGGCGCAGCGCCCCGAAAGCCCGGAAGAGGGCCGGTTCTTCGAGTATCAGGTCAACGTGGTAGTCGATAATTCCGGGCGCAGCGGCGCGCCCGTGATCGTCGAGGATGCGCCGACCTATCGCAACCTGTTCGGCACCATCGAACGCTGGGTCGATCCGACGGGCCGCAGCGCGACCAACTTCACCCGCATCATCGGCGGCTCGCTGGTCAAGGCGCACGGCGGCTTTCTGCTCTTCGACCTCGACGACGCGATCGTCGAACCGGGCGTTTGGAAAACGCTCAAGCGCACGCTCAAGACCGGCCGCATGACGCTCGAAACGCTCGAGCCGTTCCCGTTCTTCATGGTGAGCGGGCTCAAGCCCGAGCCGATCGAAGTGGCGACCAAGGTCGTCGTCACCGGGAGTCCTTACCTCTACAACTTGTTATATTTTTACGACCCGGAGTTCGCCGAGCTGTTCAAGGTCAAGGCCGAGCTGCGGCCGTTGGTCGATGCGAACGCGGAGGCCGCGCGCCACTATGCCTCACGCGTGGCCGCGCTGGCGAAGACCGAAGGGCTGCCCGAGTTCGACGGCAGCGCGCTCGCGCGGATCGTGGAGTTCGGGATGCGCCAGGCGGGCGACCGCAACCGGTTGCTGAGCGTGATGGAGCCGATCGACGACCTCGCGCGCGAGTCCGCGTATTACGCACGCGAGGCGAACGACAACCAGGTCAGCGCACGCCATGTCGATCGCGCGCTCAACGAGCGCATCCTGCGGCTCAACTTCATCGAAGAAGAGATCCGCCGGCTCATCGCCGAGGGCACGCTCATCGTTCATCTCGAGGGCCGCCTGGCGGGCCAGGTCAACGGGCTCGCGGTGCTCGACGTCGGCGGCTACAGCTTCGGCCGCCCCTCGCGCATCACCGCGACGGTCGCGCTCGGCCAGGCCGGCGTGATTAACATCGAGCGCGAGGCGCGGTTGTCGGGATCGACCCACGACAAGGGCATGATGATCCTCGGCGGCTTCTTCCGTCAGCGTTTCGGCCAGCAACTGCCGGCCGCAATGACCGCGAGTATCGCGTTCGAGCAATCCTACTCCGGGATCGACGGCGATAGCGCGAGCTCGACCGAACTCTACGTGCTGCTCTCGGCGCTGAGCGGCGTGCCGCTCCGCCAGGACCTGGCCGTGACCGGCTCGGTCGACCAGTACGGCACAGTGCAGGCGATTGGCGGCGCCAACGAGAAGATCGAAGGCTTCTACCGCGTGTGCAAGGCGACCGGCCTTAGCGGCACGCAGGGCGTACTGCTGCCGCGCGCCAATGTCGTCAACCTGATGCTCGACTCGGAGACGGTCGAAGCGGTAGCCAACGGCCGCTTCCACATTTACCCAGTCGACACTATCGACCAGGGAATCGAGATTTTGACCGGCGTGCGTGCGGGCACCCTGGAGGAGCCGGCCACCATCAACCATATGGTGAACGCCCGCCTGCGTAAGATGGGCCGCCGCCGCCCACGCCGCCGGTCCCTCCGCGCTGAGTCTGAGATGCCGATCGATCTTCGCCTGGACGCCGACGAAGTCTCGCTGCTCACCGACTTCTACTCGCTCACGATGGCCGCGGCATACTTCGCCAGCGGCAACAACGACGCTGCCTGCTTCAGCATGTTCGCGCGGCGGATGCCGCCGCGGCGCGGCTTCCTGGTGGCGGCCGGGCTGGAGCGGCTGCTCGAGGTGCTCGAACAGTTCCACTTCGCGCCGCGGACGCTCGAGTATCTCGAATCGCTGCGGCTGTTCACTTCCGAATTTCTGGGCTTCCTCGGCCAACTGCGTTTCAGCGGCGAAGTGTGGGCGATGCCCGAAGGCACGATCTTTTTCGCCACCGAGCCTATCCTGGAAATACGCGCGCCACTGATCGAGGCGCAACTGCTCGAGACCCTGGTGCTCAACCAGGCCGGCCTGGCCTCGCTCATCGCAAGCAAAGCGGCGCGCAGCCTGGCGGCGGCCGGTGGGCGGCGGCTGGTTGATTTCGGGCTCCGCCGCAGCCAAGGCGCCGATGCGGGCCTGGTCGCCGCGCGCTCCAGCTATCTGACCGGTTTCGCCGGCACCTCCAACGTGCTGGCCGGGATGCGCTACGGGATTCCGCTTTACGGCACGATGGCGCACAGCTACGTGATGGCGCACGAGCAGGAGCGCGAGGCGTTCGACAGTTACGTCAAGGTCTTTCCGCGCCTCAGCACGTTGCTGGTCGATACCTATGACACGCTGCGCGGCGTCGAAAACGCAGCCACGGTGGCGCTGGAGTTGCGCGAGAAAGGGGTCAAGCTTCAAGGCATCCGGCTCGACAGCGGCGACCTGCTCGAGCTGAGCAAACGCGCGCGCCGCCTGCTCGATCGGCGCGGGCTCTCCGACGTGCCGATTTTCGCCAGCGGCAACCTCGATGAATATCGGATCGCCGAACTGGTCAAGGCTGGCGCACCGATCGACGCCTTCGGAGTCGGCACCGCGATGGTGGTGAGTGCGGATGCGCCCGCACTCGACGTGGCCTACAAGCTGGTCGAGTATCGCGGCGAGCCACGGCTGAAAACCTCGAGCGAAAAGCTCACGCTGCCGGGGCGCAAGCAGGTCTTCCGCGCGCGCAACGCCGCCGGCGGATTTTACGCCGACCTGATCGGACTGTTCGAGGAGAGCCCGGACGCCCTGGAGCGCGAGTTTCGCCCGGCGCCCGGGTCGGTTCAACCGATGCTCGAACGCGTGTTCGCCGACGGCCATCGAATCGGTGCGCGGCCCCCGCTGAGTGAGACGCGCGAGCATTTCCTGGAAGCGTTCGCCCGCCTCGAACCTCGCTACAAGGATATCGACCGTCCCGACGCCTTCCCGGTGCGCCCGAGCGCCGCGCTCAACGCACTTCTGATCAGCGAAAAGCTTCGCGCTGGCCGCCGCCAGGGCTAAGCGCGATGGCCGAGGAGCGCACGGTCCGCCAGGCGGCTCCGGGCCGGCATTTCTCCACATCCGCGGAACATTGGTTCGCGCGCGCACTGCTTGCCGTGGCGCTCGTGATCGGGACGGGCGTGCGGTTCCATCGTCTCGGTTACGCGCAGATGGACATCGACGAAGGCGCCTCGTGGGCTGGCGCTTCCGCGCCCACACTCGGCGAAGTAGTGGCGCGGGAGCGGCAGATGGATCCCGGCAAGCTCGCGCTCTATGACCTGATGCTGCACGAATGGATCGGCTTTTTTGGCGACGGGCTTTCTGCGATGCGCGCGATGTCGGCCGCTCTCGGGACGATCGCGATCGTGCTGGCTTTTGCCGCCGTGCGTGAAGCTTGCCGCGGCCCCGATGGCGCGGGCGATGTGACCGGCGAGCTTGCCGGCGCGTTGGCCGCGCTGGCCGTCGCGACCAATCTTACGCTGGTGATCTCCGACCGCACGGCGCGAATGTACTCGCTCACGCTGGCCGCTGAATTGGCGCAGGTCATTTTTTTTCTGCGCGCGCGTCGCGAGGGCGGATTGCGTAACTACGCCGGCGTCGCCTGCTTCTCGGCGCTCGCCGTGGCGGCGAATTTCTCCGCGCTCTGTTTGCTGGCGGCCGAGGCTGCGTGGCTATTGTGTCTGCTGGGTGCGCGGCGCGCGGGTGAGTCGATCGCGAAGCGCCAGGTGGTGCTGACCGCTCTCTGCGTCGCGGCTGGGATGGCGATGCTCATGCCGTTGCTGCTGGCGGCAGCCCCGAGCGTGGCGACGGCGGTTCACGGCGGCATCATCGAATGGATCAAGCAGCGTCCGCCGTGGTGGCCACTGGTGATGCTCGAACAATGGACCGGCTGGGTGCTGTTTTCGCCGCTGGCGGCGCTGGCCGGCTTCGGCGTGTGGCGGCAATGGCGCGGAGCGGATTCGGCGTCCGCATTTTTTTTGGCGTGGCTGCTGGTTCCGATGCTCGCGGTGGCCGGGTTTTCGTGGGCCGTCATGCCGCTGATGGTGCCGCGATACCTGCTCGGCAGCCTGGTCGCGTTTTTCGCGCTGGCCGCTCTGGGAGCCGCCTCGATTGAAAACCGCCTCGCGGTCTTGGGCCTCGCGGTGGCGCTTGCATTCGTCTCCTTGCAGCGCATCCATCGCCACTTCCGCCGGCCGCAGGGCGCGCAGTGGCGCGAAGCGGTCGAACTCGCGCGCGCGAGCGCGGGGCCGCAGGGGCAGATCGCGGTGGTTCCGTATTACGCAGCCGACGTGGCGCGCTATTACCTGCCCGCCGGCAGCCGCCAACTCGCGGTTGGCTTCGAAGACGGATGCGGGCCGGCACGCGTGGCGATTTTAGCCGGGGCAACCTACGTGCCCGACGGCATCACCGCGAAAGCGCAGGCCTGCTATCCGCGCGTGCTCGCCGAGCTGCGCAAGCTCGAAGTGCGCGCGCGCTGAATCGGGTGAGTCGCGACGTGGCCGTCTTCGATCGAATCGCGGCATCCAGCACCGGCCAGGCGGCGATACGGGCCTCGCATTCGCCGCGCGCGCTCGCTCTGGGGTTGCTCGCGCTCGCGCTGGTGCTCGGCGTGGTGATGCGCTTTCAGGTGTTGGGGCTCGCGGAACTCAGCGCCGACGAAGGCGCCTCGTGGGCGGCAGCTTCCACTCCGGGCGTGAGCGCGGTGGTGGCGATGGAGCAGGAGCTCGATCCAGGCAAGCTGCCGCTCTACGATCTTTTGCTGCACGGATGGATTCGCATCTTCGGTGACGGCGTTGGCGCGATGCGCGGGATGTCGGCCGTGCTGGGAACGATCGCGATCGTGCTGGTCTTCGCCGCCGTGCGCGAGATTTGCCGCTCGTTGGACGGGCAAGCGGGGGCCGCGATCGGCGATGTGGCGGGCGGCTTCGCGGCGATCATCTACGCCGTAAATTTCATGATGGTGACGTCGGATCGCACAGTGCGGATGTATCCGCTGGCGATGAGCGCGGAGCTGCTGCAGATTTTTTTTCTGGTGCGTGCGCAGCGCCGCGGCGGATGGCTTAACTATGCCGGGGCGGCGATTTTCACGGCGGCGATGCTTGCCGCCAATTTCACCGCCTGCTTCCTGTTGCTGGCCGAAGGGCTGTGGCTCGGATGCTTGCTGGTGGCAAAAGCGTGCGGGGCGCGGATGGAAAGCCTGGCAATCTTCCGCCCCGGCGCGGCGCTCGCCGCGGGAGTTGCGCTGCTCGCGCCATGGCTGCCCACGGCGCTCGCCTCTTCGCAACGGGCCGTGGCGATGGGCGCGCTCGACTGGATAAAGATGCGCCCGATAACGTGGCCCTACCAGGTGCTGGTGAACGCGGCCGGCGGCCTTGTGCTCTTCTGGAGCTTCGCCGCGCTGGCCGGCTTCGGAGTGTGGAGGCAATGGCGCTCTGCGCCATTGGCCTCGGGCTTTTTCGCGGCGTGGACCGCCGGGCCGATCCTGGGGCTGATGGCGGTGAGCTACCTGGTCCGGCCGCTGGAGTTTCCGCGCTACGCGCTGATCGCGTTCGTCGGGATGTTCGCGATGGCCGCGATCGGCGCCGCGCGGCTGCGCGAGGCGACGGTGCGCCTCGACACGGCAGCGCGCTTTGCGCTCACCGCCGCGTTAGTCGGCCTCGCGCTCGCGCTGATCCGCCTCTCGCTCGCCTGGACGCATCATGTAATCAGCTATCCGCGCGAAGCGGCCTGGCGTGAGGCGGCTGAATTCGCCGTCCGGCAGACCGCGGCGGACGAACCGATCGCGGTATTTCCGGAGTACTGCAAAAATGTGGTGCGCTATTACGTCAGCCCGGAGCGCCGCGCCGCCGTGCTCGGCGAGGACGCGTGCGGGCCGCCGCGGATGCTGATTCTCAGCGGCCGCGAAATCATGCGCGAGGACCGAGTCGCCGCGATGGAGAAGTGCTACCCGCGCGTTGTCGCGTGGCTGCCACTGGTCGAGGTCCGCGCACGCTGATGGTCCGGACGCGGGCGCTGGCGCTGCTCGCTCTCGCGCTGATGCTCGGCGCCGGCCTGCGCTTTTATCGATTGGGGACGGCCGAGCTCAGCGCCGACGAGGCCGCCTCGTGGGCGGGCGCGGCGGCACCCGATCTTCGCACGGTCGTCGAGCGGCAGCGGTCGCTCGATCCGGGCAAGCTCGCGCTCTATGATGCGGCGCTGCACGGATGGATCAGGCTTGGCGGCGACGGCGCCGGATCGATGCGCGCTTTTTCCGCCGTGCTCGGCACTCTCGCGATTGCGCTGGTTTTCGCGGCGACGCGCGAGCTGATGCTGGACCTCGGCGGCGCGGCTTTAATCCCACGTGCCGAGGTTGGCGGCGCGCTCGCGGCGCTGATAGCCGCGGTCAATCTCACATTGATCGATCAAGGGCGAACGGTGCGGATGTATCCGCTGACGCTGACGCTCGAGCTCTTACAAATCATCTGCTTGCTCCGCGCGGTGTCTATTCGTGCGCGAGGCCGGAGCCGTGCCGCGAGCCTCGCCGGCATCGCAGTTTTCAGCGCGCTCGCAATTGCCTCGAACTTCACCGCGGCTCTGCTCGTCGCCGCTGAAGCGATGTGGCTCGGATGGGCCGCGGTACGCAGACGCGTTGGCGCTCGCGCGCGCGCCACGAACGAACTCCATCTGTTGTCGCCGGCGCTCGCGCTTTGCGCCGGGATCGCGCTGCTGGGACCGATGGCGCCGATGGCGGGCCGCACTTCGATCGTCGTCGTGCACGCCGGCGTGCTCAACTGGTCTCATCTGCGACCGCCCTCGTGGCCGCTTGAAATGCTGCGCAGCGCTTCGGGCAAGGCGCCGTTCATACTCCTGCTGCCACTGGCGATATACGGCGGATGGCGGATGGCCCGCGATGGCGCCGGCGCGGCGCTTGGCTTCGTGCTGTGGTGGATGCTCGCGCCGATGGCGCTCGTGATGGCCGTCTCGTACGCGTTCACTCCGTTCGAGGAAATGCGCTACGTGATTTCGAGCGTGGCCGCGTTCTTTATCCTGGCGGGGATCGGGCTCGCGGCGATCGATGATGCGAGATTGCGTCTCGGGTTGCTCGTGCTGATCGTGGCACTGTCGCTCGACCACGTGCGCCGCGACTTCATCAAGCCGCGGTATGTTCAATGGCGCGAGGCAACTGCGCTTGCGCTCGCGGCGGCTCCCCCCGGCGGCACAATCGCCGTGGAGCCCGACTACGCAGTGAACGTGGTGCGCTACTACCGGCCGCCCAATCGGCGGGCAAGTGTCGAGGCGGCCGGCGGGCAATGCGACATGCGCCAGCGCGTACTAATCCTAAGCGGCGCACAACTGCTCGCCCCCGCGCAACTCGCGGCGCTTAGGAATTGCGACCCGCTGGTCGTCGGGCAGTTGCGGCTGGTCGAAGTTCGCAAGCGATGAGCGCGGCGTTGTGATTGTCGCTGCGGGCGTCGCGTCGCGCTTAAGGTTTCGGCGGTACGGGAGTTGCCGACACGTTGGGC